>Ga0265318_10001188_pt1 | contig 15993 bp, 8 predicted proteins | sample 4821metaG_FD_192431 | JGI IMG/M metagenome (GOLD analysis project Ga0265318, IMG submission 192431) | Rhizosphere microbial communities from Carex aquatilis grown in University of Washington, Seatle, WA, United States - 4-8-21 metaG | ecosystem: Host-associated > Plants > Roots > Rhizosphere >... | reverse complement strand
AGGGCATTCCCGGCGGCGCTTCAGAAATTTCCGGATTCCAGATTAATGATAGTTGGCAGCGGGAAACTCGAAAAGCAGCTTCACTCACTGGCGGAATCTCTTGGAGTAAAGAATGAAGTTATTTTCCCCGGATTCAGAGACGATATGCAGGCGGTTTATTCATCATTTGATATCTATGCGCATACATCAGTTGAGGGCGGCGGCGAAACATTTCCGTATTCAATGCTATATGCGCTGGCACAGGGGCTGCCAATGGTGATAACAAGAGTCGGCGATATGCCTGCTATGGTTGATGATGGAGGAAACGGCTTTATAGTGGAAGATAAGAAACCTCATTTGATATCTGAAAAACTTATTTTATTGCTTGGAGATGAAAATCTCAGAAAGAAAATGGGGGAGGAAAGCCTGAAGATAATTAACTCAAGGTTTACGGAAGATGTAATGCTTAAAAACATTGAAGGCGTTTATAAAAAAGCTTTGGGAATAAAAGAGTGACGAATCCGGGGGTCAAAAGAGTGTCTTTTTTTTACTAAATTGCACTACTGGAATTTAGAAATCAAACTTTAATAAAATCAGAAAGGTAATATTATGCACAAAATGAAGGTTTTTATCGGAATCCTTGCTTTAGTTGTATTAGCAGGATTTACAAATAAAGCTTACAGTCAAAGCGCCCCGGTTATGTATTTCTGCGAGAAATATGACGGCGGCGAAGTAGGGATCAGCGACCGTTTTACCACAGGTTATTTAACAGTTATGGTAAAATGCGATTACGCATTGGGCCTAACCGACGTTACAATCCAGTTCGATAAGTTTAATTGCAGCACAAATAAATTCGATTACTACAAAGATTTTCCATACACAGTAACCGCTGATATGAAGTATATATATTTTGCAAGCAAAGACCTGAACTTTGATAAACCCGGGGTTTTCAGAGTGTACTTGCTTAACAGCTCAAGACAAACCGTGGCGAGCGCATTGATCGAAATAGTTAGTAAATAATTTCTTTCAGTAATAGTTTTGTAAAAGTGAAAAGGGGCGCTAAAGCCCCTTTTTCGTGCTTTATATTTCTTTTTTAAAACTACTTTATTAGCACCATCTTCTTACTATCCACAAAAGTCCCGGCTTCTATCCTGTAGAAATATAAACCAGAGGCGTATGATGAACCGTTAAAGCTGAAATCATATGTGCCAGCCAATTTGTATTCGGTCTTAGAGAAAACTACTTTTCCAAGCAGATCATATACTTTAATAGAAACCAATCCATCTTTTGGCAGATCGTATTTGATCATTGTTTCAGGATTGAACGGATTTGGATAGTTCTGGTAAAGCTTAAATACCTTCGGAATGCTGATATTGTTTTGACCGGTTTTAATGCTTGCTTTGCTTTGTATCCCCAAAACCATCATCATATCCGATGCAATTTTTTCTTTGAATTCCTTTTTTGTTGACGGATTGAACTTAACCGTCCGTGATTGTAACTCGGCTTTATCATCTTTTGTATATTTTTCATTTTTACGAGCTTTGCCCTCATTATCCGATTCTTCTTTTTGTTTCTTTAGAAACACATCTTTAACCAGTTTATGCGGATCCTTGTTTTGGAATTTTGCTTCTGGATATTCCAGCTTGGAAACTATATTTGGCGCGCCGCCTCCGCTGTTCATTAGCAATACAACAGCCGCTCTATCCCAGCTCGCCGTTAGCCTTCTCAGCGGGTCGGGATTGTAATTCATTATATTTTCGTATCCCGCTATAGCTTCGGTGAACGCTCTTTGCTTTACAAGGCACATTAAATAATAATTGTATGCTTTTTCAACAAAGTTTGTTAAGTCCTGATAGTCGGATATTTTTTGAACAAGATATGTTTTTAACTGTCCGAATAATACCGTTGTGGTATTTTGGTTATTTGAAGTATCGGAAGCCTGATAGCATAAATATAATTCATCCAAAGCTGAGGCAAGATACTTACTTGTGTCGTATGTATTTATTAGTTGCACTGAATTACTTATAGCTTCTGAATAATCTTTTTGCATTTTCTGATGCAGGATAAGCGCATACAAAGTACGATCATTATTTACTGGAGGAGCTTTTGTAACGCTTGACTCACCTCCGCCTAAACCACCGTTTCCGGGCCCGGGAGTGACAGATATTGAATCATAAATGCCGCCGCCCATATTGGTTACAGCATAACTGATTGGCGTGTTATCGCCTGTAGATGGACAGGTTTCGCTTGTTGGAGTATAGTTAACGCCTGCCAGATTACCTCCGCAATAGATTTGGAATTGCGGTGGTGTAGTATTCCAATAGTTGTTTGCCGCGGCATAATATGGATTCATACTGCAAAGATTTGGCAGGTCGCCGCTTATGTGGCTATTCGTAGGTATATCGTAAATATAAAAGCAGTTTTTACCCTGGTCTGTGTACAAATTACTTCCTGATTCGAAATAAGCGCAGGTGTATGATTTTTGCGCGTCTTTATAATCCAGATATATTTTGTTGTAACCGCCGTACCAAGTAAATGTGCCGTCGCCGTTTAATACAGGGGCTAGCCGCGCCGTGGAATTTTCGACCATTGTTAAAGTATTGCCTGTAAGCGATTTTAAGCTATTATTGTAAAAATTAAGATTACAGCTTATAAGCTCCGCTGCCAAACTGTAATTATCATTCTGGAAATTATTATTCTTGAAATCGCCGGCAATGTTGTAAGCCAATAAGCCTGTTATACCGCCTGAATTTGGCCCGTAGAAATTATTATAAGTAATATAGAAAGGCGTTATGATTCCGGCATAGCAATCAAGCCTTATCTGCGCGCCTGTTCCGCCTTCGAAAGTGTTATAGTTTATATCCAGATGATAATTTTCAGGAAGCTCGCCAAGATCATTTGTTACCTCAAGCAGATCGCCAGTGAGATTGTAACAGTTAAATATATTGCTTAAAACATAAAGATTTGTACCGTTATCTATTGTTACTTTTCCATCATTAAAAGTATTTCCCGATATGTTAATTTGACTGGTGTCGTGATATTTATCATTTGAAATATCAACGCAGGTTGCGGCTCCTGTGAATGTGCAATTTGATATTGAACAGGCGCCGCCATTTGTAAACTTTAAACCGTTCCATGAAGTACCGGTAAAAGTGCAGCCGTTGGCGTTCAAATATGCTCCATTAGTAAATTCAATTCCTGAATTCTGGTCAAATGAAATTGTGGTACCCGGATTAGCTTCCAGATAAGAATCCGGGCCATCAAATACAATTTTGCAATTTTGACCGAGATTAACTTGTGCCTGGTCATTAAGTATAATATGTCCGCCGCTATCAGGGCAGCCTATATTATTTGAATAATTATCTGAATAAGGACAGTTTATTCCTATATTGTATTTGCCATTTTCGCTGAGAGTGTATTGTAAACCGCGGGTTATGGCGTTGCAGTTATTTACAACAGCATTATCATGAATATATATTTCTGAATATTGCGAGCAAAGTATTTCAGAATGATAATCCCACAACATATGTGAATTCCCATATAATGAAATTGTGGCATGCGGCCATAAATTAATAACGCCGTTAGTACTGACTTCGGAATGACAATTATTTTGAAATACAACGGAAGAACCCGATGCCGGATTCATAGATCCTTTAACGTTCAGGTTTGCATACGGTTCAATTAACAAAAAGGTTCCGAGACCGGAATTTGGCAGATCATAAGGATTAAAAGTCAACGTATGCCAATTAGGATAAGAGCCTATATTTAATGATGCGCCGGTTTGAGTACTTGGATCGCCCTCGATTATTATTGATGGCGGAGAATTTTCAATGTACGGTGCAGAAGTTGGAGTAGAAATATTTTTCTCAATTGTCAAATTTAAAGATAACACTCCAAATTCTTCTCTTTGAAAAATGTGATTTTGGTTTAATATTCCACCACCTGGATTACAATCTTTTCTTGGATCTTGTGGTATTACTGTATAAGGATTATTTATTTGTTGACCAGAATTGTATCTAAAATCACCGTAGGCTTTATTTCGCCAAAAGTTTGGATAAACTTGATGCCAAGATTCAATTTTTCTGTTTGAAGGTATGGGCACAAGACCAGACATATTGCCCCACATATATTGTAATTGCGGACTACCAACCCATACGAGTTGAATTACGATATCGCTTGCAAAACTATACTTTCCATAATCATCATCATATTCAATTGTGAAATAATCATCAGGAGGATAATTTATTGGGTCTGGGTCTGGATTTATATCAGAATACCAAATATCAAATCTGTATCGACCGAATCCAAGTACTGCCGAATTCCCAGGATTTGTCAATCCTCCAGCTCGGTCAAAATCCATTACGATATGATTTGATAGTCCGCTTGCGACATGAAAATAATCTTGAGAAGAATTTCTACCATTAATGAAATCAATTTTATTTTGCCCCCCTTGATGTGTCTGTACCATATACAAATTGTATCCTCTAATTGGATCGCTTTCGGTTGGATACCAATCCGCATTAAAAACCATACTGACCGGATAAACTTTAACGGTTATTGTCGTCCCAATTTGATTTGTAAAATCAATCTCCCACGGATTGGCAGTGGCGTAATTAATAAACAAAGCTATATTTAAAAACAAATAAATAGGTAAAAACAAGATTTTCTGATTCATTATTTGTCTCCTTTGTTGCTTTTATTTGAGAAGAATCATTTTTATAGTATTAATAAAAGTGCCATCAGCATATAAAGAACAAAAATAAATGCCGCTAGCAAATTCAGAACAATCTATGTCTAATATGTAAGTCCCAGCAGTTTGATTTTTAGTTATGATATTTCTTAATAATTTTCCTGAAATATCAAATAGAGAGATGCGAATATTGCTTTGTTTTAGTATTTGAAAAGAAATTCGAGTCGACGGATTAAATGGGTTAGGGTAATTTTGAGCAAGGGTCCAAGCTACAGGTACTGAACTATTAATTCTTTGAATTCCAAATGGGGGAAGATTAGTAAGAGAACTGTCAATCCTTGCAGCGTAGAAATCATCTTGGACACTCGTAATTGTCGTATATCCGGCAAGTACATAATCGCCGGATGTTGAATTTGGTGCTGCGATTATACAACTCAGACTTGTAGCTCCTCTATTATCAATTATAATTTTTTGATTAGTTATGTTAAATGTCGAATCGAGTGTTAGAATTCTGGTGTTAAACCAAATAGCGCTATCTCTTTTCAATACTAATACGTATTTATTATTGTTAATAAACATTAAATCGGAGGTATATTCATCGGCAGAAGTATTAAATTCTTTGAAGAAAGTTTGATTTCCATTTAAGTCGGTTTTCATTATGAATGATCTAATATATCCTGAACCGGCTGTGTCAAATTTTGATCCTGCTATTAAATATCCGCTATTTATTGTTTTTATTTTATCAAAAGAACGAGATTTCCCATAATATTGTTTAGCCCAAACAATATTCCCGATGTCGTCAACATTGGCAATATATCCCTTGCCTGAATCAGTTGGTGAATCACCAACACTGCCACAAACTATGAATCCATTTGTGGAGGATAATATAATAGTGGTAAAATCTGGCCTATAAGTAAAATTGTAATACTTTTGCCAAATTAATGCTCCATTTGAATCTAATCTATAAATATATGAGTCTAAATTTCCTCCGTCCCCACATCCAATAAACCCATTATCTAAAGTTCTAATAATACTTGATGAACTATGACCTCCATAATGATTGAGCCAAGCAATTTGTCCATTTGGCAAAATACGAGCTGCATATATTGTATTTGAATACCCAGTGAATACACAACTGCCATCTGAAAGAGGAACTGATGCCAATATCATGGGAATCTGACTTATTTTCTTTTGCCATAATGTATCCCCAAAGGCGTTAATTTTTATTACATAACCGTAAGTTGGAATGAAACCTGCAAAACCAGCAATGTATATGTTGTTTCCATCAGCAGGGCATACTGTATATGCGCCATCTTCGCTGTGAGCAGAATCATCATACGTTCTCTGCCAAGTAATAGACTGGCAATAGCAATTATTATTTAAAAATGAAGAATTCGCAGCGAATAAAGTGCAAAGTGTGCAGAAAATGAAGAATTTGGATGATATTGTAAAAGTTTTTTTCATGCTTTTATCGTTTTATGTTGGGAAAAACTTAACCCAACAAACAGGAAAGAGCAAGTAATTTATTTATCTATAGTTATTTTTAAAGAGCTTCCGATGGTCATTACAAACATAATATACACACAAGGGCTTTTCCTATGACTTCCGGCATAATGAAACATGATAATTATCATTGCCGTAGTGACGGTAGCCTGTTCAGGAAATAAAAAAAACCAATCAAAAGACTGGTTTCTTTTAAATAAAAAAATGTTTATTATTAATTTGTAATTATTAAACTACCTCACAGGTAATAACACAAATATTGTCAGATCCCATAGAGCATGTGAAATTATTCCCGGCCAGAGAGATTTGTAACGTTTAAATACATAGCCCCAGAAGAATCCGCAAATGAGCGCCGCCATAAAGAGCATAAAGTTAAGCGCAATAATATGAACCGCGCCGTAAATGAGCGAAGCTATAATCCATCCCGCGTTCTCGCCATATTTATGCGCCAGCGTGTCCTGTACAAACCCGCGCCAAAACACTTCTTCCGCGGGCCCTATGAAAAAGAAAAGCAATAAGCCTATTACAGTCGGATCAAGCAGGGTTTTATTTGAATAAACGCCGTTAACTTGGTTATTGGCGAAGTTAAAAATGAGAGCTGAAATTTTATCCCCGGTAAAGAACACAAGATATAGAATTGCGGCAGAAACAATTCCGGCAATTATATATTTATTCTCATAATAATAAAGCCTGAAATTTATATCAGGCCCGAATTTGTGATTTATGTATATAGAAATGCCCGCAAGAGTCCCTGCGGCAACAATCATTTCGTACCAGAAATTAAAATGCTTGAGTGAAAACATTTCAACCCAGAAAACGACTGCGATTAATATAAGTATGATGCAATATTTAAAGCGGGTGTTCATGGTTGCAAATTTAATAAATAATAATCTGAATTAATCTGCTCAAAGTATTATACATGACTAACTCATAGAAGCTGTATTCTCTATGCAATTCTTACAAGGTCCATAGAATCCTTATAATTCATAAGAAAATGTGCCCTGATATTCTTGTTTTCTTCAGCCCGCAGCTGTGAATCGTTATCGGCAAGCTTCATTGCAGATTTTCTTGCGCCTTCTATCAGCGGCATATCTTTTGATATATCCGCAACGTTGAATTTCAGCTCGCCTGATTGCCTTGTGCCGAAAAACTCACCCGGCCCGCGTAGTTTCATATCTACTTCCGATATTTTAAAGCCGTCTGTAGTCTGTACAATAGTTTCCAATCTCTCTTTTGAGATATCTCCGCCGCCTTCTGCCATTAATATACAGTATGATTGCTCTGCGCCTCTGCCTACGCGTCCCCTCAGCTGGTGCAGCTGCGATAAGCCGAACCTTTGCGCCTCTTCAATTACCATTATTGTCGCATTCGGAATATCAATACCTACTTCGATTACGGTTGTTGTAACTAAAATATCCAGCTTCCGGTCTTTAAATTCTTCTATTGTCTGATCTATTTCATACCATGGCAGCCTTCCGTGTATAAGCCCAACTCTTAAATCCTTAAATACATTCTTACTCAACAATTCGAAGTGTTGAACCGCGGACTTCAGATCAAGTTTTTCGGACTCTTCGATAATTGGATAAACTATATATGCCTGCCTGCCTTTTTTTATTTCATCGCGAATGAAATTATAAACTTTCAACCTGTCACTTTCAAATCTAAGCGCTGTTTTAATTGTTTTTCTGTTCTTAGGAAGTTCATCAATGACAGAAACATCAAGGTCGCCGTAAACTGTCAGCGAGAGCGTTCTGGGAATAGGCGTCGCCGTCATAACAAGCACATCGGGATTCAGCCCCTTCTCGCGCAGCTTAGCTCTTTGAACAACGCCAAACTTATGCTGTTCGTCTATTACCGCAAATCCAAGTTTTTTGAATGCAACCGTTTCCTGAATCAGAGCATGTGTGCCCACTACAACATTTGCCTGGCCTGATTTTATTTCGCCGAGTATCTCTTCCCTCAGTTTCTTTTTCTGGCCGCCAACAAGCAGCGCGGTCTTTAAACCAAGCCCGTTAAAGTATTGCTTAAGTACTTTATAATGCTGTTCCGCCAGGATTTCAGTCGGGCACATGAACGCCGCCTGGTAACCATTTTCAATTGCAATAAGCATCGCGAATATCGCGACAATAGTTTTACCGCTTCCAACATCGCCCTGCAGCAGCCTGTTCATCGGCTTTGTGGATTTCATATCCGCGCGGATCTCTTTTATTACTTTCTTCTGAGCCCTGGTGAGCTCAAATCCAAGTAAATCTTTAAAAAGCTTTTCGAATTTTTCCCCGACCTTATCGAATGAAATACCTTTTTCTTCATTTTCTATGGTTTTTCTCCTGAGCGCCATTACGAGCTGAAGATAAAACAACTCTTCAAACGCCAGCGTCATCCTTGCTTTTTCTTTGTCTTCTAAAGTATGCGGATAATGTATTCTTAATATTGCGTTTTTATGCTCAAGCAGGTCGTTATCGGTTCTGATCTCTTCGGAAAGAACTTCATGCATCCTGCCGGAATAATTCTTCAGTGCATTAAAAACTATTTTGGTAAGCGTCAACGGCTTTACCCATGTTTTCTTTAACTCGCCTGATAATATGTAGAGTGGGATCAGCGGGTATTTTAAAAGCTCATTATCGCCGGCATCAAATTTCTTGTGGTCGCGCAGGTCGAACTGCACACCCTTTTCGAACATGTTGTAGTTTACTTTACCCCAGAACATATACCTATCGCCAACCTGGAACTGCCGCTCCCTGTAAAAGAAATTTCCCCATATAAGGCACTCAATTACACCTGAGTCATCTTTAACCATAACCTTAAGCGGGTGATTTGGCCTTCTGGGAGCCTGCTTGTCTGTAATTTCCCCGGCGATAATCACGTTGCAATCGCGGTACTCACGCAGCCGGCTTATTTTTGTATTAATTAAATAGTCTCTTGGGTAAACAGTGAAGAGGTCGTCAATTCTCCCAATGCCGAGCGATTCAAATGCCAGTGCGCGTTTTGGCCCGACACCTTTAAGATACGATATTTCAGGAATATTTTCTTTAGTCAAAGCGATGATGATTAGTACAAATATAAACATTTAAGGAAACATCTTTGAGGAATTAAGGTAAAAAGAATATTATCTCCCCCTAACAGGGGGAGGTAGGAGGGGGTCTTGAGTGAAATTAGGTAGTCTAATTTGACCACCCCTCATCCCCCTCCTTAATAAGGAGGGGATGAACAGCAAATATTCTCATGTTAGAAATAGGCAGTGAAAAAAATCGCCGTCTCCCCCTATCAGGGGGAGATACAGAGGGGGTGGCTGTACAGAGTTAAATTGGTTATGAATTGCACCTCCCCCTACCCCCTCCTGTCAGGAGGGGGTGATAATATATGAAAGTATGCCTTCACCCTTTTAATCTTTTCCATAAGATTGTCTGTGCCTTTGGGGTGGTCAAGCCATTCAGAAGTCTCATTATCAGGAGGAGGTAGGAGGGGGTTGAACATTGGAACAGAATAACATCAGAAGACGTATATAATTTATTATGATTTCTGAATCGGATTAGTTTTAAATTATGGAAATAGATTCCCGCCTTCGCGGGAATGACAATCACAGATATATAGTTATAATAACTAACATTGATTAGTAAAACATATCTCTATAACTTGTAAGCAATGAAAACGATTTTTTTGTTTATTTTATGCATCTTTTTTGCCGCTAATGCTGTTTTTGCCCAGCAAAAACTCCTCATCCCGATGGATGTTAATTCACAAACCGACCATCTAAGAGCGTACGGAATCGCATACAGGCATCTGCTGCATGGCAAAGAACTCGACTGGCTTCTGAACTACCGCGGAGGCTCGTTCATGTTTGACTATTCTCCGGAACTTGAAGCAGAGTGCAAAGATAAAGGCGTCAGCTCTGAAAATATTTCCGGCACACAAGCCGCGCAAATATATGCCGAGGTACAGGATGAAAAAAATAATATGGATGTTGTAAGGCTTGAAAAAGTTGCTAAGATAGCGGTTTACGTCCCCCCAAATACTCTGCCATGGGATGATGCGGTTCAGCTTGTGCTTGATTATACTGAAATACCATACGATAAACTCTGGGACGAAGAAGTTCTTGATGGCAAGTTAAAAGGATATGATTTTGTTCATCTTCATCATGAGGATTTTACCGGGCAATACGGGAAATTCTTCTCAGCGTTCGGCACCGCGCCGTGGTACCTTACGCAAAAGCAGACCAACGAAGACATGGCAAAGAAGATGGGTTATGCGAAAGTTTCCCAGCTTAAGCTTGCTGTTGTGAAGAAACTGCAGGAGTATGTTACTAACGGTGGTTTTTTATTTACTATGTGCTCCGGCGCTACAACTCCAGATATGGCGCTGGCCGCACAATACACAGATGTATGCGAATCGATGTATGACGGCGACCCTGCAGACCCGAATGCAAATGACAAGCTTGATTACTCGGAATGTTTTGCATTCCAGGATTTTAAGTTTATGATGAATCCTTATGTTTACGAGTATTCCGATCTGGATATCACCGATGAAGAACTGCTTAAAGGTCAGTTCAACGATTATTTTACCTTATTTGATTTTTCCGCTAAGGATGACCCTGTACCTTCTATGTTAACGCAGGACCATACGTCTATGATAAAAGGATTCCTCGGGCAGGAATCAGGTTTCCATGAAAGATTTATTAAACCGGATATAACTATCCTTGCAAAAAATGACGGCACAGATTGGGTGAAATATATCCACGGTAATCTTGGCAGGGGAACGTTTACATTTTATGGCGGGCATGACCCGGAAGATTATCAGCATGCGGTAGGCGACCCCAAAACAGATCTAAGCTTATATAAGAACTCGCCCGGTTACAGGCTTATTCTGAATAATGTTCTGTTCCCCGCAGCCAAAAAGAAGAAATTAAAAACTTAAGTTTCAATCGCGGTAACAAATACTTTTGAACGCGCAGAATCTGCAGTGTTCGACGTATTCGGTTTGAGTAAAGGGTATTTCGGCGTCAAACAATCTCGTCAACAATTCTTTTAACCCGGCCTCAAATTTATTTATCGTTTCGGTTGTAAGCTCACCTTCAGATATGTAACGAATTCCTTCGCCGATATTTCTTAATGGATAAATTCCCGGCTGAACCGCTTTTTCAGGATGAGCGGCATTGTATAATAATGCGTAGAAATGCGTCTGGAAGTACTCTTTGTACTCCGGGTCTTCAAACATCAGGTTGAAATTGTTTTCATTTATTTTTCTTGACGTGACTCTGCCTGTTTTATAATCAATAATTCGCGTTTTGTTTTTTCTCTCATCCACCCTGTCAATTCTTCCGTTGAGAATTAATTTTTCTTTTCTGCCGTTAACTTCAATTTCGATATCTCTTAAATATTGTTCCTCGAGTTCAATTACTTTAAAAGGGGAGTCAATTTCATCGTTTTCAAGTATCTTTTGGGCTAATTTTTGCATAATCCCTTTATAAAGCAGGTTTTTGCCCTGCAGTTCGCCTGCCAACTCTCTCGCTTTATCAGCTTCTTTAAAAGCCTCTTCCAGTATTGGTCCAAACTCATTATCCAATCGCTTATTCAACGCTGCGAAATCATCTTTGCTAATTATTTTCCCCGCATAGTCATTATACAAAACCTTCATAACTTCATGAAAAATTTTCCCGAATGTAGCGCCGCCGAAAAATTCTTCAATATCGTCTTCTTCTTTCAACCGTGCAATTCTTTCAAGATAGAATTTTAGCGAACAGGAAATAAACGAGGTTAAAGATGTTGCTGAAAATTTCCCGATAGTTCTAAGCTTCTCTAATATTTCGTTATCTTTTATTATCGTAATTTCTATCTTCTTTGTGGCATGCGCAGGAATATCCAATATTAATTCTTCGAAAGAAATGTTCCTGTTGTTTTTAGCGAGTTCGCTTTCCAGCTGCAGAATAAACCTGCTTTTCTCTCCGGCGGCAAAATCGCCCGGCTCAGTATTATAAAACAAAAATATGTTTTTTGCTTTTTGGATCAGCCTGTAGAAGTAATAAGCTGAAATTGCATCTTCATCTTCAAACGTTGGCAGCCGGAATGCCTTTCTGAGATGGAAGGGGATAAAAGAACTATTGGTATTTCCCTTCGGCATTATGCCTTCATTCATAGAAAGTATAAAAACATTGTCAAAATCAACCGAACGTGTTTCCAGCAATCCCATTATCTGCAGTCCTTTTAATGGTTCTCCCGAAAAGGGAATGCGCACATTTGTGAGAACTTCCGATAAAATTTTCCAGAATGTTTCTGTTTCAATTTCCTGCGGGTATTTTGAAATTATATCCGATAAACGGTTTAGCTGGGTGAAAAAGATGAAAAAATATTCTTTGTCTAATTTCTGAGAACTTTCAAGTTTAGAACTGCAATAAGTGAGTATTTTCTCCAGATAATCTATCGTGCCTTTCACTGAATCAACATAAGTAAATAATGTTGAGTGCAATATTTCATTTTCTGAAGTCAACATGCCTGAAGGAACGTATATGATATTTCTTTCCCTGATACGGTCAACCAGTTCATTGGATATTTTCGGAGCCGCCGATTTGATATACGGATGCATTAATACTTCGGTTACATACTTATGATAGAATACTGGGCTCGATTTCTTTCCTTTTTTGTTCTTCTGTAATTTTTTGAGCGCCTCTACAAAGCTGTAAATCGGCGTATCCTTTATTGGATAGCCCATGGTCACATTGAACGACCCTATTTCTTCCGGAATTGAATGCAGCAGGGGAATCAGCAGCCTCTCATCCGGCAAAACCACCGCTGTACTATCCGTTATTTCAGATGATGACTGGTTCAGTCTTTGTAACTCAGCGCCAAGCGCTTTTACCTGCCCTGATTGCAGCGGCGCGCCTATCACAGTAATTTTCTTCGCATCTTCTCCGCTAAGCGTGGAAACTATCCAATTTGGCTTTTTAATTTCCAGATTTCTGAATGCGTTTCTAAGGAATGAACCTGCTTCCTGTTTAGGGTCGTTCACATAGTATTTATCAGCATCCCAGTACGTTTCTGCCTTCCCCAGCCTCGTAAGCTCTCTGATGATACCTTCTTCTGCTTTGTTAAGCGCGTTAAAGCCGGCAAAAATAATTTTATCCCATTTAATATCAGTTTTATTTGTCCTGATGTTCACATAGATCTTTCTGTAAGCCATTCCCTCATACGCGATATTTTTTTCACTCAGCCTTTGCCGGAATTCTTTATAAACCAATCCCAGTATTTCCCATGTTTTCAGGAAATCTCTTTGGTTTTTAGACAGGTCCTGCGAAGAAAACGAGCGCCAGAATTTACGGAACTCGTCAAAATCGCCAAAAGTCATCTCAAAAGTTTCTTCAAGCTCGCGGGTCTCTTTTATAATGCGGAATATCTCATCGGGCGGAACAAGGTTTTTATCAATATCATCAAAATCATCCAGTATCATATTTCCCCAGGGATAAAAACTATCAAACGACTCTCCCGTGATATGCTTTTTGTAAACTTCATACAATTCGAATATAAGAATGATCTTGTCTTCGATTGCAAACGGCGATAGCCGGTTCACAAAATCCTTTATGCCAAGTATTTCAGGGGCCCATGCAGGCTTTTCCAGTTTAGATGAAAGGAATTTCTTGAAGAACAATCCTGCCCTGACGGATGGGAATACAATGCACAACTTGCTGAGTTCTGAGGCATGCCTTAAAAGAACTTCTTCAGCTAATTTATCCAGGAAATGCTGCGTCATATCTTCACCGCCTTCGCGGAAGAAACATAATAAATATATTTGTCAACTGACTCAAATCCTGCTTTAATCAATGCGTCGGCATATTCATTTACCTGCGATTCATGTTCTTTGAATTGAGCGCCTGTTTTGTAATCAATCACAATCGCTCTATTGTCATTTATCATCACGCGGTCAGGACGGATCGTTTTACCTCCCGGTATCAAAATATCCGGCTCAGTTTTGATTTCCCATTTGCCTGAAAACCATTCTTTGACCTCATTGTTATTTACGATTTCAGTCAGCTCTTTAATGTATGAATCTCTATCGTTATCGCGGATCAATCCTTCGCTGATTAATTTATTGACAGCGTTTTCAACATCATTTAACACGATTATATTTGCCAGGGCTCTATGAATTAAAATCCCTCTCTCAATAGCGCTGTTCTTTGTTTGAATAACAACTTTATCCGAATAACCGGATGATATAGTTGAATCTAATTTGACGGAATTAATTTTTCCAATTGCGGTTTTTGATTTCTTCTTTTCTCTCCTGCCAAATTCAGCTCCTTCTGCCGGTAAACTTTCTTTTATTAATTTCGACGCATTAAAAGAATTACTGGCTATTTGAGGGCATATTACATAAAGTCTTTCAATTGCTCTCGTGAAAGCAACGTATAACAGATTCAGGTTATCTATGTTTGTCATGACAAACTCATCCTCATAATCTTTCCTGAAATAGCTGTTTTTCAGGTTGCTTACAGCTCTTACAAGGTAAGCGGATGAACGGTTAAACGGCTCCTCGCCAGATGAAACCCAGATAAGATCGCGGCTGCCGCTTATGTTAAATTCCCAGTTTGCATATGGGATTACAACGGCGGGGGACTGAAGTCCCTTTGCCATGTGAATTGTCAATACCTTAATAGCATTTTCCTCTTCGGGAACATTAATTGAAATTTTTTCTTTGTTTTCTTCCCACCACGAAATAAATGCAGTAATATCTGAATTCTCTTTCTTCACATACTCAAGTATAAGGTCCAGGAAACGCTGAAGGTACGCATCGGCCTTTGCATTCAACCCGAAAATGCGTACAAGGTTTTCAACCAACTCATACAAAGTTAAGTTGTTAAGCTTTGGGTTGATGCCGTTAGAATTCGGCAGCGCTGAGAAAAATTCTTTCGGAAGCTTTGATCCAAAAAGTAAACCGGAAGTTTTTTTATAATCTTCAAAAATATCCCTGTAATTATTAAAATCTTCTTTAATATAAACTAAATAATTGAAGAGTATTTCTGTTTTCGCAATGTCATTTGAACTGTCCGAAATGTATTTCAGTAAGTTGATAAGCAATTTTACTCTGGGCGAATTTGTTATCAATAGAGAATCATTTGAAACCACTTTATATCCGCTGCCGGTTAACAACTCCGCGAGGTGCGATGCCTCGCTGTTCCTGCGTGTCAGTATCATTATATCTCTCAATTCGAATCCGTCATCAATAAGCTGGTTAACATAATTAAGCGTCAATTCATCAGATCTTTCATTAGCGCTTTTTTCGTTATCTTTTTCAGTTTCAATAAAATCAACTTTTACATATCCGCCTCTTTTATCTTCGCTTTGAGTTTGCGTAACTTCTTTATACGATTCTTCAATAAGCTCCGCATACTCTGCATTCTTTTCAGCAAGATGCTTAGATGCCGCAAGGAAAAAACTATTATTAAACTTTACAATCTCATTAAAGCTCCGCCAGTTGTCTTTTAAGTTTTCAACGCCTATCAATTCTTTAAACGGGGCCAGGTCCTCCTGTACTTTTTCCAGAAGCAGCTTCATGTTGCCGCTGCGCCAGCGGTAAACTGATTGCTTAACATCGCCGACTATCATAGAAAAATTACCTTCGCTAATTGAATTTGTTACCAGCGGCAATAGATTCATCCATTGGTAGTTCGAAGTATCCTGGAATTCATCTACCAGGTAGTTCTTAAAAACGTTCCCTATTTTTTCGTAAATGAACGGACTTGGCTCGTTCGAGATTATTTGCTTTAAAATGATATTAGTATCAGATATAAGCAGCAGCTTGTTCTCATCGCGGTAAGCTTTGAGGCTTTCCAGCAGATC
>Ga0265318_10001187_pt1 | contig 15998 bp, 12 predicted proteins | sample 4821metaG_FD_192431 | JGI IMG/M metagenome (GOLD analysis project Ga0265318, IMG submission 192431) | Rhizosphere microbial communities from Carex aquatilis grown in University of Washington, Seatle, WA, United States - 4-8-21 metaG | ecosystem: Host-associated > Plants > Roots > Rhizosphere >... | reverse complement strand
GCCAGACGGCGGGCGGCCTTACCCAGCTGATCCGCGAGGCCTACGTCACGAAGAAGATCTACATGTCGGTCGACATCTCGGTGAGCGTGACCGAGCGTTACGTCTACGTCGGCGGCGAGGTGGAGAGGCCGGGCCGGATCATCTGGACGCCCGACCTGACCGCGGCGAAGGCCGTGCAGGCGGCCGGGGGGTTCACGCTCTACGCCAAGGAGGACAAGGTGAGCGTCGTCCGCAACCAGGTCCTCTACGAGGTGGACATCAAGCTCGCCCAGAAGAGCCCGTCCCAGGACCCGAAGCTCGAGCCAGGCGACTCGATCCAGGTCTCCCGCTCGGCGTTCTGAGGCTGAGCCTAGCCGTTAAGCTCGGCGGCCACGTCCTTGGCGAAATACGTCAGGATCATGCTGGCGCCCGCCCGCTTGATCGACACCAGCGACTCCCTCCGGCACGCGCCGAGGTCGAGCCACCCGAGCCGGGCGGCGGCGTGGATCTGGGAGTATTCTCCGGACACCTGGTAGGCCGCGATCGGCTTGCGGGTCGCGAAGCGCAGCTCCCGGATGATGTCCAGGTAGAGGCCGGCGGGCTTCACCATGACGATGTCCGCCCCCTCGGCCTCGTCGAGCCTGAGCTCGGTCACGGCCTCGCGGCGGTTCGCGGGGTTGAGCTGGTAGCCTCGCTTGTCGAGGCTGTGGGTGCCCGAAGCCTTGGCGCTTCCCACCGCGTCCCGGAACGGCCCGTAGTAGGCCGAGGCGTACTTGGCCGTGTAGGCCATGATCGCCGTCCCCTCGTGGTCGGCGCCGTCCAGCGCTCTTCGGATGGCCCCCACCCGCCCGTCCATCATGTCGCTCGGCGCGACGAGGTCGACTCCGGCCGAGGCGTGCAGGACGGCCATCTTCGCCAGGATCGCGACCGTGCGATCGTTGTCCACGTCGCCGCCGCCGGGCAAGAGGACGCCGTCGTGCCCGTGCGTCGTGTAGGGGTCAAGCGCGATGTCGGTCATGACGATCATGTTCGGCACGGCCTTCTTGACCGCCCGGACCGCGCGCAGGATGAGCGCATCCTCGCGCAGCGCCGCGGTCCCGTCCTCGTCCTTGAGTCGGGCGTCGAGCTTCGGGAAGAGCGCCACCGCCAGGATTCCCAGCTTCCGGAGCGACCGGCATTCCTTCACCAGGTCCAGAAGGCCGTAGCGGAAGACACCGGGCATGGACTCAATCGGTTCGGGGCGACCCTTCCCATCGATGACAAAGAGCGGGGCGATGAGGTCGGCCGGGCGCAGCACGGTCTCCTCGACCAGCGCGCGCAGCTCGGCGGTCCTGCGAAGCCTCCGGGGGCGTTGAACAAGATTGAGCTTGAATGAGTTGGGCATGATTTCGTTGGCTCGTTGATTGGAGCACGGCCGGCTCCGTGCCGCCACAAGAAATTGCGCCGCCACGCCCCGGACCCATCCTGTCGGTCAAGAACAGCGTTCCGCTGCGGCGGATTTTCAGGTAGGACATCCATCCCCTTCTCACACCTTCATGGCCATCAAGCTTTTCGACTCGATGTCGCGGGAAACGCGCGAGCTCCGACCGGGAAACCCGGACGGCGTGTTCCGCTTCTACAACTGCGGCCCGACGGTGTACGCCCCGGCCCACATCGGCAATTTCCGCACCTTTGTCGTGAATGACGTCCTGCGCCGGCTTCTCGAGCTCGAGTTCCCCGGCAAGGTGAAACACGTGCGCAACCTGACGGACGTCGACGACCGGACGATCGGGCAGGCGCGGGCGGAGAAGAGGCCCCTGGCGGAGATCACCCGCAAGTGGACCGACCTCTTCCACGAGGACTGCGCGGCACTCAACTGCCTCCCGCCTCATGTCGAGCCGACGGCCACGGGACACATCCGCGAGCAGGTCGACATGATCGACGTGCTGATGCGCAAGGGCAACGCGTACCGGGCCCCGGATGGCTCCGTCTACTTCCGTATAGGCTCGTTCCCGGGGTACGGGGCGCTCTCGCGCATCAAGGAGCGGGAGCTCAAGGTCACGAACAGCGTCTTCGACGCCGACCACAAGGACGACCTCGGCGACTTCGCGCTCTGGAAGGCCTTCAAGCCCGAGGAGGATGGCGACGTCAGGTGGCCGGGTCCGTCCGGCGCGGCCGAGGGGAGGCCCGGATGGCACATCGAGTGCAGCGCGATGATCAAGAGGCACCTCGGGGAGACGATCGACCTGCACACGGGGGGCGTCGACCTCCTGTTCCCGCACCACGAGAACGAGATCGCCCAGAGCCAGTGCTGCAATGGGACCACCTTCGCGCGCCACTGGTACCACAGCGAGCACCTGCTGGTCGACGGCACCACGATGAGCAAGAGCAAGGGCAACTACTACATCCTGGGGGACCTCGTCGCGAAGGGGTACTCGCCGATGGCCGTGCGCTACGCGCTCCTCTCGGGCCATCCCCGAAAGCAGCTCAACTTCACCCTTGATTCGCTTCATTCCGCCGACAGCGCCCTGAAGGCGCTCAGGCGCTTCTCCGACGGCCTCGGAGGGCCCCCCGAGGGCCCGGGCGAGGCTCCTTCAACGCGCTTTGACCCCGTGCTCAGGGCCCTGTCGGACGACGTGAACACGCCCGGCGCCCTGGGCGCCCTGTTCACCCTGATCAACGCGGCCAATCCCGCGAAGGCCCAGCCGGGCGACCGCGCGGCGTTCGGGCGGGCCCTCTACGCGCTCGGCCTCGACCTTGGGGCCCTGGACTCGCCCGCAGCGTCCGCGGGCCCACCCGCCGCGGTGGAGGCGCTCGCGGTCCGGCGCTGGCAGGCCAAGCAGGCGAGGGACTTCGCCGCCGCCGACCGGCTCCGCGCGGAGCTCGCCGCCGCCGGCTGGTCCATGCTGGACGGCAAGCACGGCTACCGGCTTGAGCCGCTCAAGAAAGCCTGACTTGGCTTTCTCGGTCCAACGTCCATCGTATTCCCTCCCGTGATGACTCCCCTCGAAGAACTCCGCCACTCGGCGTCACACATCCTCGCGACCGCGATCCTGCGCCTCTTTCCGGACGCGAAGCTCGACATCGGCCCGCCGACCGACACGGGGTTCTACTACGACATCGACCTGGACCACAAGCTGACGGCCGAGGACCTCTCGAGGATCGAGGCCGAGATGAAGAAGGTCGTGGACGAGAACCAGCCCTTCCTGCGCACCGAGGTCTCCCGCGGGGAGGCCGCGGAGGTCATCAAGTCCAGGGGCCAGGAGCGCTACAAGCTCGGGCGCCTGGCCGACATCCCCGAGGGGGAGAAGATCTCCTTCTACAAGAACGGCGAGTTCATGGACCTGTGCGCGGGCACCCACGTGCGCTACACCTCGAAGGTGAAGGCGTTCAAGCTGCTCTCGATCGCGGGGGCCTACCACCGGGGGGACGAGAAGAACAAGCAGCTCCAGCGCATCTACGGCACGGCCTTCCCGTCCAAGGACGAGCTCGCGAGGTACCTCGAGCAGATCGAGCAGGCGAAGCACCGCGACCACCGCAAGGTCGGCCGGGACCTGAGGCTCTTCGTCATCGACGAGGACGTCGGCCAGGGCCTCATCCTCTGGACGCCCAACGGCTCCATCATCCGCCAGGAGCTGCAGAACTTCATCAGCGAGGAGCTCCGCAAGCAGGGCTACTCGCAGGTGTTCACGCCCCACATCGGCAAGCTCGAGCTCTACAAGATTTCCGGGCACTTCCCCTACTACAAGGAGTCGCAGTTCACCCCCATGGTGGAGAACGAGGCGCTCGCGAGGATCCTCGGCGAGGGGTGCTCGTGCGCGGAGATGGTGGCGAGGCTCGACGCCGTCTCGCCGCGCCTCGCGGCGCAGATCAACGGGCGCACCGGCAGGGAGACGGTCACCGCGGACCGGGTGCGGCCGGACGACCAGCTGATCGAGGGCTTCATGCTGAAGCCCATGAACTGCCCGCACCACATCAAGATCTACTCGTCGCAGCCCCGCTCCTACCGCGACCTGCCGGTGCGCCTGGCGGAGTTCGGGACGGTCTACCGCTGGGAGCAGTCCGGGGAGCTGAACGGGATGACGCGCGTGCGCGGGTTCACCCAGGACGACGCCCACCTCTTTTGCACGGAGGACCAGGTCGCCCAGGAGCTCCTCGGCTGCCTCTCGCTCGTGAAGATCATCCTGACGACCCTCGGGATGAGCGACTACCGCGTGCGGGTCGGGCTGCGCGACCCCGACTCGAAGAAATACACGGGCCAGAAGGAGAACTGGGACAAGGCGGAGGAGGCCTGCCGCCAGGCCGCCAAGACGCTCGGCGTCGCGTTCGCCGAGGAGCCCGGCGAGGCCGCGTTCTACGGCCCGAAGATCGACTTTGTCGTCAAGGACGTGATCGGCCGCGAGTGGCAGCTCGGCACGGTCCAGGTGGACTACAACCTGCCGATCCGCTTCGACCTGAACTACAGCGGCGCTGACAACCAGCCGCACCGGCCGGTCATGATCCACCGGGCGCCGTTCGGCTCGATGGAGCGCTTCTGCGGGGTGCTGATCGAGCACTTCGGGGGCGACTTCCCGGTCTGGCTCTCGCCGGAGCAGGTGCGCCTCGTGCCCGTGAGCGAGAAGACCCTCGACTACAGCCGCGAGCTCCTGGCGCAGCTAAGGGAGGCGGGCGTGCGGGCCTCGGTCGACGAGCACAATGACAAGCTCGGGGCGAAGATCCGGAGGGCCGAGGTCGAGAAGGTCCCCTACACGCTCGTCCTCGGCGCCAAGGAGGCGGAGGCGAGGTCCGTGAGTGTACGCAGCCGCGCGAGGGGCGACGAGGGGGTCACGCCGTTCGACCAGTTCCTCCCCAGGATCCAGGAGGAGATCCGCCTGCGTTCGCTCTCGGTGAAGAAGGCGCCCGCCGCTCCCTAGACCGCCGCCTCGCCGCGCTCGTCGGTGCGGATGCGGATCACTTCCTCCAGCGGCACCATGAAGACCTTGCCATCGCCGATCTTGCCGGTCTTCGCGGACTTCACGATGGCGTCGACCGCCTTGCCGGCCATGTCGTCCGCCACCGCGATCTCGATTTTGACTTTCGGCAGAAAATCAACCGTGTATTCGCTGCCACGGTAGATCTCCGTGTGGCCCTTCTGGCGGCCGAATCCCTTGACCTCAGTCACGGTCATTCCCTCGATGCCGGCCTCGGCCAGGGCCTCTTTCACCTCTTCGAGCTTGAACGGTTTGATGATGGCGATGATGAGTTTCATTCAATTGGGGATTCTTGATAACAAATCGGAAGTCGGAGCATAGGGTGCCGCGGGGACTCGCGCAAGCACGGGTTCCGAACCGGGGACGCGGGGGGCGCGGCGAGGGTCTTCGGGACGCACATGGGCGGTTGAGCAGACGCTATGCCAAGGGCGGCTCGGGCGCAACGACGGCGATGTGCAGGTCCCTGAGCTGCCTCGCGGTGACCGGCGTCGGGCTCGCGGCCATGAGGTCCTGCCCCTTCTGCGTCTTGGGAAACGCGATCACGTCGCGTATGCTGGTCGTCCCGCAGAGCAGCGCCGCGATCCGGTCCAGGCCGAACGCGATGCCGCCGTGGGGGGGGGCCCCGTAGGTGAAGGCCCGGAGCATGTAGCCGAACCGGCTCTCCACCACGTCCGCGGGGATCTTGAGGACCTCCTCGAATATCTTCTTCTGGAGCGCGGGCTGGTGGATGCGGATCGACCCGCCCCCGAGCTCCATCCCGTTCAGGACGACGTCGTAGTGCTGCCCCCGGACGGCCTTTGGATTTGAGTCGATCAGGCCGATGTCCTCGGGAACCGGGGCGGTGAACGGGTGGTGCGTGGCGACGTAGCCCTTCTGCTCCTCGTCGTAGGTCATCAGCGGGAACTCGACCACCCAGAGGAACTTCCAGTCGTCGGGCCGCAGCGCAAGCTTGCCCCGCTTCTGGAGGAGGGCCGCGGCCTCGAGCCGGATCCTGCCCAGGATCGCGCAGGCCTTCTCCCAGGGGGCCGCGGCGAAGAAGACCATGTCGCCGTCGGCGACCTCGAGCGAGCGGGTGAGGGCCTCCTTCTCGGCCTCCGAGAAGAACTTCACGATGGGCGCCTTCCATTCGCCGCCCTCGACCTTGATGAAGGCGAGGCCCTTCGCGCCGAGGCTCTTGGCGATCTCCTCCAGGCTCTTGAGCTCGCCCTGGGTGAGGTCGGCCAGCCCCTTCGCGTTGAGCGCCTTGACGACCCCGCCGGAGGCGACCGTCCCCTGGAACACCTTGAAGGCCGACGCCTTGAACGTCTCCGAGAAATCCCTGATCTCGAGGCCAAACCGGAGGTCGGGCTTGTCCACGCCGTAGCGGTTCATCGCGTCGGTGAACTGCATCCTCGGGAAGGGCGTCGCGATGTCGGTGCCAAGGACGTCCTTCCAGACCTTCTTCAGCATCCCCTCGAAGAGCGTGTAGATGTCCTCCCGGTCCACGAACGAGGCCTCGACGTCCACCTGGGTGAACTCCATCTGCCGGTCCGCGCGCAGGTCCTCGTCCCTGAAGCAGCGGGCGATCTGGAAGTACCGCTCCACCCCGGCGACCATCAGGATCTGCTTGAACTGCTGCGGCGACTGGGAGAGGGCGTAGAACTGGCCGGGGTGGATCCTCGACGGGACCAGGTACTCGCGCGCGCCCTCGGGCGTGCTCTTGAAGAGCGCTGGCGTCTCCACCTCGATGAAGTCCTGCGCGTCAAAGTAGTCGCGGATCGACTTGGTCGCGCGGTGCCGGACCTCCAGGTTGCGGCGCATCTTTGGCCGGCGCAGGTCGAGGTACCGGTAGGTGAGCCTCAGATCCTCGTTCACCTTGTCGCCTCCGGCGTCGTCCAGGGGGAAGGGCGGGGTCTCCGAGACGTTGAGCACCTCGAGGGCGGTCGCCTCCACCTCCACTTCGCCCGTGGGCAGCGACGTGTTGACGGTGCCCTCCGGGCGGGGGACGACCTTCCCGGAGACGCTCACCACCGACTCGGGCTTGAGCCGGGCGGCCCGCCCGCTCACCTCGGGGCTGTCCTTGGGGTCGAACATCACCTGGGTCACGCCCTTGCGGTCGCGCAGGTCGATGAAGATGATCCCGCCGTGGTCGCGGATCGAGTCCACCCACCCGGAAAGGGTGACCGTGCTCCCGAGGTCTCCCTTCGCGAGCTGCGCGCAATGGTGGGTGCGTTTCATGGGTCTCGTCGTCACGTAAACGTGAGATAAAGCCGCCGGGATGCGGTGGGGGCAACCCGATTCTTGGGGGGCGACGCCCGTCAGGGCAGGATGAGCGACTGGCCCGTCATCTCGGCGGGCTTGGGTATCCCCATCAGCTGCAGGACCGTCGGGGCGATGTCCGCGAGCCGCCCGCCCGCCCGCATGCGCGTCGTGCCCGCCGCGAGGCCGTCCCCGACGACGAAGAACTCGACGAGGTTGAGCGTGTGGGAGGTGTGCGGGGCGTTGTTGACCGGGTCCCACATCTGCTCGCAGTTGCCGTGGTCAGCGCCGATGACGGCGCTGCCCCCGACCCTTGCGAGGGCCTCCAGAAGCTCCCCCACGCACGCGTCCGTCGTCTCCACCGCCTTCACGGCGGCCGGGAGCGAGCCGGTGTGCCCGACCATGTCGGGGTTCGCGAAATTGACGACGATCAGGGCGTACTTTCCGCTGAGGATCGCCTCCTTCGCGACCCGGGTCACGTCGGCCGCCGACATCTCCGGCTTCAGGTCGTACGTCGCGACCTTCGGACTCGGCGGGCAGGCGCGGTCCTCGCCGGGGAACGGGTCCTTCCTGTAGTTGTTGAAGAAGAAGGTCACGTGGGGGTTCTTCTCGGTCTCCGCGCAGCGGAACTGGCAGAGGCCCTCCTTCGAGACCACCTCGCCGAGGATGTTCTTGAGCTTCTCGGGCTTCGGCAGGATGACCTTCACCGGCAGCCCGGTCTCGTACTCGGTCATCGTGGCGTAGTACAGGTCGAGCTTGGGCCCGCGGTCGAAGTCCTTGAACCCGTCGATCACGAAGGCCTTGGTCAGCTCCCGCGGGCGGTCGCCGCGGTAGTTGTAGAAGACGACCACGTCGCCGTCGGCCACGGTCGCCAGGGGCTTGCCGTCCTTGCCGACGATCGCGGTCGGCGCCACGAACTCGTCCCCTCTCTGCGTCGCGGTGAGCGGATTGTCATAGTAGGCCTGCACGGCGGCCTCGGCGCTCGCCGCCGTCGCCTGCACCCTCCTGCCCGTCAGGAGCGAATAGGCCTTCTCGACCCGGTCCCAGCGGTTGTCGCGGTCCATCGCCCAGAACCGGCCGCACACGGAGGCGATCCTCCCTATCCCCAGCTCGCGGCACTTCCCGTCGACCTGGCGCACGTAGCCGATCCCGCTCGTGGGGGCCGTGTCGCGGCCGTCCGTGAAGGCGTGGATGAAGACGCGGTCGGGGTCGACCCCGTCGGCCTTGGCCTGCGCCAGGATGCCGTAGAGGTGCTCCAGCATCCCGTGGACCCCGGCGTCGGAGACGATGCCCATCAGGTGGAGCCTCGAGCCCCGCGCCTTGAGGCGCTCGACCGCGCCCCTCCAGACGCCGTTCGATGCGAGCAGGCCGTCGGAGAAGAGCTTGTTGATGCGCACCAGCTCCTGGTACACGACCCGGCCCGCACCGATGTTCTCGTGGCCGACCTCGCTGTTGCCCATCACGCCGTCCGGCAGGCCCACGTCGAGCCCGCTCGCCCTGACGAGCGCGACGGGATAGCGGGCGTGCAGCATGTCGTCGCACGGCCTCTTGGCCTGGACCGTGGCGTTGAAGGCGTCCTGCTCGGGATGGGGGTTCTTTCCCCACCCGTCGCGGATCACGAGAAGAACGGGCTTGCGCGGTGAACTCATGTTGGTTTTTCACAATAGCGACCGGGCGGCCCGTGTCGACCGCAGCGACGCGAAAACGGCCTGATTTGTGCTGGAAGGCGACGATAGTACGATTTCAAGGAGACCGCGAATTGACGCTCATAATACGAGACCAGCTGGTAAACCCGCCCACGTGGTTCTCGTCCTTCCGCGACCTTACGCTCTACTGCAGCGTCTTCCTGAAGGACGATGTCCTGATCGAGTCCGACGACCCGGACCCGTACTACCGCTGGATGCGGCCGCGCGGGGGCATGGACTTCGTTGAGGAATTCGTCCGCCCCGGCGCCGAGGACGGGGTCCGGCTCGATGTCGGGCACAACTATCCGCGGACGGTGGTGACCGACCGGATCGCCCCGGAGAACGTTCACAGCCTGATCCGCCTCATCCGATTCTGCCGAGGCGCGGCTTGACGCGGGCGGCGCAACGCGGGTCAAATCGGCCCATGTCCAAACGCGCCGTGCTCATCGTCAACCTGGGGTCTCCGGACTCCACGTCCGTGCCCGACGTCCGGCGTTACCTTCGGGAGTTCCTTGGCGACGGGCGGGTCCTAGACCTTCCGGCCCCCCTGCGGTGGCTGCTGCTCGAGGGTATCATCCTTCCGACGAGGCCCAAGCGCACCGCCCACGCCTATTCGAGGATCTGGACGAGCGAGGGCTCGCCGCTCGTCGCGACCTCGGCAAGCGTGAAGCGCAAGCTCGCCGAGGCCCTTGGGCCCGGCGTACCGGTCCAGGTCGCCATGCGGTACGGGAACCCCTCGATCGCCTCCGCCCTGGCGGCCCTGGTCGCCGACGGGTGCACGGAGGTGCTCCTCTTCCCCCAGTACCCCCACTACGCGATGGCCTCGTGGGAGACCGTCGTCGCGCGCGTCTACGAGGAGGCGGCGGCAACGGCCCCGTCCCTGCGGGTCCGCTGCGTGCAGCCGTTCTACGGGGATGCCGACTACATCGGGATGCTCAACGACGTAGCCGCCCCTTTCCTCGCGAGGCCCTACGACCACCTGCTGTTCAGCTACCACGGGATCCCGGAGCGGCACCTGCGCAAGGCGGACTCGTCCCACGCCCACTGCACGGTGGTCGCCGACTGCTGCACGACGTGCTCGCCGGCCCACGCGACGTGCTACCGGGCCCAGTGCGTGCGCACGACCTCGGAGCTCGCACGCCGGGCCGGCCTGGACCCCGCGAGATACTCGATGTCGTACCAGTCGCGCCTCGCCGGCGAACCGTGGCTGCAGCCCTTCACCGATTTCGAACTTGCGCGGCTGCCGAAGCTCGGGGTAAAGCGCCTGCTGGTCATCTGCCCGAGCTTTCTCGCCGACTGCCTGGAGACACTAGAAGAGATATCAATGGCCGGAAGAGAAATATTCTTAGCCGCTGGAGGAGAACAGTTTGAAAAAATCACGTGCCCGAACGATCATCCTGCATTCATCGATTTTCTCGCAAATCGTGTGCAAGAATGGCTGAATAGTGGCGCATTGTGAGCGACCCTTCCAACCCACCGCCACTGACGATACCGAATGCCGGGCTTAAGACGGCCCGCGTCGCGGTCCTGATGCTGGATAATTCCGGCAAGGTCGTCTCGGCGAACCAGGAGGCGAAGCTGCTCTGGCAGACCGGCTCCGGCGAACTCGTCGGCGACTTCTTCCCGGGGCTCTTCGCCCTCGACATCGTAAGCGACGAGCCGGAGATGCTCGAGGCCCAGTGGGACATCCTGCTCGCCGCGATGCTCGACAAGCGCGCGATCCTCTCCGTGCAGCCGCGGGAGGGCGGGCCGCGCCCGATGGCCGTGCGCGCGGAGAAGGCGATCGGCGCCGCCGGGGGCTACATCGTCGTCATCGAGACGCCGCTCGAGTCGGGGCCGCCGCCGCCCGCCAACGCCGACGACCAGTCGGCCGCGCTTCAGCTCTTCGCGGAAAAGGGGCCCGCCGGCTTCTTCGACCTGAACCTGCGCGCGCGCAGGATCGTCTACTCGCCCGCGTGGAAGCGGATGCTCGGCTACGCGGACGCGGAGCTGCCCGACACCTACGAGGCGTGGCTCGGCCTGCTTCACCCCGAGGACTCGGCGGCCGCGCCCGACAAGGCCGGGCGCAAGTTCAAGGTCGGCGCGCGCCCCTTCGCCGTGGATTTTCGGATGAAACACAAGCTCGGGCACTGGGCATGGATCCAGTGCGTCGGCCTCCAGCTGGTGAGCCCGTCGGGGGAGCTCGAGCGCGTGATCGGCATCCACCTGGACGCGACGGAGCGAAAGGAGCTGGAGGAGGTGGGGATGGCCAGCGACGCGCGGCTGCGTGCGCTCGCGGACGAGGGATTGCTTGCGGCGTTTGAGCTCGATTTCGCGGGCGGCGGACCCTGGTTCTCCGAGGCGTGGCTGCGGCTCGTGGGCGGGGTTGCGTCGCCGGCCAACGGCCTCGCGGCGCTCGCCGACGCGCTTCCTCCCGACGAGTGCCAGGGAGGCGTCGAGGCGTGGCTCCTGACGCAGGCGCCCGGCCAGTCGTCCTTCTCGAGGACCGTGCAGCTGCGCCGAAGCGACGGAAAGTCCTTCCCCGCCATCCTCGGGATCCACCGCACGCTCACGCGCAAGCGCACCCTGGCTCACGTGGTCGGATTCGCCTGCCCGCTGCCCGAGGACGCCGCGGCCGACTCCAAAAAGGGGCCCGCCGTTGCGGCCGCGGACCCCGGGGTGAAGGCCATCCTCGACGAGGTGCTCGCGGCCCTGGCCGAGGGCGTCATCGCGACCGACGCGGGGGGCAACGTGGTCCTGGCCAACGCGACCGCCACCCGGCTCCTGCGCCTTCCCGCCGACGGCGCCGTCGGCCGCCCGCTGGGCCAGGTCTTCTCGCTCGTGAACCGCCAGACCGGCAAGGCGAGCGACAACCCGGCGGAACGCGCGCTCTCGGCGAGCGGCCCCCTGCCCCTCATCAGCGACCAGTCCGTGGTCGTGGCGGGTTCCGACCCGCTGCCCATCGTCTGGACCGCCCGGGCGTCGTACGGGCCCGACTCCAAGCCGCAGGGGGTCGTGATCGTGTTCCGAAACCCCGACGAGATGGGCCTGACGCCGGAGGAGCTCATCAGGGCGAACCGGTTCGAGTCGCTCGGCCTCCTGGCCGGCGGAATCGCGCACGACTTCAACAACCTCCTGACGACGATTCTCGGCGGGCTGTCGCTGGCGAAGGACAACCGCGACAGCTCCAAGCTGGCGGACGCGGAGAAGGCGTGCCTTGCCGCAAAGGGCCTCACGAAGCAGCTGCTCACCGTCGCGAAGGGCGGCTCCGGCATCGTGTCGGTGTGCGACTCGAAGGAGATCCTCGAGGACGCCGTGAAGATCGCCTCCGCGGGATCCACGGCGGAGATCACCGTGCAGGCCGAGGCGGGCACCGGTCCGGTCAAGGTGGACCGCCCGCAGATCCTGCAGGTCTTCCAGAACCTCATCGTCAACGCCCTCCAGGCGATGCCGCCCGCGCCGCACCGCGCGAGGATCCAGCTCCGGGCCGCGGACACCCATATCTCGGAGGGCCAGATCGCCACCCTCTCCGCGGGCGACTACGTCGAGTTCGAGGTGCGCGACAACGGGAGCGGCATCAAGCCCGAGCACCTCGAGAGGATCTGGGACCCGTTCTTCACCACGAAGAAGCACGGGACGGGCATCGGGCTGGCGACGGTGCTTTCGATCGTGCGCAAGTCCGGGGGCGAAATCGGCCAGCAGTCGACCGTCGGTGAGGGCACGGTCTTCAGCGTGTTCCTGCCGCGGGCCGACCAGCCGGTGGACGTGCAGGCGCGGCCCGCGCCGTCGCTGCGGTTCGGGACCGGGCGCGTCCTCTTCATGGATGACGACGAGCACATCTGCAGCCTGACGGCATCGATGCTGGAGAGCCTCGACTACAAGTTCGACATCGCGAAGCGGGGCGAGGATGCGATCACGCTCTACAAGCGCTACCTGAACATCGGAAGGCCGTACGACGCGGTGATCATGGACCTCACGGTCATCGGCGGCCTCGGCGGCGAGGAGACCTTCGCCATCCTGCACGACCTCGACCCCGATGTCCGCGCCATCGTCTCGAGCGGCTATGACAACGAGGAGATGGCCAAGCAGTACCTCAACATGGGATTCTGCGGCTACCTGACGAAGCCCTACCGCGTGACGGACCTGGGCAAGGTCCTGAAGGCGGTCCTCGGCTGACCCCGGCTCCGCGCCTCACGGCTGCCAGGAGAAGGCGTGGCAGAGCGCCACCCCCGCGGCGTCCGCCTCGTCAGCCGCAAGCGTCCGTGCGTGGCCGAGAAACCCCCTGACCGTGCGCGCGAGCTGCTCCTTGCTGGCCCTCCCCGTTCCGGCGACGGCCTGCTTCACCCGGAGCGGCGGGTACTCGAACACGGGCAGCCCCCGCAGGGCGGCCGCCGCGATCGCGGCGCCCCGGGCGGCGCCCAGGATCTGCGCCGTCTGGAAGTTCTGGACGTAGATCGTCTGCTCGAGCGCGACATGGCGGATGCCGGACGCGTCCCTGATGAATTCCTCGACCGCAAGGTGGATCTCGGCGAGCGCCGCCGCCATGCTCCGGCTTGAGGGGACGCGCACGGTCCTGCAGCGCAGAAGGACCGGGGCCCGGCCCCGCTGGAAGTCGACGAGGGCGAGCCCCGTGCCCCTGAGCGAGGGGTCGATGCCGAGGACGAGCCCGGAAAAGGGCGTCTTCGGCGGCCGCACCCCCGTCTCCGCCCGCCCACGCCCCGGAGCGCCGGTGCGCGCCGCGACCGGCTCGCCCCGCAGCTTGGCCGTCCACATCTGCCGTGAGGTCATTCTCGCCATGGTCGTCTCCCCCGTGTCCGGTTCAAAGGAACATCCTCGCCGCCGCGACGAGGGTGAGCGCGAGCGCGAGGTTCTCGAACATGCGCTGGTTGATCCGTCCCAGGAGCCACCGCCCGGCCACCGTCCCTGCGATGACCGCCGGGGCGAGCGCGAGGTTGAGCGCCAGGCTGCCGTGCGTGATCAGCCCCAGGGCGACCATGAAGGGGATCTTGAAGAGGTTCAGCAGCAGGAAAAACACGGCTCCGGTGCCCATGTATTCCATCTTGGGAAGGCGCATCGCGAGCAGATAAATGACCATGAGGGGTCCTGCGGCGTTGGAGACAATGGTCGTGAAGCCCGCCAGGACGCCGATGAGCGGGGCGAACCACCGGGCGCGCTCCTCCTCGGGCAGGCCCGGGCGGGCGCGCCGCGCCAGGTGCAGGAACGTGAGCGCGACCACGATCGCCCCTATCGCGACTCCCGTCTGCCGGTCGTTCATCCGCCCCATGGCCAGGTACCCCGCGACGACCCCCGCGGCCGCCCAGGGGAACAGGCGCCACACGTGCCCCCAGTGCGCGTGCTTCCGGTACGTCAGGAACGCGACGACGTCCCCGAGGATCAGGAGCGGCAGGACGACGCCGGTCGAGCGCCTCGCGGGCATGATCGCCGCGAAAATGGCGACAAAGAGGAGGCTCAGCCCCGTGATGCCGGTCTTCGCCACCCCGACCAGTAGGGCGCCGAGCGCCGCGAGAAACCATTCCCAGGCATTGAAGTTCAAACGGCGCCCCCCATGCCGCCAGTGTCGGGAGTGAACGCGCCCTCGGCAACCGCGAACACCTGCCACTCGCCGAGGGAGGCGTCGGGCGGGCGCGTCCCCGTCGCGATCACCTGCGACTCGGGGTCGAGGGCGGCCCAGAACCGCTCGCGCCTCGCCGGATCGAGCTCGCCGAGGACGTCGTCCGCCAGCAGCACGGGCCGGATCCCGCAGCGCCTGCGAAACCACGAGGCCTGGCCCAGGCGCAGCGCAAGCGTGACGCTGCGCTGCTGCCCCTCCGACGCGAAGTCTCTGGCGTCGCAGCCGCGCACGTCGAAGCCCAGGTCGTCGCGGTGGGGGCCCACCAGCGTCGTGCCCACCTGCAGGTCCCTCGCCCGACCCGACTCGAGGAGCCTGAGGAGGTCCTCGCCCGAGGCCCCCTTGAGGGGGGAATCGTAGTGGAGCACGACGTCCTCCGAGCCGCCACACAGGCGGCCGTAGAAGGCGGCGGTCTCCGAGGCCAGCTCCCCTACCCGCTCGGCGCGCAGGGCCACGATCCGTGCGCCCGAGGGGGCGAGCGTGCGGTCGAAGGCCGTCAGCTCCCGCTCGCCGCCGGGCTTCCTGAGCAGGCTGTTCCTGCCGGCCAGGGCGCGGCTGTAGGTCTGCAGGGCCATGAGGTAGTCGGTGTCCATGGCCGCAAGCGTCAGGTCGAGCCACCGGCGCCTGAGCGCGGGCGCTCCCCGTATCAGCTGCAGGTCGTGAGAGGAGAAGACGACCGTCGGATAGCGCCCGACGTGGTCGGCGAGCCGCGTCACCCGGTTGCCGCCGTACCACAGCTCCTTGCCGTCCCGCCGGATCTTGATGGTCACCTGCTCCGGCCCGGAGCCGCCGCGCTCCACCTCGCACGCGATCCCGGCCTCCGGACGGTCGTGCATGATCAGGTGCCGGCCGTCCGGGGCCCTGAACGAGCGCAGCGCCGTGAGGAAACCGGCGGCCTCGAGCAGGTTCGACTTGCCCTGGCCGTTGGGCCCGCAGAAGAACTGACGCCTTCCGTCAAAGGCGAGCGCCGCGTGGGGCACGTTGCGGAAGTGCCTCAGCGTGAGCTTGCGCAGGAGCATGGGCGGGCGGGGTCCTTGTGGGCGGGCGCGGGAATCGCGCCCAAACGCCGAAGTTTTCTGTCGCGGGCAAGTCCGGGGGCCCCTTTGATGGCGCCATGACCTTTGAGAAGTCGCTCGCCGACACCCTCCGCACGCTCGAGTCCCTCGCCGGCATCCGGCCGGCGGTCGACGCCGCCGCGGAGCTGATCCTCGGGGCGCTCCGGGGCGGCGGGAAGCTCCTGATCTGCGGCAACGGCGGAAGCGCCGCCGAGGCGGCCCACTTCGCGACCGAGCTCGTGGGCCGCTACAACGGGACGCGGCGCTCCCTCCCGGCCGTGGCCCTGTCCTCGGACGGCTCGCTCCTCTCGTGCATCGGCAACGACTTCGGCTTCGAGCAGGTCTTCGCCCGCCAGATCGCCGGCCTCGGGAAGCCCGGCGACCTCGTCGTCGCGCTCACCTCGAGCGGGAACTCGGCCAACATCGTCGAGGCCCTGAAGGAGGAGAAGCGCCTCGGGATCCCGTCGGTCGCCTTCCTCGGCAA
>Ga0265318_10001186_pt1 | contig 16021 bp, 17 predicted proteins | sample 4821metaG_FD_192431 | JGI IMG/M metagenome (GOLD analysis project Ga0265318, IMG submission 192431) | Rhizosphere microbial communities from Carex aquatilis grown in University of Washington, Seatle, WA, United States - 4-8-21 metaG | ecosystem: Host-associated > Plants > Roots > Rhizosphere >... | reverse complement strand
TCGCCGGGGATCAAGGCTCTGATCGAGGCCTCGATCCTCGAGAGGCGCATCAGCTGCGGCGAGACGTCAAAGTTCATGAAGCCCCCTTGAGGCGAGGACCTGGGTCGTCCACCTGCGGTGGGGGCCCGAGAGCGGGACGCTGCCGAGGTCCCCGAGCGGGACCCAGACGAGGCCCGGGCGCAGCCGCCCGGCGGGAAGCCGGGCCGCGTGGATCGACTCGACGATCCGGAACCGCGTGATCGAGCGGCTCCTCTTGGCGACAAGCTGCCCGAGGGCGGCGACGGCGGGATCAATGCCGGCCTGCCCGGCCGTGGGCAGCTCGTGGAGGCCGGCCAGGCTTCGCTCGCCCGGCGCGTTGCGGTGCAGGAGAAGGCAGCCCGTGCGCTCGCACCAGACCCGCACGACCGAGCGGCGCTCGGTCGGCTTGCTGTCCAATTTGGGGTAGGCCTCCGGGTCGCCGGCCTTCGCCGCCGCGCAGAAGTCCCGCACGGGGCAGCCGGGGCAGAGCGGGGCGCGGCGCGTGCAGACCGTGGCGCCGAGCTCCATCATCGCCTGGTTGTGGTCCCCCGGGGCCCGCGGGTTCAGGAGCCCCTGGGCGAGCGGCGCGAAGGCCCTCGACGCTGACGCGCTGTCCCTGTGGGCGGCGCCGTCCCTGGTGAGGCGGGAGAGGATCCGGACGACGTTGCCGTCCACGCAGGCGTTCGGCTCGCCGAAGGCGATGCTGGCGACGGCGGCCGCGGTGTAGGGGCCTATGCCCGGGAGCTCCCGCCAGTCGTCCGCGCGGGAGGGCAGCGCCCGCCCCGCGACCTCGCGGGCCAGTCGGTGCAGGTTGCGCGCCCGCGAGTAGTACCCGAGCCCCTCCCAGAGCCTCAGGACCTGCGCCTCCGGGGCCGCCGCGAGGGCCTCGAAGCCCGGCAGCGCCGCCATCCAGCGCCCGAAGTACGGCAGCACCGTCGCCACCTGGGTCTGCTGGAGCATGAACTCGCTGACGACGGTCGCGTAGGGGGACGGGGACTCCCGCCAGGGCAGCCTCCTTCGGGAAGCCCGGTACCAGGCGAGGAGTGCCGCCCGGAAGCCCGCGCGCCGGGCCAGCAGCGCGCCCGGGCCGGAAGTTTTGCGTGTCATTGGCGGCAATTTTGTGACTATGGGTCCCTCATGCCCAAGCGCGGCCAGGACGACGAGGAAAAACCCAAGAGGCTGAGCACCTACACGCTCAAGCTGGACGACGCCCAGATGGAGAAGCTGCGGGGGATCCTGAGCGGGCGCGGCTGGGAGGCGTTCGACGTCGCGTACGCCCGGTACGCCTTCAGGGGGCGCGACTGCAACGTCACGGCCTACGAGAGCGGCAAGCTGGTCGTGGCCGGAAAGGGCACCGAGGAGTTCGTGACCATGACCCTCGAGCCCGACATCACGATGGCGCCCAAGCTCGGCTACGACGAGGTCCACCATCCCGACTGGTTCGAGCTTCACGCGGGGCTCGACGAGAGCGGCAAGGGCGACCTCTTCGGGCCCGTGGTCGCGGCGACCGTGATCGCGGACAGGACGGCGATCGAGGGCTGGATCAAGGCGGGAGTGAAGGACTCCAAGAAGATCGCCGAGAGCCAGATCTTCGCCCTCGACAAGCTGATCCGCGGGACGCACGGCGTCGCGGTCGCGACGTGCCTGTGCGGGATGCCGAAGTACAACCTGATCATGTCGCGGCCCTACGCGAACCTGAACAAGCTCCTGGCGTGGCAGCACGCCACGGCGCTCTCGCAGGCGCTGAAGGTGAAGAGGGCGCCGCGGGGGCTCCTCGACCAGTTCACGAAGCAGCCGCTCGTGCAGCGCGAGCTGAAGAAGATGGGCGTCACGGACTTCGACCTGCAGATGAGGACGAAGGCCGAGGAGGACCCCGTCGTCGCCGCGGCCTCGGTCGTCACCCGCGCCGAGTACGTCCGCCAGATCCAGGCGCTCTCGCGCCAGTTCGGGGGGCCGCTGCAGAAGGGGGCCGGGCCGCTCGTCAAGATCCAGGCGCACCAGATCATCGAGAAGTTCGGAGCGCGGGCGCTCGGCAACTTCGCGAAGCTGCACTTCCGGACGGCCTACGAGGTCGTCGCGGCCGCGGGCAAGCTGGACGAGCTTCCGCTGCCGGAGCCCAGGGCCAAGATGGAGTGGGGCGGGTAGGGGGCCCAAGCGGGGGAAGCCAGATGCCGAAGCGCCGCCAGCTCCGCAGCTTCGACCTGAAGAAGATCGAGGGATTCGAGAGCCTGATCGGCGTGGACGAGGTGGGCCGCGGCGCGCTCGCGGGCCCCGTCGTCGCCGGGGCGGTGCTCGTGACGCGAGCGTTCCTCGAGGGGCGCTGGGCCGCGACCAAGTCCGGCCGCGTGAACGACTCGAAGCAGCTCTCCGCGGCCGAGCGCGAGGCGCTCTGGGGCGATTTCGAGGCGCTGGTGGCCCAGGGGCAGATCCACGCCAACTACGGCTCGGCGAGCGTCGAGGAGATCGAGCTGCACAACATCCTCGGCGCGACCAAGCTCGCGATGCGGCGCGCCGTCGAGGGCATCTACCCGCCGGCGGCGTTCCGCCGGAGCGAGGAGCCCGACCTCTTCTCGTCGATCGAGGTGAGGGAGGCGTTCGTGCCCCTCGTCTCGTGCCGCGTGCTCGTGGACGGCCTGCCGCTGCGGGGCTTTCCCTACCCGCACCTCGCGATCGTGAGCGGCGACGCCCGCTCCCTCTGCATCGCGATGGGCTCCATCATCGCCAAGGTGGCCCGGGACCGGATGATGGCGGAGCTCGACGCGAGGCACCCGGGCTACGGGTTCGCGAGGCACAAGGGCTACGGGACCGACGAGCACCGGGAGGCGGTCGTCCGGCTCGGCAGGAGCCCGATCCACCGGGAGATGTTCCTGAGGAAGCTGCTCACCGGCCGGCCGGACCCGAACCAGATGGATTTCCTTCCCGGCCGTTGACCCCCGGGGGCGGCCGCGCCATCAAGGGGGCCGATGGGAGGCAAGAAACACACACCGCTCGACCGCGTGATGGGCCGGCTCGACACGCTGGACGCGGTCAACCTGGCGAACCTGGTCCAGCGGCTCGCGAGGGAGCGCACGCTCTACGAGCAGATCTTCAAGACGCTCCAGGAGGGCGTGCTCGTCATCTCGGCGGACGGCATCATCGAGTACGCGAACGAGGCCGCGCAGACACTGATCGGGCTCTCCGGCGACAGCCTCGCGGGCCAGACGCTCTGGCGCCTGGTGCCGGGGCTGCGGCCCACGATGGGCGGTGGCCCCGGCGCGGACACGCACGTCGCCGCGAGGGAGTTCGAGCTCACGTACCCGGAGCCGCGCACCGTGCGCCTCTACATGGTGCCCTTCCCGGACGGCGACAACGCCGGCGAGCCCCGCCACGCCGTGATCCTGGCCGACGTGACGCGCGAGAAGATGACGACCGCGCAGCGGATCGAGGACGAGAGGACCTCCTCCATCCACCTCCTCGCGGCGGGCGTCGCCCACGAGCTCGGCAACCCGCTCAATTCCCTGACGATCCACCTGCAGCTGGTCGCCCGGAAGCTGAAGAAGCTCGGGGGCTCCCCCGAGGCCGAGTCCATCGCAGACTCCGTCGCCGTGTGCCGGGAGGAGGTCGCGCGCCTGGACGGGATCATCACCCACTACCTGGAGGCCATCCGGCCCAGCCCCCCCGACCTTGCCGAGACGCACTTGCCGGACGTCCTCGCCGAGGTCCTCAGGTTCCAGAAGAAGGAGTTCGCGGACCGGGGCGTCGTGGTCGAGGTCGAGACGCCCGCGGACCTCCCCGCGGTGATGGCCGACCGCAACCAGCTCAAGCAGGTCTTCTTCAACATCACCAAGAACGCGATGGAGTCGATGGAGCCCGGGGGCAGGCTGCTGATAAAGTCCCGGGCCGACGACGACTCGGTCTACCTCCTCTTCGGCGACAGCGGCTCCGGCATCCGCCAGGAGGACCTGGCGAGGCTCTTCCAGCCGTACCACACGACGAAGCCCGGGGGCCACGGCCTCGGGCTCATGATCGTGCGGCGCATCATGCGCGTCCACGGCGGCCAGGTCGGCGTCGAGAGCCGGGAGGGGAAGGGCACGATCGTCACCCTCCAGTTCCCGCGCAAGGACAGGCGGGTGCGGATGCTCGGCGGAGGCTAGGGGCCCGCGTCCTTGCGGATGATCCTGACCGGGATCGTCCGGGTCTCCCTCGCGATGCCGTACTTGAGCGTCACCTTGAACGGGATCTCGTCCGAGCTCACGCCGAGGTCCGACACCATCGGCGTCGGCTCGCCGGTCTGGCCGGCCGCGAGCGTGAGCGTGTCGGGCTCGATCGCGAAGTTCCCCATGTCGGAGTCGAAGTCGACCATCGTCACAGTCATCGGCCCCTGGCTCCTGTTCGTGAGGATCAGGTGGAGGGTCACCGGGGGCAGCGGGCTGCCGAGCAGCGACTTGCTCCCGCCCTCGGCGTAGGCCTGGTAGGTGTAGTCGCCCTTCTTCTGGCCGGCCTTGTGCAGGCCCTGGCCGATACCGCGGCTGAGGGTCACCCGTGCCTCCACCTTGGCGTCGAAAAACGTGCCGGTCCCCTCCATGGCGACGGGCTTCTCGCCGGAGACGACCGCGTTCGTCATCTCGTCATTTTGAAGGTGGAAGCAGCCCGAGCCCGCGAGGGCCAGGGCAAATGCGGCCGCCGCGAGGGCCGGCGTTAAGCGCTTAAGGGGGTAGGTCTTATGAAGCATGTTGGGAGTCGGTGGACGGGACGGCGCGCGCGAGCAAACGGGGTGGACACGGGCTCATCTCGAAGGTTGCATGCGGGGTGCCCTTGCGCCAATTGAAAAAGCGCATCTTTCCCGCCGGGCAAGCGTCTGGTCGGCCTTAGGGCAATGAAACACGCATGGATGAAAGTTCTACGACCACGCTGGGCGACCGGGTTCGCCGGGCGCAGCGCGGCGACGAGGCTGCCATGCGCGAGCTCATCGTCGGGTACCAGCGGCGCGTCGCCGGCTTCGCCTACGCCATCACCGGCAGGAGCGACTCCGTCGAGGACCTCGCCCAGATGGTCTTTGTCAAGATGGCCCGCTCCATCGACCGGCTCAAGGCCCCGGAGCAGTTCGAGTCCTGGCTCTTCCGGCTCGCGCGCAACACCTGCATCGACCACCTTCGGCGCCAGAAGCTGCGGCGGATCTTCACGCCCTTCGCCCCGGAGCACGAGAACGTGCCCGAGCCCGCGGGCGCGGTGGACTCCGAGGAGCTCGACGCCCTGCGCCACGCCCTCGCCCAGCTCCGGCCCAAGGACCGCGCGCTCCTCGCGCTGGTCCAGGAGGGCCGCAGCCACGCCGAGATCGCGGCCACCTTCCGCACCAGCGTCGCGGCCGTGAAGGCCCGGCTGCACCGGGCGCGCGAACAATTGAGACTACACTACCACAGCGATGAAACCTGAACACGAGGCATGGACCAGGCTGCGCGAGCACGCGGCCTCGCAACTTTCAACCGGGTTCCCCGACCGCGTCCTGCGCGCCGCGAGGGCGAAGGCGTCGCCCCTCTTCGTGGCGCACTTCGCCATGTGCGCCGCGACGGCCGCGCTCTGCCTCGCCGCGGTGGCGATCTACCGCTCGGGCTTCTCCGTCGACGAGGCCGCCACGAACCAGGCGGGATGGAGCGAGGTTGCCGCGCAGGCGAGCGACCTCGAACAGGGACAATGAGGGACCGCGTCCTCGCGGTGCTCGCGACCCTTGCCGTCTTTGCGGCCGGCTTCGGGGCGGGCCTCTGGGCGGAGCGCCACCGCCCGCTTCCGGCCCCGCCGGGAGCGTTCATGGGCGAGTTCGGAGCCAAGCCCGGACTGTCCCCCCGCGCGGCGCCCCCGGTGAACCGCGCCCAGCTGCTGGAGCAGATCGAGAAGCTTCGCCCCGAGATGGAGTCCTTCCGCACCCGGGTCATGGAGATCTACGCCCAGTTCGACCGCGACATCGACCCCATCCTGACGGCGGAGCAGAGGGACACCTATGGGAAGGTGTTCAAGGCGCACCGCGGCTTCGGGCCGCCGCCGGAGATCGTGAGCGACGACAAGCCGCTCTCCGACGACCAGATCGGCCAGCTCATGCAGCGGCCCTTCAGGACGCTGGCCTACTTCGTCGTGATCCCGATGACGCTTGAGCGGATGACGAAGGAGCTGAAGCTCGACGAGGCGCAGCGCGACAAGGTGAAGGATTTCCTGCGGGTGCGCCGGGAGAAGTTCATCGAGCTCGTGGACAGCGTCCCCCCGCCGAGCCTGACCCTGAGCCGGCTTGCGCCCCTGGCGCAGCGCCTCGGGCCGCCCGCGAAGCCCTAGGCGGCGCCCGCCCCTGGGGGCGGCTGCCCTGCGGCCCGGGCTTGACCGCCCCCGCGCGTCCCTTGGAATGGCGCCATGGCCCCCAGCGTCCTCATCGTCGACGACGAGAAGCACACCCGCGAGGGCCTGAAGCAGGCGCTGTCCGAGAACTACGACGTCAGCCTGGCGGCGAGCGCGGACGAGGCGTTCAACCTGATGGACGCCCAGCCCTTCGACGCGATCCTCACGGACCTGCGGATGCCGGGCAAGTCGGGGCTCAAGGTGATCGACCGCGCGCTGGCGCTGCCGGGCAAGCCCGCGGTCCTCATGATGACGGCCTATGGGAACATCGACACGGCGGTCGAGGCGATGAAGCGGGGCGCGGTCGACTTCCTGACGAAGCCGGTCAACATCGAGCGCCTGGACGTGCTGATCCGCCGCGCGCTCAAGTCGAAGAGCCTCGAGGTCGAGGTCCAGCAGCTCCACGAGCGCCTGGACGAGAAGTTCGACCTGAAGGGGATCATCGGGGAGTCTCCGCTCCTCAAGGATGTGATCGAGCGCGTGAAGAAGGTGGCCCAGTCCAAGGCGACGATCCTCATCGAGGGGGAGTCCGGCACCGGCAAGGAGCTGATCGCTCAGGCGATCCACCAGTCGAGCCCGAGGGCCCGGGGGCCCTTCATCGCCGTGCACTGCGCCGCGCTTTCCGAGAGCCTGCTCGAGAGCGAGCTCTTTGGCCACGAGAAGGGCTCCTTCACAGGCGCCACCGAGCGTCGGATCGGGCGCTTCGAGTCCGCCGACGGCGGGACCCTCTTCCTCGACGAGATCGGCGAGATCTCGGGCTCCATCCAGGTGAAGCTGCTGCGCTTCCTGGAGACCAAGGCGATCGACCGCGTCGGCGGCTCGAAGACGATCGAGCTCGACGTGCGCCTCGTGACGGCGACCAACCGGAACCTGGAGCAGCTGGTGCGCGACGGGAAGTTCCGCGAGGACCTCTACTTCCGCCTCGACGTCGTCCGCTTTGTCATGCCGCCGCTGCGCCAGAGGGCGGGGGACATCCCCGCGCTGATCGCGCACTTCATCAGGATCTTCTCCGATGAGAACGGCGTGCCGCCGCTCGAGGTCGAGCCGGGCGCGATGAAGACGCTCCAGGCCTACGCGTGGCCGGGGAACATCCGCGAGCTGAGGAATTTCTGCGAGAATGCCGTCGTGCTCCACAAGGGCGGCAAGCTCTCGGAGTACGACCTCGACCCCCGGTTCCGCGGCTCGCCGTCCTCCGCCCCGTCCGCTCCCGGGTCCGCCGAGGCCGGCTCGGCGCCGACGCTCTCCGTCGAGCAGAACGAGAAGCGGATCCTGCGGGAGGCGCTCATCAAGTCCCGCGGCAACAGGACCAAGGCGGCGGAGCTCATGGGCATCAGCCGGCGCACGCTCCACCGCAAGCTGGCCCAGTGGCCCGAGCTCGACGTCCAAGATAGATGACCGGCCGCCCGCGCACGACGCAGGAGCTGATCCACTGGCTCGAGATGGGCGGCGGCGCCCGGTGGGTGCTCGTGAGCGCCCTCCTCACGTGCGCCGTCGCGCTCACGGTCGTCGTGTCCTGGAGGCAGTTCCACGGCGCCGCCAGCGAGGCGACGCTCGTGCAGGCCGACATGGCCCGCCAGATCGCGACGGGCCAGGGCTTCACGACGCGCGTCAACTACCCGCAGGCGGCGGCCTTCCTGCGCACGCGCGGGATCCGGTTCGACCCGGCGGTGCCCTATCCGGAGGTCTACCAGGCGCCCCTGTACCCCATGGTGGTCGCCGGGGCCCTCAAGCTACTGCCGCCGTCCCTGCGCGCGTCCCTCTTCGGGCAGGCCCCGGCCCCCCCCTATGGCTACGGGGCCGACTACCTCCTCCTGGTCGTCAACCTGCTCCTCTTCTGGCTCGCGATCGGGCTCGCGTTCGACCTGGCCCGCAGGCTCTTCGGCGCGCCCGCGGGCTGGCTCGCCGCGCTGGCGCTCCTCGTCTCCGTGCCGGTCTGGCAGCAGGTGGTGGCGGTCAACGGGACGGCGCTCATGATGGTGCTGGCCCTTGGCGCCTTCCACGCCTGGTGGCGCGCGGAGTCCGCCAGCGACCTGCGCGGCGCCGCGGGGCCCCTCTGCGCGCTCGGCGCCCTGTGCGGCGCCCTCTTCCTGGCGGAGTACTCCGCGGGCATGCTCGTCCTGGTCGCCGCGGTGGGCGTCTGGCGCCGCTACCCCCGCCCGGCCCGGTGGCGCGCCCTCGGGCCCCTCCTCGGGGCCTTCGCTCTCGTCGCGGCGCCGTGGGTCGTTCGAAACATGGAGGTGACCGGCCTGCCGGTCGGCCTGGCCGTCCAGAACATCGCGCTCAAGTACGGGGACACCACGGCCGAGCCCGCGACCGTGCGGGCGACGCTCTCGGCGGCCCTGCCCCCGATCGAGCTGAACAAGCTCGCCAACAAGGTCCTGAGCGCGCTCCAGGACACCGTGAAGTCGCGGGTCTGGTCGGGTGGGGCGATGTGGTTCGTGGCGTTCTTCGCGGCGGGCTGGCTTTACGTCTTCAAGTCCGAGCCCGTGAACCGGCTGCGCTGGCTCTTCTCCATCTCGCTCCTGGCGCTCGTGGCGTCCCAGGCGGCCTTCAACTCGGGCGAGAGCGAGCGCCAGGCGGTCGTCTGGCTCTCGCCGCTCATCATCGTCTTCGGGGCGGGCTTCTTCTTTGTCCTCCTTTCCAGCAACCCCCTCCTCGGCGCGTGGCCGAGGCTCTGCGCGGGGGCCCTCCTCGCGCTCCAGGCCATGCCGCTGGCCCACGACGCCCTCGATCCGCACTGGCTGCATTTCCAGTACCCCCCCTATTTCCCCCAGCTCCTGCAGGGGATGCGCCGCCAGCTCGATCTCTCCGACGCCGGCGGGCGCTATGGCCTCATGGCCGACGTCCCGGCGGGCCTGGCCTGGTACGGCCAGACGAGGGTCTGGGCGCAGCCGGCGACCCTGCGCGACTTCTATGCCGTCCAGGTGGAGCAGCCGACGGGGGAGCTCCTCCTGACGCCGAGGACCCTCGACCGGCCCTTCTTCTCGGACCTGAACGCGAAGGCGAAGGTGCCTTCGTTCCTCACGGCGTCGATCCCGGTCATCGGCGACTGGGGGGAGGTCTACGGGGGCATCCTGACCGGCAACTTCCCCAGGGAATTCCCGCTCAACGCCCCCCGGAAGGTGACCGAGGACCTCTACGTCCTGTTCAATTCCTCCCTTCCGCGGGCGCGCTAGCGACGGGTCAAGTATCACCCAAGGAATTGCTCTTGCCAGTGGTTAGCAAACTGGCAGCTTGGCCGTTGTATTTCCGGCAGACAACAATGAGACTTTCACGGGTCATACTCACTGGGTTGGCGCTGTGCTTGGGCACGGTGGCGCGGGCCGTTTATGCGCCGATCCCGGAGCAGGACCAGGGAAAGGCCCTCACGCTCTCCGTCGAGACGGGCATCAGCTACAACAGCAACATCTTCGGCGCGCCGTCGGACCCCGTCTCGAGCTACATCTACGAGCTGTCCCCGAAGCTCGCCTACAACGCCTCCGTCTTCGAGGACACCTTCGTTTCGGCGGACTTCCACCCTACGCTCGACTATTTCGACAACCGGCCGGGCACGAAGACGGTCTACAGCCAGGCCATTGACGGCCGGGTGGCCCACTCGTTCTCCCAGACCTCGGTCCTGGACCTGAGCGACTCCTATTCCTACAACCAGAACCCGGAGGCGCTCCTGAACGGCGTCCCCGTGAACTCCAACCAGACCCTCCAGAGCGACGAGTTCGACGGCCACTTCTCGTTCGCCCCCACGGAGAAGCTCGGGCTAGTGGTCAAGGTGCGCAGCGTCTACTTCGACTACACGGATGCGACCCTCGGGGGCGAGCTGAACCGCTTCGAGAACCTCTACGGGGTCGAGTCCGACCTGACGCTCCTGCCGAACCTGAAGCTGGCGGGGGAGTACCGCCACCAGGACGTCCTCTACGACACGGACGCCGGGACGAAGGACAAGCACTCGGACTTCCTGATGGCGGGCTTTGACTACAACGTCGGCCCGAAGCTCACGGCGAGCGTGCGCGTCGGCGCCGAGTACCGCCAGCGCTCCGGCCTCTCCAGCGAGACGACCCCCTACGTGGAGATCTCCGGCAAGTACGACTACGCCAAGGGGTCCTTCATCAGCGCCGGCTACACCTACAGCCTCGAGGAGACCTCGAACCCGCTCCTCTTCTCGGACGAGAAGACGAACAAGTTGTTCGTGAACATCCAGCACGAGGTCAGCGCGCTCGTCGTCGCGTCGGCGTCCGTGGACTACGAGCCCGCGAGCCTCCAGGGGATACCCCCGCAGGCGAACATCACCGAGGACTCGACCCACACCGGCGTGGCGCTCACCTATCTGCCCACCAAGAACTGGACGATCACGGCCTCCTACGACTACGACCTGGTCACCTCGGGCATAGCGAGCCGCGGTATGAACAGGTCCCGCGTCGGCATCAGCGCGACCGTGGTGTTCTAGGGCACCCGCGCCCCGCCCCGCCCGACGGGGAGACTCCACACCGCAAACATGGCCTCGTCCTCAGGATCCAAGGACAGCGCGTCCCTCGCCGACCTCCTCAGGGTCCTGCGGATGCGCCTGCCCCTCATCGCGCTCATCGTCGGGCTGGTGTTCCTGACCACCATGGTGGTCACGGTCTTCCTTCCGAGGTGGTACCTCTCGACCACCAAGGTGCGGGTCGAGAAGCCCGAGAGCGACGTGAAGCTCTTCCAGGTGCAGGGGAGCAGCGCCTACGACCCCTACTTCCTGCAGGACCAGTTCAAGATCATGCAGAACGAGAAGATCATCTACCCGGTGATCGACAAGCTGGGCCTGAACACCCGCCTCGCAGCCTCCGTGGGCGCCGCGGGCACGACCCTCTCCTCGGACCTCACGTTCAAGTACATCATCAACAAGATGCTCAGGGTGGAGTCGCAGAGGAGCTCGTCCCTCATCGACATCAACGTGTACGCGCAGGACCCCTCCCTGGCCGCGGACATCGCCAACGAGATCGCGCGGGTCTACTCCAACGACCGCATCGCCCAGGCGACCTCGCAGCAGACCGAGGGCATGGCCCAGCTTCGCAAGGAGCTGGCCCAGCAGGAGGAGGTCGTGAGGCTGCAGCGCGACACCGTCGAGAAGCTGCGCAAGGACCTGAACATCTCCGGGGTCGACCTGAACGTGAAGTACTCCGACATGGAGATCGAGACGCTGCGCCAGATGCAGAACTCCCTCATCGCGCTGCGGGTCGACGCCATCGGCCGCAAGACCCGCTGGGAGTGCTTCCGGAGCATCCCGATCGAGGAGCGCATGGGGCTCGTCAACTCGGAGCTCATCCCGGACCAGAACATCCAGAACCTCCTGCAGGCCTACCTGATCGCCGACCAGAAGGTGACGCAGCTGAAGGCGCGCCTCGGCGAGGCGCACCCCGACCTGATCTCCGCCATCGAGAACCGCGCCAAGATAAAGGAGCAGCTCGAGGCGCTGCTGCGGGGCTACGAGAGCGGCCTTGAGAGCGCCTACAAGGAGGCCGAGGCGCGGGTCGACGAGCTCGAGAGCCAGCTCGCGAAGGCCAAGGTCGAGCAGATCCTCTCGGCCCGCGACCGCATGCGGCCCTTCGAGGAGGCCGCCCAGAGGCTGGACGACGAGACGCGCCTGTACACGACGCTCCGCCTCACGCTGCGCCAGCGCGAGATAGACTTCCAGGTGCCGAAGCGCACGATCGAGATCCTCAACACGGCCGAGCCCGCGCGCCGCCCGAGCCGGCCGAGCTTCCTGCTGAACAGCATCGCCTCCGTCATCTTCGGGCTCGTCCTCGGGGTGGGGGTCGCGCTGGCGCTCGAGTACTTTGACACGAGCCTTCGCGACGTGGCCGACATCGAGGAGAGGCTCAAGGTCCCGGTCCTCGGCGTGATCCCGCACAACCGCGACCCGATGGGCCCCGGCCGCGACGACCCCGCGGAGGCGGAGCCCTACCGGGTGCTCCACACGAACCTCAACCTGGCGGTGAAGCCGGGCTCCTGCGCCGTCCTCGTCATCTTCTCCGCGGGCCCGGCCGAGGGGAAGAGCACCACCCTCTGCAGGCTTGCCACCATGATGGGCGCCTACGGCGAGCGGATACTCCTGATCGACGGCGACCTGCGGCGGCCGGCGCAGCACCGCCTCGCGAACCTGCCGCGCTCGCCGGGCCTGAGCGACGTGCTTGCGGGCAAGTGCGACGCCGATGCCGCGATCCGCAGGGCCGTCGCCCCGGGCCTCGACCTCATGACGAGCGGCGGCATGCCGGGTTTCACGCTCAGCCTTCTGTACGCGAACCGGCTGAGGGATCTCCTCACGTCGCTTCGCCCCCGCTACGACAGGATACTGCTGGATTCGCCGCCGATCATCGGGGTCAGCGACTCGAGCCTCCTGGCGGGCGTCGCCGACGGGGCGATCCTCCTCATCCAGCACCGGCGCAATCCCGCGAGCATGGTCGTCCGGGCCCAGCAGACGATCGTGGCGCTCAAGACCCCGATCCTCGGGGCGGTCCTGACCCAGGTGCCCAAGGGGACGGGAGAGGACTACGGATACTACACCCAGGCCTACACGTATTACTCGGAGGAGTCGGACAAGCCCGGGAAGGGCCACGGCGGCGAAAAGGCCGGCCCCAAGGGCGACAGCCTGAAACTCAATTGATGTTGACGGGGGGGAGGTGGGGCAATCTGATGCACCCCCTGATTTGCGGGCGTAGCTCAGTTGGTAGAGCACCACCTTGCCAAGGTGGACGTCGAGAGTTCGAGTCTCTTCGCCCGCTCCATTTAACGGAAGACCCCAGGTGGCGACACCCGGGGTCTTCCTGCGTCTGAGTGCGAAAAATGGATGGAGATACGAGAGATCCGCGTCTGGCGGATCCAAGACCAGCTGCGGCTAGAGGAGACTGCTTGCGACCCAACGATGTATGCGAATCCGTGTGCATGCTGCACATCCGAGCCTAAGCGGTTGCAGCATGCCTTTGGGATGGAGGCCCCGCGCCCCACATCTGCCTCCCGGCTCCTCAAGCACCGGTAGGTTAAGGACCCATAGCGAAAGAACAGCCCTTGGCGTATCGTAGCGGCCAAAGTGATGGCGATCCCCTTGCCATCAAAAACAAAGATACATTATGCACCTCCTACTCACACCTGTTCTCGCCAGTGCCATCTACATTGGCGGCGGCTTGGGCCTCGTTCTCCTCATCGTCGTCATTGTTCTGATCCTGAAGTGACCGTGACCGGCTTTGCGCCGGTCACCCCCGACGAGCAAACTCAGTTCGCGGGGAGCTCGGCTTTGAGTCCGATCCCCATCTGCTCCCGGCCCCTGTTCTGGGGCCCGGGGCTCCATCGCGGAGGGCGGGCGCGCTCAAAACCCTGTTTCGTCGATCGGTCAACCTTCGACAAGGCATTTGCCTGGAAACGGCCTCTTTGCGCGCACGCTATTCCGTTTCCATCATATTTTCGTGCGAGATGGCGCCGCACAGAAGTAGACGACGAGGCACGTCAACAGGAATACGCCCATCCAAATGGTTCCGAGGAAGGGACCTCCAAAGTAATAGCTGGCTACGGCCGCGAACGGGAAGATCACAAGCGAAAGGAGGCCAGGATACATCGCGGCAGGATAGCACGCACCTACCCTCGCACCTATGGGGTCTTAGCCCCCTCCCGAGGAGTGGTCTCGGTGAAGTGTCACGGAACCGCGATGCTCGGCAGGCAGCAGATGAAAATCCCCGCCGCGCTTCGGGCGCCCAGCCGGGGCTGTTGACCGCCCTTCCTTGCAGGTGTCGATTTTCGCCCGACAGGGGCAGAAGGTGACCACCCCATGGTCCGTGAGGCGAGGAATCGGTACACTCGGGATATGAAGAACCGCCCCAGACGAATCAGAATCAGCTCCCCGGGATCCTCGCGGGCCCAGAAAATCAATGGGCTGAAAAAATGCATCGCCGAACTGAAGGCGCTCGCCGTCGAAGCCACGTCAATCCTCAGGGACCTCATGGCCAATCGCTCCCGGGCTGTTGCGCGCGATCTTTGCACGCGTTTCCACCTTATTCAGGAGTATTTTTCCATACGCTATAGGGAAGCCCAGGCCTTAGCTCTATCGGTTATCGGCTCGCTCAAGACGACCCGGGCGGCATCCTGAGATATCCGCCGCCCTGGCTTGAGGCGACATTCCAGGTATGGACCCGGATACGGACTCTTCTTCCGATGCACTGTCGGTTCTCCAGTTGCGCATCGCCAAGCGCGCTGACGAACTGGTCCTCGGTGGCACTCTCATCACGCCGTTGAACCTGCACTGCTGGTACCAGGCCGAGTTCGAAATCTTGCTGGGCGACAAAGTCCCGGATGACCGGCAGGTTGATTGATTTCTTAGCTCTCGGGGTGCGTCTGGCTCCCGCGTCGACCGCAGAAGGTCCTGAGGCGCTCATCAAGGCGTCGGAGGACCGGCAATTCAGGAGTTCAAGCAAGAGAGCGTGTTTTTCGCTTCTTCCCAACAGTGGGCAATGGCGCCTCATCCAACTTGGCTGACCGCGTCTGGAAAATCTCGGAGAGTTTTTCGGCAATTCCCTCGGGCGAAAGCACGAAATCAACGCATCCGCTCGCGATCGCGCTCTCAGGCATGTCCGGTTGCACGGCCGTGTCTGCTTTTTGCGCGATGACAATGCCTCCTGCCTGCTTTATGCCCCGCAGCGCGGCCGACCCGTCGCCGTCGTAGCCGGAGACGATCACGGCCACGATCTTGCCGCTCCAATGCTCGGTCAGCGACTTCAGAAACACCGTTATGACGTCGGGCCAGCCCCGTGGCTTCGAAATCGGCTTGAGTCGAAATGTGCCGTTGAGCACATGCAGGTCCCGCTGCTCCGGTATGATGAACACATGGTTGGGCCGAATTGACAGCCGATCCGTTATCAATTCCACGGGCATCGAGGTGTAACGGGGCAGGATCTCGTGAAGCCTCGTGGCCACCGTTCTCAGGTGATTGACGATGACGACCGCGCTGCCGAGGTCCGCCGGAAGGTGGCTCAGCAGCCGGACATAGGCGTCCAGGCCGCCGGCCGAGCCGCCGACACAAACGACAGGAAAATCATTGTGAGCCATCGCGGGTCTCATCGGAACCCCAAATGTGTCGACCTGGGCGCCACCTTACGTTGCCGGGCCATCAATGCGATCAGCTCTTTTCCGAGCGGAACCCGCCCATCAGGTAGATTACCAGGCAGACCAGGAGGATCAGGCCCACGCCCCCGCCGCCGACGGCCGGACCCCCGAGATAGAAGCCGCCACCGCCGAACAGGAGAAGGAGAACCACGAGCAGAAGCATTAGATTCATGCCCGAGCGTAGCAGTCTGCCCCGGTTGCCGCCATGGGGTCTTCGCCCGCCAAGGCCTATTCGCCCGCTCCAAATCAACGAGGCGTCCGGGACTGACGTCACGCGCCTTTTTGTGCCTGGCAAATCTGGCTCCCATTGCCTGCGACTCGCTTGGTCCACAGCGGCGATCCCGGATGGGGCCGGCCGGCGAGCCTGGGGGAGGGAATCGGTTCGACTTGATGAACCACTCAGTTACTCTTTGGGCTTGGCCGATAGACAAGCAATCTCACGGCCTCCTTCCCCAATGTCTCGCGAAATCCAGACTGTTGCATTTATGGCCATGCGGTTTCGCGGCGATTTCGTGGGACGGGG
>Ga0265318_10001184_pt1 | contig 16064 bp, 9 predicted proteins | sample 4821metaG_FD_192431 | JGI IMG/M metagenome (GOLD analysis project Ga0265318, IMG submission 192431) | Rhizosphere microbial communities from Carex aquatilis grown in University of Washington, Seatle, WA, United States - 4-8-21 metaG | ecosystem: Host-associated > Plants > Roots > Rhizosphere >... | reverse complement strand
TCTCGCGGGCACAGGCAGCGCGGCCAGCCGCTTGTTGGCTCGGTCGAGATTGGCGCACATGCGCTCGAAATTCCGGCGCAGCTCGAGCCTTCTCCTTGCGGCTCTTTCGCCGGCCGTTCCACCGGGGGCTTCCACCGCCGGCACGACGTCCTCCGCGATCCAGAGCTCGCGCTGCTCGCCCGCGGGGCGCCCCGCGGCGGCGGCCCCGAAACCCTCCCTCGGCGTCCACACGTGCATGACAAGGCCGGTCTCGGGCCAGTGAAAGAAGCCCGGCAGCCTGGAGAGGGCGGAGGGCGGCAGCCCCTTGAGCTGTGACATGACAACGTCCGCGGTGCCCGACGGCGATCTTGGCTGCTCCCCGTCCCAGAGCGCTATAAGCGCATGGCTGTTGCGGGCAACAAAGGCGCCGTTCGCGGCATAGGTCATCTGGCGGGTACCCGGGTCCGCAGCCACTGCGGCCCAGTCGGCGTCGCTCGTCGGACGGCCGTCGGCGGGTGCTGGCGTAACAAAATGCAGCACGCCCTTGCGGGCGAGCATTGCGTCAAACCTCTGGCGCGCGGCGACGCTTCCGAACGATCCGGATGCGCGGTAAACCACGGGCGGAAACGGCAGCGCCGCCACCACCCCGGCACCCGCATCCAGGGCCGCTTCCGCGCACAGCGTGTCGCCTCCCTCGGCCAGCGCGCTGAGCAACATCACGCGCGTATGCGGACATTTTCGCTGAGCCCCCTCGACAATGCGCCGGACCGCGGAGCGCAACGCCGGCTCGTCCCCGGCGCGAAGATCGCGATGCGCAGTCACACCGAACACGAGTGGCAGGCATCGTCCCAGGCTGTCCGGTATGCCGGCATCGGCCTTCACGGCGTCATGCTGCCAGCGACACTATAGCTGGTCAAGCAAGCCCCCCGCGAGGACGGGGCTAGATAGACAACGGAGCTGCGATCGGGAAAACCTTGGTACGATTCGTCGTGCGGACTTTCCGGTCGAAATTCTGAACGGCATGCGACGCCCTCCACCCGCACAGGCCGTAACAGAGCCATGCCGTAAAGGTCAGCCTGGGCAGTCTTAAGCGGCACCGGGACATTTTAGGACAATTCAGAGGGCAAAATGCTCAATCTTTTCTGTCCCAAGCCAGGAGAGCCACCGGGTTCAAATCCCGGCACCTCCACCAACGTCCGAGATCAAACCGCATCAAGGGCGTGGCGTGATCGCGGCGATCGTTTGTACTGCGACGCGCTTCTTGCCCAAGCCCTGGTCGGGCCCGTAATGAAAGAAGACACGGCAGGCGCCGGGCGTTTCGTTCTGCGCGTAGGCTTCCCTAGCCCACTCATCCGTTGGCCCCGGCCGGGATTGATGCCGGCTTGTGGAGGCGGTTGCGTTCGCTAGGGGGCGCGTAGCCACACGGCATACGGCTGGCCGCCGGCTCCCGCCTCCGCGAACGGCACCAGTGTGACCTGGTGCGGGTTGACATCCCACTCCCCGCGGACAGCCACGTGGAGGATTATTCGGTGGGGATCGGGCGCCAGGGTCGGGAGCCTGTCATCGATGACGCGGACAAACTGCGGAGCGCCGCTGGCTCCATATTCGCGGTTCAGCCCATCATCGAAGGCCAGGACGTAGGGTCCCCAGGCGTAGGCCACTCGGGAATAGTTGGTGAAGTCGCCGTGAATGACGCGGCCGCCAAGGTTGAAGGTGATCGTGACCTGATCGCCGTCCCTCCAGTCGCGCTCCGGCATTGTGATCCAGCCGTCCCGACTTGAGGCGTTCCCCACGCGCAGCGGTTCGGCCCAGGCCGGAGCACGGATCTTGAGGGTGAACCGGGCCGTGGAGGGCGCCCGTAGCGTCAGCGTCGATCGCCCGGCAAACGGAAACTGGCTTTCCTGGCCGATCTCGACGGCCCGGCCCCCGACCTGGAAGCGGGCCCGGGACGTTTCCAGCGTGTTCACGCAGATCACGTTGCCGGCCTCCAGGTAAGCCAGTGTCGGGGCCAGCGCCAAGGCGCGTGGTCCGCTCGAGTGACAGCACGTGATTTCCTTGTCGTTGTGCTTCACACCTTCCAGCGGCGTGTAATAGCACCAGTCGCCGCTCCCGGGATCCTGCGCGGCGGTGAGCTGGTTGTAGAGAGAGCGCTCGATCTCGTCGCCATACTTGGCTTCGCCGGTCTGTGCCAACAGGGCGGCGTTGAGCTGAATCCACGTCGTGGTCACGCAGGTTTCACCCAGGTGTGCGGATTCCCCGTTCGGCAATTCGTGGTTGTTGCCGAAGATCTCACGGATGCTGGCGGTGCCGGTGATGTAGAGGCGGTTGCGGGTTATGTCGGTCCAGGCGTTCTCCACAGCCCGCAGCAGGCGGGGGTCCCCCGCCACCTGGTAGAGTTCCGCCAGGCCTACAAGATTGGATAGCATCTCGTAAGCCTTGCCGTTGGCGACGCGGTCGACCGAGCCCCCGGGCGCCAGCAGGGTCCGAACAATGTCCGGCCCGTCCTTTTCCTCGTACGAACGGACGATGTACCGGGCGAATTCCAGGTAGCGAGGGTCACCGGTGAGCCGGTAGAGTTCCACCATGGGGCTGAGCACGCTGGTTGCAGCCATGCCCATGTGCGTCCCCGCCTTCAGGATGCTCCTCTTCGCCGGAAAGGTCGCGAGCAACAGGTCGCCGATCCTGCGGGATGCAGCCAGCGCGGCCGGGTCGCCCGTGTACCGGTAGTAGGTCAGGAGCCCGATCATGTTGTACTTGTGGCACCACACGTCCCAGTCCGCGCCGTCGTAAAGCCCGAAGCGCTTGTCGGCGCTGTAGGTCCCGAGGTATCCGTCGGCCTCCTGGGTCGCGAGGAGCGAAGCGACGACGGCGTCGAGTTTGCGGCGCAATGCCTCGTCGCCGGAATAGGCCCAAGCGAGGGTGGCCGCATGCAGCCATTTGCCAACGTGTTCGCCGATCCAAGGCTGGTTCCCGGGTCTGTGCCGGTAGCCGGCGAGCAGGGGTTCGGTGTCCACCTGCAGCAGGCGATGGCTTTCATTGGCGTCGATGCGGGCGCCTAGCCAGCCGCCCAGCCTCACGTCCGAGGGTTGCAATGGGTGCAGGGCGGCCGGAGCCACGGGTGCCACACTATCGGCAACCGGAAGGACCGGGGCGGCGGGGACGGCGCAGGCTGCCGAAAACGAGATCAGGAGCAGCCTGGCAAATCGTCGCGAGGGAGGTGTCGTGATGGTCGGCAGCATCTATGAATCGGCGTCGATCCGCGTCCGGGTGTTTTGAAAGAGTGCTGGACTGGGTTTCATCGGCCAAACTCACCGACCAAGGCCTGCCGCCCAAAGTCGGGCTGCTCGCTCAGCACAGGAAGCCCTTCCCTGCCTTCGTCCACTTTCACCAGGCATCCGGACAAATGCCAGACAATCCAGAGTGAGAGATGCTGCCTTCCGGCAATATCCCTGTGGGGGAGCCCCCGGGTTCAGGTCCCGGCACCTCCACCAATCCTCCGCGGCGCCGTCGAAGCGAGGACCAGGCCTATTGCCTGCGGAGACCAAGCTCCCTCACAAGCCATTCCGTCCGGTCACCCCGGATATTCGCCGGGGAGAACATGCCGTGGTCGGCGCCGCCGTAGACGACCATCTGTTTCGGAGCCCGTGCGGCGCCGAAGAGTTCCTGGGCCCTCGCAAGCGGCACGTATGGGTCGTGCTCGGCATATTGGAACAGGATGGAGGCTCCGGCGGTTGCGGCGACAAATTCACGCAGCTCCAGCGGACGATTCACCCTGATATAATCTTCCTTTGAAGCCGGCTGCTTTCCGTAGAACGCCCAGTCGAGCAGGCTGGAAGTGCAGGCGATGAACACGCATGTCTTTGCGCGCGAATCCACGCCCGCGGCGATCGACGCGTACATCCCTCCATAGTCGTGGCCGACTATCCCAAGGGGAATCCCGCCGGCTCCCTCCTGCGACAGGAGCAGGTCGATGGCGCGGCGAAGTGCAATGACCTGCGCGACCGAGCTCGCATAGTCGTCCTCGAGTTTGCGGCCCCCATACCAGCCCGGCTTCGACCACATCCCGTCGACAAGCAGCGAAACAGCCCCGCGCCCGGCGAGATCGACGGCCTCGTCGAGGAATTCCGTGCGATTGGTGGTCGCGGGCTCGCCGAGCCAATGGACCCATAGGACCGCGGCAAGGGGCCGGCCGGCCCGCGGCGACACGAGGTACGCAGCGGTCCGCCCGGGATTCTGGACGGGCGCGGAAACGAACGAGATGTCCCTGATTGTCGCCGCGCCTCGGGACTGCGGGGCACCCTCCTGGATCGCGATCTTGGCGCCTGTGTCGTAGGAGAAGAGGGAGCGCCTTGCCTCGATCGAGGCCGCGGCGGGCGATCCGGGGGCCGGGTCCGCCGCGGGTGCGCTTGGCAATCCGGCCGATGCGACTGTCAGGACCGCTAGTAAATGCCTGGGGGTTTTCATATGGGATTTCGCTCGCCGGTTCGGAAGGTGTCGTAGGCAGGGCTGCGACGGGTTTCAAGGGTGGCGTGTCCAACCGGTTGGTTGTTGCGGCAGGCATAACCCCAAAACTCGGGGGAATCCCTTCCAAATTCCACCCGGCGGCAGCCGGCATGGTTTTTTCACTCAGGGAATGCCGCGGCGGCTGGCGTGTTGACGCCCACTGTGAAGGCAATCAAGGCTCAGGGGATGAGCAACCTCCGCGCCCCCGCATGGGCGATCCTTGCCGCCCTACCCCTAGTCCTGCGCGCCGCCCCCCTGCGGACGGTCGCGCAATTTCAGGCCCAGGCCGTCCCGTTCAAGTCGGAGATCCGCGTGCCTCCCTTCGAGACAACCCCGGACCAGGTTCGCGACGCCGCGACCGCCGCCATGGCCGCCGGCGATGCCGCGATCGACCGGCTCGCCAAGCAGGATCCCGCCGCGGCGACCTTTGAGAGCACATTCGGGGCCCTGGACGGCCTCGAGGCCGAGGCAGGGCTGGTCGAGAACCGGATTGGCTTTATCCAGCAGACCAGCACCAGCAAGCAGATGCGCGATGCGGCCGACGAGGCGGGCAAGAAACTTCAGGACTGGGACATCGGGGTCGGGTACCGGGAGGATGTCTACGCCGTTCTCAGGGCGTTTGCGTCCAGGAAGCCCGCCCTCGCGGGCGAGGACCTGCGGCTGCTCGATTTCACCCTGCGCGACTACCGGCGCGAGGGCTTCGAGCTGGCGCCGGCGGCGCGCAAGGAGCTGGAGGCCCTATTCAAGGAGCTCAGCCCGCTCGAGTTGGATTTTCAGACCAACATCACCGACACACAGGTGCCGCTCACCTTCACCCGGGCGGAACTGGCGGGGGTTCCCGACTCCTTCCTCACCGCGCCCGGCGTCAAGACCGGGGACGACGCCTACAAGATCCTCGTCAACGTGACGCCCCAGCGGCTCATGGTGGAGCAGAACTGCTCCGTGACCGCCACCCGCAGGAAGGTCAGCATAGCGGAGCTGCACCTCGCCGAGGGCCTGAACGTGCCGCTCCTCAACAAGATCGTGGCGCTGCGGGCGGAGATCGCCAGGAAGCTCGGCTACGCCTCGTGGGACGACTACCGGACGGAGGTCAAGATGGCCAAGAACGGGGCGGCCGCGACCAAGTTCGTCGAGGACCTGATCCACGGCATCCAGCCGAAGTTCAACGCGGAGCTTGCCGAGATGCGCGCGCTGAAGGTGGCTGACACCGGCAATCCGAAGGCCCAGATCAAGTTCTTCGACTGGCGCTACTACCAGAACAAGCTCGTGAAGCAGAAGTACACGATCGATTCGGAGGCGCTTCGGGTCTATTTTCCCTATGAGCGCGTGCTCCAGGGCATGTTCTCGATCTACCAGTCCATATTCGGCCTGAAGTTCGAGCAGCTGCAGCCGCCCTACGCGTGGGCCGACGGGGTGACGCTCTGGGGCGTCACCGACGCGAAGACCGGCGAGCCGATGGGGCTCTTCTACCTCGACATGTTCCCGCGCGAGGGGAAGTACAATCACTTCGCGGAGTTCCCGATCCAGTCGGGGCGCGTGCTGGCGGACGGAACCTACCTGCGGCCGACGGTCGCCTTGCTCTGCAATTTCCCCCAGCCCGCCAACGGCGCCCCCGCGCTCCTCGACCACCAGGAGGTGACCACCCTCTTCCACGAGTTCGGCCACGCCATGCACGCGATCCTGACCCGCGCCCACCGCGCGCGGTTCTCGGGGACGAGCGTCCCCCGCGACTTCGTCGAGGCGCCCTCGCAGATGCTGGAGAACTGGACGTACGACAAGAGCGTCCTGGACACCTTCGCCGCCGACTACCGGGACCCGAGCAAGAAGATCCCTGCGGAGATCCTCGGCCGGCTCCAGGAGGTGCGTCTCGCCACAATCGGCGTCTTTTACCGTCGCCAGCTCTCCTTCGCCCTCCTGGACCTCAAGCTCCACGGGCCCCGGCCGGAGGGCGCGGCCGTCGACTGCCGGGCCGAGAGCAACAGGGTCCTGGGCGAGGTCTTCTTCCAGGTGCCGGACGACACGGCGTTCGTGGCCTACTTCGGCCACCTGGCCGGCTACGACGCCGGCTACTACGGCTACGCATGGGCGGATTCGATCGCCGCGGACATGGCCACGGTGTTCAAGGCGGCGCCCGACGGGTTCCTTGACCGGGGCGCCGGCATGCGGATGCGCCAGGAGATCTACTCCAAGGGGGACACCCGCGACGTGGAGGTCTCGATCGAGGAATTCCTGGGCCGCCCGCGGTCGATCGGGCCGTTCCTGAAGAGGCTCGGGATTCAGTAGCGCGCCGGACCTGAATCCCCCTTGAGGCCGAGCCGACGAGCGGCCGCGATCGCGGCGATGATGGCCGTCGCGCTGGCAGCGAATTCATGCACCCGCCCGGCCGCCTTCAGGGAGGGCGACCGGATCCTGTTCCAGGGGGACTCCATAACCGACGGCGGGCGCCAGCGCGACGGCGATGATCTCAACCACACCATGGGCCAGGATTACGCCTATCTCATCGCCGCCCGGCTCGGGGCGCAGTTCCCCGAGCGGCACCTCACCTTCCTGAACCGGGGCGTGAGCGGCGACAAGATCGTCGACCTGAAGGGACGCTGGCAGAGGGACGCCATCAGCCTGAAGCCGGACATGCTGAGCATCCTTGTGGGCGTGAACGACACCGGCTCGGTCGTGGACGACTGGCCGCCGGTCGTCACGGTCGAGGACTACGAGAGAACCTACGACGAGCTTCTGCGGCAAACCAGGGCCGCGCTGCCGGGGGTGCGGCTGGTGCTCTGCGAGCCGTTTGCCCTGCCGGGCGGGATCCGGACCAAGGACCGCTGGGAAGAGCGCCAGGCGGACCTGCGCAGGCGCCGCGCGGCGGTCGCGAGACTGGCCGCAAAATACCGCGCAGTCGTCGTGCATTTCCAGGGGATGTTCGATGACGCCTGCGGCCGGGCGCCGGCGGAATACTGGCTCTGGGACGGGATCCACCCGACGTACGCGGGCCACGAGCTCATGGCCGGGGAATGGACGCGCGAGGTGGCTCGTTTCTACTCCGGCGGGGAGCCGGCGCCGCCCTGACACCTCCCGCTCCCGCGGAATGCGTAATTCCACCCTTTGACTCGGGGCCCCGGGACGCCGATGATGCCTGCGTTCTATTGGGGGTAGCATTACAGGGTTCCACCCTGCGCGACAGACTTCTGGGGAGAACGAATTCGCGCAGGGTGGCCTGCGGTGCCCACCAAGCCCTCCTCCGGTTTTCGGGAGGAGATTTCAACGGGTCCCGCAATGCGCTTCTCGGACCCGGTGAACGAATCGTCAATGACCGTCCCGCCTGGGGCCTCAGGTTGACGATCTTTTAGCAGTGTTTTGCATGCTGCCGCCGATCAGACGCCGAGGACCGGTGCGGTAATCATTTGACCCCGTTTGGGTTCAAAAATTGGATTGCGCAGCCTGCTGCCTGGTCGGCCCGACGCCCCCATCCGCGTCCCACCCCACCCCATGATGTCCGAGATCCGCTACGTCCTGCGGTCGCTTTCCCACAGGAAGGGATTCGCCGCCGTCACCGTGCTGACGCTGGCCCTTGGGATCGGATCGGCGACCGCGATCTACTCCATGGTGGACTGGATCCTCTTCCATGGGCCCGCGTCGCCCAAGGACCTCTTTCAGGTCGGCTCAAAACAGAAGGACGGCACCAATATCCCGTTCAGCTGGGAACCTCTCTTCAGGGCCTACAGCGCCCAGTCCCAGGTCTTCGCGGAGACGTGCGCAGCCACGACCGAGGCGGCCAACGTCGTGGTCGACAACAAGCCGGTTTCACAGGCGGTGATATCAGTCTCGCCCAATTTCTTCAGCCTTCAGGGCGTCACTCCCGGCATGGGCCGGTGTTTTGTCGCTCGGGAAGCCGCGGACGGGCGCGACAACGTGGTCGTTGTCTCCCACGATTTCTGGAAGCGCCACCTGGGCGGATCCAGGGAAGCGCTCGGGCGCCTGATAAGGGTGGACCAGAGGGTGTGCGCCGTCATCGGCGTCCTCAGGGAGGGGCAGGTGATGCCCGCCTATTGCTACTCGGATGTCTACAAGCCGCTGGTTCTTCACCCGAATCCCTCCGAATGGTGGGATCCCATGCTGGTCGTCCTGGGACGGACGAGGCCAGGCTTGAGCCGGCAGCAGGCCGAGGATGCGCTGGCCAAGGCCAAGTTGGACGTCCCTGCCGGCATGAGGCCGTTCACCGACACGCTCAGGCCGGGGCTCTCGACCATAGACGAGGTCCAGAGGGTCTTCAGGCCCGAGATGTACTGGACGCTGCTCGGGGCGGTGGGGTTCCTCTACGGGATCGCCTGCATGAACGCGACCAACCTCATATTGGTGCACTTTCTCGGCAAGCGGTTGGAGATCAGCGTCCGCCTGGCCCTGGGCGGCGGCCGCTGGGGGATTCTCCGGCTGATGCTGATCGAGATATTTGGCTTGTGCAGCTGCGGGACCGTGCTCGGCGCCCTTGTCGCGAACTGGCTCATTCCGCTCTTCACCTTCCTCGCAGGCAACAGCAACCCGGACCAGGGCTGGGCAAGCTGGATCCTGAGCTGGAGGACCTACCTCGTTCTCGCGGGGCTGACCCTCCTCACGGGCGCCCTGGTCTCGGCCGTGCCCGCCTTGCAGCTCCTGAGGGCGAACATCCAGGGCGGATTGAAGGGCGGGGGCGGCGCCATCGGCGAGAGCCCCGCGCTTGCGCGCCTCCGGGGATCGTTCGTCGTGCTCCAGGCGACGTTCGCGGTCATCCTGCTGGTCGGCGCCGGGCTGATGATCAGGTCGTTCCAGCGCCTCGAGGACGTGAGGATCGGATTCGATCCCTCCCACCGCGTGAAGATTCAGCTCAACTTCCCGAAGGGCTATGAGTCGTCGCCCGAGGCGCGAATGGCCCTCCTTGGCCGCATCAGGGATACCCTGCTCAGGGTGCCCGCGGTCACGTCCGTGGCCTTCGGATCCGATTCGCTGCTGGCGGGATTCGACAACGTGACGCTCGACGTCGAGGCCGCGGATGGCTCCACGGCCAAGATCAATGGCGCCTACGTGTCCCCGGACTTCGGGGATGCGGGCGGCATCACCCTGGTGCGGGGCCGCTGGCTGCTGCCCGAGACCAAGAATGAGATCCTGATCAACGAATCCTACGCGCGCGCGCGTTTCGGCACCGCCGACCCGGTCGGGAAGTTCATAAGGTCCGCGGGCGCCGACGCGAAGGTGCGCGGCTGGGAGGTTGTCGGCGTTGTGGGCGATGTGCGCGAGAACCTCCGGGAGGCGCCGAAGTTCAAGATCTACATGCCAATCAAATGGTCCCCGAATGTCGCCTCAAACTTCGTCCTGCGCATGAACGGGGAGCCAACCGGGGAGGCGCTCAGCAGGATCAGCCAGGCCATCTATGCATTCGATCCGAAGATAATCACGATGGCCACGTTGCCCATGACAGAGCTGCGGAACCGGCAGCTCTACAACGAGCGTCTGGCGCTGTCCGTGCTCAGGGTCCTCTCCTGCATCGCCACGACGCTCGCCGTAGTCGGCCTGTTCTCGGTCCTTGCCTACACGGTCGACCGCAGGATGGCGGAATTCGGAATCCGCATGGCCCTCGGCGCAACACCGGCGGCCTTGGTCGCGCTTGTCATGCGGCGCGGCATCGCGCTCACGGCGCTCGGGATCGCCGTCGGCATCGGCGGGGCGATGGCGCTCACGAGGTTTCTTCAGAGCCTCCTCTTCGAGGCGCCCCGGTTCGACGTCACCGTAATCGCGGGCGTCAGCATGCTCCTTCTCGTTGCGGCCGCAGCCGCCTGCATTGTGCCCTCGGTTCGGGCGAGCAAGCCCGATCTGGTCAGCCTATTGAGGAGCGTTTGAGAGTCGCCTGCTGCCGGCAGGAAGCCCAAGCGTACAGGCCCACGGCCCTGCTCAGACCGGGGCCGGAGGCTTGGTCTCGTGCACTCCCTGGGTGAGCCACCTCTCCAGGAAGGCCGCGACGATGCAGCCCGCGAGCGCGTAGGCGCCGAGGAGCAGCCACATGGCCTCCGGCCGGTGCCAGTAGTCGAGCTGGTGGGCGACCATCGCCTGCTGCAGGGGAGTCGAGACCCCGTTGATCACGACCGTCTCGGGCGACCAGCGCTCGAGAAGGTGCCCTGAGAATGCGCTGACCAGCGTCTTGGCGAGGAACCAGGGGATCAGGGACAGCCCGAGATACGTGCCCTCCTGGCCCTTGGGGGCGATGGCTGCGGTGTATTCGTAGAGCTTCGGCGACCACACCACCTCGCCGATCGTCAGGAGCACCATGCAGAGGAGCGCCATGAGATAATGCGCCTTCCCGATGCTCAGCCCGTAGATGGTCCACGGAAGCGCCATGGGCATGACGGCGAGGGACGAGATCATGGCCCCGTAGACGAGCATCCGGAAGGTGCCCCACCGGTTCGCGAACGGGATGAACAGGACAAGGCCGATCACGATCCCGATGGGATTGATCGCGTTCAGCGTGCCGAAGGCCGCGTCCGGCCCGATCGTGCGCAGCCAGTACTTCGGCATCAGCAGGTAGAGGTAAACGTAGACGGCCCTGACGCCCACGATCAGTGCGATCAGCACCACCAGGCGCCAGAGGGTCGGCTCGCGGATCATCTCGCGCCAGATCTGCAGGGGATTCTTGTGCTCGACCTTCTTGTCCCTCTCCTGCTCCTCCGGCGGCTCGTCGGCGGCGACGAGCTGCTCCTCGCTCCTCACCATGAGCTTGGCCACGATGAGGCAGAGCACCGCCAGGACGGCGCCCAGGGTGAAGATATGGACGTTGGCGACATGCAGGAGCTTGCGCACGATGTCGATCGAGAAGCCGGCGGCGGCGGCCCCGATGTTCATGAAGAGGTACCAGAGGTTGAATCCCGCGCTGCGGGACCGGCGGTTCGTGTACCGGTTGGTCCCCGCCTGGAAGATGGTCTGAAGGCCTGCCATGAACGGCGCCATGAGGAAGAAGATGACGCCGGCGAGGAGCCCGCGGTGGGGCAGCGAGGGCGTCAGGCCCACCCAGACCATCGCGAGGCGCAGCACGAGCTGGCCGCCCAGGGCGTAGTTCAGCGACCGACGGATCCCGAGCCAGTCCGTGGTCATCCCGGAGAACAGGAGCATCAGCGACATGGCCGACGTGAACGCCGTGATCGTGTAGCCGGCCGCGCGGTCGTTGAGCCCGAGGTCGTCGGACAGGAACACCGCCGCGATCGTCAGGAGGCCGAAATACGCCGTGCAGTCCAGGAAGTTTATGATCTGGACACCCCAGTATTCCCTGCGGGTCTCCCTGAGGACGCCGAAGTCCTTGAAATAACCGACAATCATCTCGGACGCGGTTCGGCTGCGGGCAATTTCGCTCATGGAGTTTTCGGGGTGAGGCGCCCGACGGGGACCGGGCGGTTTGGCGAGAACGAGGGGACGAAATGGAAATGCCGCGCATTGGGCAACAACCAACCCCACCCGCATCTTGCCAAGCATGCCTTTGGCGCAGACGCTGGCGCGGTCCCAATCACCCACGATGCGAGCCATTCATCCCCTTTCCGCGATCGGAGGGCTGCTGTTCGCGGCCCTGGCCGGCCCCTGCCACGGCCAGCCGGGCGGCACGCCGCCCCTCGAGCTGCGGGATTTCGGCGGGAGTGCCGGCTCCGCGGGGGGCTGGTCCGCGTGGGCCGAGCGGCAGGAGGTCCAGCCGAGGTGCTTCGTGGACTCGGCCCATTTCCGGTCGGCCCCGGACTCGCTGGCGATCTCGGGGAACGCCAATCCCGCCGAATACGGCGGATGGGCGTATCCCGTGGGCGGCATACGGGCAGGGCAGCACTACCGCCTGACCGCCTACTACCGCGCCCAGTCGGTTCCCGACGAGCGGCGCCAGGTCGTCGCCCGGATCGACTGGCTGGATGATTTGGGGAAGCGCGTAGGCCAGCCCGACTATGCCTATGAGGCCTCGGCGGACGGCGACTGGACGCGCGTGACGCTCCTGGTTCCCGCCCCGCCGCAGGCCGCGGGCGCCCGGATAGAGTTGAGCCTGGGCTGGGCCCCGCTGGGGACCGTGTGGTGGGACGACATCCGGTTCGAGGAGGCGCAGCCCCCGCCTCCGCGGTGGGTCCGCGTCGGGACCGTTTCGCTGCATCCGCGCAACAACCCGGACAACCTGGGGGCCTTCCTCCAGGCGCTGGACCGGATTGCGAGGGACAAGCCCGACATCGTCTGCCTGGGCGAGGAGCTGCTCGTCGAGGGGAACTCGAGGCCCTATGTCGGCGCGGCGGAGCCGATCCCCGGACCCAGCACGAGCCGCCTCGGCGAAAAGGCCCGCAGGTACGGGATGTACATCGTGGCCGGCCTCACCGAACGCGACGGGCCGGTCGTCTACAACACCGCGGTCCTGATCGACCGGCACGGAGACGTTGCCGGGAAGTACCGCAAGGTGAACCTGCCCCGCGAGGAGATTGAGGGCGGCGTCACGCCGGGCGGGTCCTATCCGGTCTTCAAGACCGACTTCGGCACGATAGGACTGATGATCTGCTGGGACGGCGAGTACGTCGACCCGGCCCGCGCCATGGCGATCCAGGGCGCGGAGATCCTGTTCGTGCCGGCCGCGGGCGGATACCTGACGCTCCTCAAGGCCCGGGCCCTGGAGAACCACCTTTACGTGGTCTCCTCCGGCTTCGACCTCGAATCGGCCATCATCGACCCGACGGGCGCGGTCCTCTTCTCGACCATGGATTCCGGCGTGGACAAGACGATCTCCGTGAACCTGGAGGATCGCTTCACGGATTCGTGGCTCGGGGACATGCGGGCCCGGTTTCACAAGGAGATCCGCCGCGACATCCCGATGCCCTGACCCGCGGACCGGGTGTCGGCATCCTCGCCAGGCCGCCCCGCGCTACTTCCTCGCCGGCTCCTGCTTCGGCAGCAGCATGCCCCAGTCCTGATCCGGATACTTCGCCTTCAGGACCTCGGTCAGCTTCGTGCGCTCCGTCCGGCATTCGGCCTCGCCTCGCTGCAGCGCCGTCACGGCCGCCGTCTCGCGGGCGATCTGGTCGACGACGGCCTCCTTTTCGCCCTCCCGCTTCGACGCCGAATCGGCGGCCTCCTTCAGCTTTCCGAGGTCCCCTCCCAAGGCCGCGTCGTCCGCCCCGCCGCCGTTCGCCAGGGTCTCGATGGACCCCGACACGATTCCCAGGAGGATCTCATCAAGGGCATCGGTGGTGCGGCGGCGCTTCAGCGCATCCCGATTCAGAGCCGAGAGGCGGCCCAGCTCGACGAAGACCTCGTGCCGCTGGCCCACGGTCTGCTGCCGCAGGGTCATCAATTGAACGGCGGCCGAGTCGACGCCGTCCGCCTTTGTGGCGGCGATGCGGTCCTGCGTCTGGCTGTAGAGCTGGGAGAGCGCCTGGCAACGGTCGTAGGCGGCGCCGTAGTACTGGTTCACGAAAAGGGGATAGATCTTCTCCATTCCGTTGAAGATGCGAAGCTCCTCCGATGTCGGGTTCGCCGGAAGGGTTGGCCGGCTGGGCGGGGAGACCTTTGGAAGGCCCTGGATCTGGCTGGCCAGACTCGCCGAGGCGGACTCGCATTCGCGGATGTACGCGTTGGTGGCCGGCCCCTTGTTCTGGGCGCATCCGGCCAGAACGCCGCCGATCAGGATGCATGACACGAGAGGCCAAGGGGTATGGCTCACGTCACTAGAGTAGCCCATCCGCGCGTCCCGCCGCTGCGCATGTATTGCGAATCCCCTCGCAGATTTTGCGGCCCGGGACGCCCGGACTAGGAGGCGCGGGGCGACAGAACCCGAACCGCCCTCGCGGCGGGCCAGTCCGACAAAGCTGGCGCCGAGGCCGCCGTTCGGGCAGGTTCCGGCCGTCATGCGAGCGCGCTGGATACCCTGGTTCGCGGCCGCGATCCTCGCGGCGGGCGCGGAGCCGACGCCGACCCCGGCGCCCGCGAACGCCGACGACCTCTACAACCTCGGCCAGCAGCTCTTCGACCAGTACGCGACGCCCGAGATCAAGGACCAGTACCGGTTTCCATCCAAGGAGGAGTGGGACCGCTTCGCGGGGAGGCTGCAGCATGCGCTCGACAACAATTCCCTCGAGGAGCTGGCCGGATTCGAGCCCGAGGCCCAAGCCGCGCTCGCCGCGCTGCGCGCCCTGCCGGGCTACGAGGACTACGCAGACTGGCTCGAGCTCCGGATAGACGAGATCGAGGCGGCGAGGCAGGCGGTGGCGCGGCCGGCCGCGCCCGTCCCCGGCGCCCCGGGGATCAAGCGCCCGACCTCGTCGATGCCCCATTACGACCTCTGGCTCTCCCGCGAGCGCAGCCGCCCGGTTCCCGCGGGCGCGGCGGCACTCATGCCGGTCCTCAGGGCTGCGTTCGCCGCCGAGGGCGTGCCGCCCGAGCTGGCGTGGCTCGCCGAGGCAGAGTCGACGCTGAACCCAACCGCCCGCAGCCCCTCGGGGGCCAGGGGGCTGTTTCAGCTCATGCCGGAGACGGCACGCGGCCTCGGACTGAGCACCTTCCTGCCGGATGAGCGCACCGACCCGGAGAAGTCCGCGCATGCCACGGCGCGCATGCTGCGCGCCCTGTTCGCTAGATTTGGCGGCTGGCCGCTGGCGCTCGCCGCCTACAATGCGGGGGAGGGGCGTGTCAGCCGCCTGCTTGCCTCGCGCGGCGCAAGCGATTTTGCGGGGGTCGAGTCGGCGCTGCCCGCGGAGACGCGCATGTACGTCCCGAAGGTCTGCGCCCTGGTCGCCGTCCGCACGGGCGAATCGCTCGAGGGCCTTCGGCCGCTGCGCGGCTGAGCCGCGCGCTCCCGCCGGGGAATCAGTTGTGGACGCTCCAGACGTCGCGCTCGGACTCCGAGGGCCACGTGCCGGCGTGCCGTTCGAGGGCGGGGCTCCGGAGGCCGCTGACCTTCTGCCGCAGCCCTTCCATCACGATGGCGGCGGCCGTCTCGGGAAGGATCTGGTCCGTGTTGATGACGATGTCGTAGGTGTGCGGGTCGTCGATGTCGCGGGCGAAATGGGACTTAACGAACCGGCGGCGGCCGTCGTCGGTATGCTCGATGAGCGTTTCCGCGTTGCTTGCGCTGACGTGCTGCAGCTCCATCAGGCGCCGCATCCGGGTTTCCTTCCCCGCCACGAGCCGCACGTGGAAGCCGCAGGGAAGGGACTGCGTGAGGAGATGGGACGCCCGGCCGACGAACACGATTCGCCCGACGTGGGCGAGCTGGACGATCGTCTGGGCGACCTGCTGCTCGAGCTCCCAGAGCGACGGATGCAGGCCGAGCATCTCGCCGATCATGGCGTCGATCTCGGAGATCTTGTCCTCCGGCAGATACCGGGCCAGCTGCTCGGGAACCTCGTGGCGGGCGAGGGCGTAGCTGATCAGGTCCTTGTCCAGGAGGATCCACTCCTCGCCCCCCTCGCTGAACTCCGCGTTCAGCCTGGGCAGGAGCGAGTGGCTCAGCGTCGTGGCTCCCGCGCAGACCTCGCGCGACAGGGTGATGAAGGGGTGGTTGACGGCGGCTGCTGCCGGGGCGGAGTCGGCCATCGGGCTGCCCAGGCGGGCCTTGA
>Ga0265318_10001179_pt1 | contig 16171 bp, 11 predicted proteins | sample 4821metaG_FD_192431 | JGI IMG/M metagenome (GOLD analysis project Ga0265318, IMG submission 192431) | Rhizosphere microbial communities from Carex aquatilis grown in University of Washington, Seatle, WA, United States - 4-8-21 metaG | ecosystem: Host-associated > Plants > Roots > Rhizosphere >... | reverse complement strand
CAAGCCCTCGCTCTGGGGACGCCAAATGGGCCAGCTTTGGCGGACGACCGGAGACCTCTTGCCCTGTTGGGACTGCAAAACCGATTGGGGCGGCAGCGGTATTATCTCGATTCTCGACCAGCAAATTGGCCTGGAATCCTATGCAGGTCCTGGTGGTTGGAATGATCCTGACATGCTTCAAGTGGGCAATGGTGCTTTAACCTTGGAAGAGTCCCGCTCGCACTTCAACCTCTGGTGCGTTTTGGCGGCTCCCTTGATCGCGGGTAATAAATTGACCCACATGAAACCAGAAGTGAGGGAAATCCTACTCAACCAGGAAGCCATCGCGGTGGATCAGGATCCACTCGGGAAAGAGGGGACCCGAATCAAGAGTTTCGGGGATGGTCGGGAAGTTTGGGCAAAGCCCCTCAGCGGCGGCGCCTGGGCTGTCTGTCTATTCAATCGGGGTTCAACATCGGCCAATGTGGAAGTTCTTTGGGCTGATTTGGGATTGAAAGAGGAGCGAATGAAAGTCCGCGACTTGTGGGCCCGCCGTGATCTGGGAGTTTTTGACAAAGGCTATTCGGTCAGTGTGCTACCCCACGGAACGGTGCTCTTGAAGCTCCGGGAAGACCTGCCCACCTATGATGCTCCTTCGGACACTTGGCGAATCCGTCCTGGAGGAGAAGCCTTCACCGATCATTCAGGAAAGGTTTGGTCCGAGGATAAGGATTTCGAGGGAGGTCAAACGGTCGAAACCGTTCAGCCGGTCACGGCCAAGGAAGACCATGAGCTTTACCAAACCGAAAGGTGGGGAGATGATTTTAGCTATGTGTTTCCCGTCAAGCCCGGCAAATACAAGGTGCGCCTCAAGTTCACGGAAGCTTACGTGAAGGAAAAGGGACAAAGGGTTTTCGACATCATCATCAATGATAAAAAAGTCCTGGCGAATTTTGACATTTTGGACGAGGCCAAGGGGTCCTTGGCTGGAATTGATAAAAGTTTTAAGGATATCCAGCCCGACTCCAAGGGCTTGATCAAGATCAGGTTCGTCGCCACCGTCCAAAACGCGAAGGTCTGCGCGATCGAGATTACGAAACAGTGATAAGAGTCTCAAGAAAATAAGTTTAGCCACAGATGAACACGGATTAACACGGATATTCCTTTGAAATGTCCAAAATATTTTGATTTGAAACATCTGAGTTCATCCGTGTTCATCTGTGGCAAAACATTCTTTAGTTTTTTGTTGAGGAGGGTGTAAGTCGATGAAAAACAAAAAACGCTGTCCATGGCCCGGAACTGAAGATGCCCTTATGATTTCATACCACGATAAGGAATGGGGCGTCCCGGTTCGTGACGACAGGAAGATTTTCGAGTTCCTGGTATTGGAAGCCTTCCAAGCGGGACTTTCCTGGAGGACCATCCTTCACAAGCGCGAGAATTTCCGTAAAGCGTTCAGGAATTTCGACTACAAAAAAATCGCCCGGTTCACGGCCAAGGACCGCGCCCGCCTCATGAGGGACGCCGGCATCATCCGCAACCGGCTCAAGATCAAGTCCACCATCGAAAACGCCAGGCTCTTCCGGGAAGTCCAAAAGGAATTCGGGACTTTTTCCAAGTACATGTGGTCTTGGGTGGGCGGTAAGCCCGTCGTCCACAGAATCAAAAAGATGGGGGAGATTCCGGTGGTGATCCCCGAGGCTGAAGCTTGGGCGAAAGATTTGAAGAAAAGGGGATTTAAGTTCCTGGGCCCGACCGTACTCTATGCCCATATGCAGGCCGTGGGCATGGCCAACGACCATACGTTGGACTGTTTTAGGCGAAAGATTTAATGAAACTCAAAAAATGATGGACCCTAGGTCTGGTTATTCTAGTCTTCCTTGACCTGGCTTCGCTGAAGCTACGCCGGACAAGATTTGAAAGGGACCATTGAGTTGGGAGCATTTTAGGTGTTCATTTCCGTCACAAAACTTAAAGTCAAAAGCTTCTGGCATCTCATCCCCTTTTTCATGAAAAGCATTCCAGCCTTCGCCCAGGCTCGAAAAGCCCCCGGCAATATTTTTACGGAGACCCGAACATTCGATTTGTTCACTTATGGAACCCTATCGGGGTGGGAATCGGAGTCGGCCATGAGGCAATACACCGCCTCGGGGTCCCACCTGGAAGCCATGAAGGTTTCCCGCTTCATCACGGTTCTCCTCCAATCCACCCATTTTGAATCACCCGAAAGGACTTCCTGGGAAAGGGCATTGGAATTAATGGAGTTGGATAATAAATCCATAAAGTTCAGACCGCAAAAATGAAGGGGCAACTTCGGTAACGAAAATTGACGGTTTGGGTCATAGATCCCCTTTTATTCCATTGCCAACAGCCTCTTTTACGGTTATTTTTGTAACCGGTTACAACTAGTTCCATAAAGTTACATTCAAGCCCCTGGAGGAATTCATGTCCAGCTTCACGCCTAAGAAAGAACACCGCTTCTCATTCGGACTCTGGTGCACCGCCAACCGCGGACGCGATCCCTTCGGCGAGGAAACCAGGGGCCGCCTGGACCCCATCACCAACATCAAGGAACTGGGCAAGCGCAACGTCTACGGTTTCAACTACCACGATGACGACCTGATCCCCTTCGGCGCCAGCCTCCAGCTGCGCAACAAGATCATCAAGCAAACCAAGCAGGCCATGAAGGACTACAACATCATCTGTTCCATGGCCACGACCAATCTTTTCTACCATCGGGTCTTCAAGGACGGGGCCTTCACGAGCCATGACCCGAAAGTCCGGGCCTACGCCCTGCAGAAGGTCATGAAGAACATGGACCTGGGGGCGGAATTCGGGGCCAGCACCTACGTCTTCTGGGGCGGCAGGGAAGGCGCCGAGGTGGACGCGGCCAAGACGCCGGAAGAGGCCATCAAGCGCTACCGGGAATGCATGAACTACCTTTGCGCCTACGCCCGCCACCAGGGCTATAACTTCCGTTTCGCCATCGAGCCCAAGCCCAACGAGCCTCGCGGGGATATCTATTTCGCCACCGCGGGCCACGTCCTGGCCTTCATCGAGACCTTGGACTACCCGGAAATGGTCGGAGTGAACCCGGAAATCGAGCATTCCCGCATGGCCAACATGAACACCTACCACGACTTCGCCCAATGCATGGAAGCGGGCAAGCTTTACCACGTGGACCTTGGCGCGCAGAAACCGGGACGGTTCGACCAGGATCTTCGGTTCGGGTCGGAAGACATCAAGGAAACCTTCTTCGTCGTCAAGCTGTTGGAGGACAACAATTGGGCGGGAACCCGCAACTTTGACGAGCACCCCTACCGCTCCGAGGATGAAAAGGGCGTGTGGGATTTCGTCGAGGGAAGCATGAGGACCTACCTGATCCTTTGGGACAAGGTGAAGCGATTCAACTCGGACAAGAAAATCCAGCAGATCCTGAAAACCATCCACAACTCGGACCCGGTCACGGAAGGGATCATGCGGCACTTCTCCAGCGAAGGCGCCAAGAAATTGCAATCCCATAAATTCGACCCCATGGCCCTGTCCAAAAAACGCCTGCCTTACGAGGAACTGGACCAGCGCGTCCAAGAGTTGTTGATGGGAATCCGATAGTAAAATTAGGAATTAGGAGTTAGTAATTGGGAATTACGGCTTTAGGATTAAATTCCTAATTCCGCATTCCTCATTCCTAATTCCGCGGAGCGGAAAATGGGCGTGACGATCCAACAGATTGCCGTGAAGGCCGGGGTGTCCAAGGCCACGGTTTCGCGCGTTTTGAACGGTTTGGCCGTGAAGTACGAGACCGAACAAAAAGTCAAAGCCATCATGGAAAAGATGCAGTACCGCCCCCACCGCTTCGCCAGGGGACTGGCCACCCAAACGACGGGTTTTATCGGCGTGGTGACGCCCTCCCTCAACCCCTATGTGGCCGCGGTCGTGACAGGCATGGAAGAAGAGGCCCGCCGGAACGGCAAGCTCCTGACGTTAGCGGTTATTCCCAATGGAAGCTTGGAGGAGCGGGAAGTTATTCAAACTATGACGGAGCCGGCCGTGGTGGATGGCCTTTTGTTTTTCCTTCCCACACCCAACATGGAAGGGCTCATCCGCGCCCTGATCCAGCGCCGTTTTCCCATGGTGGTGGCCAGTGAGAGGCGCTATGAGAACATCCTCCCCGCGGTTGTCATCGACAACTTTAACGGGGCCAAGGAAGCCACCGAGTATTTGATCGGCAAGGGCCACAAGCGTATCGGGTTCATCAAAGGACGCGACGACATGAGCGATTCGGCGGATCGTTTGGACGGTTACCGGCTGGCCCTCAAGGAGGCAGGCCTTCCTTTTGAGGAAAATCTTATTCTTCCTGGCCAATACGACATCAAGTCCGGGGCGGAAGCCGCGGTGAAGTTCCTCGAAATGCCCAAACCTCCCACCGCCATCTTCGCCTCCAACGATGGAATGGCCATCGGTGTTTTGGAGGCCTTGCGGGAGCGGAAAAAAGAGGGCACTTTCGCCGTCATGGGTTTTGACGATATTGAAATGGCCTCTTACGTGACCCCGTCGCTCACGACCGTGGGCTATGACCTTTACGACCTCGGCAAGCAGGCGGTCCATAAACTGCTGCGGGTGTCCAGGGGGGACGAGAAGAACCAGTCGACTTTGCAGTTGAAGACGCACCTGGTCGTCAGGGAAAGCGCTTAAAGGCCGTCGTCCGCTGTCCGAGATAAACGAATCAAGGTCCGGGTTAGGTTAAAACGAAAAAGGAGAAGGCTATGAAAAAAGCGTTCATTTTCCTGGGCTTGATTCTGCTCGCGGCGGGTCCGATGGGATGCGGTCCGAAAAACGGCGGGCAGGTCATCCGGGTGGCGGACTTCCTCACGGATCCGGTCCTGATCCAAATCCTCAACAACACCCTGCATGACATCGAAAAACAAAACCCCGGCTTGAAGATCCAGTTGGAAACGACCCCCTATAACGAGTACCAGCAAAAAATCACCACCCAAATGTCGGCCAACAACGCGCCGGATATCCTTTTCGTGGAAGTGAATAACTTCGTCGACCTTTACCTGCGCAACGTGCTGGAGGACCTGAACCCCTACGTGGCCAAGGACCAGTTCGATCTCAAGCCCTATTACCAGGGCGTGGTCCACCGCTTCAGCCCCGACGGGCACCTCTTCGCCGTTCCCCAGGACACGGCTCCCATGGGTGTGATGTATTACAACAAGAAGATTTTCCAGGAAGCGGGCTTGCCCTTTCCAACGAACAAGTGGTCCTGGCCGGAGCCTTTTCTTTCCATCTGTAAGAAACTCTCGAAACAGGACGCCAAGGGAAAGCCCACCCGTTGGGCCTATACCGAGGCCAATCCCATCAACATCGAGAATTTCCTTCTCAGCAACGGCGGCAATTGGGTGGACAACGTTGACCACCCGACTAAGTTCACGGTCGACAGCCCTGAAGGAATTGAGGCGGCAAGATTCCGATACGACATGATTCACAAGTACCATGTGGCTCCCACCATCCCCGAGATGCAGTCCTTTAACTATGGGATGGGAGTAGAGCAGATGTTCATCAACGGCCAGATCGCCATGATGTCCAGCGGCATTTGGTACACCCCCAAGTTCCTGAAGGAAAAGAACCTGGATTGGGATGTGGTGGAATTCCCACGGGGCCCCAAGGGCCAGCAGGGCTGGGGATCGGGCGGATCGGGCTACGCCATCTGCAAAAGCTCGAAACAGAAGGAGATGGCCTGGAAGGTCATCCGCGCCATTACCGGGGAAGCCTCCATCACCAGCCTGGCCGCTACCGGAATGATCCAGCCAGCCTTGAAAAAACTGGCGGAGTCGGATGTCTACCTGAAGTCTCCCGGACCCGCCAATAAAGCCATGCTGCTCAATATGCCGGACCAGTCCACCTACCAGCCCTTCCTTTCCAATTGGGGGGAAATCTACTACGGGACATTGACCCCGGCGCTCGACCCCGTTTGGCTGGGGAGCAAGACGCCCGAGGAGGTTCTTCCGAAGGTTTCCAAGGAAATCAACAAGAAATTCTTTAAAAAATAAATTCTTAACCTGGTTTTACCACCAAGACACCAAGAATGTCTTTTGGGTAAATTAAAGCTAATTTTATGAGTGGTTTAAAACGAACCCCTTTTATGGTTTTCTTTTTCGGTGTCTTGTGTTTATAAACTTGGTGCCTTGGTGTCTTGGTGGTGAAAAATCATTTTTCGGGAAATGAAATGGGTTCATTACAACTGAAGCCCCGATTGGACGGTGGATGGGCGCTTTTCGACGGCGCCAAAGCCGTTTCCATCGCTCCCCGGCCCTTCGAAATGGAAAAACAGGGGCGGGTTTTTAAGGGCGGATGGACCTCGCGTTCGGGTCAACAATTTTCAGGGCGATTAAGCGATGAGCATGGCCCTTTTCTTTACATCCGAACCACTTTCCGCAAGCGCCTTTACGGGACCATGGCCGTCCTGGAAGAAAAAAGAACCTATCGGGCCCTCCGCGCCATTCCGAAAGCCCTCCTAACGGTCCGTTATTTTTTGCAACCGGTTCAAAAGCCGGAGGATGGTTTTCTCGTCATTCCCGCCCTCTGGTACGGCGATAACGAAAGCTGGAACCACAAGGCTTTTTATCCCAAGGGCCTGGATAAGGACTGGAGTTTCGGCGCGGACGGATCCTCTTGCCCCGCGGTGGTTTGGACCACGCCCCAATCCTCCTACGCCGTGGCCACGGACCCTTCCGTTCCCTTCCCCGTGAAAAAAGCCGGTTTGGAGGATGTATTCGGAATCGGATTCGCCCGGATGAAGGACCGGCCCCAGGCGGTTTTCACTTTTCCCGCACAGGAGATTCCTCAAAGTTATCCTTTTGGACAAAAATTGAAAAAACCCCTGGAGCCCCGCCAGGATTGGAAAAAGGGACAGAGCCTCACCCTTTTCTTTTACCATTCCGCTTCCCGGCCGGACAGGGCCTTTCATTCCAAAGTTTGGCTGGCCCATAGTATGAGGCTGTCCAAGCCTTTTCGATACGCGGTGCGCCCGGCCTTGCTGGATAAAACCGCGGAACTTTTCACCCACTGCCTGATGGAAAGCCATTACTTGCAGGGCAAGGGGTTTTCCCACAGGCACGATATTCCCGAGATTTTCACTGGTTGGTGCGGGGGTTTCGCCGCCGCCTACGCGGCCATCCAATGGGGCGACTTGTCGGGAAATGTCCGGTTCCGCCGCATGGGCGAGACCATGTGCGACTATATCAGCCGGGAGGGGATTTCGCCTTCCGGTGTTTTTTATTCGGAAAACGTGAAGGGGATATGGCTCGAGAAGGTTTTCTGGGGCAAGGGAACGGGCCTTCACATGCGCAACGCTTCGGAGGGCTCCTGTTACTTGGCCCTCATCCTGGAATACGAGAGGCGGAGGGGAAGATACCGCGCCCTTTGGGATGAGGCTTTGAGGTCCAACCTAGAGGCCGTTCTTGGGCTCCAACGCCGCGATGGCGCGATTCCCCATGAAATTGACGGCAAAACGGGCAAGCCCCTGTCCTGGGTTGGGGCCACTTCCGGCGCCTGGGTCGGCGCTTTGGCGGTTTATTCCCGGCTGGACGAGGACAAAGTCAGGGGCAAGCGCTATTTATCCGCCGCGAAAAAAGCCGCGGCCTATTATTTGAAAAATTACGTGGATAAAGAACGCTACATCGGCGGGCCCTACGATACCTACATGGCCCCCAATATGGAGGATCCTTACAACCTGCTTTTGGCTTATGGGGAGTTATATCAAACGACCGGCGATAAAAAATGGCTGAGGGCCGCGAAGCGGGTGGGGGATCATCTTTTATCCTGGCGTTATCTCTATGACGCGCGGTTTCCGGACGGAACCATCTGCCGGAAGCAAAAGGTTAAAACCTTCCATATGTCCCCGGCATCGGTTTCCAACAAGCACATCCAAAATTGGGATACCTTGGCCGATGTCTACTTTCTTCGATTGAGCCAATGGTTGAGGGATCCTTTTTACGCTGATTGCGCCAAGCAACACCTGGAAGCATCCACCCAACTGGTGCAGGAGGGGCAATTGCCCAAGGGCATCCCCTACGGGGGTCAGTCGGAACAATGGTACGCCACGAACTTCAATTGGTTTGGGGATTGCGGTAATTACGCCAAGGGAAACCTTTGGCAGATCACGGTGGCCCTGCCCAAGGCTGGGTTTTTACTGGCGTTGGCGGAATTGAAAAAAGGAAACCAAATGTTCACCACCAAGACACCAAGTGGGAAAAAAGGAAAGATATTAGTTTTTGGAAGAATTCATTGATAAATCATTCTTTCGTTTACTTGGTGTCTTGGTGCCTTGGTGGTGAGAATGAATTTTGATTTTGGGGAGGGGTTTATGGGGTTTTATCGTTGGGTTTATTTGGGTTTGGCTTTGGGTTTGATAGCCTTTATGGTGTTGCCGGTGGAGGCGAAAACGAAAAAAGGAGTGACGGTCATGGCGAAGACATTCCAAAATCCTATTCTTCCCGGGTTCCATCCTGACCCCAGTGTTTGCCGGGTGGGGGATGACTTTTATATCGTTAATTCCACCTTTGAGTATTTCCCGGGCTTACCCATTTACCACAGCCGTGACCTCATTCATTGGAAATTGATCGGCAACGCGCTTGACCGGCCCAGCCAACTGCCCTTGAAGGGCGCCACGGATTCGGGAGGGCTTTACGCGCCGACTATCCGTTACTGGAAGGGCCTTTTTTACCTCATGTGCTGCAACGTGAGCGGCGGAGGCGAATTCTTTGTCACGGCCAAGGACCCGTCCGGGCCCTGGTCCGAACCCCTTTGGATCAACGACCACAACATCGATGGCTCGATGTTTTTCGATGACGATGGAAAAGTTTATTACACCTGCCAAGGCGGCGGGGAGAGGGCGGGGATCCAACAAGCGGAGTTGGACCCGGTCGCGGGAAAGTTGACGACGCCGTTCAAAAACATTTGGAACGATAAGCATGAACAATGGAATGAGGGGCCCCACCTCTACAAGATCAAGGGGGCCTACTATCTCATGCTGGCCGAAGGCGGCACGGGCGACCAGCACATGGTAGCCATCGGCCGGTCCAAGTCCCCCTGGGGTCCCTTTGACCCCTGCCCCCACAATCCCATCCTGACGGAGAGGGATGACCCGCAAAGCCCTATCCAATGCACAGGTCATGCCGACATCTTTGACGCGCCGGATGGAAGCTGGTGGGCGGTCTTCTTGGGCACCAGGCCCCATGACGGCAGGTCGGTGCTGGGCCGGGAAACTTTCCTGGCTCCGGTTAAGTGGACGGAGGACGGTTGGCCCGTGGTCAACGGCGACCACCATGTGGCCCTGGAGATGCCATTGCCTAACCTAAAGCCTTTTCTGGTTCCCGCGTCTCCCGCCCGAACCCTCTTTGCCGCCCCCCAATTGGGACCGGAATGGCTCCATGTTCGTAACTATGACCCTGCGAATTTTTCCCTGTCCGGACGGAAAGGTTTTTTAAGGATCAAGGCGGCCAAGGACTGCTTGGATAAGAAGATGGAAGAACCAGCTTTCGTGGGGCAGCGCCAGCCGGCTTTTCGTTTGAGCGCGCGCACCGAAATGGAATTTACCCCAACTCAGGATGGGGAAGTGGCGGGCCTTTGTGTAAGGGCCAACGACGATAACCATTACGAGATATCGGTTGGCCAATTCGACGGGAAAACCCTCCTCTTTGTGCGAAACCATGTTAAGGGACAAAGCTACATGGTCGCTCAAACTCCTTTTGGCGGCGGCAAGGTCCGGTTGGAAATTTCCGGCGCCGAAGACCGCTACCAATTCGCCTGGTCGGTGGATGGAAAAGCCTGGAAGACCCTGGCCGCCTCGCCCTCGGCGGATCTTTCCCGGGAGAAGGCGGGTGGTTTTACGGGAACGGCTATCGGCCTCTACGCCAGCGCCAATGGCCGGGAATCCAAGTCCTGGGCGGATTTCGCTTGGTTTGAAATATTGCCGGACTTGGTGCCGGATCCGGTAGAGTTCGCGGCCAGGCCCACTCCCACCCCCCAGCCTCCCCAAGACACTTGGCGGATCCGGGCGGGAGGGGATGATTTTACCGACCACGCAGGCGTGGTTTGGTCACGGGAAAGGGGCATCATGGCCGGGGATACGGCCTGGACGGGACGGCCCATTCAGGCGAAGGAAGACCCTCTTCTTTATACGGTTGAACGCTGGGGAGCGGATTTCGGATACATCTTTCCGGTTTTGCCTGGCAAGTATAGGGTCCGGCTCAAGTTCGCGGAGACCTACGTGAAGAACCCTGGTGAAAGGATCTTCGACATACTCATCAACGGCAAAAAAATTCTGGCCAATTTTGATATTTTCAAAGAAGCGGGAGGCATGGATAAGGCTCTCGATAAGACCTTTGAGAATATCCAGCCGGACATAGACGGTAAAATAGAGGTGCGCTTCGTGGCGTCGGTTCAAAACGCGAAGGTCTGCGCCATTGAGGTTGTTCGACAGAAGTGAGGTTTTTTTCAAAGTCACCCTTATCCCGTCCTTCTCCTCTGGAAGAAGAAGGGAAGAGGTTGAATTAAAGGTGTTTATGAATCTATCTGAATTTAAACTTAAACTACAGCGGCTCCGCGGCTTCCTGAGAGTCCGCAAACTCCAAGGCGTCCTTCTTTCCACTCGCGCCAACTACTCGTGGCTCACCTGCGGCCGCGCCAACAAAATACGGTCGGATATCGAAAAGGGAGTGGCGTCCCTTTGGGTGACCCAGCGATCTGTCGAACTTTGGTGCAATAACATCGAGGAAAACAGGTTCCGCGGGGAAGAGGCCAAGGGTTTGCCTTTTGAATACCGGGTTCATCCCTGGTACGAAAAATTTTCACCCCCAAGACACCAAGGCGCCAAAAAGGAATTTGGTTTTAATACGGCGTCCGATGACGGCGCTTTCGGAACCTTGAATTTAAAGGATGAAATCGCCGAACTGCGTTGGAGCCTGACCCGAGAGGAGGCGGCCCGTTATCGGAAGGTGGGCCTTCTCTCGGGCCAGGCCATGGAAATAGTGGGGCATAAGCTGAAACGGGGTTGGCAAGAGGAACAAGTGGCCGCCGAGTTGTCCCGCGAATTGGTTCTGAGGGGATTGGAACCTTCGGTGGTATTGGTGGCGGCGGATGAAAGGCTGAGGCGTTTCCGGCATCCCCTGCCCACCGCCAATAAAATCAAACAAACCGTCATGATGGTCATTTGCGCGAAAGGCCAGGGCCTGATCGCCAACCTGACGAGGCTGATCCATTTCGGACCACTCTCGCTGGATTTAAAGCTCCGCCACAGGGCTTGTTTAAGCGTGGAATGCGCCTTGTGGGCCGCCAGCCGCCCGGGGGTCGAGGCGGGATTAGCTTTCCGCGCCGGGGCGGGCGAATATTCCTTGCAGGGTTTTCCCGGAGAGTGGAAGAAACACCACCAGGGCGGCCCGACCGGTTATGAAACCCGGGATTACTTGGCGACTATGGGTGAAAAAAGAAAATGGGTGGAGAACCAAGCGGTAGCCTGGAATCCCTCCATAACGGGAACCAAGAGCGAAGACACGCTGTTGGTGACTTCGAAGGGATTGGAACTTCTGACCCCGACGCCTCACTGGCCCATGGTGAAGATGGAGTATGGCGGCAAGAAATACTCGCGGCCAGATATTTTGGTTAGAAAATAGGTTTTCGTAGGGACAAGGTATGCCTGCCCCTGCAACTGAGGCCTGCCCTGGTTCTAATGGGTTTGCTGAAAGGTTTCCATGAAGCAAAAAATCATCGCCATTGGCGGGGGAAGCATCGGCTGGGGCGGGAAGAAGCCGGAAGTCGCGGCTATCTCCCGGGAAATCATTAAACTTTCCGGAAAGAAAAATCCACGGTTGCTCTTTGTGCCGACCGCCAGCTCCGATGACCGGGCCTACGTGCGGCTCGCGGAAAACCACTTTGGCCGAAAGATGGGCTGCCGGGTGGAGACAATGTACCTCCACAAGGAAAGCCCGAGCGGGGGCGAAATCCGGCGCAAAGTCCTGGCTTCTGACATTATTTACGTGGGCGGCGGCAACACCCTGATGATGATGAACCGCTGGAAGAAACTGGGAATGGACAAGGCCCTCAGGGAAGCCCGTTCCAAGGGGAAAGTTCTTTGCGGCACCAGCGCCGGAGCCCTTTGCTGGTTCCGGCAAGGCAATTCTGATTCTTGGAAATACTACAATCCCAAGGCCCCGCTGATACGGGTTGCGGGACTTGGTTTTCTGGGCGCCTTGGGATGCCCCCATTACGACGGGGAAAAGGACCGTGAGCCCCAGTTAAAAGCCATGATGAAGACCACTCCGGGAGTGGCCATCGCCATGGACAATTGCGCGGCCCTGGAAGTGGTGGGGGACAAGGGCCGGATTATTACCTCCCGGCCTGGCGCCAACGGCTGGCGGGTCTATTGGAAAAAGGGAAAGTATCATAAGGAAAAGCTGACGGGGTTGGGTTGGATGTCGTTGGCTGAAATGACGCGAAAAGGATAATGCTGGTTGTCGAGACGCAGAGGGCCCGGACGAAAGAAAATAGAAAAGAATAAATTTTAAAATCTTGCTTTAAACTGAACGAAATTTAATCTTCCTCCTCGTGCTCCGCGTCTCTGAGGTGAAAATTCTGGAGGGATTTATGTCATATGTCATCGGCTGTGATGTCGGCACATCAGGAACCAAGGCCATTGTGGTTTCGGAGTCGGGCAAGATCCTTTCCAAGGTGACGGTCGAATATCCCATGTCCACGCCCCATCCGGGCTGGGCGGAGCAAGATCCGGATGCTTGGGTGAAGGCCGCCTTCCAAGCCGTCGCAGGAGCTGTCCGGAAATCTGGCGTGAGGGCCCAGGACGTGAAGGCTGTCGGTTTTTCCGGACAGATGCACTCTTCTGTTTTTCTCGATAAAAACAACAGGGTCCTGAGACCCGCTCTCCTCTGGTGCGACACCCGCACCCACCAGGAATGCCGGGAGATCACCGCAAAAGTTGGCGAGAATAATCTGCGCAAATGGGTTTCGAACCCGGCTTTGGAAGGCTTTACTCTTCCCAAAATTCTCTGGGTCAAAAAAAACGAGCCTAAAATTTACCAACAGATCGCCCAGGTCTTGATGCCGAAGGATTACGTGCGCTATAAGCTGACCGGGGTTTTGGGAACGGATGTTTCGGACGCGGCTGGGACCCTTTACTTCGACGTGAAAAACCGGAGATGGTCCAAGGAAATCCTCCGCAAGCTGGGGATCCCCCTGGTTTGGTTCCCCCAAGTGGTGGAATCCCAGCAGATTTGCGGGCACTTAACTCCCGCGGCGGCCAAGGCCCTGGGGCTGAAGGTTGGAACAGCGGTGGTGGCGGGAGGGGCGGACAATACCTGCGGGGCCCTGGGGAACGGCATCATTAAGTCCGGCGACGTCATGGCCAGTTTGGGGACTTCGGGAGTTTTTTTCGCGCACTCGGATCAAGTCAGGGTGGATCCGGGGCTCCGGGCCCATAGCTTTTGCCACAGCGTGCCGAAAAAATGGTACCTCATGGGAGTCATGCTCTCGGCGGGTTTCGCTTTAAGGTGGTATCGGGATACCCTGGGCTTGACGGAAAAGGAAACCGGAAGAAAGACGGGTAGGGACGCTTATAACGTCCTGAGCGATTTGGCGAAAAAAGTGCCGGAGGGAAGCGAGGGGCTCCTATTCCTGCCCTATTTGATGGGGGAGAGGACGCCCCACAAAGACCCCAACGCGCGGGCCGCTTTTATTGGCGCTTCCGCCAGGCATGGCAGGGCTCATTTCGCCCGGGCCGTTTTTGAGGGAATCACCTTTGGCATGAGGGACTCCTTGGAGATTTTCCGTGAGTTGAATATTCCAATCCGGCGGGTGGTGGCCACCGGGGGCGGGGCGGTGAATCCCTTTTGGCGCCAGTTACAGGCGGATATCTATGGGGCGGAAGTCGTGACGGTCAACAGCCAAGAGGGGCCCGCCTTTGGGGCGGCAATTCTGGGGATGGTGGGAGTGGGGCTTTACCCGAATGTGGCGGCCGCCTGCTCAAAATTGGTTAGGGTGGTGACGAGGACCAGCCCTCGGAAAAAATCCGTAAAGATCTATGACCGCTGGTATGGGGAATATAAAAAACTATATCCCCGGCTAAAAGAGAGCTTTCGTTCGATCCAAGCCGGCATCAATCCACGGTAAACAAACCCATTTCCCTTGGGTCGATGGTTCACTTTTATTCAAGAAGTGGTATTATTAACCCGCCGCAAGAAGGGGGCTTTTCGCCCTTTTCAAAAACGATTTCGGGGTTCGGATGAAGCAAAGAATGACTTTAGCCGTTTTTTTCCTGATGATCGCCGCATTCAGCGCCTGTCAGAGAAAAATCGCGGTATCGCCCAGCCCGATCTACCTCTTTACCCCGACTCCCACGACGACTCAAACGCCGTCGGCCAGCCCGACCAACAGCCCCACCCGAACCCCTACCTCCACGGCTTCTTACACGGCCACCTATAGCCCCACCCCCACGCCCACCTCAACCGGGACTGCTTCCTACACGGATACCTTTTCCGCTACCGCGACAAAGACTCCCTCGGATACGCCCACCAACACCTTAACCGACAGCCCAACCTTAACGCCGACCGATACCCCGACGATAACCTTAACCCCCAATAAGCCCCCCAGCGTGACGGTGACCCCTCCTGTTCCTTTTACGCCAACCGTTCCTCCCGGATCCTGCGGCCTTTTGGAGAACAGTTTTGAGACTTTCACGGGAACCGGACCCTACAACACTGAAAATGGGTCGGTGGCCGTTCCATTCGCGGTGACTTCGGTCGGACTTTCCCAAACCAACAGCGGAGCGACGGTTGGAACGAACGCCCTGGACGCTTTCATTAATCCCGGCGGAAGCGCCAATCTCGTGGATTGGAGCGGATTCGCGCCAGGAAACCTCACCAACGTTTTGCAAATCGTCATGGATGTGACGGCGGATCCGGGATTGATCTCGGGTACCTATGACCAGCTTTATCTCGCGGTTCAAAACACCATTATCCCTGTTTTCTGGCAGCAAATTTCCGCTTCGGTGGATATCGCCGCTGGGACCCAATCGGTGACCTTCACGGTGGACTGGACTTCCTATGGAGGGACCCTCAACGCTAACTCCCAAATTACCGATATTGTCCTGGCTTGGAATACGGACGGGGCTGGAACGGGAAACCTTTACATGGATAACGTCCGTTTCATTTACAATCCCTGTCCGCCCACGCCCACGCCGACGCCCATCCTCGCCAACAACAACATCTGGTCCTTTGGCGCCCCCTGCCCGGTCGGTGTGGCGGTGGACAACCAGGGAACCTTCTATGTTTCGAACCCCTGCGCCGGCAATATCGGCGTCTTTGATTTTAACGGCGATCCCCTCTATACCATCACTCTGCCGAATCCGAACCCCTGGGGTAATTTTCCCGAACCGCTGGGAATGACCCTGGACAACAACGGAAATCTTTTTGTCGCTGACCACGGGAATGGAATCGGCGAGATCCTGGAATTCAACGCGGCTTCCGGCGCCCTGGAAAACATGTTTTGGGGATCCAACAACAATTCCGTGACATTCCTGAACGCCCCCTATGACGTCAAGCTGGACGGTTCGGGTAATTTAATCGTGGCTGATTACGGCGGCGGTTACGTGGCCAAAATCGACCCCGCCACCGACACGGTGATTGCCCTTTGTTCCAACAGCGGATCCATCGCCCCCGCGGGTCTGGTGCTGGACGCGACGGGAACCAATGTGTACGTGACCGATCTTGCCAACGCCCAAGTCGTGCAATATGACTCGGCAACCCTTACCGTTCAAAGTAGTTTTAACGGATCCGGATGGACTCAGGCGTTGGTGGCCCCCTTTGGAATTGGGCTGGACCAGGCGGGAAACCTGGTCATTTGCGATCCTGGCGCCGGGAGCGTAGTCAACGCGACGACCGCAGGAGCCTTTTTACAATATGTCGCCCCGGGCCAGGGAAATTTCGGCCAATGCCTGTTTCTGGCGTTTGATCCACCGGGCAACCTGTATGTGGCGATCAATAACTTTGGGGTTGTCGCGATGATCAAGAACGGCGTCGGTAATTTCCAATAAGCGGTTGATTAAAGCTGAGCCGAAGGAATCACGGATGAAGGGCGTCAACCGCCGGATAGAGGTGAAGGAAATGAAAAAGATATGGATTTT
>Ga0265318_10001177_pt1 | contig 16174 bp, 14 predicted proteins | sample 4821metaG_FD_192431 | JGI IMG/M metagenome (GOLD analysis project Ga0265318, IMG submission 192431) | Rhizosphere microbial communities from Carex aquatilis grown in University of Washington, Seatle, WA, United States - 4-8-21 metaG | ecosystem: Host-associated > Plants > Roots > Rhizosphere >... | reverse complement strand
AGTGCCGGGGCGCGCTCGTGGACATTAACAACATAGCCGGGGGGGCAAAATGATAATGCGTCGTATGCCGGTAATAATTGCGAGTGTCGCGTGTTGCCTTTCTGGGTCGGCGGCCCTTGCCGCTGGTGAAGCTGCAGCGACGAGTGCATCGGCGGCATCTGCCGGCAACGGTGAACTCGAGGAAATTGTTGTCACGGCCGAAAAACGCGTCGAGAACCTGCAATCGCTGGCTGAAACCGTCACGGCGACAAGCGGCGAGGACATGTTGAAACAGGGGATCAAGGACATCACCGACCTTACGCGCGTCGCGCCGGAAGTGACTGTGAACGTCGGTCAGCTCAACAATATCGGGATCCGCGGGATCAAGACCAATTCGTTCGGACCGACCCTCGATTCGGCCAATGCGGTCTATGTGGACGGGAATTACAACGCCCGCTTCACGTCCCTGAATGGACTGTTTTTCGATATGTCTCGCGTCGAGGTGCTCGATGGTCCTCAGGGTACGCTGTACGGGCGTAACAGCGCCGGCGGCGCGATCAACATAATCAGCAACAAGCCTACTCAGATATTCGGTGGCTACGGCTCTGTCGAGTTCGGCAACTTCAACGACCTGTCGACCTACGGCGCGTTGAATCTGCCATTGACAGAATCGGTCGCCGTTCGCGTCGCGTACTTCCGCGACTACCATTCCGGATATGACCCCGATAGTGGCGAGGATGCGCTTGATCTGCAGGGCGGACGTGGCGAGCTGCTCTGGACCCCGACCAGCAACGATTCCTTGCTGCTGACCGCGCAGGAGTCGCAGGTCAGCGGCAAGGGTCCGGGAGCCTCGACGATCACTTCTGTACTGCAGAATCCCACGATCCTGACCAACACGACGACGGGTCAGATTCTCGCGTACAACGCGTCCTGTCCGGCAGGCAACACCTGCACTTCGCAGATCGTGCCGATTAACGCGACCGACAACCCGAGGCATAACGCGGTATTGGTAGGTCAGGCGAATCTGACTTATACGGACACGCATAACGATGCGTTCTCACTGCAATACGATCACACTTTCGGCCACTTCGCGACTCTGACCTTTCAGGCCTCCAGGATGAGCACCTCGAGCAGTAATGAATCTGGAACCACCGACGGACTGAAGCAGAATCCGCTGCTGGTCGCGTCGGATCTATTCCTGGCCGCCGGCGGGGCGAGCGGCTTCTCCTCGCCGGACATCGTGAATGACCGATGGGACAGCGAGGAGCTCAGACTGACATCAATCGATACCAAACCCCTGCAGTGGGTGCTTGGCCTGTATCGCTACCACGAGATTGGTAGCGGCTCGAATCCCACCTGGCTGACAAGTGCGACGAGCGCCACGGGGTCTGCCGGCGGATTGGTGTTTCCGGCTGGCCAGACGGAATCTACCGACATCCCGAATCTGCTGAACAACGACAATGCACGCGCCGTGTTCGGGCAGGCCACCTGGACGCCGTGGTTCAGTGAGGCACTGCACGTGACCGCCGGTGCGAGGTACAACGACGAAGGCAAGCACGGGATCATCACGATATTCCCGACGAATGGACCGATCGCGGTCGGTGCGTTCGGGCCAACAGGCATCTTTGATCAGGCCAATACTTGGACGGCGACCACCTACAAGGTCAACCTGGCCTACGATCTGACACCTAGCAATCTCGTCTATGTCGATCACTCGACCGGATTTCAGTCCGGTGGATATGGCTATGGCGGCTCTCCGGCATACCAGCCGACGCATATCTGGGCGTGGGAAATCGGCAGCAAAAATCGCTTCTTTGACAATCGGCTGCAGGTGAACCTGTCGGCATGGTACTACGACTACAGCAATCAGACGGCGAACATCTCCGATGTCTTTCTGGTGAAGTTTAATCCGTTTGCGCCTGCCTTTCCGTTCAATTTCATCACGGTTGCCAATGCGGGAGAGTCGATCGACCGTGGGCAAAGCCTCGACGTGCAATGGAGTGCGACGCGCGACGACCGGATCGGCGTGAATGTGCAGCACCTGAATAACGTCTACACGAGCTTTAACCTGACGCAGCGCTACCTGAACACTGCGGCCGCCTTCGGGGTTCCGTTCTCCGCGCTGTACCCTGGCTACTCGTCCACTGGCAACCAGAGCGGCCCCAGCTTCAATTACAACGGCACGAAGGTAGGCGGTTCGCCGGACTGGACCGTGTATGCGACCTATGACCGCACGTTTCACTGGGCCGCTCGGATGCTCGATGCGCAGGTCGCGTACCGCTACGTCGGGCAGAGGGTCAACGGCAATCAGGAGCAGCCGAACATGCCGCCGTCACCGTCATTCTGGATTCTGCCGTCCTTCAATACGGTGGACCTGAACCTGACCTACGGCCCGGACGATGGGAAATACACCATCACTCTGTTTGGACGCAACCTGTTCAATGCCTTGTATAAAACTGGAGTGGGTTACTCGAACAACGGCGCGGCACTGGCGCCCGCGAACTCGCTTTACGCTTACGAGACTGCGAGCTACGGACCGCCGCTCACGTACGGCCTGCGCGTTCAGGCCAACTTCTAGGCGGAGCTGTCGCATGCATGCGAAGTCGGGGTCGACGCAGACGTTCTGCGTCTCGGCAACAGCTATCAGGGCGGGCACCATCACCCTGTTGGTAGCCGTCACAGCGGGTGCCGCGGCTCCGGCCATGGCCCAGATGGATCTATCGGGCGAATGGCTTCAGAAAATGCACCAGGATGCGCCGGAACGCGGGGGTGGTCCCGATATCGGCGACTACACGGGCATGCCGATCAACGATGCCGATCGGATGCGAGGCGATAGCTGGGAGTCGTCCAAATGGGAGCAACTCGAGCACGAATGCGAGCCGCACCCTGCTGATTATGCGCCGCGTGGCCCCGGCAGTATGCGGGTCTGGGCGGACATGGATCCGCACTCGATGACCGTCACGACCTGGCACACCGAGATAATGTGGATGCAGCCACACCGTGAGATTTACATGGACGGTCGTATGCACCCGCCGGCGTTTGCGCCACACACCTGGCAGGGCTTCTCAACCGCACGCTGGACCGCCGACATGCTCGAGGTGGATACGGATCACATGAAGGAGGGCTGGCTGCGGCGCAATGGTCTGCAGCGCAGTGACAAGGCCCACATGAAGGAATTCTACATTCGTCATGAGGACTTCATGACGCTCGTCTCCGTTGTGCACGATCCGGTGTTCCTGACCGAGCCGTTCATCCGCTCGTCCAATTGGGTGCTCGATCCGGGATATCACCCGATCGTCTCGACCTGCACGCCCGTCGGCGACGTACCGCACCCGAAGGGGTGGGTGGCGTACCTGTTGCCGGGTGAGAACACCGCGCTGCAGGAATACGCCTCGACCTATGGCATTCCGATCGAAGCCGCGCGCGGCGGCGCCGAAACGATGTATCCAGAGTACCAGCAGCGCCTGTTGAGCCTGCCCGTGCCAGCACCGCCGAAGAAGCCGGCACCGGCGGGAGCAGCAAAATGAAATTGGTGATCGCTGCCGAGGCTGCACTCGGGATTGCCGGCACTTGGGCGAGTGCGGGTACAGGGATCCTCGCCGGTGCCCAATCTCCGGAGGCGATCGGGGTCGATCTCGCGACGCTCAATCAGGGGCAGAAGGTACAGCTCTGGCACGTTCAGGGGCGGGTATATCTGCTGACGGGTGCTGGCGCAAACATCACCGCGCAGATCGGCGACGGGGGATCCGTGTTGGTCAATGCCGGCAGCCATGAGATGGGAGCCGAGGTGATTGCAGCTGTCCGCCGCCTGTCAACGGCGCCGATCCAATACATCATCGATACGAACAGCGATCCAGAGGTCGTGGGCGGAACGACGGAGGTCGCGCAAGCTGGGCACGTCAATACCGGGCAGCCGGGCGAGCCGAGTGGGGCAGCCGTCGTCGCGCAACTACAGACGCTCGACCGCCTGAGCGGCGCCCGCCCGGCCGGAGCCGAGATCCCGACGGACGGTTTCGAGGAGCATTGGTCCTTTTATAACGACGAAGGCGTCACGCTCGTCCATGCGCCGGCTGCGCATTCGGACGGTGACACCTACGTGTTCTTCCGCCGCTCGGACGTCATCAGTACGGGCGACCTGTTCGACACCGATCACTACCCGGTCATTGAGACGGACAAGGGTGGCAGCCTCGACGGTGTAATCAACGCGCTTAACGACATCATCGAGCTGATGATCCCGCGGGAAAACGAAGAGGGCGGAACCTATCTGATCCCGGGTCACGGTCGCATCTGCGATCGCACGGAGATCTCCAACTATCGCGATGCGCTGACGATCATTCGTGGCCGCATCCGTCATTTCGTGTCCAAGCATATGTCACTGGAGCAGGTGCTGGCCGCCCAGCCGACTCTGGACTATGACGGATCGTACGGTGTGAACAACAGCACGTGGACCACGCGGATGTTCATCGAGGCGGTCTATCGGGAGGCCTCTGCGCCTCGCAAAAAGGGGCCGCAGTCGTGAACTCACTCGGCGGGAGTCGCATGCGCGTCGGAGCCACTCACCTGTTGATGCTAGTGTCGGCTTTCCTGGGCACCGGATACGCAGACGCGCAGCAGCGCGGGTCTCAGGGACCGCCTCCGCCGCCTCGACAGGGCGCATTGATCGATCTGACAGGCTATTGGGTCGCGATCGTGGACCAGGACTGGCGTTGGCGCATGCTGACCGCACCGATCGGCGACACTTCGAGCATTCCCGTCAATCAGGAAGGGCGCCGAGTCGCCCACGCCTGGAATCCGGCCGCAGACGACGCCGCGGGTAAGCAGTGCATGGCCTACGGGGCGGCGGGGCTGATGCGCCTTCCGACCCGACTACACATCCACTGGGCGGACGACCAGACGCTGCAGATCGACACCGATTCCGGCCAGCAGACACGCCAGTTTCACTTTGCGGGTATACCGGACGCAGCGGCGGCGCCCTCGCTGCAGGGGTATTCGCTTGCTAGCTGGTACAAGGAACCGCAGAAGGCCGGGTTTGGACCGCCGACTGGCGGTCCGCAGCCCGGCAAAGGCGGCAGTCTCAAGGTGGCCACGACGCGGCTGGCGCCGGGGTACCTGCGCACCAATGGCGTACCATATAGCGACAAGGCCACGATGGTGGAATTCTTCGATCGTATCGAGGACGGCGGGATTTCCTACCTCGTACTGACATCCGTCGTAGAGGATGCTACCTATCTGGCAGACCGTTACATCACAAGCTATGAATTCAAGCTCGAGCCCGACGTCTCCAAGTGGAATCCTCAGCCGTGCCGGATCATTCCGCCTCGAGGTACGGCAATTCCCATAAACCCGTTTAGCGGCAGACCTGACTGAGCCTAAGGGCGTGTACGTCAATGTGAGCCGGCGCGGGAATGAACTCCAGGGTCACAGCCCGATCAACGCGAGCAGTCCGCGGCGTGCTGCACGGTAACAGTCCCGGCGAACGAGGATGCGCCTTTTCAAACCTTGTCACAGAATCATCCAGGCGCGCTGGCCATTCTGCCGGTCGATGAATTGATCAGAGGTAGAACAGAACGTGCGTGTGAGCACTCTGCGGCCGAACTAACGAAGGACAATTAATCTCGTGACTGACCGGTGTGCATCAAGCGGTACCAAGTAGGGGCGATCCATGATCAAAGAGCGAGTGATAGCGGTGAGCGCGGCATTAATGGTGGGCCTGATGGTGAACAGCGCGCAAGGGCAGACGCTACCGGCGACTGGCGCGCTGCTGACCCAAGTGCAGAATGCACTCGGGGGCGCACAGCAGATCTCTGCGGTGCGAAATATTGCCCTGGCGGGTTACGGGCAGTGGGCGTGGGTGCTTGGCGCCGAGGAGATCAGCTCCTCGCCGCATGCGCCAGAGAAGTTCGAGGCCGTCAATGACCTGCGCCGAGTGTACGACCTCGAGCATGATCGCTATCAGGCGCGCGAGCGTGGCTTTCTGCTGTTCCCGTTTTTGGCAGCCAATGCGTATAACTTTCAGCTGACCGATAAGCGTCTGGATGGCAATGTCGCTTATGACATGCCGGGTCCAAGTGTATTCGGCGCCCCCGCACCTAAAGGGCCGCAGAGAATCGCAGCCATCGGAGGCGGACTGTTTCCGGACGGGGCGCACGTCCGCCGCATGTGGATGATGACCAATCCCGTGGTGCTGGTACGCGCCATGGCGGACCCGACGAATTCAGTCTCCCCGCCGCGTGTGGATGGCAAGTACATCGTGGTCGATATATCGCTGAAGCAGGGTGACAGGATCACCGCTGGCTTCTTTTCGCCCACTTCCTATTGTCAAAGTTCGTGCGAGTACCTGCCGGCGTTCGTGCGCTGGTCCGCTCCCAATGCCGATCTGGGCCAAGCGACCTTCACTACCTGGCTTACCGGCTATGCGAGCATCGACGGCTTAATGCTGCCGCTTGCCATGGATACGCGCATGGATTGGCGCAACATTGAATATTTCAAGCTGTACGTCGACCACTACGACATCAATGGCGAGATTCCCGATCTCGCCGCGCCGGAGGATGTACGCAATGCACCAGCTCCGCCGGAGGAGCCGGTGCGGCCGATCCAGGCCGAGAAGGTGGCCGATCATATGTGGCGGCTGTCGCCGAACGGTACAACAGTCATTGAATTCAAGGATCACCTGACGCTGTTCGAGCTGGATGCCGACCCGGCCCAAGCAAAGGCACTGATCGCCTTCGCACGTACGCTCGTCCCCGGGAAACCTGTCACAGAGCTGATCGCCTCTCACGAGCACTTCGATCATGTTACTGGACTGCGCGAGGCGGTAGCCGAGGGACTCGCCGTGATCTCACGCCGGGCCAACGGTGAGCAATTCGAGGAGATGGTCAATCATCCGGATCCCGACTTCCCCGACGACCTGGCGCGCTCGCCAAAGCCTCTGCGGTTCATCCCGGTCGACGAGAAGCTGGTGCTATCTGATCCAACGATGACACTTTGGGTGCTCTGGACGCGCAATAACATCCACATGGCCGACGCCGTGGTCGCCTATGCGCCCGCGCAGAAGGTAATCATCGAGGGCGATGTCGCGACGGCCTCGTATATCTGGCAGTTCTGGCCGGACAATCTCCGTGACGTCATCGACTACTACCATCTGGACGTGACGCTTGACTCCCCGGTGCACTCGGTGGATCCGCAGCACCCCGGAGTCCTCACGCTGGCGCAGGTGGACGAGTTGCTCAAAGGTGGCACAGAGCGCGCGCGCCAGCTGTGCGCCGATGAGCTGGCGAAGGGATTCTACCTGACTGGCTGCCCGGTCTGGAGCAAACGCTACTGACGGCGAAGTCCCCGTGCCGAGGATCGCTGACAAGGCAATGAATTCAAGTGAGATACGCGTCATGAACAATTCGATGAAACGATCCCTGGTGGCACTTCTTGTTGCGGGCGCCTCGGCAACCTTGCCAGCCCAGGCACATCATTCGTTCCCGGCGACCTATTTCGTGGATCAGAAAGTCACGATCGAGGGTACGGTGGTGCAATTCCTGTTCCGCAACCCGCATTCGTTCGTTCATGTGCTCGCTCCGGACAAGGACGGGGCGATGCAGCGCTGGGCGGTCGAGTGGGGCGCGGGCGGCGCACTGGCCAGCGACAACGTCAGGAACGACACGCTCAAACCAGGCGACAAGGTCGTGATCACGGGTCAACCGGGGCGCAATCCCGCCGATCATCGCATCCGGATGCAGGCGATCGAGGACAAGACCTCCAGCTGGAAGTGGTCCGGAACGTTTGGCTGACGCATCACACCGGCACGACTTGGCCAATGAAGGCGCCTGACGCGCCGCGCGGCATTTGGAAGATTTTCGACGATAGCTGATGCCTCAACCCCCTGGGGTGTCTCGTCGACAGGCTGCCGCACAAGCGGCAGCCAACTTTTTGCGTTGGGAACGGACTCGAGCGACATTCAAAGCGTACCGCGTCGAACTTCGCGGGTGCGTACGCGTATCGGACCGGGACGGAGTCGGCAGAGTCGATGCGGGACAACCTGTTCCGTGCGCTGCAGCACAGCGACTTCGCCAATTGGGTGCAGCAGAGCGCCTATCCGATCGTGATCACGGCCCATTCGATCGGGCGCGCGACGCTGGTCGGCCAGCTGGTCGTGATCGATCTGCGCGCACCGACCATGTGACGAATCACCTGCTCCCTCCTAGTCCATTCGGCCGCGACTGGTAGCACTCGGGCGGTAAAGACTAAGGCATCCGACGGATTACTCGCGTATTGAACATGCTCGTAAAATGCTCTTCATGCGAATGATGACAGGGGCGGAAATGCCGCGCTGAGTTGGGGCTGTGGACTTCCGCGTTAAAGTTCTTGGGTCGGCCCGTAGTACTCAGGCGTAGGCGCCTTTTCCCCTTCCTGCTACGGCGTGACGAGATTACCAGACGGTTCGCACTCTGGACATTGCGTCGACCAACTTGGTGTGTCCCGGAAAGTACCTCGGGGGTCGAAGAAGGCCAGAACGTAAGCCTCGGCATTGTTGTCACGAGTGAGATCAATATCCTTCGCATTTTCGGCCACTCATGGGAACGTCCCGCTGCGGGTCCGTCAGGACTTTCTCTTCTTCAATGTAGCGAGCTCACGAGCCATCGCTCGAAGAGCCTCCTCTTCATCGGCCGCGATTGGGTCCTCAGCGTTGAGCCGAAACTGCGTCCGAAGCGCCATTGCCTCTTCGGGTGTGAGGGTCGCTAGAAGCGTGTGCACCTTGTTGCGGATCCTCTCTATCCATTGGCGCTTGTCTTCAATCATATCGCGCTCCAGAACGGTGCCATCTGCAACCACCAATGGCTAAGTTGATGGGCTCGGAGCCGGCTCACGCTGCCTTGGGGGTCAGCTTGAGCCCGAGTGCCTTCATCACCTTGAGAACCGTTCCGAGACTGGGATTACCGTCAGGCGCCAGAGCCTTATATAAACCCTCGCGCGCTATTCCCGTCTTGCGTGCCAGTTGCGCCATGCCACGTGCTCTCGCGACATCTCCCAGAGCCGCAGCAATAAATGCGGGATCATCACCCGCTTCCTCCATGCACGCTTCTAGGTACGCCGCGATATCAGACGGGGACTTGAGGTGATCCGCCGGGTCCCATCGGGAGAATGACTCCTTGGGGGAGGGCCGCTCAGATTTGGTGTTACGCCTGCTTGCCATAGTCGTTTCACTTCCAGTTTTGAGCGATCACGATCGCACGTGCGATATCCGAAGGCTGCGCGCGCTTGTCACCTCCGCAGAGCAACAGGATCAGTTCCGCTTCGCTTCGCATGAAATAGACCCGATATCCGGCCCCCGATGGGCTCTTGAGTCGCGTTTGGGTTCAGAGTCCCCCCTTGTTGGGTCCAGGTAACCTTCAGTAAGAACGATGCGCGTGTGCAGTCGCTACATCATTCTATTGTCCAGGGATTGAGCACTTTGATGCCGCAATGCTCAAAGTCGGAAATGCTGCGAGTTGCCAGTTGGGCGGCCCTGGTATGCGCGATCGCGGCGATTTGAGCGTCGAATTGTGATATAGGTCGCCCGAGTCTGTGTCGGTCAGCGGCAATCCTCGCGTAACGGCGAGCCTCGCTGCCGCCGAAAGGCACTATTCGATCGGCAAAATCCTCGTTGAACATGGCTTCGGCGGCGGACTCGATGGCACGACGGCGCCGGCCTGCGGGCAGCAGCATCACACCGTGAAGGATCTCTGCCACGGTGATGCTCGTAAGGTAGAGCGTCGCCGCATCCTGCGCGGCCACCCAGCGCGTGACTTGCTCATGGGGGGCAGGCCGCATGAGTTCCGAGATCACGTTCGTGTCCAGGATGATCACTTGCCGACTTGCGGCGGCGTGCGGATCACCTCGCGCTCCGGTACGTCGAGAGTCAGACCGCCGAGCCGCCGAAAGCGCCGTTGGATGGACAGCGCTAGGTTGGTCTTGGATCGTGGGTTCGTCAGCGCGGTGCGTAGGATATGTCGCGCTTCTTCTTCCATTGAACGCTGTTGACGCGCCGCCCGCAGGCGCAGCCGCGCCTTGGTCTCATCGTCCAGATTTCGTATCGTGATACTGGCCATGGACTGGGCTCCTGTCGGGTGATTGCAATGATTGCATTGTAATCAACGCTGCGATATGGAGTCTATGGCGTGAACGCGCACGGCGGACGCTGTGATTAGCGGCCGGGCTGCGGGTAACTTAGGACTCCGAACTGAAAAGTTACCCGCAAATCTACCCGCAGAGGGTTCACGCTGGGCGTTTGCAGGCGGCGGTGGACAACTACAGGCTTGAATCTAAATCCAACGCGATCGGCGATTTTCGCTACTATTGCCGCGCTTTTTTCACCCGTTCGGTCCTGCGAAGGGACTCTTTATATGAGCGCAACCTATTGATCTACGTCAATTTACTTAATCTGGTGCCCAGGAGAGGACCATAAATTTAGGCAGATTCTCTAATAAAAACAGATAGCTACGTGCTTCTTGCCTCGGCAGTTACCCGCATCTCTACCCGCGACCGGTCGCGCTGCAAACATGGTTCAGCACGGCCCAGGACGTCCCAAAAATAAATTCTCGCCGACGGAGTAGTGCAGGGCGTATCCGGTCGACCCACTACAGCCCCACAGGTGTCAGGGCGGCCCAGAGCGTCCCTCTGAGTACCAGTTTCTCCTATCCAGCATTGCTGGCGGCGGCGTCGCTACAAAAAATCGCAATTCGGCGCGTATTCGGGGGTGCAGTTCGGCCCAGGACATCCCACTACAGCCCATGAGCTGGTCCACGGCAAGTCCGAGCGCGTGCTGCTCAAACACAAATCGGGATTCAAGCGTTTGCGAAGCAAGGCCTCCCGCCGTCGATGGAAAGTCCCCGGGCTCTCCCGCTCATGACGAGTGGGAGTGATGCGCGGGGCCTAAGCGGTTTCATTGGTCGGCGAGAAACAAAGGGCTCCGCAAAACGCCAGACCATAGCTTTCGTCGGTATTGATCAAAGTAATTCTCTCACCGCACGATCAATCGTACGACTCGCGCGACCGGAGACATACCTACCAGGATCCTGCGGGCCACGTTGAAACCGACAACTACGACGGCATGAGCAATCTGACATCCGTGGTCGATCGCAAGGGACAGACTACCTACATAGCCTACGACGGCATCGATCGCCCCACGCTGATTACGTTCCAAGACAACTCGACGATCGCAATCACCTGGGATGGCGGTAACCGACCCACAACATTTGTCGACTCCCTGAACGGGACGATTTCGCGCACGTACGATCTCCTGGATCGGCTGACCCAGGAGACCAGCCCGCAGGGCCAAATTAATTATACGTACGATACTGCTAGCCGGCGCCAGACCATGACGGTGGCGGGGCAGGCGGCAATCAATTACACGTTCGATGCCGACAACCGCCTCACGCAGATAGCGCAGGGCACGACAGTTGTGGGCATCGGCTACGACGCCGCGAGCCGCCGGACAACGGTGACGCTTCCCAATACCATCATGGGAACGTACAGCTTCGATAACGCCAGTCAGTTGACAGGGATTTCTTACGCCAAGGGCTCTACGACCGTTGGAACACTGGGATACTCCTACGATGGAGACGGTCGACGAATCTCCGTGAGCGGGACGCTGGCGGGATTCGTCGCACCAACGTCGGTGCCGAATGTGACATATGACGGTACCAATCGATTGACAAGCTGGAACGGATCGACGCTGAGCTACGACGCGGATGGTACCCTCGCGAGTTTCGGGTCTACGACCTACACGTGGAATGCTCGCAATCAGATGACAGCCACGAATGCCGGTTCGGCGTCATTTGTCTACGATGCCCTGGGGCGACGCGTGAGTGCAACGGTCAGCGGCACAACAACGCCGTACCTTTATGATGGACTCAATGCGGCGATGGTCTCGACGACCCAGATACTCGCTGGCTCGGGTCTGGATCAAATCTACGCTCAGATCTCTTCTTCGGGCACGACGAGCTTTCTGGCAGATGGGGTAAATAGCACGGCCGCGCTAACGAACAGCTCTGGGGCTATCACAAAAAGTTACCTGTATTCGCCATACGGAGATAGCGCGGGTTCCGGGACGGCAAGCACGACGTACCAATACACCGGCAGGGAAAATGACGGGGCCACAGGCCTCTACTACTACCGTGCGCGCTATTACACTCCGCAGCTCGGACGATTCATAGGCGAAGATACTTTCGGGCTGCTCCGGGGAACCAATTACTACAGTTACGGATATGGCAACCCAATTAATCACCGAGATCCAGATGGTCATGGCCCCGCCGAGGCCGCGGTGGGATTCTTGCTTGGTGGAATATGGGGATATGTGGACGGTTTAATTGAAGGTCAATCAGACGCGGCGCTTTGGCAGCACGCGCTGGAAGATGCGTCCATTGGTGGGTTAACGGGTCTAACCGACGGTCTGAACTGGCTGACGATTCCGGCAAATGTAGCCCTCAACGCTTCCGGGGAGTATTTTAAGGAGACCGTGCGAAATTGGGAAACGGGATGCACGGAAATTAGCGGCGCCAGGATCGGGCTTGCCGGCGTGAGCGGTTTGGTGGGTGACTTTGGCGGAAAGCTGGCTTCCATGAACAGCGCTCTGAGTCTCACGGAGGCCACTCACGTTATTCAGGAAGAATCGTCGCTATTATCCACGGCCATTGGCAGCAATATCTCTGGTGTCTTATCAGCGCCACAGTCGATAATTGAGAGATACGCAGGGCGTTGGTAAATCATCTTTCAGTAACTGTGCCCGGCGTTGTGATGCTTGTCGTGCTCATAGCGCTGTCACTGATGCTAAGCATCAGCCATCGCCGTGGCCGCGGGCCACGTGGGGCGATTGATCGGGAATTTGTAACAAGGCCCGCCATAGCGTGGTTCATCACCATTGGCTCCTTGTTCCTTCTAACTGCGAATTTGGTATCGTACTTTCACTTGTTTACTTCGAAGCCGGCTCCTAATAATGTCCCTATTTTCATTATCCTTGGTGACGTAACGTTTATTGGTTTCGCGGTGCTTGGTATCTACTATAAGACCTTGAAAATTTGCGTAGACGACAAAAATCTTTGTGTGTCTAGTCTTTTCGGGTCGCGAAAGACGCCTCTGCGCGACATTTCGTCGGTAGTGGTCAAGAACAATGGCCAGTGGCGCACGATGGATGTTCATGACGCCAGGGGGCGTCGTGTTCTCTACACCACCAGTTCATTGCGAGACTTTGATGATCTTGCGGATGTGCTCTCCGATGCTGCTGCAGGGTCTCCCGCGCCGTGAGTTCCTCTTGATAGTAAGTGGACTGACCTACCGCCGCCTCTGGTGCCGCGGATAACTTCGCAAAATCGCGCTGATGCCAATTCTGCTGCACCTTTGCTTTCGGTTCGGAACTCCATCTTGCGTTTCATTGCATTCCACAAAGAAATGCTTCTAATTATCAATTGACGTGAATTGGGCAGCCCGCCGATGATGCGCTTCTAGTCAGCTGCGCAGGTGTCCATTCCCCCTTTAACGCCATCGAATATGTGGAAACATTGTTAGAGTGGGGAGGAGAACTGGTGTGGCAGGCGATCCTATAGAAGCTGCCGAACCCCAGACTGATGTCGATCCAGAATCTGGAAATATACCTATGCCAGTAGGTACGCCCACATTTTTGTCGGGTCTGAAAGCTCGGCAGGACGCCGTTCTCGCCGTCAAAGCCTGCGCGCGGGCCTGTGGCTGTCAACGCCGGCCGAAAACTGCTCAATTCTGGCGCCTGAAAATTGCACACTATTAGTTGGATGACGACCCGTTTGTCGTCCTGGGCTCCTTGGCCTTGCGGCGGGTGACAGTGGTGGAAGAGTCTGGTTCTGGCTGCAGGGCCTGCCACAGGTCGGTGTGCTCGCGCATGCGGTAGCTGTTGCCGCGGATGTTGACCACGTGGCAGTGGTGCATGAGCCGATCGATGAGGGCGGCGGCCATGACTTCGTCGCCCAGGATCTCGCCCCACTCCTCAAACCCCTTGTTGGAGGTCAGGACCGTAGAGGCGTGCTCATAGCGGGCGTTGATGAGCTGGAAGAACAGCACGGCACCGTCGCGGCTGACCGGCAAGTAGCCGATCTCATCGACGACCAGCAAGGCTGGGTGACTCAAGACCCGGAGACGACGTGCGAGCTGGCCGGCAGCGCGAGCCTGTTCCAGCGACTCGATTAGCTGGACCAGTGTGCCGTAGTAGACGCGACGGCCGGACTCGGCCGCCGCGATGGCCAGGCTGATGGCCAGGTGCGTCTTGCCCACGCCTGGTGGGCCTAGGAAGATGACGTTCTCCTTGCGCTTGACGAACCCGAGCTCGTGCAGGCTCTCGAGCTGCTCGCGCCGGAGCGAGGGCTGGAACGCGCAATCAAACTGCTTGAGCGTCTTGATGGCGGGCAGGCGCGAGGAGCGCATCGCGGTCTGGAGCCGCCGGTTGTTGCGCAACGAGACCTGCGCGTCGAGGAGCCGTTCGATGGCGGCGCTGGCGTTCAGCGAGCCGCGATCGACGTCGGCGAGGATGTCATCGACAGCCTCGAGTGCACCGGGAAGCTTGAGGTCGGCGAGCAGCTCGCGGATGTGATCGCGTCGGGCGGTGGCGTTCATCGCACCGCCTCAGCGTAGACGCTTAAGGGGCGACGTTGCACCTCGATCGGTGGCCGGATCGGCGCCGCCTTGGGCCGTGGAACGCCCCAGCGCGGATAGGGCTGCAAAGCCAGCGGTTGCAGCGCCTGGCGCTCATCGCGCTCGAAGCGCAGTCGAGGCGCTTCCCGGACGGTGCGGTGACGGCGGGCGTTGGCGATCTGCTCGAGCCACCGTTCGCTCTGCGCGTTCAGATCCTCGTCGTTGAGGAACGTGCGACCGTAGAAGAAGCTCTGGCGCAGATACCGGATCGGCCGCTCGACCTTGCCCTTGGTCTTGGCCCGATACGGTCGGCAGGCGCGAGGCCGAAAGCCCCAGTGCGCGGCGAAGCGCAGGAACTCGCTGTTGAGCACGAGGCCTTGGCCACCGAGTCGATCATCGGAGAGCACCACGGAGCGCATCTGATCAAACAGCAACTCCCTGGGCACGCCGCCGAAGGACTCGAAGGCGCTCTCCAGGCCGCGGAACAGTGTCTGCATCGTCTGGCGTGGAAAGAACCGCAGCCACAGAAGCCGCGAATAGCCCAGCACGACCAGCAGCGCGTGGCGTCGGCCCCAGGGCAACTGGAATGTGCCGAAGTCGACCTGACCCTGGAAACCTGCTGGCGTCTCGAAGCGCACCAGTGGCTCGGGCGGAGGGAGCGGGCGCACCTGCCGGACGTAGTCCTTGAGCTGCGTATAGCCGCCCGCATAGCCGCTGCCCTGCAGCTCCTCGTACAACCGCTGCGCGGTCAGCAGCGGAAAGTCTGCCAGCCTCGCCGCGACAACCCCCTTGTACGGGTCGAGTTTACAGACCACCAGCGGGCGGGCGCGATAGCGCACCGCATCAGCATCCAGGTCCCGCTCCAACTGCCCCGTCTCGATCCAGTGATACACCGTGCGCCGGCTCACCCCGAATCGCCTGGCCAGCTCGGTCTTGCCCACCCCTTGCTCCAGATAATGGCGTAACAACACTCTCGTCTCCCTGGTGTACATGGCGACTCCGCTTCCGCGCTTCGTCGCCCAGATACAACAGCGGCTCGCGCCGCCGTCAACGAGTGTGCAATCTTGGTCCGCCAGATCTGTGCAATTTACGTCCGCCGCCTACACTGCCGGTTCGGCATCCGCAACTCGGTGCGTTGCGACACCATTGCCCAATCTGTTCAGCGTACGATGGTCACATCCCAGAAGTCGAGCGTTCGCTCGCCGCAGGCGCCCCTTGAACCCCGGCGACAGTTCTTTGCACGCAGATCCGCGACAGCGCGAAGAGGGTGACGCGGATGCGTACTTGCCCCATTCCTACTGAATCTACCTTGCCGTGTCTCGCCGCCTAGACGCTCCTTTGCTCACCCGCGGTGCCCGTTTCTCTACTCGCCAGCGTGGCTATGCCAGCATGCACTGCTGCACCGCGTCGTACGGGCTCGGGTCGACTGGCCGACGACTGACTGGTTTGAGTAACCTGACTGAATTGCCGAACAAGCGCGGCCAAGCTGCCAATCACGGGGCGCGGTAAACTGTACGGAGGCAGGTGTCAACGCGGGCCCAATACAGATGGCGAAACTGTCCGACGAATG
>Ga0265318_10001176_pt1 | contig 16183 bp, 13 predicted proteins | sample 4821metaG_FD_192431 | JGI IMG/M metagenome (GOLD analysis project Ga0265318, IMG submission 192431) | Rhizosphere microbial communities from Carex aquatilis grown in University of Washington, Seatle, WA, United States - 4-8-21 metaG | ecosystem: Host-associated > Plants > Roots > Rhizosphere >... | reverse complement strand
GCTCGGCAGTCGCCGCCGCCACGCGCACACTGCCGCCAGAAGCACGGTGCCGGCGCAGACGTAGCGCACGCCGGCGCCGAGGAACGGAGGGATCGTGCGGTCCATCACGCGAATCCCCAGATACGTCGATCCCCAGGCGACGTACACGATGATGAGGGCGATCCACGGGCCACGCAGCCCGGTCTGATGCGCGACGCCGCCGGTGAACCCCTCCGCGGTCCCCGGCGCTTGGAGGTCCTGATTCACCGGGCGCGCTTGCTCGCGCCGGCCGCGGCCGTGTCTTGCGACGCGGCCTTCAAGACCTCGAGTGCAGCCACCGCGCCGAGTGTATCGGGGAGTCCGCGTCCTGCCTTCGGCGTCCACCCGGCCTCCGGCGCCGGCCCGCACCCCGCTGCGGGGGCGCCGTCAGGCGCCGGGAGGCGCCTGCAGCCGCCGCCGGCTCAGTCCCAGACCCGGACCGACTGGATCTGCATCGAAGCCGGGAAGACCGTCGAGGCGTTCGGCGGCCCGCCCCAGTCGGACGGCCCGCCGACGGCGAGGTCCGCGACCAGGTAGAAGCCCGTTCCGTCGTCGAAGGTCCAGTAACGCCCGGCGGCGAGCGCCTGCGCCTTCGTGTACTGGGCGAAGGCGACACCGTCGATCGCCCAGGTGATCATTCCGGGTTGCCAGACGACCTGGTAGTCGTGAAAGCCCTGCGAGGCGTCGGCGGCCATGTTGACGCCCTGCAGCTGCGCCCAATAGGGGTTCGGCGCCCAGTTGTGAAGGCTGCCCCAGACGGCGTGGGTGTTGCCGAGCAGCATCTCCGCTACATCGATTTCGCCCCAGGGGTTGCTGTGATCCGGCTGGTCGAGCCACAGCCCCGACCACAGGCCCTGACCGGCCGGCATCTTCGCCCGGAAGTCGATCAGACCGTAGTTGGCCGCGAACGCACCCTGGGTCGAGATATACCCCGACTGGTAGGGGTAGCCACCACTCGGTTGATTGGTCGCACTCAGCGCAACGGACGACCCCGTCAAGCTCACCTGCGAGGGCTGGAAGTTCGTGGCGTTGAATCCGTGGCTCCAGGTCCCGGCGGCCCAGTCCGAGGGAAGGCTGTTGCCGTTGAACTCGTAGTCGCGCTCCAGATTGCCGTAGTTCTGCACGGGCGCGAATCCGCCCGGGAGGGCGATGATCGGGTTGCCGCTGGGGCCGGTCGTGGGGGCCGGCGGCGCCGGCGGCGCCGGCTGCGTGGGCGGGGGCGAGGAACCACTCGGACCAGTCGAGGCGGCTGGAGCGCTCGGTGCCGGCGTCGTGGCGCTTGACGTGGCGGCGGCCGCGCTCTTGGCAGGGCTGCCGACTGTCCCGCTCGCTCGCGTGGTGCCCTTGCCCGGGCTGGTGGAGACCTTGCGCGGAGCGGTCTTGCGCGGCGCTGTCGCGAGCGTGATGCCATGCGAGCGCGTACCGGCGGCGACCGCACCGATCCTGCGCAGGATGATGCTCAGCAGCGGTCTCGCCCGCTCGGCGGTTGCGCTCACCGTGAAAGCCCGCCGGTTGATCGCCAGCCTCAGTTGCAGGCGCGCACTGTGCGCGCGCCGGTCGATCCGCGCCCGTTGCGTCAGCCCGCCGATCTCGACGCGCACGAAGCTGCTTCGCGCGGCGCCGGTCTTGACCGTGAGGTTGAGGTCGTAAACACCGGTGGAAGCGATCTGCTCGCGGACCGCGGCGGTGGTCTGCGCCCCGTCCGCGACGCCGGGCGCCCGCACGGGGCCGACCGGGCCGACCGGGACCGCCGAGGCGCCGACCGGAAGTGATGCGCAGGCAAGTGCCAGGACTCCGAAGATCGCGGCGGTTCTGGGTTTTGCGGACACGTCCTCCCGATCGGGCGCGGCCCGCCGGGGCGCGATCGAAGCACACGGGGCTCGACGTGTGTTTGAACTTGGAGCGCATCGCCCGGCGAGCGTCCGGACGAACGTCCGATGCCCGCCGGCGGCGCGCGCCACCGGGTGGGGCTTGGCTTGGAGCCGCCTCGCCGTCGGACGAGAGGAGCCGTCAAAACGCCTTCACGGGTCCGATTGGGCTTGTCACCCACGGGTCGGAGGTGGTGATTTTTCTACCTGAGCGGCAATAAGGCGCCGGTCGAGCCGTTACATTCCCATCTACAGATGCGCAGGCACGGCGCTGCCCACCGCCCCCGGAGCTGTTTTCGGCCTGCGAGGGGCGCGTGACACGGTGTCGGCGGCGAACCTCGACCAGGCTGCTTGGCCGCGGAGGTAGTACCCGATGAGCGTCAGGGATTCGACGGTAGGGAACGCGGCGGTATTCGCCGGCGGGAGACGGATCGGCCGCGCGACCGCGACGCGGTCGGCAGCGTCGATCAGCGTCGTGATACCCACGCTCGACGAGGCCGCGAACCTACCCCACGTGCTCGCCAGGATTCCGGCGATCGTCGACGAGGTGATCCTCGTCGACGGGCATTCCAAGGATGGCACGATCGAGGTCGCCCGCACGATCAGGCCCGACGTCCGCGTCGTTCTTCAGAGCGGTCGCGGCAAGGGCAATGCGCTCGCCTGCGGCTTTGCCGCGGCGTCGGGCGACATCATCGTGATGATGGACGCAGACGCCTCCAACGACCCCGCCGAGATTCCGCAGTTCGTCTCAGCGCTGCTGGACGGCAACGACTTCGCCAAGGGCTCCCGCTTCGCCGCGGGCGGCGCCAGCACCGATATCACGCCAATCAGGGCGTTCGGCAACCGCATGCTCGGCCTCGCCGTCAACATGCTGTTCCGGCGAAGCTACACCGACCTCTGTTACGGCTACAACGCGTTCTGGCGCCACTGCCTGCCGCACATGCACGTCACCTGCGACGGCTTCGAGGTGGAGACGCTGATCCACGTTCGGGTCGCGCGGGCCGGTCTCTCGGTGGTCGAGATCGCCTCGATCGAGCACGAGCGCATGCACGGCGAGAGCAAGCTCAGCGCCGTCCGGGACGGACTGCGAATCCTGCGTATGATCCTCAGGGAACGTGTTCGACGTGATCCAGCCGCTAAGCACGCAGATGGTTGGCGGCCGTCGTTTCACGAATTGCCTCCGCTCGCCGAAGGCCACGGCCGTCACCTTGCCGCGAGCGCCCTCGAGTTCATCGGCGGCGACGATCGCGGCTCGCACGTACCTCGTCTGCACTCGCCGCAGGCAGACCTGTCGCCAGCCGGCTGAGTGCGCCGCGAGCACGCCGAGCGTTTCCGGCCGCTGGGCGGGGAGTCCTTGCGGCGCACCGTTCCAGCAGCACGACGCCCGATGACCAGCGCTCACACAGCAGCCGAGCCGCCTGGGGGAGCGCCGGCGGTGACCGGCGCGTCGGACCACGCCCAGCGCGAGGCCAGCGACAGGGTCTGGGGCTCGGGCCGGCTGCTGCGCCGCTACGGGGGCCGCACGCTGCGCCCGGCGGAGCGTGCGCTGTTCGAGTCCCACGCCGGAGCGCTGTCGGGTCAGGTGCTCGAGCTCGGTTGCGGCGGCGGCCGTCTGACGGCTCATCTGATCGACGTTGCCGCAGCTGTGCACGGCGTCGACATCGCCGCGTCGATGGTCGAGCACTGCCGGCGCGCCTATCCGCGGGCCACCTTCAGTTGCGGCGACCTGCGAGACCTCTCGGGCTTTGACAGCGCCGGCTGGGATGCGGTCGTCGCCGGCTTCGCGGTGATCGACGTCCTCAGCGACGACGAGCGCGGTGTGTTCCTGGACCAGGTCCATCGCATCCTGCGACCCGGCGGCCTGTTCATCTTCTCGACTCACAACCTTGCCTGCGCGCCGCTGTTGCGCGGCCCGCTGCGAAGCATCTCCGCATCGACGCCGATCAGCTTCGCGAGCCAGGTCCTGCGCATACCGCGAAGTCTTCGCAACCGCCGTCGCCTGCTGCCCTGGCAGATGATCGCCGAGGACCACGCGATCCTCAACGACGCTGCGCACGATTTCTCGCTGCTGCACTACTACATCACGCGCGACGGCCAGGAGCGCCAGCTTGCCGGGCACGGCTTTGCACTGGCCGAATGCCTGCGGCTCGACGGACAGCCGGTCGCTCCGGGCGAGTCCGCGGCCGGCTGGCACGAGCTTCACTACGCCGCGACGCGGAGCTCTCGGGCGGAAGCCACGGGATGAGCAGCCGGGCACGATCGCGCTTCGAGCGGCTGCGGCTGCGGCTGCGGCTGCGGCGGCGCCGTAGCCGCGTGCTGGTCGGGATCGACCTGGCGGCCGTCGCGGACGTGGAGGAGTCAATCGGCGTCCACGGCGGGCGCTATCTTAGCCGCGTGTATACGAGCCGCGAGCTGCGCGACTGCGCGACGTCGGGCGGACTGCCAGACGCCGGTCGGCTCGCAGCTCGCTTCGCCGCCAAGGAGGCGACGATGAAGGTGCTGCGCGTGGGGGATGAGGCCCTTCCCTGGCAGACCATCGGCGTGCTCTCCGGCCCGGGCGGACGTCCATCGCTCGAGCTCACGGGAGCTGCCGGCGAGCTGGCGCGGCGGCGCGGAATCGGTTCGCTCGATCTCAGCATCACACACGAGGGACCGTTCGCGGCGGCGATCGTCGTGGCGGCGCTGGAGCGGCCTTGACCGACGACACCCGCACCGTGATCCGGCGCGTGCTCCGCGAGCAGGCCCGGCTGCCAGTCGACGTCGACACCCTCGGCGATGACGCCGACCTGTTCGCCGCCGGCATGACCTCGCACGCGAGCGTGAACCTGATGCTCGCCCTCGAGGACACCTTTGACATCGAGTTCCCGGATCGGATGCTCACGCGAGGGGTCTTTGACAGCGTCTCGGCGATCGCCGGGGCGGTCACCGAGCTGTCCGGCGCGCCCGACGGCGAGACGCCGGGCGCTGGCGGCGCGGCGTGAGGGCCGGGATCGCTCGATGAGCGTTCAGGTGGACTCCGACCGGGCACTGCTGGAGTCGGTTCGGCGCATCGCCGACGAGGTCGCCGCGCCCGCGGCAGACGATGTCGACCGCGCCGGGCGCTTTCCGGCTGAAGCGATCGACGCGCTGCGCGCCGCCGGGGCGCTGTCGGCCGCCGTTCCTCGAGAACTGGGCGGCGAGGGCGCCTCGGTGCCTACGATCGCACGCTGCTGCTTCGAGCTCGGCCGGCGGTGCAGCTCGACGGCGATGGTCTTCGCGATGCATCAGATTCAGGTGATCACGATCGCGCGTCACCTCGACGGCGCGCGCTGGTTCGAGGAGTACCTGCGGGACGTGGCGCGCGAGCAGCGGCTGATCGCCTCGGCCACCTCCGAGGTCGGCACCGGCGGCGACATGGGGCTATCGATCGCCGCTGCGACGCCGGCGCCGGACGGCGAGCTCAGCTTCGAGAAGCAGGCTCCGACCGTCAGTTACGGGGCGCACGCGGACGACCTCTTCACCACGCTGCGACGCACACCCGATGCGGAGCCGGGCGATCAGGTGCTCGCGCTGACGAAATCAGGACAGGCCGACCTCGAGCCGGCCGGTCAGTGGGACACGCTCGGCATGCGCGGCACGTGCTCGCCCGGTTTCATCGTCCGCGCGCGGTTCTCCGCGGAGCAGGTGCTCCCGGCGCCGTTCGCCGAGGTGATGAACCAGTCAATGGTGCCGCTGTCGCACATCCTGTGGTCGCACGTCTGGCTCGGCATCGCCAGCGACGCGTTCGAGCGCGCCCGCGCGTTCCTGCGCGCCGCAGCGCGCCGCAAACCGGGAGAGCCCCTGCCGGCCGCGCAACGGCTCTCGCATGTCATGGCGGAGCTCACGCTGCTGCGCGGCGAGGTGTCCCAGGGGCTCGCGGACTTCCAGCTCGAGGATGGCGGCGATCGGAGTGGGCTGATGACGATGGGAAGCGTGCTGCGCTTCAACAACCTCAAGCTGGCCGCCTCCGAACACGCCCCGAGCGTGTGCGCGGGCGCGCTCGAGGTGGTCGGGATCGTCGGCTACCGAAACGACACGCCCTACAGCGTCGGGCGGCACCTGCGCGACGCTCTCTCGGCTCGGCTGATGGTCGCGAACGAGCGCCTGCACGCCACCGACGCCGCGTTGCTGCTGATCGCCAAGGAGCCCTGATGCCCGAGGTTCGTAAGGCCACCGCTGATCAGGCGGCCTTTCGCGACGAGCTCCTGGCGAGCGGTCTGCTGATCGCGAGCGGCGTGCCCGGCCTCTACGGCCGCGGTGCGGCGTTTGAGGACATACGCGCGCGCGTCGATCAGCTGATCAGCGCGGCAGCTGCGCCCGACGGCCCGGAGCTGATGCGTTTTCCTCCACTGCTGCCGCGCCGCCAGATCGAAACGATCGGATATCTGCACTCATTCCCGCATCTGGCCGGAACGGTCTTCGCGTTCGAGGGCGGGGAAGAGGAGGCGCTCGAGCAGGGCGAGCGCGCCGACCGCCACGAGGACTGGAGCGAGTTCCAGCAGATGTCGGAGCTGGCGCTGGTGCCGGCAGCGTGCTACCCGGTCTATCCCGCGGTTGCCGCCCGCGGCCCGCTCGCGCCGGGTGGCGCGGTCGTCGATGCCGGCGGGGCCTGGGTCTTCCGCCACGAGCCGTCCGAGGACCCGGCTCGCATGCAGATGTTCCATCAACGCGAGATCGTGCGGCTCGGAGCGCCGGAAGAGGTTCGGCAATGGCGCGACGGCTGGTGCGAGCGCGGTCTCACGCTCCTGCGCTCGCTCGGGCTCGACGCTCAGCGCGACCGTGCCACCGACCCGTTCTTCGGGCGCGGCGGGCGGATGCTCGCGGCCAACCAGCGCAACCAGGAGCTGAAGCTGGAGCTGCTCGTGCAGATCGCCGGCGAGGAGCCGACCGCGGTGGCGTCGTTCAACTACCACCAGGACCATTTCGCGTCGACCTACGGGCTCACGCTCGCCGGCGGCGAGGGTGCCCACACCGCCTGTCTCGGCTTCGGTCAGGAGCGCATCGTCCTCGCGCTGCTGCGCACCCACGGACTGGATGCAGCGAGGTGGCCGGCTGCGGTGCGCCGGGAGCTGTGGCGGTCATGAGCGCCACCCGCACGAGCACCTACCGCAGCCTGCTGGGGCTGGACACCGCCACCTACCAGCCGCACAGAGTGCACGCGAGCGGGCGTACCTACACGGAGACCAACTGTTACACCGACATCATCATCGAGCTCGTGCACGCACGCGGCGACGAGCCTCTGGCCGCGCTCGGCTGCCTCGTGCGGACCGACTTCGAGGGCGATCAATGGACGTTCTTCAAGCCGCCGCCGGACGATCTCGAAGCGCTGTTCGGCATCGACATCCACGAGATGCAGCCGTACCGTCCCCTGCCCCTGCAGATCGCCGAACAGATCGACAGCGGGCGCACGATCGTCGTCGAGCTCGACTCCTGGCACCTCCCGGACACGGCCGCCACCAGCTACCGCACCGAGCACGTCAAGAGCTCGGTCGTGGCGGAGGCGATCGACCTCGAGCGCGGCTGGCTGCGCTACTTCCACGGCGCGGGACTCTACGAACTCGAGGGCGACGACTACGCGGGCGTCTTTCGTCTCGCGGGGGAGCCCTCGCCCGAGATCCTTCCGCCCTACACCGAACTGGCACGCTTCGATGCCGGTCCGCGGCTCCGCGGCCCTGAACTGCTCGCCGCCGCGCGGGAGTCGCTGCGGGGCCATCTTGCGCACCGGCCGGCGAGCGACCCGTTCGAGCGCTTTGGCGAAGCTTTGGCCCGAGACCTGCCGGTCCTGCTTGACGCGGGCCCCGACGCCTACCACGCCTACGCGTTCGCGACCGTGAGGATGGTCGGGGCCGCATTCGAGCTGGCGTCGACTCAGGCGGAGTGGCTGCTCGGCGAGCAGGCGACGCCGGCGTCGGCGGCGATGCTCACGATCGTCGAGGGCTGCAAGGTGCTCGGCTTCCGACTCGCGCGCCGGCGCCCGTTTGACCCCGAGCCGATTCTCGAGTCACTCAGTGACGGTTGGCGGCGAGCGATCGCGGCGCTCGCGGAGGTCGTCGGATAACCCCGCAGCACGCCGAAGCCCTCAGGCTGCCGTACCCCTCGCGCGGCGCCGTGGCGGGATCTCAGCGTGAGGATCTGGGCGAGGGCTGGGAGGCCGCGGACTCGGATCCGGGAGCCCATGCCGACCCCGCGGCGATCGAGCGGCTGAACTGGCGCCCGGCTCGCATCCCCGGTGGCGCGGCCGACGTTCTTCGCGACGGCGGCGCCTCGGCGCGCGCGGTGGCCGAGGCGCGGCTGGACGATCGCGACTGGTGGTTTCGGCGCCGGCTGCGCGCCGCCCCCGCGGCGCCCGGCGAACAGCTCGTGCTCACCTTCGACGGGCTCGCGACGCTCACCGAGGTCTACCTCAACGGCTCGCTCATCCTCACGAGCGATTCGATGTTCGCCCGCTCGGCGGTGGATGTCACGGAGCTGCTCGGTCCCGACAACGAACTGGCCGTGTGCGCCCGCGCACTGCGTCCGGCGCTCGCGGCGCCGCGACGTCCGCGCGCGCGATGGCGTACGCGGCTCGTCGAGGACGGCGGGCTGCGGTTCTTTCGCACGATGCTGCTCGGTCGTGCGCCCGGATTTGCCCCGGGGCCCGCGGTGGTCGGCCCGTGGCGGCCGGTTGCGCTCGAGCGCCGCCGCCGGCTCGCCGTCACGCGGCTGCGTCTGCGTCCCAGCATCGACGCCCGCGGCGGCGTACTGGAGGTCGATGTCGGCCTGCGCGTCCTGGCCGGACCGGCGCCCGACCGGCTCGTCGTCGAGTTGCACGGTCTCGGCGGTCCACATCGCGCCGAGTTCGAGCTGAGCGGGACGGCGCAGGAGCGCGGTGCCGGTGGCGAGATGGTCGTCCCCGAGGTTGCACGCTGGTGGCCACACACCCACGGCGAGCCGACGCTCTACTCGGTCACGCTGATGGCCGAGGGGAGTGGCGACCCGGTCGCGGTGGATGGCGGGCGCGTCGGTTTTCGCACGCTGACCGGGGGCGAGCAGCTCGAGCGCGACGGGCTTGCGCTCAGCGTGAACGGCGTCGCGGTGTTCGCGCGCGGTGCCGTCTGGACGCCGCTCGAGGCCGGCGGACCACCGCCGGTCCCCGGGGCGCTGCGTTCGCTGCTCGAGGCGCTTCGCGCCGCCGGCATGAACATGGTGCGAATCCCGGGGACGGCGGCGTATGAGTCCGCGGCTTTCCACGACCTCTGCGACGAGCTCGGCATCCTCGTCTGGCAGGACTTCATGTTCGCCAACCTCGACTACCCCGAGAGCGATCCGGCTTTTCTCGACGTCGTCGCGGACGAGGCGAGTCAGCTGCTGGACGAGGTCGGCGGCCGTCCGAGCCTCGCCGTGCTGTGCGGCTCCAGTGAGGTCGCGCAGCAGGTCGCGATGCTCGGACTCGACCCGGCCCTCGCCAACGGCCCCCTGTACGGCGATCTGCTGCCGGGACTCGTGCGGGACGCGGCGGTCGACGCCGTCTACATCCCGTCGGCACCGTGGGGCGGGGCGCTGCCGTTTCGCCCGGACCGTGGTGTTGCCAACTATTACGGTGTCGGCGGATACCGGCGGCCGCTCGAGGATGTGCGCCGCTCGCAGGTGCGTTTCGCCGCCGAGTGTCTCGCTTTCGCGAACGTGCCGGACCAGGCCGCGCTCGACGAACTGGCCGACGGGGTGCCCGCGCATGTCGCGGTCCATGACCCGCGGTGGAAGGCGGGGGTGCCGCGGGACGTCGGCAGCGGATGGGATTTCGACGACGTACGCGACCACTACCTGGCCGCGCTGTTCGACGTCGACCCGGCGGAGCTGCGACGGATCGACCACGAGCGCTACCTGGAGCTTTCGCGGGCGCTCAGCGGGGAGGTGATGTCAGAGGTGTTCGGTGAATGGCGCCGTGAGCGGTCGGGTTGTGCCGGTGGCCTGGTGCTCTGGCTGCGCGATCTGCGCGCCGGCGCCGGCTGGGGCCTGCTGGATCACCACGGCGCGCCCAAGGTCGCCTACCACCACCTGCGCCGCCTGCTTGCGCCGATTGCCGTCTGGAGCACCGACGAGGGTTTGCGTGGTATCGCCGTGCACGTCGCCAACGATCGTCCGGAGCGCCTGAACGCGACGCTCCGTGTTGCTCTCTACAGCGATCTGGAGGTGCCCGTCGGAGACGTCACACACGCGCTCGAGCTCGCCGGCCACTCCGCCTGCGAGCACGACGTCGAGGCGCTGCTCGGCCGTTTCGTGGACGTCTCGTGGGCCTACCGCTTCGGCCCGCCGGCGCAGGACCTGGTGGTGTGCAGTCTCGAGCGCGACGGCGAGCACGGCTCGGAGCTGGTCTCGCAGTGCTTCCGGCTGCCGGCCGGACGGCTGCTGGCGCGCGAGACGCCGGCGCAGCTGGACGTGACCGCCACGCTCGCACGATCCGCTGCCGGGACCGCCGAGCTATCACTGTGCTCGCGGCGCTTCCTCTACGGTGTGCGGGTGGACGTCCCCGGCTTTGAAGCCGCCGATGACGCGTTCTCCGTCGAGCCCGGCAAGGGGCGCAGAATAGCGCTGCGAAGCACGCGCGACGACGCCGACGGAGCTGGCGGGACGCTCACGGCGCTCAACCTCGTCGGGCGCGTGCCGATCATGGTTACTGAGGCCGAATGACCGAACTCGTTCCTGACACCATCGACGACCCGCTTGCGACCCGCGGGCGCTCGTTCTACCTGCCGACGCCGTCGGACCCCGTCTTCGCAATGCTGCATCGCCCCGAGCGGGCGGTTCACTCCAACACCGGCGTGATCCTCTGCGCGCCATTCGGATGGGACGAGCTGAGCGCGCACCGCAGCCTTCGCTGCTGGGCGGGCGTCCTCGCGCAGGCGGGCCACCCGACGCTGCGCTTCGACCTTCCCGGAACAGGCGACAGCGGTGGCTCTCCGCGCGCACCACGGCGGCTGGACGCGTGGACGGATGCCGTCGATGCCGCCGCGGCGTTCCTGCGCGCGAGCGAAGGATGCGAACGGATCGCCGCGATCGGGATCGGCCTGGGCGGGATCGTCGCCTGCCGGGCGCTCGCGCTCGGCGCGCCGATCGACGACCTCCTGCTCTGGGGCGTCACGGCCCGCGGCCGGATGTTCATGCGCGAACTGCAGGCGTTCGCTCGGATCCTGGACGCGGAAACGGTGCACACGGCCGCCGCAAAGGACACTCCGCCCGGTCCCGACGACAGCGATGTGATCGGCGAGGGAGCCATGAACGCGTCGGGCTTCCTGCTGACGGCCGAGACCGTTTCCGATTTCGAAGCGCTCGACCTGACGACCATGCCGGTGCCCAATGCGGCCCACCACCGTGTGATGCTGCTGCGGCGCGACTCCGGCGACGTCGACCGCCGGCTGCTCGAGCATTTCGAGCGCAGCGGCGTCGAGCTGACGGTCTCCGACGGGCCGGGCTACGGCACGATGATGGTCGACCCGCAGTTTGCCAAGCCGCCATGGGAGGTGTTCGAGCACACGGCGACCTGGATTGGGGAAGCGGCGGGCGCAGAGTCCGGTGCGGTGGCGCCGACGCGCGCCCCGGCGGGCGGCGACTGCGCACTCGAACTGATGATCGACGGTTGCGCGGTGCGCGAGACGCCGTTCGAGTTCGACTTCGAGGGAAACCAGCTGACCGGTGTACTCACCGAGCCGGTGTCCGGGGCGGGCGGCGGCGCGGCGCTCTGCGCGGTGCTCCTCAACCCCGGAGCGGTGCGACGGATCGGACACCACCGCATGTGGGTCGAGGTGGCGCGCCGCTGGGCGCTGCGCGGCGTGCCGACGCTTCGCCTCGACGTCGTGGGCGTGGGCGACTCGGACGGGACCGAGGGCATGTACGCACCACGCACCTCGTTTCAGCGGGCCGAATTCTCGCGCCAGGTGATCGCGGCCTTCGACGAACTGGAGCAGCGCGGACTTCCCGGGCAGTTCATCGTCGGCGGACTGTGCTCGGGCGCCTACTGGGGACTGCACGCGTCGCTCACGGACGACCGCGTTCGCGGTTTGCTGCTCGTCAACCTGCTGGCGTTCTTCTGGAGCGAGGACTTCGGCGCAATGCGCGACGCGCGACGCGCGCGGGCGCTCCTGCGCGAACGCGACATCGGAACGATCGCCCGCATCCTCGCGGCCGATCGCTGGCGGATGGCGCGGATGGCGCGTGTGACCGTGCGGCGTGCGCGCGGCGGCCGTGGCGGCGCCAACGTGGTCGACCGCTCCGACGCCGACATCGTCGGCGTGCTCGACCGGTTGCGCGAGCATGACGTCGAGAGCCTGCTGCTGCTGTCACTCGGCGAGCCCCTCTACGACGACCTCGTCGCCTTCGGGCTGCTCGAGCGGCTCGGCGAGTGGCCCAACCTGCATCTCGACCGGATTCCGACTGCCGAGCACGTCTTTCGCTCCGCCTGGTCGCAGGCCTACATCCACGACGCCCTCGACCAAGCGCTCGCACGCACGCTGGGCGAGCAAAGCCGCCGATCGGCAGCCGCCTGACCATCGCCGGCGGCCCCCTCGGCTCCGCCAATCCAGCCGATACTGTGTCGATCATGGCGGGACCAAGCGTGGAGGCGGACACGATCTCGGTCATCGTCTGCTCCCACACCCTGGAGCGCTGGGAGAACCTGCGCGCGTGCGTCGAGTCGATTCGCGCCCAGACGATGGCGCCGGTTGAGACGATCGTCGTGATCGACGGCAACGACGAGCTCGAGCGCCGCGCACGCGCCGAACTCGCGGGCGTAGACGTCGTCGGCAATAGCCACGATCGTGGGCTGTCGGGCGGCCGCCAGACGGGAGCGGAACGTGCCAGCGGGTCGATTCTCGCCTTCCTCGACGACGACGCGGTGGCGGACGCCGACTGGCTCGAGCGGCTCGCGGCGGTGTACCGGGACCCGCTCGTGCTGGGCGTCGGCGGCTCCATCGAGCCGGCCTGGGAGCGGCCCGCGCCGAGCTGGTTCCCAGCCGAATTCAACTGGGTCGTCGGCTGCACCTATCCGGGTATGCCGCTGGCGGCCGCCCGCGTGCGCAACGTGATCGGCGCGAACATGTCGATGCGCGCCTCCGTGCTCGCGCGTGCCGGTGCCTTCGATCCGCGCCTCGGTCGCGCACCGGGAGCACGGGCGCTGTCGGGCAGCGCCGAGGAGACCGAGCTGTGCATCCGCGCCGCGCATGCTCTTCCCGGCCACTACTGGATCTATGAGCCGCGTGCGCATGTCGTCCACGCGGTTCCGCCTGGGCGCGGCAGCTGGCGCTACTTCGTCCGGCGCTGTGTCGTGGAGGGTACGGCGAAGGGCCTGCTGTCGCGAATCGCAGGCGGTGACGAGGCGTTGAGCTCCGAGCGTGCCTACGTGCGCTCGGTCCTGCCTCGCGCCCTGGGACGTGAGCTGGCGAGCGCCGCGCGAGGCCGTCCGCGCGCGCTCGCGCGCGCCGGCACTATCATCGCGGGCCTTGCGATAACGACCGCCGCCTACGGCCGCAGCTGGTGCTCGGCGGCCTCGCGCGCAAGCTCCCGCGCCGGGGCTGCGCCGAACGGCGCGCCAGGGCGGCTCGCGCCATGAGCGAAGCCGTACCGGCCGAATCGGTCCTCCCGCGTGGGCGAGGGCGCGACCTGAGGATTCTGATGGTGACGCCGCGATACCTGCCGGAGATCGGCGGCGTCGAGCGCCACGTGCACGAGGTCGCGACCCGGATCGCCGCCGGCGGCGAGGCCTCGGTCACCGTGTTGACGACGGTCCGTGACGGAAGCGCGGCGAGTGTGCGGCGCGAAGGCGACGTGGAGGTCCGGCGCGTCCCGGCTCATCCGCGTGGCCGCGACTGGATGTTCGCACCCGCGCTTGTGCCGGCGATCAGGCAGGGCGCTTGGGACGTCGTCCACCTGCAGTCCTACCACACGCTCGTCGCGCCACTCGCGATGGCTGCGGCCGCAGGCAGTCACATCCCGTACGTCGTCACCTTCCACGGTGGCGGCCATTCGCAGCGCCTGCGCAACCTGGCGCGCCGGCGCCAGCGAGCACTGCTGCGGCCGTTGCTCGTGCGTGCTGCGGCGCTCGTCGCGCTCGCTCCGTTCGAGCTCGATTTGTACGCGTCGCAGTTGCGGATCGCGCGCGAACGCTTCGTGCTGATCCCGAACGGCATCGACCTGCCCGCCGTGCCGGCGCCGGAGCGGCGCAACGGCGGGCCGGACTCCGCGCACCCGCTGATCGCCTCGGTCGGCCGGCTCGAGCGCTACAAGGGTCACCACCGCGTGCTCGCGGCGTTTCCCCGCGTGCTCGAGGCGGTGCCCGGCGCGCGCCTTTGGATCGCCGGATCGGGGCCCTACGAGCCGCAGCTGAGACGCCTGGCGGCCGACCTCGGCGTCTCGGAGTCGGTCGAGATCAGCGCCGTCGCCGCCGATGATCGCAGCGAGATGGCGCGACGGCTCTCCCAGGTGGACGTGGTTGTCCTGCTGAGCGACTTCGAAACCAACCCGATCGCCGCGCTCGAAACGGTCGCGGCCGGGCGCCCGCTCCTCGTCGCGACGGGCTCGGGTCTCGGCGAGCTCGCGCAGCGCGGTCTCGCCCGCGCGATCGACCGCGAGCTGGACCCGCGGCTCGCGGGGGAAGCGATCCTGCACGAGCTCCGCGAACCGCTCGAGCGGCCGTCGGTCGCACTGCCGACCTGGGACGACTGTGCCGCCGCGCTGCTTGCGCTCTACCGGCGTGTCGTGGGCGGCCCGCGATGAGGATCCTGATGCTCGCCCAGTTCTACGCGCCGATCGTGGGCGGGGAGGAGCGGATGACCGAGTCGCTTTCCGTGGCGCTCGCCGAGCGCGGCCACGACGTCGCCGTGGCGACGCTCCGTCAACCCGGACTGCGCGCCTACGAGGAGCGCAACGGGATCCGCATCCACCGGTTGGGTGGGCTCGCTCAGCGGGTCGGGGCGCTGTTCAGCGACACGGGCCGCCGCCACGCGCCGCCGGCGCCGGACCCGGAGACCGTGCTGGCGCTACGGCGCGTGATCGCCGACGAGCGACCGGATGTGGTGCACGGGCACAACTGGCTGGCCCACGCATACCTGCCACTGCAGCACAGGAATCCGGCGGCCTACGTGCTGAGCCTGCACGACTACAGCCTGCTGTGCTCGACGAAGCGCCTGATGCGCGACGGCGAGCCGTGCAGCGGTCCAGGCGTGGCCAAGTGCGCGGTTTGCGCCGGCAAGCAGTACGGCCGGGTCGTCGGACCCCCGGTCGCCCTGCTCACGCTCGTGTCCGGCCGGGCGCAGCGCCGCGCGGCCGACCTTCTGCTCCCGGTGAGCAACGAGGTCGACCGGCGCTGCCGCCTGGCCGACGGCGGCCTGTCCTACACCGTCGTCCCCAACTTCCGCGCCGCCGCTGCGCAAACCCCCGTGCTCGAACCGTCGCTCGCGGCCCGCTTGCCGGACGTGCCATTCATCCTTTTCGCCGGCGACATCACGGCCGATAAGGGTGTCGCGTTACTGATCGAAGCCCACGCCCGCATGACGACGCCGATCCCGCTCGTGCTTGCCGGGCGGCCCGTCGAACCTGACCTGATCCCGGTGAGCGACAACGTCATCAACCTCGGGCTGCTGCCCAACGACCAGGTGCTCGCGGCGTGGGGACGCTGCGCGATCGCCGTCGTGCCCTCGATCTGGCCGGACTCGTTTCCGACCGTCGCCCTCGAGGCGATGGCCGCCGGCGCCGCCGTTGTCGCCTCGCGCATCGGCGGACTGCCCGAGGCCGTGAGCGATGAAGAGAGCGGCCTGCTCGTCGAACCCGGCGATGCCGGCCAGCTCGCCGGCGCGCTCGACCGCCTTGCCGGGGACCCGGCGCTGAGAGATCGGCTGGGCGCGGGCGCGCGAGTCCGGGTCGAGGAGTTCAGCGCGCCGGCCGTCGTGCCGCGTTACGAGGCCGCATACGAGCAGGCCCTGGCGATCCGCAGAGCGACTCTCGCCGTAACCTGAGGCAACGTCGATGACTCTCGTGCTCGAGAAACCGGCAGCGCCGGCGCGTGCCGCCCAGCAGCCCTCCCCGCTGGGCCGGCTGCCGTTCACGTGTCTCGCCGTCGCCGCAGGCGTGATGGTCGTGAGCGTTGCCGACGCGCTCTCGCGGACCGGACGCGGAGGTGGCGCGCTGCTGTTCTGGCTCGCCGTCGTCCTGATCATCTTCCCGGCGGCATTCAGGCTCTGCGGAGAGGGCGCGCGACCGGGAGAGCGGATCGCGACCGTGGTTCTCGTCGGTCTCGGGCTGTACGCGGTGAA
>Ga0265318_10001171_pt1 | contig 16214 bp, 16 predicted proteins | sample 4821metaG_FD_192431 | JGI IMG/M metagenome (GOLD analysis project Ga0265318, IMG submission 192431) | Rhizosphere microbial communities from Carex aquatilis grown in University of Washington, Seatle, WA, United States - 4-8-21 metaG | ecosystem: Host-associated > Plants > Roots > Rhizosphere >... | reverse complement strand
AGCTCCTTCTGGCTCTGCCAACCTTAGCGCTTGAGCAGGAAATTAAGGAACAGCTTGAAGATAATCCGGTTTTGGAAGAAGATATCCTGGAACCCGAGCCTGTTAAAGAAGTTGAAGAGATAGTAAGCGATGAAACTCCTGAAAAAGAGGAGGAAACATACGACATTGATGAGTGGTACGATTATAATGATATTGATGCCGAAGGGTATAAATCTCCGGAAGAATATGATAAACAGAGCAACCTTGATTTTGAAGCTAAGACAGACTACCTTATCAACAAACGCGAACGGCATAAAGAAACTCCGCTTGAACAGCTTCATGCTTCTGATCTTGATGAAAAATCCATAATAATTGGCGAAGAGATAATCGGCAGCCTTGATGATGAGGGCTATTTGCGGGACTCACTTGAAGACCTGAGGGATGATATCTCGCGCCAAAGCGGAATTGAAGTTAGTGTTGAAGATATCGAAAATGTCCTGAAAATAATTCAGAAATTCGACCCAATTGGTATAGCAGCCAGAAACTTACAGGAGTGTTTGACGGTTCAATTAGGAGAGCTGAAAATTGATGAAAATGACAAAAAGTTATGCCTTTTGATGATTAATGAGAATTTTGATGATTTTAAGCTAAAACATTACGAAAGACTTGCTAAAAATCTGAATGTTCAGCTTGAAAAGATCAACGGTCTTTTCGAAATCATTCATAAGCTTGATCCCTGCCCTGGAAAGATGGATGACGGCCCCGGCAGAGAATATATTTATCCGGATTTTACGGTTACTAAAGCAGGAAGTGAGCTTATAGTCGAGCTTAATGACGATAGCCTGCCTCCCGTTAGGATAAACCGCGGTTACATTGCAATGCTTAAGTCGAAGAAATCTTCTAAGGAAACAAAGGAGTTTATTAAGAACAAGCTTGACGCGGCGAAATTTTTTATCAGTTCCATAATGATGCGCAAGGATACGATGCTGAGGGTAATGAAATCGATAGTTGAAAGGCAGAAAGAGTTTTTCCTTTCAGGCGGCGAAGGTTTGAAACCAATGCTTGAAAAAGAAGTTGCCTATGATATTGAAATGGATGTTTCTACTGTAAGCAGGACTGTTAGAAATAAATATGTGCAGACAGATTTTGGCGTCTTTGAACTCAGGTATTTCTTCAGCAATTCGATACATACAGATAGCGGCGAGGATATTTCGACCAAGATCGTCAGAGACAAAATTAAAGATTTCATTGATTCTGAAAATAAGCTAAAACCGCTGAGCGATGATAAGCTGACCGAGATGATAAACCAGGCGGGGTATCCTATTGCGAGAAGGACCGTTGCTAAATACAGGGAAGCGCTTAAAATACCAAAGGCAACATTAAGAAGAAAAATTAGAACAGTTTAATTTAATAAGGTAAAATTGACAAACAAAATATTAAGCACAACAGTTATTGGTTTGATAATAGACGGAAAAGCCGCGATGGGAAGCGACGGACAGGTTACGGTTGCCAATACAGTCCTGAAACATCATACTAAGAAGGTAAGAAAGCTGTATAATGATAAAGTCATTGCGGGTTTTGCGGGTTCTACCGCCGATGCGCTAACGCTTTTCGAAAAATTTGAATCGAAGCTTGAACAATATAAAGGCAACCTGTCGCGGGCAGCGGTCGAGCTTGCCAAAGAGTGGCGAACGGACAGGTATCTGAGGCGCCTTGAAGCCCTGCTTGCCGTTATGGACACAGAAAAGTCTTTTATAATTTCAGGCAACGGTGACGTTATAGAGCCTGATGACGGTATTACCGCAATAGGTTCGGGAGGCAGCTATGCAACAGCTGCAGCGCGAATGCTGGTTAAATATACGAAGCTTTCCGCTTCAGAGGTGGTGCGCGAGGCGCTCAATGTAGCCGCAGACATCTGCATCTACACGAACAATAATATTACAATCGAGGAGTTATAATATGGAAGAGAATAAAATGGAAACAACGGAGAAGATTGAAAGCTCAAACGGTAAAACTGAAAACAAAAAGAAACAAAAAAAAGAAGTTAAGTTTGAATCGATGAAAGAGCTGACTCCTTCGCAGATAGTTGCGGAACTGGATAAATATATTATCGGGCAGGATAATGCCAAAAAGTCTGTGGCTATCGCTCTCAGGAACAGGTGGAGAAGAAAAAATATCAAGGACCAGCTTCGCGAGGAAATCATGCCCAACAACATTATAATGATAGGGCCCACCGGAGTTGGAAAAACTGAAATAGCCAGAAGGCTTGCTAAACTCTCGCATGCTCCGTTCGTAAAAGTTGAAGCGTCAAAATTTACCGAGGTTGGTTATGTTGGCAGGGATGTGGAATCTATTATAAGAGAGCTCACCGATCTGGGTGTCACAATGGTAAAGACCGAGAGAAGCGCAGAAGTTCAGAAAAGGGCAGAGTACCTGGCTGAGGAAAGAATTTTAGATATACTTTTACCTCCTGTAAAGAGGAAGAATGAAGACGCTGCGCAGGCGCAGCTTGGCTTTAATACTGTGCAGGCAGAAACTGAAAAAGAGGATAACTTTAAGACAAGAGAACGCTTCCGCGAAATGCTTCAAAAGGGGCAGATGGACGACAGAAACATCGAAGTGGATATTACCGGCGATGGAATGCCTATTATGCAGGTTATGGGTCCCATAGGGCTTGATGATATGGGAATAAACCTTCAGGAGCTTTTTGGCAACGTAATGCCGAAGAAAATGAAGAAAAGGAAAATGACAGTAGCCGAAGCCAGGGTAGTTTTAACCCAGGAAGAGGCGAACAAGCTGATAGATATGGATGCGGTAATCAAAGAAGCGATAACAAGGGTCCAGGAGTTCGGAATAGTGTTCATTGATGAGATTGATAAGATAGCGGGAGGCGGTTCAAAAGGGCAGGGGCCCGATGTTTCGAGAGAAGGCGTGCAGAGAGATTTGCTTCCGATAGTGGAGGGCTCAAACGTTACAACTAAATATGGAATGGTAAAAACAGACCATGTTCTGTTTATCGCTTCCGGCGCATTTCATGTTGCGAAACCAAGCGACTTGATTCCCGAGCTTCAGGGCAGGTTCCCCATCAGGGTTGAGCTCAATAGCCTGACCGAAGACGATTTTGTGAAAATTCTTACCCAGCCGCAAAACGCTTTGCTTAAACAGTACTCCGCTTTGCTCAAATCGGAAGGAATTGATATTGAATTTGATAACGAAGGTATACTTGAAATTGCAAAGATAGCCGCGGAAGTTAACGAGCAGGTCGAAAATATCGGGGCCAGAAGACTTCATACAATTCTTACAACTCTGCTTGAAGATATACTTTTTGACGCGCCAGATAAGATAAAGGAAAAGAAAATTAAGATCACGGAAGAGTTTGTGCAGAAGATGTTAAAAGATATTGTAAAAGACAGGGATTTGAGCAGATATATTTTGTAATTGTTATATTTGTATTAGCTTAAAAGTTATACTAAAGAGTCTAATTCTAGTTTAATTCTAAGGAGAAAAATACAGATGAAAAGAATCTTTCTAGTTATAGTACTGATCAGTTTTAGCGCCGCGTTGAGCTTAAATGCGCAGGAGCTTCCTCAGCTAAAACTTAAGAGCGGTATTACGGAAAAAGATGACAGTAAAATTACAAGTTCTTTGAAATCTGATAACGCTAATCTTTTCCAGGTTAAGAAAAGGAAAGCAGTCAATATGTATTTTGGCGCGGGTTATTCGTTTGTTATTTTCACTTCAAGCCAGATGAACAACCTCTATCCGATTTTTAATCAGAGCTCGGGTGATTTTTTGAGCGAGATAAATTTGTTCTTCGGATTTGCTATTGCAAAAGCTGTGACATTAGAATTTGAGCCGTCAATTTTATTTACCAATAATAATAAAAGCGTTATTTATAATTTAGTTCCGGCAAAATATGTACAGCAATTAGGAGATACGTTTAGTTTCTCTGCAACTTATCATGTTAGTATGCTTGCATTTCCGCTTGCCATAAACGCAAGATTCTTCCCGTTTTACAAAATGGATAAGAGTTTTATCAGGCTCTTTTTTGTCGGCGGCGGCGCTGGCGTGATGTGGGTTAGAGAAGAATACAATAATATTTACGACCATATACCTCCATATTATGGAATTAATTATATTACAGAATCAACAAGTCAATGGGCTCCTGTATTCAGAATTATGACGGGGTTCACCGGTTCAGGCGGTATGTTTGGGTTCGGCGGCGAGCTTAGGTTTAACTTTGTTCCTTTAAAAACTTCCAATGACCCGTTCGCTACGCGTCAGTCAAAGAACTTTAACAGCGTTGACCTGGCTCTTAGATTTTATTTTAGTCTTTGATTAATTGTTAGCAAAGCGCTTGCCCGCCTTTGGAGGCAAGCAATCTCATAGAAATTGAAAAAGCCTGGCATTTGAGAATGTCAGGCTTTTTTTAATATATTCGATGAGACAATGAGATTGCCGCGTCCCGATCTGCTTGCAAATCGGGGACTCGCAATTTGAAGATTTTAATCCTTCAGCATTGCTCTTGAAATCACAACTCTCTGAATTTCCGATGTGCCTTCATATATTTCAGTTATCTTGGCATCTCTCAGGTATCTTTCAACTAAATATTCTCTTACATATCCGTATCCGCCGTGGATCTGTATTGCTTCCAGCGCATTTTTGACCGCTGTTTTGCTTGCAAGCAGTTTACCCATTGCAGCTTCTTTGGCAAACGGTAATTTTTGGTCCTTGTTCCATGCGGCATGAAGTATAAGCATTCTTGCCGCATCAGTTTCTGTGGCCATATCGGCAAGCTTAAACTGTATTGCCTGAAGATTCGCTATTGGCGAGCCAAATGCCTTACGCTGTTTAGAATATTTAACCGAAGCTTCAAGAGATGCCTGCGCTATTCCAAGCGCCTGTGCGCCAATTCCGATTCTTCCTCCGTTTAAAGTCTACATCGCTATCTTAAAACCAAGCCCTTCATGTCCGAGCAATTGATTCTTATGAACTTTGACATTATTGAAACCAACAGAACATGTATCTGAACTCCTTATGCCAAGCTTATCTTCCTTAACTCCGGTTTCGAGTCCCGGTGTGTCTTTGTCAATAAGAAATGTTGATATTCCTTTATGCGCAAGCTCTTTGTTAGTCATCGCCTGCACAAAATATACATCGGCGTACTTGCCGTTTGTTATCCAGTTCTTAATCCCGTTAATAATATAGTAATCGCCGTCTTTTATCGCTTCAGTTCTCTGTTGCGTTGCGTCGCTGCCCGCTTCCGGCTCTGATAAGCAGAAGCATCCGAGCTTTGCTCCAGACGCCAGCGGTTTCAGGAATCTTTCTTTCTGTTCGTCTGAGCCCCATTCATCAATTCCGTGGCATACTAACGAATTATTGACAGACATTATTACACCCACCGAAGCGTCAACTTTTGATATTTCTTCCATTGCAAGCACATAGCTTACGGTATCAAATCCTGCGCCGCCCCAATCAGGCGAAACAAGCATTCCCATAAATCCGAACTCGCCAAGCTTCTTAATAATATCAAAAGGGAATTCAGCTTTAATATCTCTTTCGACTGCGCTGGGCGCTATTTCATTCCTGGCAAAATCTCTTGCCGTGTCTCTGATAGCTATTTGTTCTTCTGTAAAATTAAAATCCATTGTCGTTATGCTTTCTTTAAATTTGTAAAACTAAAATACTTGAGTGAAAAGTGAAAAGTCAAAAGTGAAAAAAATCAAAAGCAGGTCAGTAAACCAGTAATAAATCTTTTAGTGATTGATCAGACTGGTAGTCATCGCAAAAATCTCATTCATTGAACGATCTAATTCCTTAATTTTATCAAAAGGAGCCAATCTCAAAGTCATAGCTATTTCCAGTTGTGTGTCAATTTCAACCAATGAAGATCTTGAAATTTCAAAAAAACGCTTTCGTTCCACAGGAGATTTTCTTGATGTTCCCTCGGCAATATTTGAAATCACGGATACCGAGGCTCTTCTTAATTGATTCGTAATGCCAAACATTTCGTTTTTGGGGAAATTTCCGGTCAATTCATATATGCTCCTTACAAAATCGAGACTCATCTTCCATACTTTCAAATTCTTATGATTTAGATTCAACATAATACACCGCACTTTTCTAAGAATTTAAAAAAATATTGGTTGTTTCTTTTCACTTTTGACTTTTCACTTTTGACTTGATTACTTTTTGCTATAATCATAGAACCCTTTTCCTGATTTTCTTCCTAAATATCCAGCCGCAACCATTTTGCGAAGCAGGGGACATGGCCTGTACTTTGAATCTCCTAATCCGTTATGCAGCACTTCCATTATGGATAAGCATACGTCAAGCCCGATGAAATCAGCAAGCGTTAGCGGGCCCATTGGATGAGCCATACCAAGCCTCATGACCGTATCAATAGACTCAGGAGTCGCAACGCCTTCCATAACGCAATACATCGCTTCATTCAGCATCGGCAGCAGTATCCTGTTGGAAATAAATCCGGGATAGTCCTGTACTTCAACCGGTACTTTTTGAATCTTCTCAGAGAGCTCTTTTATTGTTTTATATGTCTCGTCACTGGTTGCGAGACCTCGTATGACTTCAATAAGTTTCATGACCGGAACTGGATTCATAAAGTGCATACCAATTACTTTATCCGCTCGTTTTGTTACCGCTGCAATCTCTGTTATAGATATTGAAGAAGTATTTGAGGCAATTATCGCATCAGCTTTACATTCCTTATCAAGCGTTTCAAAAATGCTTTTTTTAACAGTAAAGTTTTCGGTTGCAGCTTCAATGACCAGTTCAGAATCCTTTGCATCTGTAAGACTGGTTGAGGTCTTAATATTAGAAAGCGCTGTGTTTAATTGTTCCTGTGTAATAGCTTCCTTCTTTAATTGTCTATCAAGATTTCCTTTAATTGCGCTCAACCCTTTTTGAAGGAAATCTTCTTTAATATCAATCAAAGTAACATTGTAGCCATTCAAGGCAAATACATGGGCTATCCCGGTGCCCATTGTTCCGGAACCTATTACACAAATATTCTTTATATCCATTTGATTTAGATTTTATAATTTTTCAATGATCATCGCCGCCGCTTCTCCGCCGCCAATGCATAACGTTACCAACCCATACTTTTTGTTAAGCCTCTGCATATTGTACATTAAAGTAATAAGCAGCCTAGCGCCTGATGAGCCAATCGGATGCCCGAGCGCTATTGCGCCGCCGGTTACATTCACTTTTGAATTATCAAGCCCCGCGATTTGATTTACAGCGCAGCTTACAACCGCGAACGCTTCGTTCACTTCAAACAGATCTATATTTTCTTTAGGTATTCCTGCCTTTTTGCAGATCTTATCTATAACATAACCGGGAGCTGTTGTGAAATAATCAGGCTCATGGGAGTGCGTGTATTGTGCAATAACCTTTGCCATTGGTTTTAATTTCAGAGATTCAGCTTTTGCTTTCGACATCATAACAACTGCTGCCGCTCCGTCATTAATGCTTGATGCATTGAAAGCGGTGATAGTTCCTTCTTTTTCAAAAGATGGTTTCAATGAAGAGGCTTTATCAAATTTAACTTTTTTCGGGTCCTCATCTTCGTCAACAATTGTTATGTTTCCTTTTCTGTCTTTTATCTCTACAGGAATTATTTGATCTTTGAAATACCCGTTCTTCTGTGCATCCAGCGCTTTTTCGTAAGATGCTTTTGAGAATTCATCCTGCTGTTCTCTGGTGATCTTGAGTTCTCTCGCAGTCTGTTCGGCTATGTTACCCATGTGCCTGTTGCCGTAGGGGTCCCATAAACCGTCATGTATCATGCCGTCTATGATCTTATCATTTCCCATTCTGTAACCGTTGCGCGCTTTCATCAGGTAATAAGGCGCGTTTGTCATCGATTCCATTCCGCCTGCCACAACAATTTCTGAATCGCCAACCTGAATTGCCTGCGCGCCATACATGGCTGATTTAAGTCCCGAGCCGCAAACTTTATTAACCGTAGTAGCCGAGACTGTGGGAGGTATCCCTGCCGCTATTGCAGCCTGCCTTGCCGGAGCCTGTCCGATGCCTGCCTGCAATACGCATCCCATAATTATTTCATCAATAGATACGGGCTCTATGCCCGCTCTTTTTACAGCTTCTTTAATAGCTATTGCGCCTAACTGCGGCGAAGTGAGGGTTCCGAGAGTTCCGTTAAACGCTCCAACAGGCGTGCGTGCGCCTGATACAATTACAACTTCATTCATTATTTTTAAAATGTTATTAGTGTGCTGAATTAATTATTTCGATAAAACTTTTTTCATCAAGCGATGCGCCGCCAACCAATCCGCCGTTTATTGTCTGCGGCGTAAAAAGCTCTTTTGCGTTAGCCGGTGTAACGCTGCCACCGTAAATTATTTTTATTGCGTTAGATGCTTCTTCGGAATACATCTTTTTGATTCTCTTCCGTATAAAATTGTGAACTGATTCCGCCTGGTGGGCAGTTGCATTTTTGCCTGTCCCTATAGCCCAAACAGGTTCGTAAGCTATCACCATGTTTGAGATATGGTCTATTGTGACTGAGTTCAGGCAGGCTTTTAGCTGGTCTTCTATCACGCCTTCTGTAATATGGTCCTCATGCTCCTGCAGCGTTTCGCCGACGCAAAGCAGAGGCTTAAGTCCTTCGTCAAGAGCCTTCAGAACTTTCTTATTAATAATCGCATCGGTTTCGTGGAAATATGTTCTTCTCTCTGAATGCCCGAGTATCACATATTCGCATCCGCATGACTTTAGCATTCCTGCGGATATTTCGCCAGTGTAAGCTCCCATGTTTTCGTAATGCATGTTCTGTCCACCAAGCTTAATGGAGGTTCCGCTTATCCTTTTTTGTACAGTTTCAAGCGAAGTAAATGGGGGGCAGATCATAATTTCGCAATTAAGCCCTTTGCTTTTTTCGACAAATGATTTCATTGCATCGGCAAATTGCTGAGACTGCACAAGTCCCTTATTCATTTTCCAGTTTGCTACAACAAGTTTTCTGTTAGGCATGATTTATCAGATTCCTTCTTATTTAGTTTTAGCTAAGTAACTTGATTAATAATTCGTTAACTGTTTTCGGATTCGCTTTTCCTTTGCTTTCTTTCATTACTTTCCCGACTATGAAACCAAGCAGCTTTGTTTCGCCATTTTTATAACGGGTAACTTCGGACGAATTTTCATCCAATACTTTTCTGATGATTGTTTCGATTTCCGAAGAATCCGAAACCTGCAGCAGATTTTTCTCTTTTACTATGTACTCGGGATTCTGCTTTTGGTCGGCTGCATCGGTCACTTTAAGCATTTCGGAGTAAACTTCCTTTGCAATATTGTTAGAAATTTTACCTTGTGCAATCAAATTAATTAATGATGAAATATTAGACGGTTTTATCCAAAAATCGGCAATACCGGTCTTATTATCGTTTAAAACTCTCATCACCTCAGTCATTATCCAGTTGCTGGCTAATTTAAAATATCCACCGGTAATATCTTTGCAAACTTCCTCGTAATAATCGGCTATAGCTTTATCCTGTGTGAGAACGTTTGCATCGTATTCGGGAATGGAATAATCGTTTATTAATCTCATTATTCTATCCGCCGGAAGTTCGGGAAGCGATGTCATTACTCTGTTCTTCCATTCCTGGTCAATATAAACGGTCACTAGATCAGGTTCCGGGAAATATCTGTAATCGTGGGCTTCTTCCTTCGAACGCATCGGCGCCGTAACTTTGTTTTTGGCGTCAAAAGTTAATGTTTGATGAATAACATTCTGCCCGCTTTCTATTACATTAATTTGTCTTTTTATCTCGCATTCCAGGGCATCAGCAACGTTACGGAAGGAATTTAGATTCTTGACCTCAGTTTTAGTGCCGAATTTTTTCTCCGTCTTGAGCTTAACTGATACGTTAGCATCGCATCTCAGGCTGCCTTCTTCCATGTTGCCGTCGCATATATCAAGATATTGAACCAGTTGCTTCAGTGTGATAAGATATTCATAAGCTTCTTCAGAATCGGAGATATCGGGTTCGCTTACAATTTCTATAAGCGGCACGCCGCAGCGGTTTAAATCAACAAGAGTTTCATCATCATGCAGATCATGTATCGATTTCCCCGAATCTTCTTCCATGTGTATTCTGGTTATCCCAATCTTCTTACCGTGAATATCAACATAACCATTATGACAAATTGGCTGGTCGTATTGCGATATCTGGTATCCTTTGGGCAAATCAGGATAGAAATAATTTTTTCTGGCGAAAATAGAACGTTCTCTTATTTCACAATTTGTTGCGAGTCCCATTTTAAGAATATACTCTACCAGGTTTTTATTTAAAGCCGGCAGCGTACCGGGGTGCCCCAAACAAATTGGGCATATATTAGTATTCGGAGGCGCATTGAACTCTGTAGAACAGGAACAAAACGCCTTCGAATTAGTTTTCATCTGGGCATGTACCTCCAGCCCAATTACCGGTTCATATTTATCGTAATTACCGTGCAATATTAATTTTTCAACGCCTGCGTTATTTTTTCCGCAGCATCCTGGAATCCGTTTGCAGAAACCAGATTCAAACCCGATTCATCCAGCATCTTTTGGGCTATCTCGGCGTTTGTCCCGGCGAGTCTCACTACGACAGGAACATTAATGTTAATATTCTTAGCCGCTTCAATAATGCCGCCTGCAACCCTATCGCATCTTACAATACCGCCGAATATATTTACCAGCACTGCTTTTACATTCGGATCCGATAAAATTATTTTGAATCCGTTTTGCACGGTTTCTGTCGAAGCCCCACCGCCTACGTCAAGGAAATTTGCCGGATCGCCGCCCGCCAGCTTAATAATATCCATAGTCGCCATAGCAAGTCCGGCGCCGTTGACCATACAACCTACGTTTCCATCCAGCTTAATATAATTCAGGTTATATTTGGAAGCTTCAACTTCAAGAGGATTTTCTTCATTCAGATCCCTAAGCTCGGCATAATCTTTGTGCCTGAACATTGCGTTATCGTCAAGCGTGATCTTTGCGTCAAGCGCGAGGACCTTATTATCGTTTGTTATTACCAGCGGGTTTATTTCAACAAGCGATGCATCTGTATTTTCGTAAGCTTTGTAAAGTATCTTTATGAAGCTGACAAAGTTTTTGAATACTTCGCCTTCCATGCCAAGCCCGAATGCGAGTCTTCTTGCCTGGAATGTCTGGAATCCAATATTCGGGTCAACCCATTCCTTGATAATTTTCTCAGGAGTTTCAGCTGCGACTTTTTCGATCTCTACGCCGCCTTCTGTTGAAGCCATTATAACATTTTGCCCCAGGGTTCTGTCAAGAAGAATGCCTAAGTATAATTCTTTGTTATAATCTAAACCTTCGGTAATGAATAATGTCTTTACAATTTTGCCTTCGGAACCTGTCTGATGAGTGACCAACAAGTTTCCCAGCATCTTCTGCGCGTATTCTTTAGCTTTGTTGGCATCTGTAGTGAATTTAACTCCGCCCTCTAAAATTAATTCATCCCGGTTAGCCGGATTGTATATCTTTCCTTTGCCTCTGCCTCCTGCGTGAATTTGTGACTTAACAACGTATTGGTTTATTCCTTGCGACTGTAGCTGGGCAATCGCGCCGTCAAATTCAGATAAATCTTTTATCGGTATACCGTTTTGCACCGGTACGTTGAATCTTTTCAATATTTCTTTGGCCTGGTATTCGTGAATTTTCATATTACTTTCTGAAATTAATTATTTATTAAGTTTGTTAATGCGATTTTCTATAGATTTTTCCACCGAGTCAGAATGATGTTTCAGCGAGTCTATTTGCCGCATCATATCTTTAGTGGATGAATCAAGAACTTTTTGGTATTCCGCTCTTTTAATCGAATCTCTTTGTTTTTCCGATTGTTCCTGGTATTTCATGAGCTCTTTGTACCCTTCTGAATCTTCAGGGCTCTTCTTAAACAAGCCGCAGCCATCAGCAACTATCAGAACAGATGCTGAAAGTACCGCCAGGAATTTTATGCTTGTTTTCCCTGCTGTGTTCATTTTATTTTCTGGTCATTGTTTTTATTCTGATCGCCGGATTTCACCAGCTTTTCCATGCTTTCATTCAGGTTCTTCGATGATGAGTCTAATACTATCTTCAGCGAGTCGAGTTCTTTATCAAGTTTCAGGTTCTTCAGCGAATCAACCTTTCTTTTCATGTCCTGCTGCTCCTGCATGATTTGTTTTTCAGATTTTTCATTATCCGGTGACTTCTTTCCGAATAAACCGCACCCGTTAAACGATAATGCGATGATAAATATTCCTGCAGCGAATAATCTGAGCGCTTTCATTGTACTTTTTTCGACCTCTTACTATTCTGTTTTGTATCCTGTTTGGCATCCAGAGAATCAAAAATCTGCCTCAGTGAATCAAGTTCCTGTTTGCTGAAATTTGTGTCAATTTTCTTCATACTCTCATCGATCTTTTTATCAATCTTCTCGTTCACCTTCTGCTCGACTTTTTCTTCAATCCTGCTGCAGTTTAAGATAGCGCCAAGTACGAATATTGCAGTTATGTAACCGATGTATTTCTTCAATTTTACTGTCCGACCAGCTGAACTGCATCTATTTCATTCCAGCCATCGACAGCATTCGTAGCCAATGTAATCTTTACTCTCTTGGTCTTATATGCAGTCTTGTCAAATTTTGCAAACAGGTACTGGATCTTATCAGGATCATATTTTGTTTTATCCGGACCTTCCCAGACTGTATGACTCTTCCCGTCGGTATCTATCAATTCAATCTTTATAATAGCTCCCGGGCCGATGTTTTGCCTGACACGTACTTCTGTGGCGTTAACAGCCTTATCGTAACCAAGCATCACCCATTCAATTCCTTTATCTGCTTCTTTTGGAGCCCAGGCTCTTCCATCATCAGAATAGCGTTCAACATCCGGTTTACCCAGCATTTGGAACTTTGTATACGGGCCGTTGGATTTATCTGTGGCTTTTTCATCGCCGTAAGTTGAGCTTACATCCGCATCAATTGCCCATTGACCCAGAGTGTCATTTACGATCTTCTCATTATCCATCGCTTCTTTTATCTTCTGCTGCTTATCTGCTTCCTGCTGCTTATTTATTGAGTCCTGGTTAACGGTCTGAGTTTGCTGGGTTGTTTGTTGTTTGTTATCGTCGGTTTTGGTTGTTTCCTGCCCCGATTTTTTCCCGCACCCGTAAATAATTAATAACGCCGCTAAAGTTATGCTGGCTAACTTTTTAATACCCATTTTAAAATATTATTTAGTTTTAGAAAACCGGCTAATTAAGCCTGTTAATTATCTTTTCTGAAATCGTATCGCCTATTGATAGCGAAGAAGTTGCAGCAGGGGAGGGCGCGTTAAGAACGTTTATAATATTTCCCCTTTCATTGATAATAAAATCATCTACCGCTTTTCCGTTTTTATCGATAGCCTGCGCTCTAACTCCGGAACCACCGGGAACCAGGTCGCCTGATGTGATTTCAGGCATCAATCTCTGTAACGCCTTTACAAAAGCTTTCTTGTAGTAAGAACGGTAAAACTCGCCAAGCCCGGTCTTCATGTATTTTCCCGCAATCCTGTAAAATCCGCCCCATGTAAACGTCTTAAATGTGTCGCTCAAACTGAAACTTGTCTTTGAGTAGCCTTCTTTTTTGAAAGCTAAAACAGCATTCGGTCCGGCTTCTGCCTCTCCGTTCAACATTCTTGTAAAATGAACGCCGAGGAATGGGAACGCAGGATCCGGCACAGGATAAATTAAATTCTTCAGCAAATATCTCTTCTCTTTCCTGATCTTGTAATATTCGCCTCTGAAAGGGATTATCCTTGTATATAATCCATCGCCGCTGATCTTTGCAACGTCATCGGACTGAAGCCCGCAGCAATTAATAAAATTCTTCGTTGTAAAAGAACTGTTTTTGGTTTCAACGCTTATAGCCGCTGACGTTTCTTTAACCTTAACTATTTTCTCGAGGAACTTTAGTCTTCCGCCTGCGCCTGTGATCTTATTTGCGAATTTCTCGCTTACAGTTTTATAATCAATTATTCCGGTATACGGCACATGAATCGCTTTAATTCCGTTAGCATATGGCTCAATTTCCTTTAATTCAGCTTTGTCTATTTTTCTTATCCTATCTAATCCGTTTGCGATGCCCTTATCATACAACGCGTTCAAACCGCCTAATTCACTTTCTGAAGTAGCTACAATCACTTTGCCGCAAATTTCATAAGGTATATTTTCCTCATTACAGAATTCTATTAAACGCTTGTATCCTGTGATACAATTCTTAGCTTTAAGGCTCCCGGGTTTGTAATAAATTCCCGAGTGTATCACGCCGCTGTTATGCCCTGTTTGGTGGCGCGCAACTCCGTCTTCTTTATCCAGTATGAGCAGCCGCGTCTTCGGACGTTTTTGAAGTATCATCAGCCCCGTTGCCAGCCCGACTATTCCGGCGCCCGCAATTATTACATCGTAATCTTTATCCATATTTGTAACATTGATCCGCCTAAGCTCACCAATGTTTATTTATACTTTTTCGGCGACAACTTTTGTCTGCATAAACAAAAGCAGGTAATCAAACCCCCCGGCCTTAGAGCAGGTTCCGCTCATATTGAATCCGCCAAACGGCTGGACTGCAACAAGCGCTCCGGTGCATTTTCTGTTAAGATACAAATTACCTACAAAGAATTCTTTAGCCGCTTTCTTTATTTTCTTTTTGTTCTTTGAATAAGCGGCGCCGGTTAACCCATATTCAGTATTGTTTGCAATTTCTAATCCTTCGTCAAAATCCCTGGCTTTAATTACTGCAAGAACCGGTCCAAAAATTTCCTGCTGTGATATTGTATCCATTGGTTTCACATCTGCTATGATAGTGGGTTTTATATAATACCCGTTTCCTTCGCCTTTTTCACCGCCGAACACAATACGTCCGCCTTCTTCAACGCCTTTCTTAATGTAATTCAAAATGGTTTCCTGGGCGCGGGCGTTAACAACCGGTCCCATATTAGGATTATCTTTTGTCTCGCCCATTTTGAGCGACGAAGCTTTATCAACCAGCAGGTCGATGAAATCATCATATATCTTTTCAGATACTATGACTCTTGAACATGCCGAACATTTTTGCCCCTGGAAACCAAACGCCGAAGAAATAACTCCTGCCGCGGCGTCTTCTATCGATTTGAGTTCGTCGTCAACAACAATAGAATCTTTGCCTCCCATTTCAGCTACTACGCGCTTGATCCATTTCTGTCCCGGCCTGTATTTAGCTGCCAGTTCGTTTATTCTTAACCCAACTTCTTTAGAACCCGTAAATGATACATATCTTGTAAGCGGATGCTCAGTTAATATATCGCCTATCAGGCTGCCTGAGCCCGGAAGAAAATTAACTACGCCTGCAGGGAGGCCTATTTCTTCAAGAAGCTCGATGAACTTGTAACCTATAATAGGGGAGTCGCTTGAAGGTTTTAACACAACTGTATTGCCGGAAACAAAAGATGCCGTTGTCATTCCAACAAGTATTGCGAGAGGAAAATTCCATGGCGGTATTACAACCCCAACGCCCAGCGGGATATATTCCTGGTAATTATCCTCGCCTTTTATTTTTACAAGTTTTCGCCCTTTAGCGTACCTGTGAGCTTCCCTTGCGTAAAACTCCATGAAGTCGATAGCTTCGGCAACGTCGCCGTCTGCTTCGGCCCAGTTTTTGCCGACTTCATAAACCATCCATGCGGCAAACTCAAATTTCCTTTTTCTCATCAGCTTTGCCGCTTTCAAAAGAAATCCGGCTCTTTTCTTTTCAGACACTCTTTTCCATGAATCAAATGTTGCGTGCGCCCTTTGAATAGCTTTTTCAGCCATATCCGGAGTAGCTTTGGAGACTTTGCCTACTACCTCACTGATGTTAGACGGATTAAGAGAATTTATTTTATCATCGGTAAATATCTTTTCTCCGCCTATTATGACGGGGTAATCTTTGCCAAGCTCTGCCTGGACTTTTTCCAGAGCAAGTTTGAATTTTGCAGCGTTCTTCTTATTTGAAAAATCGGTAAGCGGTTCGTTCTTAAATGCCTTCATATAATATTATCAGTATTAGTTAGATTTTTTATGTTATTTATTATTTCTTATTTCAATATCCAAGTATTTTGCAAACTTCGTCGTGGACTTTTGGCCTCACGTTCCTGATCTCTTCGTTTCCGCGTTTGGGATAAACCCTGTTGGTTAATAATAT
>Ga0265318_10001169_pt1 | contig 16242 bp, 7 predicted proteins | sample 4821metaG_FD_192431 | JGI IMG/M metagenome (GOLD analysis project Ga0265318, IMG submission 192431) | Rhizosphere microbial communities from Carex aquatilis grown in University of Washington, Seatle, WA, United States - 4-8-21 metaG | ecosystem: Host-associated > Plants > Roots > Rhizosphere >... | reverse complement strand
GGGGCATTGCACAGCGCCCGTGGCGCGGTAACCTGAGCCATGCCCCATCGCCCCCGAAGCCTCGCGCTCCCCCGGATTCTCCGCTGGGTCGTGGGCGCCTGTTGCGCCGGGACTCTCGCGGGCGCGACAACCATGGGGGCCCCGACGCCGGGCCAGGGCGCCTGCGTCGTGATTGCCCCGGCGGCCGACCCGATGGAGCGCTTCGCGGCGCGGGAGCTGCAGCGCTACCTCTACCTCCTGACGGGCGAACTTCCCCTATTGGAGGTGGGCGAAGCCGCCCACGGCTCGTGCGCCGCCTTCGTGGGGAACCAGGGGCACACGCCCGCCGGTCCGGCCGGCGCCTTGCCGCCGCTCAAGCCGCAGGAGTACCGCCTGGCCAGCCAGGGAGGCGCGGCGGGTGCCTCGGTCGTCACGGTCACGGGCGGTGACGACATCGGCACCCTCTACGGCGTCTACCGCCTTGTGGAGGGGCTCGGCGTTCGCTTCTACCTCCACGGCGAGGTGGTCCCGGAGGGGCGCATCCCAACGAGGCTTCCGGCGATCAACGAGGAGGGGCGCCCGCTCTTCTCCGTCCGCGGCGTCCAGCCGTTCCATGACTTCGCCGAGGGCCCCGACTGGTGGGACACAGACGACTACCTGAGCGTGATAGGCCAGCTGGCCAAGCTGCGGATGAACTTCATCGGGCTGCACACCTATCCGGAGGGCGACGTGGGCCCCGAGCCCACCGTCTGGATCGGCCGGGCGCAGGACATGGCAAGGGACGGGAGTGTCACGAGGGCCTATCCGGCCTCCTACCACACGACGGGCCGCGGCGGCCGGTACTGGTGGTCCTACCAGCCGCTGGCAACGAGCGCCTTCCTGGGAGGGGCCGCCGGCCTCTACGACCGCGACGACTATGGCTCCGAGGTGATGCGCGGCCAGGACTTCGAGCGCCAGACGCCGGAGGGCTCCTCGCTGGTCTTCAACCGGACCGCGGGGATGCTGGGAGCGGCCTTCGCGCAGGCCCGCCGGCTCGGGGTGCGGACATGCGTGGGAACGGAGACGCCCCTGAGCGTCCCGGCGGCGGTTCGCGACGAGCTGAAGCAGGCGGGGCTGGACCCGGGTGATCCCGCCGTCACGCGCGAGCTGTACCGCTCCATGTTCGAGAGGATCTCGCGGGCCTATCCCGTGGACTACTACTGGCTCTGGACCACCGAGGGCTGGACGTGGGAGGGCAACAGGCCGGAGGATTTTGCGGGCACGGAGCGCGACATCCGCGCCGCCCTGGGCGCGCTCAAGGACCTCGGCAGCCCTGTCAAGCTGGCCACCTGTGGCTGGGTGCTCGGGCCCCAGTTCGACCGGGCGGCGCTCGATCGCCTGCTTCCCCTGGACTCGCCGATGAGCGCCATAAACCCCGCCGTCGGATACGGTGCCATAGAGCGGCAGTTCGCCAACCTGAGCGACCGTCCGCGCTGGGCGATCCCCTGGATGGAGAACGACGGCGACCTGACGTCCCCCGAGCTGTGGGCGGGACGCATGCGCTACGACGCGGCGGATGCGCTTCGCCTCGGTTGCACCGGCCTCATCGGCATACATTGGAGGACGCAGATCATGGCCCCCAACGTGGCGGCGCTTGCGGCCGCCGCGTGGGACCAGTCCTGGATTCCGCCTGGATTCGACAGGGCCCGCATACCGCCGCAGACCGCGTCGGGCGCCGACGGCGGCGCCGCCGTCGGCATCGGCTCCGCCTCGGCCGCGCAGGATGCCTCGGTGTTGTGGCGGACGAACCGGGTTGGGATGGGCCGCTACGACATTCTGATCCCGGGCGGCGACTACACCGTGACGCTCGGCTTCAGCGAGCTGGAGGGGAAGGGGCCCGGCGAGCGGGTGTTCAGCGTGAAGCTCCAGGACCACGTCGTCGCGGACCACCTGGACATGGCGGCCAAATACGGGACGAACCGGCCTGTGTCCCTGGCCTTCAAGGGGGTGGGCGACACGAACGGGCACATCATCCTTGAATTCGCGCGCCACGCGGGCGAGCCGTGCATCGCCTCCATCGAGGTGGAGGGCGTCACCCTTGTGGGCAAGAAGGCCTATTCGCGCCGGATCAACTGCGGCGGCCCCGCCTGGCGCGACTTCGAGGCGGACCAGCTCCCGGGCCAGCCGCGACCGCCCGAGGACCGCTCGATGCCCGTCGGGGGGTTCTACCGGGACTTCGCCGCCGCCAACTTCGGCCCCGAGGCCGCGGACGCCATCGCGGACATCTTCACGCGGATCGACGGCACAAACCTGCCCGCCCCGTCCGTTTGGATCGACGGCCCCGGCGACATTCGAAGGAACCCCGATCCGTGGTCCCAGGTCTCGCCCCGCTACGACTTCGTGGGCCAGATGGAGGCTTTGCGGGTCAGGGTCCGTGGCGCCGCCAACCTGGAACGTTATGACTACTGGCTCAGCCAGTTCCGCGCGCTGCGCGCGATTGGGGAGCTGGGCTGCACGGCCGGCGCCCTGGACAGGGAGGCGGAGGCCCTCCAGGGCATCAAGGACGGCCGGGCCCTCCGGGAGCGGGCCAGGCTGTCCGCGCTTCCCCTCAGGATCCGCATGGCCGAGCTTTGGACCGAGCTGCTGCGCGCCGAGATCGCCGGCGCCGCCAGCTCGGGCGAGCTGGGGACCATCGCCAACCTTGAGCAGCACAGCCGGGCCCACCAGAAGCTGCTGGAGAAGCACGACGCCCTTCTGACCGGGGCGATGGGCGAGGCCCTGCCCGCCGCCGCCGTCCCATCCGGGAGCTATTCCGGCCCCGCTCGAATCGCCGTGCCCACGGTCAGGACCTCGGCGGCGCCTGGCGAGAGCGTGCACCTGAGGGTCCTTCTCATCGCCGGGAAGTCCCGCGGGAACGCGGCGCTCTGCTGGCGCAGCGTTGGGGAGGCCGAGTACCGGCGCATTCCGCTGCGGCCCGTGTCCCGATGGGTCTACGAGGCGGACCTGCCGCCGCTCGACCCCAAGGCGCCAATCGGCGAGTACCATGTCGAGGCGTTGCTCGACGGGAACCCCGCCCGCTGGCCCGCGTCCGACTCGGGGCGCGACCAGACGCTGGTGTTGTTCGAATAGCCGTTCCGCATCCTCCTGAGGCTTCCCCCTGGACCATGAAGCGTTTCTTTTTGCTCGTCGCCGGTTTCACCGCGTTCGCGGCCGTCCACCTGCCTTGCCGGCTCGCCGCGGCCGCCATCCCGCTGCCCGAGCATCCGAGGCCGGACTTCGAGAGGGCGGATTGGGCCAATCTCAACGGAGCGTGGCAGTTCCGCTTTGACGCGCAGGATGCCGGCGAGAAGGCCGGCTGGGCCCTTGGACGGACCCCTTTTCCCGAGACGATCAGCGTCCCGTTTCCGTGGGGCTCCGGGCTGTCGGGCCTTTCCGGCCAGGCCGACATCGGCTGGTACCGGCGCACGGTCGACGTGCCCGCGTCGTGGAGAGGCAAGCGCGTGTTCCTGGTCCTTGGCGCGTGCAACTGGCTGACCAGGGGCTGGTGCAACGGCCAGGCCCTGGGCGAGCACCGCGGCGGCTACACTCCCTTTGAGTACGAGCTGACACCGTTCGTCAAATGGGGCGAGGACCAGGAGATTGTCCTTCGCGTCGACGACGCGACTCGCCCTTACAAGCTCGAGGGCAAGCAGGGCTATGGCGAGGCCAGGGGAATCTGGCAGACGGTCTACCTCGAGGCGCGGCCGGCGCTGCACCTGAGCTCGCTCCATTTTGTTCCCGACATCGACGCAGGCAGGGTGGGCGTGAGCGCGCAGTTCAGCGGCCCGGCGCCCGCGGGCGCAACGCTGCGGGTCAGGTTCAGGAGCGGCGAATCGGGCGAGGCCGGCGTGGCGGTCGCGCCGGGCGCGCGCGGGGCCAGCTTCGACGTGCCGATAGCCCGGGCCCGCCTCTGGTCGCTGGACGACCCGTACCTCTATGAAGTCGAGGCGGTCCTGGCCGCCGGGGGGGACGAGGACGTTGTCTCGTCCTACTTTGGAATGCGCAAGATCAGCGTCGTGGCGATGCCCGGCACGGGCTTCCCCTACGTTGCGCTCAACGGCAGGCCGCTGTATCTGCGGATGACGCTCGACCAGTCGTATCATCCCGACGGCTTCTACGCCTTCCCGAGCGACGGATTCATGCGCGACGAAATCCTGCGCTCAAAGCGCCTGGGGCTGAACGCGAACCGGATCCACATCAAGGTGGAGGTGCCGCGCAAACTCTACTGGGCGGACCGGCTGGGTCTGCTGATCATGGCCGATCTGCCCAATTTCTGGGGCGAACCCGTCCCCGAGGCGCGCGCGGAGAGCGAGTCCGCCCTGCGCGGCATGGTGGCCAGGGACTTCAACCATCCTTCGATCTTCAGCTGGGTCCTCTTCAACGAGACATGGGGGCTCACCACGGCCCGGGGAGGGCAGAAGAGCTACCTGCCGGAGACGCAGGATTGGGTCGTCTCGATGTACCACCTCGCAAAGCAGCTCGATCCCACCCGGCTCGTCGAGGACATGTCGGCCTGCAACAACGACCACACCGAGACCGACCTGAACTCGTGGCACGAGTACCTCCCGGGCTACGCGTGGGGCGATGACCTCGACCGGATCTCCAGGGAGACGTTCCCGGGCTCGAAGTGGAACTTTATAGGCGGCCGCGCCCAGGGCGGCCAGCCGATGTTCAACAGCGAGTGCGGAAACGTCTGGGGCTACGACGGGAGCACGGGCGACGTGGACTGGAGCTGGGACTATCACATCATGATGAATCAGCTCCGCCGCCATCCCAAGGTGTCCGGCTGGCTCTACACGGAGCTTCATGACGTCATCAACGAATGGAACGGCTACTACCGCTTTGACAGGTCCGAGAAGGTCACTGGGCTCGACGCGTTCGTGCCGGGGATGTCCGTGGCGGACCTGAACCGCCCGCTCTACCTCTCGACCGGCGGCGACCTGTGCCGCGATGCGAGGCCGGGCGAGACCGTCCTCGTTCCCCTCTTCGCCTCGTTCCTGACCGACCGGGCCCCGGGAAGGGGCCTGGTCGTCCGCACCGAGCTCTATGGATGGGACACGCTCGGGAGGCGCGAGACCTATCAGCGCGAGGAGCGGCCGATGGCGTTCGAGCCGTGGATGGCCCGCGAAATCGCGCCGCTCCGGGTCACGATGCCCGGCCGGCCCGCCCTGGCCGTCCTGGCCATGACTCTTGAAGACGAGGCGGGAGTCGTCCTCCATCGGAACTTCACGACGTTTCTCGTCGCCAGCGGCCCGTCGCCGCGCTCGGAGACCCTCAGGACCGGCTCCGGCAGCCTGCGCGTCGTCCGCTTTGCCCCCGACACGTTCGCGTCGGCGCGGTGGTCGCTCAAGCAGTGGAACGTGCTGGGCGGGCTGAAGGTGGACGGGGCGGGCCACGGCTTCTTTGAGTACCGGGTGCCCTGGCCAAGAGGTCTCGACCCGAAGGGCGTCTCCGGGGCCTCGCTCATCCTTGAGGCGTCCGCCAAGCGGCTGCTCGGCAAGGACCGCGACAGCACGACGCCCGCGGACGCCGACTACATGCGCGGCCAGGGAAGCCACGACCCGAGCGCGAACCCCAACTCGTACCCGATGACGGGCGCCGCGACCTTCCCGAGCGAGATGAAGGTCCGGGTCAACGGGACCGTGGCCGGAACCTTCACGCTTCCCGACGACCCGGCGGACCACCGCGGCGTGCTTTCCTGGCATTCCCAGCCGCGCGACAAGAAGCTCCGCGAGGCCGGCTCGTACGGCTACCTCGTCCAGGCGACGATCCCGGCGGAGGCGCTGGCGTCGGCGGCCGCAGCCGGGGTGGTGGTCCTTCGCCTAGAGGTGGACGCGGCGCTGCCCGGAGGCCTTGCGGTCTACGGCGAGAGGTTCGGGCGCTACCCGGTGGACCCGACGCTGGTCTTCGAGACGGCGAACCGACGCCCGAGTCCGTGACCGCGCCGGGGCAATCGGAGGCGCGGGCGCGCCGCCCCGGCCGATCCTATTGCTCCAGGAGCAGCAGGCGTGATGACTTGTTCTCCAGGGAGGATTCGAGCGAGAGAAGCGCGCCGTAGTCCTGGGGGGACACCACCGAGGGCATGGCCGAGAGTTCCTGCGTCACGGACCATCTGGTGCCCGACACGGCCGCGGAGACCCGCACGCCGCCCGCGCCGTCGGGAGCCGTGAAGGTCTGGCTCCTCGGGGCGATCACCACGTGCCTGAACCCTGCCGGGAGCTCGATCTCCGCGTGGAAGGTCTCCCGGCGGTCATCCTTGATGAACAGGGGCAGGGTATGGCGGTCCGTGTAGGTCGGGAAGAGATTCAGCGCGTAGGGCAGGTCGAGGTACAGGTACCGCCCGTCGACCACGGCGTAGTGGTCGATCTCCACCGCGAACTCCTCTTTGCCGGGGTAGACGCCGAAGTCCGTCTTCAGGTCGCCCGCCGGACGGGCGCCCTGCGCGACCTTGCTGACGGCCTCCTGGTAGTAGCGCCGCCTCTCCTCGGGCGGCAGTTCCGAGAAGAACTTGTTCATCTTGCCGTACGCGGCGCCCGAGTACTCGCGGCGGATCTCCATCCGGACCGTGCCCGCGCCGTCAAGGGTCATCCGGTAGGTCATCGCCCGCCGGTTCTCGGCGCCGCGCGCCGGCGTGATGGTCCCGTAGCTCTGGTTCGACAGCGTGATCCCCAGCTTGCCCTCGTGCGAGGTGGCCCCCAGGCGCGAGTACTGGTCCGTGTCGTTGAAGTAGTAGCTCTCGTCCCCCAGCTGGACCCTCACGAGCACGGCCGAGAACTCGTGGGGAAGCGGGAACTTGGTGGCCACCACGCGAAGCGCGTCGATCGCGGGATCCGGGGAGCCAAGCACAAACTCCGGCTTGAATCCCGCTGCCGAGAGCATCGCATGCAGGAGTATCCCGCGGTCGGCGTCGTGCCCGTAGCCGTCGGCAAGCGTGGTGTCGGCCGCCGAAAGCTCGCTCAGCCTAAGGTCGGTGAAGGACGGGCCCGCCGAGCGTATCGAGCGATCCACGTAGTCGCGGATCGCCTTCAGCGCGTCGGGTTTCGACTTTGCCGTCGCGGTCAGCTTCCGCGCGAGCTCCTGCGCCTTGGCGGACTGGCCGGACCGGTCGAGCAGGGTCCGGTGGAGCTCCGACAGATAGGCGGAGGGATCGCCCGCGTAGTACGCCACGCCCGCCTCGTAGAGCCAGCCGGGCGGCAGCGCGTATTCCGCCGGCATGGCCTTAACGTTCGCCGCCTTCCATGTCATCACCCGCGTGCCGTCTCCGGTCTTGCTCGTCTCGGTGACGATTCCGGCCGGCCCGCGATCAAGGGTGCTGAGGGAAAGGCCTGCCGGCGCCGTCAACCGGAACACCTTCTGGACGAGCTCGTCGTCTTCCTGGAACGGCTGGAATCCGGACAGGAAGGCCTTGTCGTGAAAGGCGAGCTCGTACTCGACCTCGATCGTCGAGCCGATGTCCACGCCGGGGAGGTTGGCGACGAGTATCCGGCCGCCCGTATAGCGCTTTGCCGAGGCGTTCCATCCGGCGTCCATCACGTTGATCTCCTCCTTGGCGATCTCCTGGCGGTGGCCCGCCTTCGACGTCACGACCGCCCGGATAAGGCGGGCCTCGGACGTCGACGGGTTGTAGTCGATCTTGACCTCCGACTCCTTCTTCTTGCCGCTGTAATTGAGGATCTCCTTCGAGATCCGCACCTTGAAGACGGCGGTGTGCGCGTCCTTGATCTGCAGCTCGAGGTTCTCCTCGAGCACCCTCGAATCCGACTCCACGGGCGCGGGCGCGCCGGCGTCGGCCCCCGCCGCCACCGCCCCGCCGTTCAGGTCGGTCGTCGAGAGGACCGGCGACTTTCTGTCGTCGTACTGGATCTCCTTCAGCGACTGCTTGAGCCGGAGGTACTGGGCGGGCGAGAACTCCACGGTCTTCAGCCTGAAGTCGCGGGAGCAGGCGAGGACCCCGTCCTTGAAGGAGAAGTCCCGGTGATAGCTTCCGCATTCGTCGTCCTGCGGGGCGCACGTGGGCATGGAGACCGGCCCCGTGAAGGTGGCGGCCAGCCTGAGGGAGACGTCCTCGTGAAGGCCGCACGCCACGAAGGTCTCCATCGGGAACCGGCGCTTCTCCAGGCCCGTTCCCCCGAGGATGAAGTTGACGATGCCCAGGTCCTTCCCGATCCACGGCACGTTCACGACGGCCTTGCCTTCGCCGAACGCGGTCGTGTTGCCGGCCGAGAATTCGATCACGGCGCGCACGGGCACCGAGGTGTCCAGGATGTTCTCGGGTGTGATCGTGAGGCTCTTGAGCGTGGCGCCGGGCAGCGCGCGCTTCAGGTTGGCCTCGAAGAAGCGCCGGCGGTCGTCCGGCTTCATCTGGGCGAAGGCCTGCCTGTATTCGTTGTCGTTCACGCCGTCGAACGACATCTCGGAATGCGCCTCCAGCGCCCCCGCCGCGCTGAGGGTCCCCGTCGTGGCAATCCGCATCATGCTCTTCTCCGGGGGGTCCACGGGGCTCAGGCGGAGGTTGTCCCCCTCGGGGCGGCACGCCAGGAAGCTCTGGTTGCTCTCGTAGGTGGGCAGCAGGTCCCGCGTGTTCTCGTCGGTGGGGTCCATGAGGACGTATTCGCCCTTCTGCAGCTCGACGCCGACGATGGCGTGGTTGAAGAACGGGTTGGGCACTTGCGTGTCCTTCTTCCAGCCTACGCTGACGAGCACCGGGTAGGCGTTCTGCCCCGCCGCCCGCAGCAGCGAGACCAGGAGCGCCGCCTTGTCGCGGCAGACGCCGTACTTCTTCTCATAGGTGATCTGGACGTCATGGGGCTCGAAACCCGGGCGGTCCTTCTCCGGGGTGATACCCATGTAGCGGATCTTCTTTGAGACGAAGTAGAAGACCGCCTTGATCTTCTCCATGTCGGTCGCGGCGCCCGCCGTGAGGTCAGCCACCTGTTTCTTCATCTCGGGGGTGATCGCGTCCAGGTGCGGCTTGCTCAGGTCCCAGTACCAGCGCGACACCGCGCTCCAGTCCGGCGTCGTGCTGATCGAGAGGTGCTGCAGGACCTCCTGGTAGGGCGGCATCGCCGGCTCATCGAACATCCGGGGGACCCGGTTCACTTCCCAATGGTAGGCAACGAAGTTGCCCTCCGTCCTCGTGGCCGCCGTCACGGTCCCCCCAATCTCGTCGCGCAGCGCGACCTGCCTGAGCGGCTTGTCGGCGGGCATGCGGACGTCCAGGGCGAGATGCCGGACAAAGCCGACGCCCTCGAACATGAAGTCCTCGGCGTACTCCCCGGGTATGAACGGCCGCGTGACCGTCGAACGAACGACCGAGTGCACGATGTCGCCGATTTCCAGCCCGGGGATATTGACCCTCAGCACCTTGACGTTCGGGTCGTAGATGTTCGCCTGCATCTGGCTGTCGTCTATGCTCTCCTTCGAATTCGCGGCGACGTCGACCGGCACGACCTCGCCTCCCGGCTTGATGACCTCGAGCCGCGTCACCTCTGCCGTCGAATACGGTATCATGAAGCCCAGGTTCACCGTGTTGTTGTTCCGCTTCCCCTTCTCGGTCAGGACCTTCGTGAAGGTCTCGTCCTGAACCTCGGCGGTCCCGTCCTCATGGACGACGCGCATCGACTTCTGGTCGACGGTGGCCTCGTCGCAATCGGGCAGCTTCGCCGGGTTCACGTCGGCTGCCGCCGCCTGCACCTGCTTGAGGTCGAGTGTCGCCCAGTCGCTCCCCTGGTACAGGCTCTTGTCGTCCGCCCTTCCCGGCGAGGCGAAGGCCAGCGCCGCGGCGGACAGGAGCAGGGATAACGGGGCAAGTTTCCGGTGTGTCATGAATTCGGGGGGTTTCGGTTTGGTCGCCAGAAGGCGGTGATTTACCCAGCTTTCGGAAGATTACAAGGAATCCGGCGGATTGTGGGGCAATCTTGTGAGTCCTGGCAGCCGCGAAGGTTCCCGCGCGCGGCGGGCGGGGTTTCGACCTTCTCAGAAATCGGACGCTCATGGAAGTCCCAATGGCCGGGGCCGGCGCCGTCTAGTCTCGCAGCGGCGGTCAAAACGGTTAGTCAACCCTGTCACCCCACGCGAACCCAATGCCGGTTCGGGAGGCCCCACATGTTCCCCGCACAGCCATCCGCCAGGCCCGCCACGGCCGGCGCCGTCCTCATGGTCCTGGCATTGCTGTCCGCCGGATGCCCCTGGGCCAGTGCGGCGCCGGTGGCGGGCGGCACCGGGGAACTGGCGGCTGATCCGACAGGGGCTGGAAGTCCGCCCGTGATTCCGGTTGGCCTCGACTCCTATCGGCAGTGGGTGCGCTGGCCGGTCCAGAGGATCGGGGCGCGCGCCTACATGCGGAGCACCTACGACCGCACCGGCGGGAACGAGGGCGCGGATGCGAGCCATTTTCTCTACCAGCGTTCGGACGACTTCAATGTCACCCTGGACGTGGAAGGCCAGGGAGTCCTTTACTTTACGCGCTACAATCACTGGCACGGCAGCCCGTGGCATTACGTGGTCGACGGCGCCGACCACACGGTGCGGGAGACGTCCACCGAGGACCCGACGAGGCCGGCGGCCGACTCGGCCTTCCTGCCGAGCCGGCCGTTCCCTGCTCCCCTGGCCCTGACCTGGTCCCTGACCATGGGCGCGGACCTGATGTGGGTCCCGATTCCATTCGAACGGTCGTTCCAGATGGCCTACAGCCGCACCCATTATGGCACGGGGTATTACATCTATGAGCAATATGTCCAAGGGGCGCCCCTTTCCCGGCCCATCAGGTCTTGGGACCCAGACTCGGCTCCGGATGATGACGTGAGGGCCCTGATCGGGCGGTCGGGGACGGACCTCGCGCCCCGGCCAGGCACGGCCGGGGGTGAGGGGCTGGGCGTGGTCCAGCTGGACGGCGGCCCCGTCTCGCTCGGGAGGGACGGGACCGCCTTGATTCAGCGGATCGTCGCAGTGCGCCCTTCCATGCTCCGGGTGCTGGAGTTCTCAGTTCCGAGGTCCCAGGCCGTCGAGTTCGGCAGGGCGCGCCTGCGCGTGACCTGGGACCTGTCGGCGCACCCGTCCATAGAGGCGCCCGTCGCGCTCTTCTTCGGCGCGGGAACCCTCTACAACCGCGACAATCTCGAATACCTGGTCAAGGCCTTCCCCGTCAGCATCCGGTACGATGCCGACCGGGTGCATCTGGCCTGCTATTTTCCGATGCCGTTCTTCGAATCCGCCCGGATCGAGCTCGTGGGCAACGGACGGAGTGAGCTGGCGGACATTCGATCGAGCGTTCGGTACCAGCCCCTTGAGGAACGGCCCAACGGCGTTGGCTATTTTCATGCGACCTACCGGGACCACGGGGAGCCGGGGCGGGGCAGGGACCTTGTGCTGCTCGACACGCGAGAGGCCGAGGGTGGCGGAAGCTGGTCGGGCAGCTTCGTGGGCACGTCCTTCATCTTCTCCGACCGCGCGGACCTGAACACGCTGGAGGGAGACCCGCGCTTCTTCTTTGACGACAGCGAGAGCCCGCAGGCCCAGGGCACGGGAACGGAGGAGTGGGGCGGAGGGGGAGACTACTGGGGGGGACGGAACATGACGCTCCCCTTTGCGGGCCACCCGGTCGGTGCGCGCGACGCCGCAACGGCGAGGAACACCGAGGACAAGGTCGAGTCGGCATACCGGTTCCTGCTGGCCGACCTGATGCCGTTCGGCAGGAACGCCGTCATCCGCCTCGAGCACGGAGGCACGGACGAATCCGGAGAGCATTATCAGTCGGTCGCCTACTGGTACGGCATCCCTGCGGCGTCCGTCGTGAAGACCGACGTCCTGAAGGTCGGGGATGCGGAAAGCGAGCTCGCGCACAGGTACGTGTCGCCGCAATCCTCCGCTCCGTACGCGATCGTTTCGCGCTACGAGCTCGGCGTGGACCACCTGGGCGCGCCGGGCGATCCCGGCGCGGTGGAGGTCTATCCCGCAAAGGCCGACCTCGGGCGCACCACGACCGGCGCATCGGAGTTCACGCTGAGCATAGTGCCGAGGAATCTCGGCGTCATGCTGCGGCGCAAGCTCGATTATTCATATCCAAACCAGAGAGCCGAGGTCTACGTCGGCGCCGGCGATGGATCGGAAGCGGATTGGAGGCCCGCCGGAATCTGGTACCTGTCGGGCGGGAACACCTGCGTGTACTCCAACCCGAAGGAGGAACTGGGCGCGACCCAGCACGTCGTCCAGACGTCCAACCGGCGGTTCCGTGATGACGAGTTTCTGGTGCCGCGGCGCCTCACGGAGGGCCGCTCGTCCATCCGCGTGAGGGTCAGGTTCACGCCGGTGGATATCCGGCTCTTCCCGGGACACCCGCAAGTGGATCTTGCCTGGAGCGAGATCCGCTATGATGCCTACTGCTTCGTCATGCCGGACTGGCACCCGGGCCAGCCTCCCCAGAAATGAGCCCGTGGCCGTGAATCCAGCCCCCCCCGAATCCCATGGCCGACAAGCTGCTTGAGCTCTCCAATATAGGGAAGAGTTTCGGAACGAACCGGGTGCTCGAATCCGTCTCCTTCGATCTTTTTGCCGGGGAGGTGCATGTCCTGGCGGGCGAGAACGGGGCGGGCAAAAGCACGCTCATAAGGATCCTGGCGGGAATATACCCCGAGTTCGAGGGGAGCATCGTGCTCGGGGGCGTGTCCGTCCGGTTCAAGAGCCCGATCGAGGCGAGTCGCCACGGGATCTCCGTCATTCACCAGGAGCTGTCGCTCGTGGACACGATGAGCCTCTCGGACAACATCTGCCTGGGCCGCGAATCGGCATGGGCGTGCGGCCTGCTCCTTGATCGCGGCGCCCAGTCCGAGCGGGTCCGGGAGGTCTGCGTCCGGCTGGGCCTGGAATTCGCCCCGGGAGACCTGGACAGGAGGGTCGAGCAATTCCCACTCTCGGTGAAGAACCGGGTCGAAATTGCGAAGGCCCTGGCCGGCTCGGCGCGGATCATAGTGATGGACGAGCCCACGAGCGCGCTCAACCACGCGGAGGTCGAGAAACTCTTCGCGCTGATCGAAAACCTCAAGGGGCGGGGCTGCGGCATAATCTACATCACCCACAAGATGGAGGAGATCTACCGGGTGGCCAACCGCATCACGGTCCTGCGCGACGGACGCCGGATCGGGACCGCGGCCGCGGCCGACTGCCCGGAGGCAACACTGATACGGTGGATGATCGGTCGCGACCTCTCGGAGCAGTTTGTCCCGCCGGAGAAGCCGGCCCTTGATGCCGGGGGAAGGCCGAGGCTTGTCGTGGAGCACCTCACCGTGCCCAGTCCCCATCCGGGCCGCCCGGACGCTGTGCGGGATCTGTCCCTCGCCGTCAACGCGGGAGAGATCGTCGGCATCGCCGGCCTTCAGGGCGCCGGGGGCTCCGAATTGTTCAACGGCCTGTTCGGCTCATATGGCGCGGTGTGCGGGGGCGGCGTCCGGATAGACGGCGAGCCGTACCGCCCCGCGAGCCCGGGCGCGGCCATCAAGCGGGGGCTGGCATTCGTGACGGGGGACCGGAAGGGAACCGGCCTCGTCCTGGGCATGAGTGTCGAGGCCAACGTGAGCCTTTCGTCGCTGCCCGCGCTTTCCCCGGGGGGCCTGCTGGCGCCGAAGCTGGAGCGGCGGCTTGCGGAGCACTATGTCGGGGCGCTTCAGATCCGGCTCGGCTCAGTGGACCAGGAGACCGGGGCGCTTTCCGGCGGAAACCAGCAGAAGGTCGTGCTCGCGAAGTGGCTCGCGATCCGGCCGCGGGTCCTACTTCTCGAGGAGCCGACGCGAGGCGTGGACGTCGGCGCGAAGCATGAGATCTACAAGCTCCTCCGCGGACTCGCGGCGGAAGGGCTCGCGATCCTGCTCATCTCAACCGAGATGCCCGAGCTTCTCGGGCTTTGCGACCGCGTCCTCGCGCTGCACCGCGGCGAGATCACCGGGTCCTTTGGCCGCGGCGCGGCCACGCCTGAAAAGATACTCGCGGCGGCGATGGGAGCCGCCGCCGGGGCCAACTGACCGCATGAGGAACCTGCGCCAATGGATTGGGCGACCGGAGGGGCGGGCCCTGTTCGCGCTCGCGTTCATCCTCGTGATCGGCTGCGTCTTCAATGCGAACGACGCGTTCTTCCGCTGGGGAACCCACCGCGACATGCTCCGGCAGGTCTCGGTGTATGGGATCCTCGCGTGCGGCATGACACTCGTCATCGTCGTTGGCGGCATCGACCTTTCCGTGGGCAGCGTGCTGGGGCTTTGCGCCGTCGCGTTCGCGCAGATGTCGCTTCACCTCGGGCTGCCCGCGCTTGTCGTGGTGCCGGCCGTCCTGGCCGTCGGGGCCGCCGCGGGACTGGTCTCGGGGGCGGCGGTCGCCCGCTTCCGCATCCAGCCGTTCATCGCGACGCTGGCGATGATGGTGTTTGCGCGCGGGCTGGCCAAATGGCTCTCCGGTGGCGAGAAGATATCCCGCGCCGTCCAGCAGCCGGACGGCAGCTTTGCCTATGTCGACCTGCCTCGGCTCTTTGCGGGCCTCGACGCCAAGGTCTGGGGCGGCAACGTCGCTGTGGTGACACTGGTGTTCATGGGCTGCGTTCTTGTTTCCTGGGTGGTGCTGACCAGGCTGCGCTATGGCCGGTACCTCTATGCGACGGGCGGCAACGAGGAGGCGGCGCGCCTCTCGGGCGTGCCCGTGCGCCTGGCAAAGCTGCTGGCCTACGGGCTGAGCGGCTTCTTCGGCGCCGTAGCGGGCATATGCCAGGCGGCCCAGGAGCAGCAGGGCGATCCGGAGGCGGGCGTCTCCTATGAGCTCACGGCGATCGCAATCGCGGTCATCGGCGGCAACAGCCTCGCGGGCGGGCGGGGCGGCATCGGGCTGACGCTCCTGGGCGCGATGACGATCGGCTACCTGGAGAAGATACTGAGCATCAACGCGGTCGCCGAATCGAGCCGTCTGATGCTGACGGGGGTGATAATCCTCGCCGCGGTCCTGCTCCAACGCCGGAAAACGGAGTGACATCCTGGCAGTCTAGCCTGCCACCCAAAAGGAATATCCATGCACAACAAAACGGTCGCCCTCGCCTTTGTCTTCGCCTTCATCGGCGCCACGCCTGCCTTCCCTGGGGACGAAGGGAGATTCGTGGTCGGGATGAGCCAGTGCAATCTGGGCGAGCCGTGGCGGGTTCAGATGAACTCCGACATAAGGAGGGCGGCGGCGGCGCATCCGGAGCTGAAGGTCATCTTCAAGGACGCGCAGAACGACACGCTGAGGCAGCGCGCGCAGATCGAGGAGTTCGTCAACTCGAACGTGGACCTGCTGATCGTCTCGCCAAAGGAGGCGGCGCCGCTCACTCCCCCCATTGCGGAGGCGTACAAGAAGGGTGTTCCTGTCATCGTGCTCGATCGCAGGGTGCTGGGAGGCGACTACACGGAGTTCATCGGCGCGGACAACCGCTTGATCGGGCGAGCGGCGGGCGAATGGGTCGTCCGCCGCCTCGCGGAGCTGCCGGCCGTAAAGAAGGGCGGAAGGGCGCGGGTGGTGGAGCTCGAGGGCCTGATGACCTCGATTCCGGCTCAGGATCGCGGCGCCGGCTTCCACGAGGCGCTCAAGGGGGCGCCCGCGGACATAGTCTACACCGCCGACATGAAATGGCTTGAGCCGCAGGCGCGGCTGGAAATGGAGTCGGCGCTGTCGGTTCAGCCGCGGATCGACCTGGTATTCGCGCACAACGACCCCGGCGCGCACGGCGCCTACCTGGCGGCGGAGGCGGCCGGGCGCGAGCGCGACATCATCTTTGTCGGCATCGACGGCCTGGCGCAGGAAGGGCAGGTCTACGTGAGGCAGGGCGTGCTGGCCGCGACGTTCGAATACCCGACCGGCGGGCGCGAGGCGGTCGTGAATGCGCTGAAGATCCTTCGGCACGAGACCGTGCCGAAGGAGGTGACCCTCGGGTCCCGCTACTTCACCCCCGAGAACATCGGCGGGGGAGGCGAGTGGCTGAAGTGAGCGCGCGCCTTCCCGTCGTTGAGCGATAGCCGGGGACCCGCCCAGGGGTCCGCCTCACACGTCCCCGCAGACCGAAACCTCCAGGCCCAGCTCGGCCATGGCCGCGGCTTTCGTGAAGAGCCCCCGCCGGGCCTCCCCCTTGCCGGGCGCGTAGGCCACCTGGATATGGTTGCTCTTGTGGCGCGCCATCATCTGGTCCCGCGAGATGCCCTGAAGAACCGCGTGCATGATCGGCCACTGCGTCGTCGTGAG
>Ga0265318_10001168_pt1 | contig 16266 bp, 15 predicted proteins | sample 4821metaG_FD_192431 | JGI IMG/M metagenome (GOLD analysis project Ga0265318, IMG submission 192431) | Rhizosphere microbial communities from Carex aquatilis grown in University of Washington, Seatle, WA, United States - 4-8-21 metaG | ecosystem: Host-associated > Plants > Roots > Rhizosphere >... | reverse complement strand
ATTTTTTAAATGCGAATACCGGTTGGTTTACAAGTTCTCATGCGTTTGGAGGCAGGATAATGATGACCACCAACGGCGGCGCAAACTGGAATATAGATTATCCCACAACATACAACAGAAGATTATTCTCCGTTTATATGCGGCAGGTTTACAGGGGCTGGTCTGTCGGGGAACGCGGGACGATACTTAGCAGAGGAATTTTTACGGGAATTTCAAGTAACGAAATTGAATCTGAATCATTTTCGCTTTCTCAGAACTATCCAAATCCGTTTAATCCTTCAACTGAAATTAAGTTCTCGATACCCAAAGATGATAATGTAATTTTGAAAGTGTATAGCGTAACCGGAAGTATGGTTTCTGTTCTGATAAATAATGAGCGCAAAAGCAAAGGTACATACAGAATAAATTTTGACGCTTCACAATTATCATCCGGCGTTTATTTTTATGAACTACAGGCAGGTTCGTATTCTGAAATAAAAAAAATGATATTGATTAAATAGCAGCTGAGCAGCGCTTTGTAAAACAAAAGGAGAATAGATCATTCTCCTTTTTTAGTTCTGCTATAAAAAATAAGTATTTCCCTGTATATTTTTTAAACTCTTATGTTTGAATAATTGGCCGCTTTTCCGGAAGGGTACCAGCCGAAAAAAATCCTGATGAAAGAAATGCACGTCGAAACCCGAAACGCCAACAGGTATTCTAAGCGCTATTTCACAAGTACTTTCTGTAAGAAACCGGCTCCAATTAGGGGTGTTTATCCGGCTGGCTCACCATTATTTTTTTAAATCAGAAATAATCTCTTTATTTATTATTTTTGAAAATTTCCCGGCGCCGGTTTCGTTTAAATGATCGGTGTCTGAGAAATCTGATAATACAAATCGCGGATCATTTAGATAATTATAGCTTCTGCAGACGGGCGCTTTACATAAATTATTAATAACTTCTTCTGTTTTCTTATTCCTGTTCGGATCCATTTTCATTGAATAAGTATTGTACACAGGAGTTATAATTATAACCGGAGTGATTTTTTTCAAAGTAAGCTCTGTTATTAATTTCTCCAGGTAATTTTTGTTATTTTCAAAAACACTATCCGCCATAGCCTGATCTTGCCTTTTTATTTCTAAAGCGCTCGAACTATCGGCATTTTGAGATATCAGCATTCTTCCCGTATTTTGGTACCATCCGTTTTCACGCAGACTTTCCGTCCATGCAGGTAAATTAAAATTCACTAAAAGAGCGCTTTGAACAAATGATATCCCGTACAGATCGATATAGCTAACGTCATTTTTATCGATATATTTTTGATTATTGATCGCTAACTGCCAGTCCTTTTTATAAAAATAATCCCGCCAATTTTCAACCGAGTTATACAGCTCGTACCACAAAGAAAAATAAGAAATTGTAATGAAAACAAATTTAAGGTTGGGCATTTTATCAATATATTTTGAAACAAGCTTTTCATCATAATACAATGACTGGCTTTGCTCGGCTAAATTAAAGCCCTTTAACGAAAAATATTCGGGGTTTATTCCATATAGCGGCTGCGAAGAACCAAGGATAAGTATTTCAGCGCTGTCAAGGTTTTTTTCGAAATAGTTTTTCTTTATTATATAACTTGAAGGGATCTCTCTTAATTTTACCTCGCAGTATATAATTAATATCGAAAATAATAACCCGAGAATAAGTAATTTGTATAATATTTTCACAATTCCCTTTTTCATGATCAAAACAGCAAATAAATAAATTGCCTGTTGTCAAATTTTCCAAATTCCAGGATAACAAAAGTGAAGACTATATAAAGAGCCCATCTTATAATTGCGGGTTTTTCGGATATAAATTTTATAATCTCAATTTTCCTTTGCAATAACTGGGCAAAGAAAAATAAGGAAACAAATGTTAATGAAAAAATCAGATCTTTAAAATTAAACCCGATCATAAAAGGATGGAGCAGACTTTTTAGATCGAATGTATTAAACGATCTTAGCGCCAAAATAACGTAATCGGCATACCCAGTTTGAATATGGCTTATTATGTATACTGCATCTTTTAAATCATTTGCCCTGAAAAAAATAAAACAAAAACAAACTAATGAAAAAGTAAACACAACTGAAAAGATCCTGTGAACACGCGGAAATTTTATTAAGCCGCTCGATTTCAGTAAATTTTTTCTGATCTTTCTGGTTAAATATGATATTACCATAAATGTTCCATGCAGGAAACCAAAAATGACAAATGTCCAATTTGCGCCATGCCAAATACCTACTGATATAAAAGTTACATAAAGAGCAAATATAACTGAAAAGGCCCCCCAATTTCTCAGGTTAATCGAAAGGGGAGTATAAACATAATCGCGAACCCATGAGGATAATGAGATATGCCATCTGCGCCAGAATTCTGCAACAGATTTTGAAAAATACGGACGATTGAAATTTTTCAGAATATTAAATCCAAGTATTTCACTTACGCCAATCGCGATATCTGTGTAACCGGAAAAATCGCAATATATTTGAATTGCAAAAATAATTGTTGTAAAAGTGAAGATTAAACCATTATAAGAATGCGGATTATTATAGACTTCGTTAACCATTAATGCAAGCCTGTCGGCAATTACTAACTTCTGGAAAAATCCCCATGCAATTAATTTCAGGCCGTTAGTAACCCTCTCGTAGTCAAAATCTTTGAATTCATGAAGCTGGTTTAATAAATTCTGCGGCCTGTCTATTGGGCCCGATAATATTTCCGGGTAAAACAGAACATATAGAGAATAAATACCGAAATGACGTTCTGCTTTATAATCTCCTCTGTAAACTTCAAGCACATATCCAAGGCTTTTAAAAGTATAGAATGAAAGGCCAATTGGGATGAGCATCTTCAAAACAGGCAGAGAGTAGTTCCAGTCCAGAATTTTTGAAAGCTGTTCTGTATTATACGAAAAGAAATTGAAATACTTGAAGAAGAAAAGTATCCCGATATCAACAATAAGGCTTTGTAAAAGGAAAAGATTTTTCCTGTTACGGTATTTCTCTATTAGTAATCCCGCGGAATAATCATTTGTGATCGTAATTAATACAAAGATTATATAATAGGGAACTAAAAATGCGTAAAAAAAACAGGATGCAAGCAGCAAAAAAACCCATTTAAATTTTTTGGGTATTGAAAAAAATACAAGGGTAGAAATAAAAAAGAATACTATAAATTCAACGGAATTAAATTGCATAGTATTTACTTAAGTTGACGGCCTGAACATGAAGAAATGATCGTTTATGTGAACGCTGTAAGCGGTACATATATTTTTGACGGGCTGAATCAATGTTTTATAGAAACCATCAAAATAATAAATAAGAAATGTAAAGTCTATGCCGTTAAGGGTATTGGGAATCACTTGCAGATGTTCCCGGGCATTCCTGCCTCGGCGGGCCGCCACGAAAAACGGCGAATGAGCGCTATCTTATTTGCTTTTATTATATTTGGTATTTTTTTTGTTAACAGAAAGGAGAACGTGATCATTCTCCCTTTTTTAGTTCTGCTATTAAGTATGAGTATTCCTCTATGAATTTTTTAAACTCTTATGTTTGAAAGGTAGGTATATAATCCGAAAACCTTTAACAGCCATAGTACAACAATTATTACTACAAGCGTGTTTACTATTTTTTTAATAGTTGGCTGCATTGGTATATAATTTATAAGCCACAATAAAACACCGATAACTATCAGAGTAATAATTATTGTTAATACAGACATAAGCTCCCCGCTTTCATAAGCTTCCCGCTTTAATGATTCTTTTTGGATGAAACTGCATTATATTCATCCATAAACTCTTTTTCAGTGATAATTCCTTTCTTTTCCAGCACATTATATAAAGCTATAGCGCTGTTTCTTACTTCAGCAATTTGCTTATCCAAAGAAGAAAATGAATCTGTGGAAATTCCGTTTGAATGAGTTTTATCTGTTGTTTTCTTTTCCTGCATGTTTATTATTGTTTTTGTTTAAAAGCAGACTTTTATTAAATTATTAAACAGTCTGTAACCATGCAAGGTTCTGGATCATTCTAAAAAATAAATGCGGATTTGATAAATGCTTTATGAAGACCCGTGATTATTCGTATCTTAAAGCATCTATTGGGTTAAGATTTGCGGCTTTTCGGGATGGGTACCAGCCGAAGAAAATTCCAATAAGGGTGCTTACGACAAATGAAATAACAATTGATTGCATAGTTACAATTGTGCTGAACCCTGCAAACTTGGAGACCAGGAATGAAGTTGTAAGGCCCAGGATTATTCCTGAAACTCCGCCTACTAAACTCATAACCACAGCCTCAAGCAATAGCTGAAACTGCACGTCAAAACCGGTTGCGCCCACAGCCATCCTGATCCCAATCTCGCGGGTCCTTTCGGTAACTGAAACAAGCATTATATTCATGATTCCGATCCCGCCGACAAACAATGAAATGGCGGCTACAATAGATAACAACACAGTGATCGTATTAACCACGGTGTTCAGCGTTTCGCGCAGATCAAGCTGGGTGCTGATTGTAAAATCATTTGGCGCTGAAGGAAGCAGTTGATGTTTTACCCGCAGTATTTTTTCAATATCTGCAACAGCAACATTTACCTGATCTTCCGATTTTGCCGAAACATAGATCTGCTGAATATTTTCGCTGCCAAGCATCCTGTTTTGCACAGTTGAATAAGGCGCTAAAATAATATCGTCCTGGTCCTGCCCCACTCCGCTGGTGCCTTTGCTTTTTAACGTACCGATAATAAGAAAAGGAACTGTGCCTACCCGGATAGTTGTTCCTATCGGGTTTTGATCGGGCGTGAACAGATTATTTACAACGGTCTTTCCGATCACACAGACTTTCGAGAATTTTTTTTCGTCGTTTGCCGTGAATATAGCGCCGTTTTCTATTTCCATGTCGCGGATAGTAAAATAATCGGCATATACGCCTGATATGCTGCTTCGCCAGTTCTTGTTCCCGAATTTCATCTGTACGGTTGTCCGAACCAGTGGCGATGCTGCATCTATAGAGGTTACTTCCGTTATCAGTGCATCCGCGTCTGCCTTCTTTAAAGTCGGAGCTGTGCCTGATTCCTGGCTGACGCCCATCGACCTTGCTGAAACAGGGCTGATTGTTATTAGATTAGTGCCCAGTGTGCTGATTCGCGCATTAACATCTTCGCTTGAACCATACCCGATTGCCTGCATAACAATAACCGATACAACGCCTATAATAATGCCAAGCATAGTAAGAAAAGAACGAAACCTGTTCTTTCCTAATGCTTTGAACGCAATTTTTACGCTGCTTTGTAAATACATGGTTCTATATTTTTCTGATCTTTAATCTGTTAATCTTTAGTCTTTTAATCTTTAATCTGCAATCTCAAATCTCAAATCTCAAATCTCAAATCTCTATGTCTTCCCGCTTGGGAATTAATTTTATTTGTTCCGAAGCTATCAGCCTGTCGACTGTCACCCCTGATTTGGTTATCTTTCCGTCTTTAAAAACTACTTTTCTTTTGGAAGTTTGCGCAATATCATCTTCATGAGTTACCATCACAACCGTGATCCCCTTATCATTTAATTCCTGGAATATCTGGATAATTTCCATGCTGGTACGCGTATCTAAGTTGCCGGTAGGTTCATCCGCCAGGATCATCTTTGGATTATTAACTATAGCTCTTGCTATAGCTACTCTTTGCTGCTGCCCGCCGGAAAGCATATTAGGCATATTCCTCATGCGGTCTTTTAATCCAACGCTTGTAAGAGCTTTCTCAACTTTTTCTCTTCTCTCTGAAGCGTTAATATTGCTGTATATCAGCGGGAGCTCAACGTTATCGTATGCTGTTGTACGCGATAACAAATTAAACGACTGGAACACGAAACCGATGTTGTCTCTTCTGAGGTGGGCAAGCTGAATTTTTGATTTGCTCATTACAGGCTCGCCGTTAAAAAGATACTCGCCGCGCGTTGGAACGTCCAGGCATCCGATTACATTCATAAAAGTTGATTTCCCTGAACCGCTGGCGCCCATGATGCAGATATAATCTCCCGGAAAAACATCCATAGATACATCGTTAAGAGCAGCCACGGACTGGTTTCCCATTCTGTATATCTTAAATAAATTCTTTACTGAAATTACAGGCTGCGTCTCGCTCATTAATGTACGTTTGGTCCACGTTTAGGCGCCTGTATCAGTCCCTTGGATTGCGGAGCGACTGTACCGTTAACTTTAATTCCGGTAACTAATTCTGATTGAACGGTCAGGACGTCATTTTTAACTTCCATCCTAACGCCGTCAGTTAAACCTGTTTGAATAGCAACAGGCGTTAGATTCCCGTTATTTAAAACAAATACTAAAGATTGACCAAGAGCGCTTAAACTATCCCGTTGGCGCTGTATCGCAACGCTGTCTAATCCTTTTTGATTTTGCCCAGGAGAAAAATTCATAGCCTGAACCGGAATTCTGATAACGTCTTTGCTTTCCTGAACAATAATTGAAATATCTGCATTCATACCGGGCACCAGTTTTAGGTCTTCGTTCGGCGCATCTATCATCACGGCATAGCTGACAACATTATTAGTGGTTATAGGCTGAAGCCTGATCTGCTCTACCGACCCTTTGAAAGTTTGATCGGGGTAAGCGTCTACTGAAAAGAAAACAGACTGGCCATTCTGCACCTGCCCTATATCAGCTTCATCAACATTCGCCTGGAGCTGCATTTTTTTAAGATCATTTGCGATGGTGAACAGGGTAGGAGTAGAAAAACTTGCAGCGACTGTTTGTCCGACATCAACCGCTCTTGAAACAACTATTCCGCTTATTGGAGATCTGATAGTCGCGAAATCAAGATTGATCCTTGCTTTTTGCAGTTCGCCTTGGGCCGCCTGAACTGTGTTTTGCGCCGCTTTATAATTTGCAGTTTGAAGATCAAAATCGCTTTTGGCGACCAGTCCCTTTGCAAATAATTCCTGGCTTCGTTCATAGTCCGCTTTTATCTGTTCAAGCTGGGCCTGTGATTTTAATAAATTTGCTTCGGCTTCATTTAAAGATACCTTTAAACTGCGCGTATCAAGAACAGCGATTATCTGCCCTTCTTTCACCATGCTGTTGAAATCGACATATATCTTCGAAATAACTCCTGATACCTGCGTGCCTATCTGCACAGTTTTAACCGCGTTCACCGTCCCCGTGGCGGTTACTAATATCTGGACATTGCCTTTTGACGGCTTAACGGTTATCCATTCAACTTTTGTATCCTTCCCGTTCTTCCAGATAGTGTATGCCGTAGCTGTTGCGGCAAAAATAACAATTACAGAAATAATAATTATTATGCTGCGTCTTTTCATAGTCTATTTGAATTTCTTGGTATAATAAAGAACATTTTTGCCCCCGTTGCTCATATAAATAATAAATATAATAAGATATAATTTAACATAACATAATAAGTTAAAATCACATCAATTGATATAGTTCTAAGGAATGGAAACATCTAATCCTTAAGATCCTAAAAAAGAATCCGGGGGAATTTATTAAATTAGACGTTTTTTAGATCTGACAATTATAAATTTATTAAGCCGCAGCCGGCTTATTATCCCTAAGACGATTTCTTCCTTTTCTTGGGAGGCAATGGCGCTTTGGCTCCCTTTTTTCTCGCCTCGGAAAGCCCGATTGCAATCGCCTGTTTTCTGCCAGTAACCTTTTTGCCGCTTCGTCCGCTCCTTAGCTTTCCCTCTTTCATTGCGCGCATTTCACGCTCTACCGATTTTGCCGCAGCCTTGCTGTATTTGCGGCTTTTTGCTTTTTTCCTTGCCGGCATAACAGTTCTCCTTTCTTCTCTTTAAAAGACTAAACAGCAGATAGTTCCGGAAGTTTTCATGATTAATTTTTATGATCTTGCATATGCATTGGTAATATGATAAGAATACGGACAAATGTGTCATATTTGACAATTCTTCTTTGACAATTCTGCAGAATGAATTTCTCTTTTTTTCATAATTATGGGAGATATTTTTGGCATAATAATTGAGTTGTATATAACCGGTAAATAAAACTAAGCGCACATTCTATGTTTAACAGAATGCAATACCTGCAGTTGTTTGTAGAATATGAAAATCGTGATGTTCACATTCACATACATTTGCATAATTTCGATGAGAAAAATGCGCAAAGAGTATTTATGGAGTACGTTGAGAAATACAGGGATAAAGAAATACACAGGCTATTTGTCCGGTTCTGGGAAAAAAGTATTGCAGGCGGGTACCTGAGCTTAGTGAGAAAAAATAATTATTTATCATTTCTATCGGAACCGATAAGCTGGTTTAAGTATGTAAAACTTGTGTATGATTACATAAATACTTTATCCGACATCGGAAATGTATCTGTTGTTATTTGAAATTTGCTTTTCAGGAATTGAACTTAATAGCCGGGAACGTTTAGAATTGACCGGAGTTGATAAGGTAACAGATTGGTTTTAGTTTGATTTTTAAATAAAGGTAAAGATGGTATAATTTTGAAAGATTTCATTAAAGTGAACAACGGCAACCCTTTCTCGGTAAAAACGGCGGCGATATTGATTCTGTTTGGGGCTTTGGCATTGATTTACTCGTGTACCAACAGTGCGCCTGCTAACCAAAGGGCATTTATCCCGTCTGTTCAATTGAGCGCTAACGATTCAGGCGGAAGGCAGGAGACGTTTCCGTATGAAAAACCGGAAGAAGTTGAGAATATTCCGAGAAAACCCGATGAACAGATTTCTATTAGCGCCAATTATACTATACTGGAATGCCCCGATATATTGCAAAACAATGATTATTCATGCGGCGTTTGGGCAGGGTTAACGGTCCTTGGATATTACGGAATTACAGAGTACGCGGATACGCTGGCAATGCAAATGAACACAAAGCAGGAGTCCGGCACTGAAATGGAAGACATTGTAAGAGTATTAAAAAATTACGGACTCAAAACAAGTATGCATCAAATGACTGTTTATGAGATTAAAAATTTTGTCACGCAGAAAATTCCTGTAATAGTGATGCTTCAGGCATATAACCCAACAGGAGATTACCTGGGCGGCAAATCCGTGGAAAGCGCCCAGTGGGGACATTACGTTACTGTTGTCGGGTACGGGGACGGAAATATTGTTTTTAAAGATCCTGATTCGTTTGGTAAAACGTACCTGAGCGAGAAAGAATTCAGAACACGATGGAAGGGGACCGATGAATATAACGGGCAGAAGGAAAAGATATTGTATCATTTTGGAATTGCGGCATACGGAAAGAAACCGCAGTTTAATAATATTGCAGATAAGCTGAAAAAAATGCCTTAAATAAAGAGCGCATTTTTATTTTTAATAAATTAATAAAAGGGAAAACCATGAAAACAATTAAACCAACCCTAATGTTAATAGCGGTCTGTCTGTTCTTATCATTCAGGGTACAAGCGCAAACCGATAATGCGATTTATGTTTCACAATCAACGCCGGGCGAAATGGATGCTGGCAAAGCTTACGGAGTTTCTGTGACAATGAAAAATACCGGCGGCAGCGTCTGGAAGCAGGGAAGCTTTAGCCTCAGGCTCATAAGCAGCTCTGAGAATGATCCGAAAATATGGGGCGTAGATAAAGTGGATGTGAATTCTATTGTGAGCCCGGGCGAAGAAGTCGTTTTTAACTTTACCGTTGTAGCCCCGGAATCCCAGGGCCAGTATAATATGCAATGGCAGTTAGCAGACGGTAACGCATACTTCGGGGAACCGACAATACTCGCTCCGGTCAGAGTTTCCGGCCCGTCAACCGCAAGCGATGTAAAGACGAAAGGGATCAGGAACAACGCTGTATTCTCTTCTGTCCAGGTGCCATCTGAAATGGACGGCGGACAATTGTATACATTCAATATCACCGTTGTAAATAACGGAAGCACAACATGGAAACAGGGCGATTGCAAGATAAAGGTAATTGGAGGCTGGTCTGATAACAAAACGAACGCATGGTCAATGCCGGATATTGAGCTTCCTTATGATATTTCTCCGGGCACATCGGCTGTTATTAACGTTCCTGTGACCGCTCCGAATGAATCAGGAGCGTACAATTTTCAGTGCCAGGTTACAAAAGACGGAACGCCGTTCGGAGAGCCTTCGGCAGCTGCTATGATAAATATTAATTAGCTTTAAGATTATACAGGATGTCTTTAGTTATCCCGGCTAAAACCGGGATAACTTATTTATTAAAAACCAATGCCGCCGGATAAGATAACTTCGGCCCTGGCATTTTTAGATTCATAAAATATTTTCTGGTCGCTGCCTGCAATCAGGTAACGCGATTCCAATCTGAAATAAGCGTTGTCCTGCGGATTATATTCTATGCCAAATGTAATTCCGTCTGCTTTTAAACCGCTGGCGGGGTTTATTGCAACAACAGGGGTAAAAATTGCGTCCTTATCGGCGAATGTTTCAACCCTTGCCGCAACCGAAAACTTTTTCATAAGCCTGTACCTGGCTGAAACGAAACCCGAATACATACTTGCTGATGCATCAGCGTTGCTCAAGCTTGATTTTTCCTGCATGCAAAAATCACCGCACAAAATAACATCAAGTTTTTTAGCGGGGTATAGTTTCACCACAAGGTTATTGTAGAATCTTGTTTTGCCTTCGATCCCGGAAGGCATCTCGTTCCCGAGAATATTATTGTAAATAATTTCTAATTTATTATTGGGTTTATAACCTAACTGCATTCCAACCGATTTATTTTTATTGTTATCATTGAATACGTTGTAGCCGTTCAGCAAATACAAACCCCCGTAAAATTTCTTTCCTGTGTATGAAAATTTTATACCGCCCTGGAAAAACGGTTCGTAGAATGTGCAAATCGTCATACTCTGGAAAAAATTATCTTTAGGTATTATGCCTTCTCCTCCAATATGAGTCAGGAAAAACCCCGCGTCTATCCAAAAATTCTTTGAAGGGGAAAATCCAATGTTCGCTTCCTGTATGTATTGAAGATATTCATCAGGTTCCTGCGGCCAGTTCAGCATTGGAATATCGCCGAACTGAACGGCAATATTTCCCCTCAGTTTATCGGTTGAGTACCTTAGGGCGATCATGGCCATATTCAGCCTGAATTCGTCCCTGTATGGCGCTATCGAAGTAAACTGCCTGGGGCTTGAACCTTTATCATTGTCATACGCAATGTATGTATCAATGTACCCGTTCAAAGTAAGCTCATCCGGCAAGCCGGCAAATAATCCCTGTCTGTGTTTTTGCTGAGCGAAAGCTGTGAGTGAGATTGATAAAAGGAGGTAAATTAGTACGGTTTGAAGCAGTTTCTTAATCATAACAAATATCCATTAGATGAACAATAACAATAAAAACCATTTCAAATTTAATGATGAATTTGTGCAATTTCAATTAAATAATTGATATATAGGGTTATTATCACGTTTTTTACATTGAACTTCCATTTGAATTTTTGTAAATTGTTTAGATATTATAGTTCCTGAGCTTAGTTTACTGAGGATACTGAATCGATTTACAATGTTTGACTTATTGATGCTGGATTGATGTTGTTTAAAAATAGTCTGTACAACTCGCGGAATTATATTCCGGTAATACGCCTTACATCTTCACAAAAGTTTTCAAAATATAAAAACGATGTTGCGATCATGTTTCAGCCATCCGTGGCGCGTGCACGTATATTTTGCTTAAATAATGACGGCTACAATATTAATTATTTTTCAGGAGGTTTATTGTAATGTTCGATACTGGAAATACCGGCTTTATGCTTATAGCTACAAGTCTTGTTTTGTTAATGACACCGGGTCTTGCGCTCTTTTATGGCGGCCTTGTGGGCAAGAAAAATGTGCTCGCTATTATGATGCAGAGCTTTGTTTCGATGGGTATCACCACAATTTTGTGGGGGCTTGTCGGTTACTCAATGTGTTTTAGCGGCGATGTAGCCAGCCATACCGATTTCTTCGGCATTGTGGGGAATTTTAAACTAGCATTCCTTACAGGTATTGGGCCAACGACGCCCGCTGCGGTTAATCCCACTATTCCTCTGTTTGTTTTTGTGGCATATCAATTGATGACGGCTATCATTACGCCTGCGCTTATAACAGGCGCTTTTACAAACAGAATAAGATTTAGCGCATATATTGCTTTCTTAGTGCTTTGGTTATTATTTGTTTATTTCCCGTTTGTTCATATGGTATGGGGCGGCGGAATTTTAGCTTCATGGGGAGTTAAAGATTTTGCAGGCGGTATAGTGGTTCACAATATCGCGGGCTTTGCGGCGCTTGCTTCTGTATTCTATGTAGGCAAGCGGAAAGTCTCCGACTCAGCTTTTCACAGTATCCCGCTCTTTGCGCTTGGCGCAGGATTGCTTTGGTTCGGCTGGTTTGGTTTTAACGCCGGCAACCAGTTTCGCGTTGACGGAATTACGGTTATTGCATTTTTGAACACGCACATTGCAGCTTCATTTGCAGCTATTGCGTGGCTTGCTCTTGACTGGCGCATTTCAAAGAAACCGAAACTTGTTGGGCTTCTTACAGGGGCTTTGGCAGGGCTGGTGGTTATTACGCCTGCCGCAGGTTACGTTTCTCCTAAGGCTTCGGCTGCTATTGGATTGATCGGCGGAATAGTATGTTACTTCGCGGTCGCTCTCAAGAATAAACTTGGCTGGGATGATTCACTTGACGTATGGGGAGTGCATGGCGTTGGCGGATTTACCGGAATAATCTGCGTTGGTATTTTCGGCTGGGCTGCGATAAATTCCGATGCTACAAATGGAATTTTACACGGCGGTTCAGGATTCTTTGGCGTGCAGGTTCTGGCGGTTGTTATTAGTTCGTTTTATGCTTTTGGTTTTACTTACGGGATGCTTTGGCTTATTAACAAAGTAATTCCGGTTAAGATGACCGAGATGGAAGAAACAGCCGGCATGGATTCAACTTTGCATGGCGAAGAAGCCTATGCTCCCGGAATTGAATTAGAAACTATATAGTGAAATCAAAGTCCGGGTATTATAAGTGAAAGAAATTATAATAACCGGACTTTCTTAAATAAGGCGGCAAACCGGCAGAAAATAAGTCCTTTTAAACATGGTTTTTACTCATTGAAATTTCTTATGAATCTTAGTAAGTTTGCTTCCATAAAGGTGTTCTGCAGGTTATCCCTTGAGGACGCTGAAAAGTTTTTTACCGTTTGATAAAATGGTATAGGTTTGAGAAGCTATGAAAATAATTTTCACCTCCTGCGGAACAATATTCCGCCTGAAATCCTTACATCTTCTTTAAAGTTTTCAAAATATATTAACTATTGCAGACATGTTCGGGCCGCGCATCATTTGCCTGCACGTATATTTTGCTACATACCGGCGGCTTGTTTATTAATTATCTCTAAGGAGGTCTATATATAATGTTTGATACCGGAAATACCGGCTTTATGCTTTTAGCAACAAGCCTTGTTATGCTTATGACGCCGGGTCTCGCGTTCTTTTACGGGGGACTTGTCGGGAGGAAAAATGTTCTGGCAATTATGATCCAGAGCTTTGTTTCAATGGGATTGACGACGGTCATCTGGTGGCTCGTCGGATATTCAATGTGTTTCAGCGGCGACTTAGCCAGCGGAACAGATACTCTTGGATTAATAGGGAATTTCAAACTCGCGTTTCTTGCGGGAACCAGCCCAATGGATCACAGTCCTATAAATCCTTCAATTCCTCTATATGTTTTTGTGGCTTATCAAATGATGTTTGCTATTATAACCCCGGCTTTGATAACCGGAGCTTTTGCGAACAGAATTAAGTTTACAGCTTATTTATTATTCCTGACTCTATGGCTGCTGCTGGTTTATTTCCCGTTTGTTCATATGATCTGGGGCGGCGGAATTTTAGCGCAGTGGGGAGTAAAAGATTTTGCGGGCGGAATTGTAGTACATAATATTGCGGGATTTGCGGCTCTTGCCTCTGTGCTGTATGTGGGAAAGCGAAAGGTCGCCGACCCGGGTCTGCACAGCATACCGTTAATTGCGCTCGGAACCGGGTTACTCTGGTTCGGGTGGTATGGCTTTAATGCAGGAAGCGAATTTGCGGTAGACCCCGTTACTGCCACATCTTTTTTGAACACAGATGTTGCCGCTTCATTTGCGGCATTTGTTTGGCTGCTGCTTGCATGGTGGCTTGAAAAGAAACCGAAATTTGTGGGATTATTAACAGGCGCGGTTGCAGGCCTTGCTACAATAACTCCTGCAGCGGGTTTTGTATCATCTAAATCATCTGTTGTAATTGGTATTGCGGCAGGTATAGTTTGTTACTTTGCTGTAGCGCTTAAGAATAAATTAGGATGGGATGATGCTCTTGATGTATGGGGCGTTCACGGCGTTGGAGGATTACTTGGAGTTGTTATGTTAGGTATCCTGGGTTCGGTTGCTATTAATCCGTCAGGCTCAAATGGGCTTATACACGGCGGGACAAAATTCTTTGGAATACAACTACTGGCCGTACTCATAAGTTCAGTTTACGCTTTTGTGTTTACCTATGCGATGCTTTGGCTTATTAACAGGGTTACTCCTGTGAAAGTTACTGAAGCGGAAATGGAGAAGGGGCTTGATTCTACTTTGCACGGCGAAGAAGCCTATGCATTTGACGCGTAATAATATTTAAGTAAATGGTTACGAATTACATTCCCGCGAAGGCGGGAATCCATTTCATATGTCGCTCCTAACGGGGCTTATAAAAATGAACAATTTTTGTAAATTTGTCTTTTTTGTTTAACTTCAGTATCTAAAATTTGGATCCGGGTTATTTTGAAACGTAAAGTTTTAATAAAGCCCGGATTCTTTATAAAAGGAAAAATTAATGGCAGAAGAAAATCCGTTCAAAGTAGTTTATGCTCTGATATGGAGAGCGAACAAACCGGATGATAAATTCGACCAAAACGAATTTGATAAGAGAGTTCCGCGCTTAATGGCATGGCTTAAAGACCTGTATAAAAAACACAGGCTTGTTGCCTGCGGCGGCGGCGGATTTGAATTCCATAGCGGCGGCTTAACATTGATCACAGCTAAAAACGTGGAAGAAGCTATCGAGTTGAGTAAAGGGACTCCAATGAATGAGATCGGAAAAACTGAAGTATTGGTCTGGGATGTTTACTACGGAAATCTTGTCGAACTGAAACGTGAAGTGAAGTTGAAGTAGGTTCAAATCTAATCGGCGTGACGGTCATTCATCCGATGATTCAAGCATCATCGGAAGAATCTTGTCGTTCTTGTCCCATCTGAGTCCCTGCCTGCTGCAGGCAGGTCTCTTAGAGAGACACCGATAGAACAGAAAAATGAACCCCCGTCAAGAATCCTTTTCTTTAATAAAGAAATTTTCACTATTTAAACTATTATGATTTCAAGTCTTTAATCCCCCCTTTGTACAAAGGGGGGATTGGATCTTAGCTAACAGAATGTTCAAAAATATCAGTTGAAAATATTAATCCGGAAATTTTCCCCGATGGGGGTTCAATTAAACATTGATATTTATCATGTTTCAAACTGACAGAAATCATAACTTTCCCCATACATTAAAAGTATATTTGTATAGTTGATAATATTGCTTTTAATGCTAATGTTGATTGAAAAATGAAAAAGTCCTTTTTACTCCTCGCATTTCTTTCTATCTCAATTTTTACGTTTGACGTTTCTTGTATTTATTCTCAGCAGCCAACGCAAGAGTGGGTATCCAGATGGCCTTCATCTTCTCCTCTATCTTCCTGGGGCAAATCTATCAAATCCGACAGTCAAGGATTCATATATGTGCTTGCTGATACAGGATTTGGTTTTGGATTTCTGAAATATGACCAAAATGGGAATTTACTTCTTAGAGCGCACAACTGGCCCGGAGGTCCCTATAATGGAGGTGCAGGAGCATACTTTGATGTTGCTTCTAATGGAGATGTATACATCACGGGAAGTTTGTATATTGATTTAGACGAATGGATATATACAGTTAAGTTTAATTCAAATGGGGTCTTTCAATGGGGTAAGATATACAATTCGGACAATGAAGATCAGTCAAATGATATTGCACTGGATAATTCCGGTAATGTTATCGTAGTTGGAGCTACTGCAAACGGAGGGTACACTGGGTATGCATTGACAATAAAATATAATTCAAATGGGGACACGTTATGGACAATGCATTTTAACAATAGCCCAACAGATGCAGAAAATACAAAAGTTGTTTTAGATAACTTGAACAATATATATACAACCGGCGATGTTACTTT
>Ga0265318_10001166_pt1 | contig 16279 bp, 15 predicted proteins | sample 4821metaG_FD_192431 | JGI IMG/M metagenome (GOLD analysis project Ga0265318, IMG submission 192431) | Rhizosphere microbial communities from Carex aquatilis grown in University of Washington, Seatle, WA, United States - 4-8-21 metaG | ecosystem: Host-associated > Plants > Roots > Rhizosphere >... | reverse complement strand
GTCTGCATCATAACGCTGTGGAACAACGTACCGATCGTCGTGACGCCACCGCCACACATCGAACTGAAGGTGGTGGAGACGGACCCCGGAGTGCGCGGGGATACCGCGACCGGCGGCCAGAAGCCGGCGAAGCTCGAGACCGGCGCGGTCGTGCGCGTGCCGCTGTTCATCAATGAAGGCGAGACCATCCGCGTCGACACCCGCACCGCCGAGTACATCTCCCGCGCCAAGCAGTAGCAGTGCGGGGCGCAGTGCCCCGGGGGCCGCCGGTCCGGCGCCTGCAGCCTCACGCCCGGGCGAGCGGAAAGGGCAGCACCGCATCGATATGCGCGGCGCCGATACGCAGCATCAGCAGCCGGTCGAGCCCGAGCGCGACGCCCGAAGCCTCGGGCATCCCGGCGCTCAGCGCTGCCAGCAGCAAGGGGTCGATCGCGGGCTGCGGATGGCCCGCCGCGGCCCGCGCCGCTTGGTCGCGTTCGAAGCGCGTGCGCTGCTCCAGCGGATCGATGAGCTCCTCGAAGCCATTGGCGAGTTCGACGCCCTGATAGTAGAGCTCGAAGCGCAGCGCCAGGCGCGGATCCTGTGGGTCCAGGCGCGCCAGCGCCGCCTGCGCGGCCGGATAGTGGTGCAGGAAGCACAGTGCGTGGTGGCCGAGCGCCGGGCCGATCCGCGCGCCCATGAACCAGTCTAGCAGTTCATCGCGACTGCAGGCCCCGGCGAGCGGGGCGTCCAGACCCTGCGCGATCGCGCGCTCGCGCAGCGTGCCAAGCGGCGCGTCGAGGGGATCGATTCCCAGGTGGCGTGCGAAGGCCTCCGTGTAGCGCAGATGCTCGATGGCCGGAGCGTTCGGCAGCCCAAGCAGCTCGGTGCACAGCGTCGCGACCTCCGTCATCAGCGCCGCCATCGGGAAACCACACCGGTACCACTCGAGCAGCATGAATTCCGCGTTGTGCAGCGCTCCGGCCTCCTCGCCGCGGAACACGTGCGCGAGCTGGTAGATGTCCCCGCTGCCGGCGGCCAGCAGCCGCTTCATCGCATACTCGGGCGAGGTGTGCAGGTACAGCGTTGCGCCGTGGCCGGGCAGCTGCACGCGCGCGGATTCTATGTGCCGGTCGGTCACGGCGTGGCGCACCAGCGCCGGCGTGTCGACCTCGAGCACCCCGCGCGCCGCGAAGAATTCGCGCACCGCGCGCAGCAGCTGCGCGCGCAGCCGCAGGATGGGCAGCGCAGCACTCGGCTGCCACGGCGGCGGCGCATTCATCGTGTCAGCTGGCCGAGGCGCGAGCCGACGCGCACCGCGGTACCGGACAGGAGTGCCGGATCCCAGCGCATCGCGCCAGGCGGAAATAGCAGGATCACGGTCGAACCCATGTTGAAGCGGGCGAATTCCGCGCCGCGCTGCTGCCACAGGTCGGCGTGCGTGCCTGCCTCGAGCGGCTGCACGGCGCGCGTGCCGGGCGCGGGAGTGACCTGCCCGTGCCAGATCGTGCTGATGCTGCCGACGAACAGCGCGCCGACCAGCACCATCACGAATGGCCCGTGTTCCGACTCGAAGGCGCAGATGACGCGCTCGTTGCGCGCGTACAGGGCCGGCACGCGGGCGGCGGTGGCCTCGTTGACCGAGAACAGCCGTCCCGGAACGTGCCACGCCGATCGCAGGTGGCCCGAGAGCGGCATGTGCAGCCGATGATAGTTCGAGGGTGCGAGGTACAGGGTCGCATAGCTTCCGGAACGCAGGGTCTGCGCCAGCGGCTGCTGCGCGGCGAGCAATGCCTCGAGGCTATAGTTCCTTCCCTTGGCCTGCAGCATTTCGGTGTCGTGCATCAGGCCGGCACGGCTGACGGTGCCGTCACAGCACGAGCCGATGCTGCGCGGGTCGGGCTCGAAGCTGCGCGAGCCGTCGCGCAGCGCACGGGTGAAGAACGCGTTGAAGCTCGGGTAGCGCGTCGGCTCGCGCTCGACCGCATCGTCCATCGCCGGACGATACGCACGCACGAAGCGGCGGATCAGCAGGTTCTTGAACCAGCCGGTCTCGCAGCGCGTGAGCGCATAGGCGATGCGGCACAGCAGGTGATGGGGCAGCAGGTACTGCAGCGCGACAAACCCTCTGCCCATCGGTGCGACCGGTGGTCCTGACGCGTCTACAGCGCGGCTGCGCTGCGAATGCGCTGCAGATCGGCGCTCAAGGCGGCGACCGAAAACGGCGGGGAGAACACGGCCACGAGACGCGCGTGAGTGTCGAGCAGGTACAGTGTGGCGGAATGATCCATCGTGTAATCACCTCCGGGCAGGTTCTGGCGGACGGCGATCGCGCTCAGGCTGCGCAGCAGCGGCGCGAGCGCCGCACTCGGACCGCGCACGCCGATGAACTGCGGATCGAAGGCCGCGAGGTAGGCCTTGAGCAGCTCCGCGCTGTCGCGATCCGGGTCGATGCTGACGAACACGACCTGGACCTGCGGCAACGGCGGGGCCTTGCGCAGCTGGGCCAGGGTCGCGAGCGTGGTCGGGCAGACGTCCGGGCAGTGCGTGAAGCCGAAATACAGCAGCGTCGGATGCCCCGCGAGCCGCGCGCTCGTGAACGGTGTGCCGGTGGCGTCGGTCAGCTGAAAGGCCGCGAGCGCTCGCGGCTGTGGCAGCCACGTTCCCGAAGCCAGCGGTACGGCATTCTGCTGCATCATGCGGGCCAGCAGCGCGCCGGCGACGACGGCCGCAAGCCCGAAGCACGCGAACCACAGGGCGGAGCGGCGAGTCATGGCGCGATTATCGCATAGCGGTGGGACCGACCAGCGGCGCGCGCCGCAGCGCTCGCCCACCCGGGCGCCGGTCCGCACGGTGGCGGCGTTGCTCGAGCGCTGCGCGCGGCGCCTCGCGCGCGCGCGGCTGCATTTTGGCCACGGCACCGACAATGCGCGCGACGAAGCCGCGGCGCTGGTGTGGCACGCGCTGCGGCTGCCGCACGATGCCCCCGCCTCGCGCCTGCGGCGCGCGCTGACCGCGCCCGCGCTCGAGCGGCTCGAGGCACTGATGGCGCGTCGCATCGCCGAGCGAATTCCGGCGGCCTATCTGACCCAGCGCTGCTGGTTCGCCGGACTCGCGCTGCACGTGGATCCGCGCGTGCTCGTTCCCCGTTCGGCGATCGCGGAGCTGACGGAGCGCCGTTTCGCACCATGGATCGACTCCGCGCGCGTGCGCCGCGTGCTCGATCTGGGTACTGGTTCGGGTTGTATCGCTATCGCCTGCGCGCGGGCTTTTCCGCACGCGCGGGTGGATGCCAGCGACATCTCGCGCCCAGCGCTCGAGGTCGCGCGCCTGAACGTAAGGCGCCACCGGCTGCAGCGACGCGTGCGTTGCTGCGAGTCCGATCATTTCGCCGCTCTGGGCGCGCGTCGCTACGATATCATTGTGAGCAATCCGCCCTACGTGGGACGGCGGGAGTTGGCCGGATTGCCGCGCGAGTACCGGCACGAGCCGCGGCTCGCGCTGGCGGCCGGGGCGGACGGAATGGATTCGGTCAGGATCATCTTGCGCGAGGCATTCGTCCATCTCAATCCTGGCGGGATCCTGGTCGTAGAGGTTGGCAACACGGAGGCAGCACTGCGGCGCGCGTTTCCCCGCCTGCCTTTCACCTGGCTGTATTTCGAGCGTGGGGGTGGGGGCGTGTTCGTGCTCGGGCGCGAGCAGCTCGCGGCCCGGGCGCAGCGGCTCTAGAGCAGCGGCTTTAAAAAAGAGGCGGGCGGGCGATGTCGGGCAATGCGATCGGCAGACTGTTTTCGGTGACCACGTTCGGCGAGAGCCATGGTCCGGCCCTCGGGTGCATCGTGGACGGGTGTCCGCCGGGCATGGCACTGGACGCAGCGGACCTGCAGCAGGATGTGGACCGGCGGCGCGCCGGCACCTCGCAGTTCGTGAGCCAGCGCCGTGAACCGGATCTGGTGCGAATACTCTCCGGAGTATTCGAGGGCGTCACCACAGGCACGCCGATAGGGCTGCTGGTCGAGAACAGCGATGCGCGTTCGCGCGACTACGACCGTTTGCGCGACCGCTTCCGGCCCGGCCACGCCGATTACACCTACCAGCACAAGTACGGGCTGCGCGACCACCGCGGCGGCGGGCGCTCCTCGGCCCGCGAGACGGTGATGCGCGTGGCCGCGGGCGCGATCGCCCGCAAGTACCTTGCCGAGCGCCTGCGCGTGCGCATCTTCGGCTACCTCAGCCAGATCGGACCGCTGCGCCTCGAACCGCTCGATCCGGCCGCAGCCTACGACAATCCGTTCTTCTGTCCCGATCCATCGCGGCTGCCCGAGCTCGAGGCGCTGCTGTGGGACACGCGCGCGGCGGGCGATTCGCTCGGCGCGCGGCTCACGGTGTGCGCGGATGGAGTGCCGCCGGGCTTGGGCGAGCCGGTGTTCGACCGGCTCGACGCCGATCTCGCGCATGCGATGATGGGCATCAACGCGGTCAAAGCGGTGGAACTCGGTGACGGGGTCGCGGTCGCCGGCCAGCGTGGCAGCGAACACCGCGATGAGCTCACTCCACAGGGCTTCGCTTCCAATCACGCCGGCGGCGTGCTCGGGGGCATCTCCTCGGGCCAGCGCATCATCGTGCACCTGAGCCTCAAGCCGACCTCGAGCATCCAGGTCCCCGGGCGCACCATCGACCTGGACGGCAATCCGGTCGATGTGGTCACGACCGGCCGCCACGACCCGTGCGTTGGATTGCGTGCGACGCCGATCGCCGAGGCGATGCTCGCGATCGTGCTGATGGACCACTACCTGCGACAGCGCGCGCAAAATGGGGACGTGACGGTGCGAACACCCGACATCGAGCGCGCCCATGGCGCTACCATCGCACCTTCCAGCCGGCCGGCGGGCACGAGCGCCGCACTGCCGGGTGCGGACGATTGAGCGCCTCGAGGCATCAGCCGTCCTGTCAGTCAATCCTCAAGGAGTCGGTCGCGCGATGAGCAGGTCATTCAGAGTTGCAGTGGTCGGAGCCACCGGTCTGGTCGGCGAGACGATGATCCGCGTGCTCGTCGAGCGGGCCTTTCCGGTCTCGGAACTCCATCCGCTGGCGAGCAATCGCTCGCTCGGCAGGTCGGTTGAGTTCGGCGGGCACCACCGTGCGGTCGAGGAACTTGCGGGTTTTGACTTCGCGCGTGCCGACATCGGACTGTTCTCGGCTGGCAGCGAGATCTCGGCCGAATACGCGCCCAAGGCGGCCGCCGCCGGTTGCGTCGTGATCGATAACACGGCGCAGTTCCGCTACCAGGACGACATCCCGCTGGTGGTGCCCGAGGTCAATGCGCATGCGATTGCCGGATACCGCAAGCACGGCATCATCGCCAACCCGAACTGCTCGACGATCCAGATGGTCGTGGCGCTCAAGCCGATTCACGACGCGGTCGGGATCGAGCGCATCAATGTGGCGACCTACCAGTCGGTGTCCGGTGCCGGCAAGGAGGCGGTCGAGGAGCTTGCGACACAGAGTGCCGCGCTGCTGGGTGGCCGACCCATCGACGCGCCACACGTGATCGCCAAGCAGATCGCATTCAATTGCGTGCCGCAGATCGACCGCTTCCTTGACAACGGCTACACCAAGGAAGAGATGAAGATGCATTGGGAGACCCAGAAGATCATGGAGGACCCGACGATCCGCGTGAATGCGACTGCGGTGCGGGTGCCCGTGTTCTACGGCCACTCCGAGGCAGTCCATATTGAGACCCGGCGCAAGATTTCAGCGGTGGACGCGCGCGAGCTGCTCCGCCGCGCATCCGGGGTCACGGTCCTGGACGAGCGGGTCCCCGGCGGGTACCCAACCGCGGTTACCGAAGCAGCGAACCACGACACGGTTTATGTGGGCCGTATTCGCGAAGATATGTCGCATGAGCGGGGCCTCAACCTCTGGATCGTGTCCGACAACATCCGCAAGGGCGCTGCGACCAACAGCGTCCAGATCGCCGAGATTTTGGCCCGCGACTATTATTAAGTTATATTGCAACCCAAATGAGCGCAGGGTCTGTGAAATCGCGCTAACTCAATGTTTTCAAAAGCTTATCTAGCAGCCTGGTCCGCTGGGAGACACGATGTTCACGCGTAATTGTTACCGGGTTCTGCTGCTCACGCTGCTCTCCCCGGCGGTGACACTGGCGCTTGGCCTCGGGGAAATTCATCTCCACTCGGCGCTGAACGCCCCTCTGGATGCCGATATTGAGCTGAACAATGCGACCCCGGAGGACATCGCGGGCCTGCAGGCGACGCTCGCCAGCCGCGAATCCTTCACCCGCTACGGCCTGGATTATCCCGCGTTTCTGAGCAACTTGAGCTTGACCCCGGTTGCCGGCTCCGACGGCCATACGGTCCTGCACCTGAGCACTGTCGATCCGATAAATGAGCCGTTTGCGACGCTGCTGGTCGAGATCAACTGGGCGCGCGGGCACAGCGTGCGCGAGTACACGGTGCTGTTCGATCCGCCCGTGTTCGCGGGGCCGAGCGCCGATGCGGCTGCGGCGGCGGCTCCGCTCGCCGCGCCGGCCACTGGCACCACCCGGCGCAGCGGCAGCATCGAACGCCCGGCGGCGAGCGAAGCCGCGAGCGCGCCGGCTCCGGCGGCCCCCACGGCCGCTCCGGCCGGCGCCGTGGCGAGCGCTGCGGCGCCGAGCGCGCCCTCACCGCCGTCCGTCAGCACCGGTCACGACGTACACACGGGCGAGACCCTGTCGGGAATCGCATCGCAGGCCTACGGCCATGCGGACCGTACCGCGCGTGAGCGCCAGCTGGTCGCGATCTACCGCGCGAACACCCAGGCGTTCAGCGGCAACATGAACCTGCTGCGCGCCGGTACGCACCTGAGTCTGCCGGGCGATGCCGAGATCGAGGCGGTCAGCCCCGGTGAGGCGGTCGCCGAAGTGCAGCGCCAGAATTCGGCCTGGAATGAATCCCACAGCTCCTCCAGCGCCTCGAACGGCACCGGCGGATCGGGCCAGCTGCGTCTCGTGACGCCGCAGGAATCCGGCCCGGCGGCCGGAGCAGGTGCCAGCAGCGGCGCCGAGGCCGGCGCCGGCGGCGGCAGCGCATCGGCAGCCAAGGCCTCGGCCCTGCAGCAGCAGGTCACGCAGCTGCAGTCCCAGCTGTCCGATTCCCAGCGCCTGCTGCAGCTGAAGAACGAGGAACTCGCGCGGCTGCAGGCACGTGCCGCCACCACCAGTGCCGCTCCGACTCCGACCCCGGTCACCCCGGTTCCGACGCCGGCCTTGCCGGCGGCGCCCGCAGCCACGAGCCCTCCGGCCGCGCTCACCCCGCCGCCTCCGAGCCCCAGCCCCGCGGCGAGCGTGCCGAAGCCGGCAGCTGCGCCGATCGTTCATCCCGTGGTGGAGCCAGAGAGTTCGATGCTCGATCTGGCCGAAGAGTACTGGTACGTACCGGCCGGATTGCTCGCGATCCTGATTGCGCTGCTGGTGGTGCGCGCCGTGCGTTCGCGGCAGGAAGATGCATTTGATCGTTCGCTTGGGCGCGTATCCGAGCCGGGTTTCGAGACTCCGCCGCCGACCAGGCTGCGCAGCGACACGATTCCGGTGCGTGCGCTCAGTGGCGTGCGTGACGAACCGTCCTACAAGGTCGAGGAGTCCGGCAGCCACGAGGCCCCGAATTTCGATCGCGTCGGTGTCGTCGGCGGCGGCGCGGGCACCCGCCCGGTCGCCATCGAGGATCACGTCTCGACTGGCGCGCCGGTCGGTATCGATCAGGGTGATCCGCTCGCGGAGGCGGATTTCCACATGGCCTACGGCCTGTATGACCAGGCCGCGGATCTGGTGCAGATCGCGATCACGCGCGAGCCGGCCCGCCGCGACCTGAAACTCAAGCTGCTCGAGGTGTTCTTCGTCTGGGGCAACAAGGACCGTTTCCTGCAGAGTGCGCGCCAGCTCGCGGGCTCGCGCGATCAGGCACTGCCGGGAGAGTGGGAGAAGATCGTGATCATGGGGCGGCAGATCGCGCCCGAGGATCCGCTGTTCGCGAATGCCGGTGCGCTGGCGGGTGCCGCCAGTGGCGGTGTCGATCTCAATCTCGAAGGCGGCCAGAATCGCATCGACTTCGATCTGCATGGCGAGCCGGTGGTCAGCGCCGGGCCCAGCGATCCGGGCGTCGATCTGGATCTGAGCGCTGCGCTCGGGGATTCGGACCCGACCGGCGAGGCCCGCAAGATCAGCGATTCGGGCGTGAACTTCACGCTCGATGACACCGGCGTGGCTTCGGACGCGACCGGGACCACGCGCGAGATGCCAAAGACCCGCCGCGCTGACAGCACCAGCACGATGCGCGTGGCCGGCGGCGGCATGGCCGATCCCGAGGTCCCGACCGTCGAGCAGCCGCAGCTGCGGGGCGCCGACAATCCGACCATCCGCCAGAAGCTCGATGCGGCCACCCGCACCGGGATGGCGAGTGCCGACCAGACGGCGGAGCTGGAGATCGACGATCTGGGACTCGATCTGGGTTCGCTCGACACCGGCGTGCACGATTCCCTGGACTATCCTGCGATCGACCTGAACGGGCACGAGGCCGGCGGCGACGCCGCGGGGACTGCGCACGCGCAGTCCGATGCGCCGACGCTACTCGCGGGCCTCGACGATGCCACGCGCCAGCTGCTGGCGCGCGCCGATGCCCAGCGGGGCGAGACCATCGTGACGCCGCCTCCCGCGCGACCACAGTCCGCGACCGGGACCTGGCTGTTCTCGGACAGCGACTTCGCCGACGTCGTCGCCAAGGGCCCCGGCGCCGGCAAGGCACGCGCGGATGCGCCCACTCAGATCGTCACGCAGATCGCGCCGCGCCCTGCCATGGCGCAGGAAGGCGATACGGCCGCAACCTCCCGGCTCGGCGCGCTGGATACCAATGGCGTCGATCTCGACGTCGGCGACTTCGGCGATTTCAGTGCGGCGAGCAACGGCAACGCCGTGGACCTGGACGTCGGTACGGCCGCGGCGGATGGCGAGTAGGGCACCTACGTACGTACGCAGCGCATCTCGGCGGACGATGCGCCGCTGCCGGACCTCGAACCGGCCACGATGAGCGAAGTGGGTACCAAGCTCGATCTGGCGCGGGCGTACATGGACATGGGCGATCCGGAAGGGGCGCGCAGCATTCTGTCCGAGGTGCTCAGCGAGGGCTCGGTATCGCAGAAGCAGGAAGCGCGCCGCCTGATCGAGGCCCTGCCCGGCTGAGCGGCGCATGCGCCGTATCGCCGTCGGCATCGAGTACGACGGCAGCCACTACAGCGGCTGGCAGGTCCAGCACGGCGCCCCGAGCCTGCAGGCGACGCTCGAGGACGCGCTGGCCCGCGTCGCCGACGCGCCCGTTGCTCTGATATGTGCCGGTCGCACTGACGCCGGCGTCCATGCACGCGCCCAGGTCGGCCATTTCGATACCGCTGCGGTGCGCGCCACGCGCGCCTGGCTGCTCGGTGCGAATACCTACCTTCCAGGGGATGTCAGCGTGTCCTGGGTCCGCGGCGTGCCGGGACATTTCCACGCACGCTATAGCGCGCTCGCACGCACCTACCGCTACCTGATCCTGAACCGCGCTTCACGTTCGGCGCTGTCGCACCGGCGCGCACTGCTGGTGCATCAGAGGCTCGACGAGGCGGCGATGGCACAGGGAGCTCAATGGCTGCATGGTGAGCACGATTTCAGCGCCTTCCGCGCCGCCGAGTGCCAGGCCCGCTCGCCGGTGCGCGCATTGCACGCGCTCACGGTCCGCCGAGCCGGGGACTGGATCGCGATCGACGTGACGGCCAATGCGTTCCTGCATCATATGGTGCGCAACATCGTTGGCCTGCTGCTCGCGATCGGCCTTGGGAAAGCCCCGCCGGAGCGCGCACAGGCCCGGCTCGCGTCCCGCGCTCGCACGCCCGGGGAGCCGACCGCGGCGGCGCACGGGCTGTACCTGTGGCGCGTGCATTACCCCGCCGCGTTCGGGCTGCCGGCGGATTCGGCTATGATCGGCACCCCCAGTTTCGACGCGCCCTCGAGGATCGGTCCATGACCTGGTTCGAGAAGATCGTTCCCTCGCGGATCAAGACCGAGCGGCGCTCCCGCTCGGTGCCGGAGGGGCTGTGGATCAAGTGCACGACCTGCGACGCGGTGCTGTATCGCGCCGAGCTCGAGCGCAACCTGAACGTGTGCCCGAAGTGCAGCCATCACATGCGGATCGGCGCGCGCGAGCGGCTGCGCAGCTTCCTCGACCCGTCGCCGACGGTCGAGATCGGGGGTCGCGTGATGCCCGAGGATCCGCTCAAGTTCAAGGACAGCAAGCGCTACAAGGATCGGCTCGCGCAGGCACAGAAGGCGACTCGGGAGCACGATGCACTGGTCGCGCTGGCCGGTCTGCTGCACGGCGAAGCGCTGGTCGCCTGTGCGTTTGAATTCCAGTTCCTAGGCGGCTCGATGGGCTCGGTCGTCGGGGAGCGCTTCAAGCGTGCGGTCGACTACTGCATCGAGCATCGCTGTCCGCTGGTGTGTTTCTCCGCCACCGGCGGCGCGCGGATGCAGGAAGCATTGCTCTCGCTGATGCAGATGGCCAAGACCAGCGCCGCGCTCGCACGCCTCGCGCAGGCCGGTGTGCCGTTCGTCTCGGTGATGACCGATCCGACCACCGGTGGGGTGTCCGCCAGCCTCGCGATGCTGGGCGATCTGAACATCGCCGAGCCGCGTGCGCTGATCGGGTTTGCCGGTCCGCGCGTGATCCAGCAGACGGTGCGCGAGACGCTCCCGGAGGGGTTCCAGCGCAGCGAGTTCCTGCTCGAGCATGGCGTGCTCGATCTGATCATCGACCGCCGCGATATGCGCGACCGTATCGCGCAGCTGCTGCGACTGCTGCAGAAGAAACCACCACTGCAGGCCGCTTGAGCACGCGCTACCGGACGCTCGCCGAAGCGCTGGCCTGGCAGGGCAGCTCGCACGGTCGCGTGATCGATCTCGGGCTCGAGCGCGTGCGCACGGTAGCCCGCGCGATGGGCCTGCTGAACCCGTCCTGCCCGGTCGTGACCATCGCCGGCACCAACGGCAAGGGTTCCACCGCGACCGCACTCGCGGCCCTGTTGCGGGCCTGTGGGATGCATGTCGGGCTGTTCGCCTCGCCGCACCTGGTGCGCTACAACGAGCGTGTGCAGCTCGATGGCGTGCCGGTCGGCGACGCGCTGCTGCTCGCGGCCTTCGAGCGCATCGAGGCCGCCCGCGGCGCAACGACACTGACATTCTTCGAGTACAGCACGCTCGCAGCTTTGCAGGTGTTTCGCGACGCGCAGGTCGGGGCCATCGTGCTCGAGGTCGGGCTCGGGGGCAGACTGGATGCGACCAATATCCTCGATGCCGACGTCGCGGTGCTGTGTTCACTGGGTTTCGATCATCGCGATCTGCTGGGCGACACACTCGAGCAGATCGGTGCGGAGAAGGCCGGGATTTTCCGTCCCCAGCGGCCAGTCGTGCTCGGCAGCACGCTGATGCCGCAGAGCGTGCTCGCGCACGCGCAGGCGCTCGGCTGTCCGCTATGGCGTCCCGGCCATGAGTTCTCGATCCGGATCGATGGCGACGGCTACGGTGGCCAGTCCTGGGACTACCGCAGCGCTCGCTGCGAGCTGCGCGGTCTGCCGGCTCCGGCGCTGCCCGGGGCAATCCAGTACTCGAACGCGGCGAGTGCGCTGACCGCGTTGACGCTGCTGGAGGTGCCCGGCGCCTGCGATGCGACCGTCGTGGCCAACGCATTGCGAGTGATGCGGCTGCCGGGCCGGCTGCAGCGCGTGCCCGGCGATGTCGAATGGATTCTCGACGTCGCGCACAACGAGCCGGCCGCACAGGTGCTGGCGCAGGCGCTCGCCGCGCGCCCGGTTGCCGGCCGGACGATCGCGGTTGCCTCGATGCTGAGCGACAAGGATGCCGCGGCGATCACGCGGGCGCTCGACGGGGCGATAGACCTGTGGATCCTCGCGAGCCTGGTGCAGGAGCCGCGGGGCTTGAGCGCCGAGGCGCTGCAGGAACGGCTGCCGCCGCTGCGCGGCCTGGTGGAGCGTGCCGGCGGTGTAGCCGAGGCCTGCGCTCGGGCCCGCGCGCTCGCGCGATCCGGTGATCGCGTCGTCGTGTTCGGCTCCTTCCATGTCGTCGGGCCGGCACTTGAATGGCTTGGGATATACTGAAAGCCGCAAGCTATGGAAAACCGCCTCAAGGAGCGATTGACCGGCGCCGCGATCCTCGTCGCACTGATCGTGCTCGTCGTGCCCGAGTTGTTCCATGGCCAGCGTGATGCGACCCCGGTCGGCGCGCACGGGGCCGCCGACGGGCCCGCGGTGCGCTCCTACGTGATCGATCTGAAGGATTCCGCGGCGCACGATCCGGCGCCGGCACCGGCACAGCCTGTCATACCGCCGCCCGGCGCCTCCGCGGGGCCCAGTACGCCACCGGTGGCGGCCAGCGCGCCGGCCGCCGTGCCTGAAGCGCCGCCAGCCACGGTGGTGGCGGAGCCTGCGGCCGCGGCCTCATCGCGTTCCATGGCCGCCGGGTCGGCGGGCTGGAGCGTGCAGCTTGGGCTGTTTGCGCAGCGCGAGAATGCGCAGCGGCTGCTGCAGGCTGCGCAGTCCAAGGGCTTTGCCGTCAGCGTCAGCGGCGCCGATGCCAACGGTTTGTACCGGGTGCACCTGACGGGACTGTCCGACCGTGCCGCCGCAGAGACGGTCCGGGCGCGGTTGCGGGCCCAGGGCTTCGCTGCCGCCATTGTCGGGCCTTGAGCTCGGCACCAAAAGCGAGCGGCGGCCCACAGATCTGGGCCGTCGGGTCCGGCGGGCGGGGACACGAGCGCTAGAATGTGCGGCCTTCGCACCGGCTTGGGACTATGAACACGTTTGACATTCTGCTCTCGGTACTGGTCGCGGTGTCCGTGATTGCGGGCTTCGTGCGCGGGCTGTTGCGCGAACTCATTGCCCTGTTGAGCTGGGTGATCGGATTCCTGCTGTCGTGGACCTATGCCGAGCAGCTCGAGCCCTACCTGGGCGGACTGCTCGCACAGGCGGGTCTGCGGCTGTGGGCCGCGCGCTTGCTGATCTTGGTCGCAGTGCTGGTTGCGGGCACGCTGATCGGCGGCATCATCACGATGTTCGTGCGCCTCTCGCTCTTCAGTCCGCTCGACCGGTCGCTCGGCGGACTGTTCGGGCTGCTGCGCAGCGCGGTGGTCGTGGGGCTGTTGATGATCGGCGGCCATGCGCTGCGCATGGACCGCGAGAGCTGGTGGCGCGGATCCATCCTGGTGCCGTATGCGGAGCATCCTGCGAATGTGCTGCGCGCGCTGGTGGCTGAGCGTAAAATAGAAGCTTAAAGCAACAGGTAGTACAGCACCCCTATGTGCGGCATCGTCGGTATCGTCGGCACCAGCCCGGTCAACCAGCGTCTGTACGATGCTCTGACGGTCCTGCAGCACCGCGGACAGGATGCCGCCGGCATCATGACCGCGCATGAAGGCCGCCTCTGCTCCCACAAGGGCAACGGACTGGTGCGGGACGTGTTCGAACAGCAGCACATGCTCGAACTGGCCGGCCAGGTGGGCATCGGGCACGTGCGCTACCCGACGGCGGGCTGCGACAACGCCTCGGAGGCGCAGCCCTTCTACGTCAATGCGCCCTATGGCATCTGCCTCGCGCACAACGGCAACCTGACGAATGCCGCCGAACTCGCCGAGGTGCTGATCCGTGAGGACCGCCGGCACCTGAACACCGAATCGGACTCCGAAGTGCTGCTCAACGTGTTCGCCTCGGAACTGCAGCGCGTCGGCACCCCCCGGGTGACGCCGGCCGATATCTTCGCGGCCGCGAGTGCGGTCTACCGCCGCTGCCGCGGCGGCTACGCAGTGGTGGCGATGGTGATCGGCCACGGCATCCTCGGCTTCCGCGACCCGAACGGCATCCGGCCGCTCGTGATCGGACAACGCCGCACGGCGCGCGGCACCGAGTACATCCTGGCCTCCGAGAGCGTGGCGCTGGCGATGCTCTCGTTCGAGCTGGTGCGCGACGTTGCGCCCGGCGAGGCCGTGTTCATCGACGAGCAGGGCCGGCTGCACTCGCAGCAGTGCGTGGCCACGGTGCGCCATACGCCCTGCATCTTCGAGTATGTCTACTTCGCGCGCCCCGACTCGATCATCGACAACATCTCGGTCTACCGGGCGCGCATGCGCATGGGCGAGAAGCTCGGCGCCCGCATCCTGCGTGAGCATCCGGACCACGACATCGACGTGATCATCCCGGTGCCCGATACCAGCCGCACCAGCGCGCTGCAGATGGCACACCTGCTCGGCATCAAGTACCGGGAGGGGTTCAACAAGAACCGCTACATCGGCCGCACTTTCATCATGCCGGGCCAGGAGCAGCGCGAGCGCTCGGTGCGGCGCAAGCTCAATGCCATCGAGCTCGAGTTTCGCGGCAAGAACGTGCTGCTGGTCGACGATTCGATCGTCCGCGGCACGACCTCGGCACAGATCATCGATCTCGCGCGCGAGGCGGGTGCACGCAAGGTCTACTTCGCCTCGGCGGCGCCGCCGGTGCGCTTTCCGAACGTCTACGGTATCGACATGCCGGCGACCGATGAACTCGTCGCCGCTGGCCGCAGCGCCGAGGAAGTCGCCCAGGTGATCGGTGCGGACTGGCTGGTGTACCAGGAGCTCGAGGACCTCGTGGCCGCGTGTCGGCACGACAATGCGAAGATCGAGGAATTCGATACCTCGTGCTTTTCGGGCGAATACGTCACCGGCGACGTGACGTTCGAGTACCTGGACCGCCTGCAGCGGATGCGGTCGGACGAAGCGCGCAGCCGCCGCCGACACGCGCGCACGGGCCTGAAGGCCGTTCCCGGGCCCTGAAGCCGGCTGTCGCGCTTCCGCTCTCGAAGCTCTCGCCCTTGCGCCTGCTGCTGGTCGAGGACGATCCGAATGTCGGAACGCTGATCCGGCATCACCTGAGCTGTCACTGGTCCGATGCCGAGGTACGGCTGCACCCGCCACACAAGGACGGAGCCCTGCCTGCGGAATTCCTCGCCCAGGGCTACGATGCCGTACTGCTCTCCGCGCATCCGGGACCGGGCCTGGGGCTGGAGGACCTGAAGGACCTGCGCTCGCGACCGGGATTCGCGCCGGTCCTGTTCCTGCTGGATCGCGAGAATGCCCAGCTCCGTGAGCGGGCACTCGATGCCGGCGCCTGCGGCGTGATCGTCAAGAGCCGTATCGGGCACCAACAGCTGGTCGAGCTGCTCGAAGCCGCGGCGCGCGAGCACCGTCGGGAGCTCGCCGACTGGCGCATCTCACCCGCCGCGCTCGAGTCGCGGCGCTTTGGCGAGGCCCATATCCCGGGCTACCGGCGCGCCCGGCTGCTGGCCCGCGGGTCGGTCTCCCACCTGTACCTGGCCGAGAGCGAGAAGGCCGGAGCGCTGCTGGTGCTCAAGGTCACGCCGTCACGGCGCGACGAGGGCGGCGTCGACCAGGCGTTCGCGCGCTTCCTGCAGGAATACGAGATCGCCCGTCACGTGCACCATCCGAATATCGTGCGACTGCACGAACTCGGCGTCGCCGACGACCATGCCTACCTCGCGATGGAGTATTTCCCGTGCGGCGACCTGCGGCGCCGGATGCGCGCGGGCTTAGGCCCCGCGGCTGCGCTCGGCTATGCGGCGCAGATGGCGCGCGCGCTCGATGCGCTGCACGAGGTGGGCATCCTGCACCGCGACCTCAAGCCGGGCAACGTGATGCTGCGCGCCGATGATCAGGTGGCGCTGATCGACTTCGGCATGTCCAAGCAGGCGGCACTCGAGCTGGAGATCACCGATGCAGGGCTGATCTTCGGCACTCCGCACTACATGAGCCCGGAGCAGGGACATGGCCAGGCGCTCGATGCGCGCAGCGACCTGTACAGCCTCGGCGTCGTGCTGTACGAGCTGCTGACCGGGCAGAAGCCCTATAACGCCGAGAATCCGATGGCGATCATCTACATGCACCGCAACGCGGCGATACCGCGATTGCCCGAAGCGTTGCGGCGGCTGCAGCCGCTGATGGACCAGCTGCTCGGCAAGCTGCCGCAGGATCGATTCCCGAGCGCCGCGGCGGCGCTCGGGGCGCTCGAGGCTGCGCGCGCGGAATGGCAGCGGCGCGGCGAACTCGCGTGAGCATCCTCGCGGCGCCGACCGGGGAGGCATGGCTTGCCGCGGCGGTCGCGGGCTGGCGTGCCCTGCTGATCGATCATGCCAACTGTGAGAAGAAGGCCG
>Ga0265318_10001163_pt1 | contig 16304 bp, 13 predicted proteins | sample 4821metaG_FD_192431 | JGI IMG/M metagenome (GOLD analysis project Ga0265318, IMG submission 192431) | Rhizosphere microbial communities from Carex aquatilis grown in University of Washington, Seatle, WA, United States - 4-8-21 metaG | ecosystem: Host-associated > Plants > Roots > Rhizosphere >... | reverse complement strand
GGATAGTTGATCTGCAGGATGCGATTCACGAAGATATAAAATTACATTGGTCTGATTATCCTATAAGCAGGTGGGGAGCAAAAAACGCTGATGCAAATATTGATCACCGCCGCGTGCCGAACCAGCATGTGTGGTTCAAAAAATACTGGAATGAGATTTCAGGCGATGATTATCAGCCGGGTGATATCATTGAATGGGATATGGACGGCGACTCATGGGGAGATCACATAGGCATAGTTTCGGACAAAACTGAAAACGGAAAACCATTTTTAATACATAACTTTCCAAGTCCGGGATACGTAGCCGAAGAAGATGTGCTGAACAGGTGGAAAATAATAGGTCATTTCAGAGTAAAAGAAGGATCTCCTAACTGATTTAGGGCAGTAGGTCGAATTTGAAACTGATGGGAAAATATTTTAATTATTATAAAAATTCATAAATTTTTCATATTTTGGCGTTTTTTACCCATTTCTTTACCTTGCTTTGATATTTTAAAATATTTATATTCGTTGGTTAAAGTTTGTTTATGATTTTTATGACGCTCAGAAAAGCGTCATTTTTTTTCGTAAAAATTCAATTTTCCAAATTTATATAATTTTTTAACATGAAATCGGATATAGTAGATTCCTTTTCTCAAATGGTTAAGGATAAAAAGATGGACCGCGACGTTCTTGAAAGCGTGATCAAGGATGTTTTCGGTATGATGATTCGTAAAAAGTACGGGCAGAATGCAAGGTATGACGTTATTGTAAACATGGATAAGGGCGATATTGAAATGTACGTTATGAAAGAAGTCGTTGAAACTGTTGAGGACCCCGAAACGCAGATCACATTAGAAGACGCGAGAGAACATACCGAGGAAGAGCTTGAGGTAGGCGATGATTACGTGGAGGTGCTTGACGTTGTAGCTTTCGGAAGAAGGCATATTGTTAACCTGAAGCAAAATCTTAACCAGAAGATACGCGAAATTGAAAAAGAGATCGTTTACAACGACTATAAAGATCTTGCAGGCGAAATAATAGTAGGCGAGATTTACCAGATCAAGCCGACATATATTCTTCTTATTCATAACAGCCACGAAATAATATTTCCTAAAGGCGAACAAATACCGAAGGAAAGATATAAGAAAGGCGATAACATCAGGGTATATATAAAAGAAGTTCAGAAGAAACCCTCGGGCCCGCCTCTGATAATTACTTCAAGAGCCTGCGATGATTTCCTGAAGAAACTTTTTGAACTTGAAATTCCCGAAATTTACGACGGAGTTATAGAGATAAAAGGAATTGCGCGCGAACCGGGCGAGAGAGCCAAGGTAGCGGTATATTCATATGACGACAGGATAGATGCAGTCGGCGCATGCGTAGGCATGAAAGGGATAAGAATTCATTCTATAGTCCGCGAGCTTGCGAACGAAAACATTGACGTTATCAATTACTCGGAAGATATTGCGCTGTATATAGCAAGAGCGCTTGCGCCAGCGAAGCTGAAAGATATTTATCTTGATAAAGCGGCAAAGGTGGCAAAGATAGTCGCGGATGAGGACCAGATATCGCTTATTATCGGAAAGAACGGACAGAATATAAAACTCGCTTCGCGTCTTACCGGATTTGAGATCGACGTTGAACGAAAGAACGTCAAGAAGGCGGAAGAGACCGAAGACGAATCTGAAGAAAGCGAAGAAGAGAGCGAAGAAGCGGTAGCCGAAGAGTAATCTACAGAAGAGTAAAACTATAGAAGCGAGAGAACATTAACCAGATACATATTAATAATTTTAGAATACCGGAATTAATATTTAATGCCCGAATCAACTAAATCAGCCGGAAAAGGCGTACAAATATCCAGGATTGCCAAAGAAGTAAACAGGCAGTCCGGTGAAATACTCGAGTACCTCAAGCGTATAGGCGTCGAGGTAAGCGGCGTCATGTCAAAAGTGGACGAATCGGCATACCATAAAGTGCTGGGTCATTTTAAGTCAGATATTGAAGAAGCTGAAAAGCATAAACAAAAACTATTAGAGTTTAAGAAAAAGCACAGGACCGTTGAGATAAACGAAATAGAAGGCGAAGTAAAAAAAGAAAAAGAACGCAGGCTCAAAGAGGACGAGGAAAAGCGCAAAAAGCAGGAAGAAGAAGACAGGATAAAATCGGAAAGGGAGAACCAGTTCCAGAGAGAACTTGATGAAAAACGCAAGCTTATTGAGCAGAAGAAAGAAGAGATTGAACAGGAGAAAGAAGAAAAGAAGCGCAAAGCCGAAGAAGAAACCCTGAGAAAGGCGCAGCAGGAAATTGCGGAAAAAACAAAAGAAACGGAAACAAAACAGAAGAAAGAAGAACAGGATAAACCGAAGGTAGAAGTTAAAAAACCTGAGGTCAAAAAAGAAGAGCCGAAGAAAGAAGAACATAAGAAGGAAGAGCCCAGGAAACATATTCCAAGGCGGGAAGAACACAAGAAACCCGAACCGAGGAAAGACGAGAAGAAAAAAGAAGACTTCAATAAATTCAGGAGGCCCGAGAGGCAGCCGGAAAAGAAACCCGAGCGTGTTTTTGAGCGTGTAACAATAAAAGAAGATTTTCGCAAGAGCAAGAAGCCTATTCCCGGACAAAAACAGCGTCCGCCTTTTAAGAAGCCGTTTGTATCGCGCGAAGACGAAAGAAAACAAGCCGAAGAAAAAGCTAAGAACAAGCAACGGGATACAAGGCCCTCTCCCGCGGCAATACCGCAGACTCTCGAAGAGAGGAAGCGCGACCTTGAGAAGAAAATTAAGTCAAAGAAACAGCGCTATACCGATGGCGCCGAGGTAAAGAAGAGAAAAAAACAGGACGAAGCCGAGCTGAACATCGAGATAGAAGAAGCCATTCGCGAGACGATGGCAAAGATGGACGATGCGGGAAGCTTAACCTCAAGAAGCCAGCTCAGGAAAAAGAAGAAGAAGGAAAGAATAGAGCAGGAACAAAAAGAGCAGATGGAAATTCTTGCAAGAGCGAACATTCTTCTTGTAACAGAGTTCTTATCCGCATCTGAGCTAGCGACATTGATGGGAATTGAAGTGAGCCAGCTGATTCAGAAGTGTTTTGAGCTGGGTTTAATGGTGACCATTAATCAGAGGCTCGACCGCGACCTGATAATTCTTCTTGCCGATGAATTTGGATTTAAAGTAGAGTTCCAGAAAGAATATGAAGTTGATCTGCTTGCAGATATAATTGACCCGCCTGAAACATTAAAGCACAGGCCCCCGGTGGTAACCATTATGGGCCACGTAGATCACGGCAAAACATCGCTGCTTGATTATATCAGGAAAACAAACGTGGTTGCCGGTGAAGCGGGCGGTATCACACAGCACATTGGCGCTTACCAGGTAAGGCTTGATAACGGTAAACTGATCTCGTTCCTTGATACGCCGGGCCATGAAGCGTTTACCGCAATGAGAGCCAGAGGCGCGCAGATAACAGATATAGTTGTACTGGTGGTAGCCGCCGATGACAGCGTTATGCCACAAACGGTAGAAGCTATAAACCACTCGCTCGCCGCTAACGTTCCGATAATTGTTGCAATAAATAAAATTGATAAGCCTAACTCCGATCCGCTGAAAATTAAAACCCAGCTTTCAGAGCGCGGTATATTGGTTGAAGAATGGGGCGGGAAATACCAGTCAGTTGAAATTTCAGCCAAGGCGGGATTGAATATAGACGTTCTACTTGAAAAAATATTGCTTGAAGCTGAAGTGCTTGACCTTAAGGCAAATCCTGACAGGCAGGCGCGCGGCGTAATAGTTGAAGCCAAGCTTGATAAAGGCAAAGGCACTGTAGCAAGCGTTTTGGTTCAAAAAGGAACTTTGAAAGCGGGCGATTCATTTGTAGCCGGAATATACAGCGGCAGAGTGAAAGCAATGTATGATGAAAGAGGACATAAGGTAGAAAACGCCGCGCCATCAACGCCGGTGCAGGTTCTTGGATTTGACGGTATGCCTCAGGCAGGCGACGTGATGGTGGCTCTTGAAAGCGAACGCGATGTAAAAGAAATTTCATTGAAGCGCCAGCAGTTAAAACGCGAACAGGATTTCAGGCAAATTCATTTAATTACGCTTGATGATATATCCAAACAAATAAAGGAAGGCAAGCAGGTTGACCTTAACGTTATTATAAAAGGCGACGTTGACGGTTCGGTTGAAGCTTTGTCTGATTCATTGCTTAAGCTAGGCTCGAGTGAAGTTAAAGTCAGCGTTATACACAAAGGCATCGGTGAAATATCCGAAAATGACGTATTACTTGCGGCGGCTTCGGGAGCGATAGTCGTTGGATTTAACGTAAGACCGAATCTTAAAGCCAGAAAATTAGCGGAAGCGGAAAATGTTGATATCAGGCTGCATAATATTATATACGATGTAATAAACGAAGTGAAACTTGCGCTTGAAGGCTTGCTTGAACCTGAAAAGAAAGAAGAAATTCTTGGCACGGTTGAAGTCAGAGCGACATTTAAAGTGCCGAAGGTTGGAATGGTTGCAGGCTGTTACGTGGTTGACGGGAAAATATCCCGCGGAAATAAAGTGAGGCTGCTCAGAGACGGTTTTGTTGTATTTGACGGTAATATATTCGCGCTCAGAAGATTTAAAGATGACGTGAGAGACGTTGAATCAGGTTACGAATGCGGGATAAGCCTTGAGAATTACAACGATATTAAGGTGGGCGATATAATAGAGTCTTATAAAATAGTAGAGATAAAGAGAAAGCTGGCATAACTAGCTCTTAAAAGCCGGCGCTGTTGTTTATGCGGATTTTATAATTTTGTTCATTGTGGAGGATACTGGTATGTCAATCAGGGCGGAGAAAGTTTCAGAAGAAATAAAACACAAATTAGCTGACGTTCTTTCAAAAGATTTAGCAGACCAAAGCCTCGGGCTTGTTACAGTAACAAAAGTAGTTACTGCAAACGACCTGAGAGTTGCAAAAGTGTTTATAAGTTTCCTGGGGAATAAAGAACCTGCTGAAAAATGCCTGGAGAAGGTTAACAACAGGAAAAAGCAAATCAGGATGCACTTAAGCTCCCGGCTTTATTTGCGGTATATGCCCGAGCTGCTTTTTTATCATGATGACACGGCTGAATATGCAAGCAAGATAGATGAACTGATCAAACAGATCCATAAAGATGAAAAAGAAGAGTAACTTTGAGTGACTGCTAATCCCGAAATAACCGGAAAAGTCAATCTTGAGGCAAAAAACGAAGAAGGTTCATTAATACTTATCGATAAACCTCTCGGATATTCAAGCGCAAAAGTTGTAAACATACTCAAAAAAAGGCTTAATATTAAAAAAGCGGGGCACTCAGGCACGCTTGATCCCAAAGCGACGGGATTACTGGTTATATGCACGGGCAGAAAAACCAAAGAGCTCAACAATCTTCTGGACGTTGATAAAGAGTATGAAGGCGTTTTAATTTTAGGAGGCAAAACAAAAAGTTTTGACACTGAATCAGAAGTTTACGATGAGATAAGCACAGGCGGCATTACCGATGATATGATCCTTGAAGCCGCAAAAAGTTTTGTAGGCAAGTCACAACAGTTGCCGCCCATGTTTTCGGCGGTAAAATACAAAGGTAAACCGCTTTATAAGTATGCAAGGAAAGATAAGGATATTGAGCGTGTGACGAGGACTATAAACATAAAAGAGTTTGAGATTACAAATATATGTTTGCCCGAAGTTACATTCAGAGTGTCCTGCTCCAAAGGAACATATATCAGAACGCTTGCCAATGACCTTGGCGAAAAACTCGGAGTTGGCGCATATTTGAAAAGCCTGAGAAGGACACGGATCGGGGAATACGATGTGAAAGACGCGCCGGAACTTGATGAATTTATTAAGCAAAACATAACATAGATTATTCCTTTATTTGACGCAGAGTATGCAGGTTTACAGAAATATAAATGAAGTTGTTAAAGATACAAATACGGTATTAACCGTAGGAACCTTTGACGGCGTTCACCTTGCCCACAGGCAGGTTATCGGGATGGTTCTGAAGCTTGCCGAAAAGAAAAAAGCGCGTTCTTTTATAGTAACGTTTGAGCCTCACCCGCAGGAAGTTTTGAAAACCAAAACGCCTGATATAAAAATGCTATGCAGCATCGAAGAAAAACTTAAAATGTTCGAAGAGCTGGGCGTTGACAATGTGCTTGTGATAAAATTCACCGAGGAGTTTTCAAAAACCAAGGCGCACGAGTTCTATGAGAATTTAATTTGCGGGAAGATCGGGATATGCGATCTTGTGGTTGGATACGATCATTTATTCGGTAAAGACAGAGAAGGAAACTTCGATATGCTTACGGCGCTCGGCAAAGAGTTTAATTTCGGCGTCCACAGGGTTGAAGAAATTGATGTAGGCGGCATGCCCGTCAGCAGCACAAGGATCCGCAAATTAATGGCTGAAGGGATGATACACGAAGCTAATAAGCTGCTGGGATATGAATACGGATTCGAGGGGATTGTTGTTGAAGGCGATAAAGTTGGCAGAACAATAGGATTTCCGACGGTTAATTTAAAGCCGGTAAAAACTAACAAGGTTATGCCTAACGACGGGATCTATTGCGTGAGGGTAACGCATAAAGAAGACGCTTACTTTGGGATGATGTATGTTGGCTACAGGCCTACTCTGACCGAAGGAAAAGTAAGGGCGCTTGAAGTAAATATATTCGACTTCGAAAAAACCGTTTACGGCGATAAGCTGTTAATAAATTTCCTCGTAAAGCTGCGTGAGGATAAGAAGTTCGAATCAAAGGAAGCGCTTATAGAACAAATTAAAAAAGATAAAGTAGATTCATTAAAATTCATAAACATAAAAACAAAATCATAGGTAACAACTTTAAGGAGATAAAATGTCTTTAAACAAAGAACAGAAACAAGAAATTGTTTCGAAGTACGGAAAGGGTCCAAAGGATTCCGGCGTACCTGAGGTCCAGATTGCAATATTGACCCAGAGGATCAACGATTTGCAGGCAACGCATTTTGACAAGAACAAAAAAGACAACCATTCGAGGCTTGGCCTCCTCAAAATGGTAGGTAAAAGAAGAAGGCTGTTAAGGTATCTTGAGAACAAAGATATCGAACGCTACAGGAAGATTATTAAAGAACTTAACATCAGAAAGTAAGTATATCGAATCCGGGCGGTTATGTATGACCGGCCTGTTGACGGATAGTTGTTTTCAGGGAGAATAAAAAAAGAAAATGGTAACAATAAAAGAAATAAATATAGGCGGACAGATACTTAAACTTGAAACAGGGAAACTTGCCAAACAGGCAAGCGGAGCTGTGCTGGCTACTTACGGAGATACAATGGTGCTGGCAACGGTTGTTGGCGCGGAAAACCCGGTGGAAGGACAGGATTTTTTCCCTCTCCAGGTTGAATACAGGGAAAAAACTGCGGCGGTCGGTAGGATCCCCGGCGGATTTTTCAAACGCGAAGGCAAACCGAGCGAAAAAGAAGTGCTTACATCAAGGTTGATAGACAGGCCGATCAGGCCGTTATTCCCCGATGGCTATAAGTGCGAAACCCAGATAATTATCGGCGTCTATTCATCCGACCAGGAAAATGATTCGGATGTGGTAGCGGCGGTTGCTGCTTCTGCGGCGCTGATGGTTTCAGATATTCCGTTCGAAGGGCCAATCGGCGAAGTAAGAGTAGGCAGAGTTAACGGCGAGTTCCTTGTGAACCCTACGCATACCCAGCTTAAAGAAAGCGATATGGACCTTATTGTCGGCGGAACCGAAGAATCGGTTGTAATGGTTGAGGGCGAAGCAAACGAAGCGTCAGAGTCTGATTTGCTCAGCGCTGTCAGGTTTGCTCACGAAAACATTAAGCTATTGTGCAAAGCGCAGAAAGAGCTTGCAGCTGAATGCGGAAAGCCGAAACGCGAAGCCAAGCCGGCTGAAGTGAACGAAGAGCTGATTAACGAAGTTAAAAGCCTTAGTTTTGATAAGCTGAAAGAGATTCACCGCACAGCCTATAAGAAAGAAGAAAGAAGCCTGAAAACAAAAGAGCTTTTCGATTCAGTAATTGAAGCTCTTAAAGAAAAATATCCGGAACAGGAAAAAGCGATCTATACAATCTATGATGACCTGCAGTATGAAGACATGAGAGAAATGATACTTACCGAAGGTAAGAGAATTGACGGCAGGACAACGAAAGATATAAGAACAATTACCTGCGAAGTCGGAATACTTCCAAGAACTCACGGCTCATCGCTGTTCACAAGAGGCGAAACACAGAGCTTGACGTCTCTAACGCTGGGTACAAAGATGGACCAACAGAGGATTGACGGCTTGCTTCCGGAAGAAGATAAGTCATTTATGCTTCACTATAACTTCCCGCCGTTTTCAACCGGCGAGACCGGAAGATTTACAGGTCCCGGAAGGCGCGAAATAGGGCATGGACATCTGGCTGAGCGCTCATTAAAGAGCGTGCTTCCCGATGAAAAAGATTTTCCGTACACCATAAGAATAGTATCGGACATTCTTGAATCGAACGGCTCTTCTTCAATGGCTACAGTTTGCGCAGGCACGCTTGCGCTTATGGATGGCGGCGTCTCGATTAAAAAGCCGGTCGCGGGTATTGCAATGGGACTGATAAAAGAAGGCGACAGGATCGCGGTTCTTTCTGACATACTTGGAAACGAAGATCACTTAGGCGATATGGATTTCAAAGTATGCGGCACAACCGAAGGCATAACAGGGTTCCAGATGGATATAAAAATAAAAGGCGTGTCGTTTGAGATAATGGAAACAGCATTGCTTCAGGCAAAAGAAGGAAGATTGCATATACTTGGAATTATGAAAGAAACGCTTGCCGAGCCGAGGACAAACATATCATCTTACGCTCCGCACTTGTATACAATGACAGTTCCTATCGATATGATAGGCGCAGTAATTGGGCCGGGTGGCAAGAACATCAGGCATATAATAGAGCAAAGCGGCGCTGAAATTAATATTGAAGACGACGGAACTGTTACAATTGCGGCGGTTTCAGGAGAATCAGCAAGTATCGCTCAATCTATGATTGCAAAGATTACCGAAGTGCCTGAAGTCGGAAAGATATACCAGGGTAAAGTAGTAAAGACAACCGAGTTCGGCGCATTTGTAGAAATTCTGCCGGGCAAAGAAGGCTTACTGCATATTTCACAAATTGATATCAAGCGAGTTGCTAAGGTTGAAGATGTACTGAAGCGCGGCGATGAAATTGAAGTTAAAGTTATCGCAATCGATAAAGAGAACGGCAAATATTCGCTTAGCAGAAAAGTCCTGATGGAAGGTTACAATCCTGAAGACGATAAAGATAAAGGGGAACGCAAGCATCACAGCGGAAGCGGCGACCGCAGGCGTCACGATGGACATAGAGAACATAAAAAGGATTGATGATTTGTGATTTGAGATGTAAAGATTTGAAAACAAAAGAATAACAAGAAATGCGGACTTAGAAAGTTCGCATTTTTTGTTTGTAAGTCATATATTTGAAAAAACAATATAATCAGCAAGACAAAATTATGCGATTTGCCTCAATTCTTACAATTTTATTAGTCTTTTTCGCTATAAGTTTCTCACAGCAAGTGTCAAACGGGCAAGCAGAACAAACCGCTAAAAAGATCGAGTCCTATTTAGACAAAATCGAAGCGGTGGGATTCTATGGGAGCGTCCTGGTTGATATTAACGGCGAAAAGGTACTTTCCAAAGGGTATGGATTCCGGGATGAATCCGAAAAACTTAAGAATACTCCATATACAATATTTGATATCGGCTCTTTAACCAAACAGTTTACGGCAGCTGCTATTCTGAAGCTTGAAATGCAGGGGAAGCTTTCTACTGATGATATAATTTCAAAATATTTTGAAAATGTTCCTGCGGATAAATCAGGCATTACTATTCATGAACTTCTGCGGCATGCTTCCGGATTAAAAAGCGTCGTTGGCGGCGATTATGACAAAATAACCCAAGATGCATTTATAGATTCAGTTTTGAACTCGCCGCTAAAATTCGAACCGGGAACCGCATTTTCTTATTCAAATATCGGGTATAGTTTGCTTGCCATGATTATCGAAAAAGTCTCGGGTATGAGCTATGAAGAATACTTATATGAAAACCTGTGGAAGCCCGCACAAATGGAATCTACCGGTTACACCCGCCCAAATTTTGAAAGCGACATGATTGCGAAGGGGTATAACCCAATGAGCGGTAATCTATGGGGAAAACCAACCGATAAAGCGTGGGACGGCAATGCTCCTTATTGGCATCTGAAAGGCAACGGCGGAATACTCTCGACAACGGAAGATCTGTACAAGTGGCATTTAGCTCTTTTAACAGACAGCATTTTATCAAATGAGGCGAAAGAAAAATACTTTTACCCGAAGCTTAGAGACAATGAAAGCTCCGACTCGTATTACGCATATGGCTGGGACGTTCATAAGACAATCAGAAACACTAAACTCATCAGTCACGATGGCTTTAACAGGATTTTCTACGCTGATTTTTTTAGATTTGTTGACGAAGGAGTTACAATAATTACACTTACAAACAAAGCCCTCCCTGATTTTACCGGAACCAGTATGGAGATCTCAAGAATAATATTTGAACCCAATTATAAGCCGGTAATTCCCGCGGCCGATAATGAAACAAACCGCAATTTCACCGCTGAAATAATTAAAATCTTAAAAGAAAAAGGGCTCAAAGCGGCAATAAAGGCATTTAAAGAACGAACAGCCGGAGCCCAGCTTATCGAATCCAGTTTAAATGTTGAAGGGTACGATCTGATTAAAGCAAATAACTTTAAGCAGGCTATAGATATATTTCTTCTGAATGTTTATGCATATCCTGATTCTTTTAACGCATTTGATAGCTTAGGCGAAGCATATATGGATGACGGCAATAATAAACTGGCAATAGAAAACTATAAGAAGAGCCTAGAGCTTAATCGGGGAAACGAAAACGCAGTTGAGATGCTTCAAAAACTGGGAAATAAATGAATATTTTAAGGAGTGTTTTGACTATAATTCTCCGGGTATGGAATTGAAAATATTGAGCGAAAAGCATATATTGTAATAAATTGTAATACAATGAGAGAAATTCTATCAATCAGTTTGACGGCAAAATTAAAGCGCAAAATCAACAGCGCTTCAAGGCAGTATAAACTGTCTAAAAGCGAAATAGTAAAACGGGCGCTTGATAAATATCTTGTAAGTATGGATTTTTTGAAACTCCGGGAAAAAATGATGCCATATGCCCGAAAAAGGAATTACTTTTCTGATGAAGATATTTTTAACGATAAAGATATTTCTTGAAGATTGTTTTTGATACTAACGTTATTTTGTCCGCTTTTTTTACGGAGGGTCTCTCTTATAAAGTATTTGATGAATGCCTGAATAATTTCGATATTGTTATATCAAAATGGATCATCTCGGAAATTGAAGAGAAGTTACGGCATAAATTTAAAATTCCGAATCCTCAGATCAATCAACTTACCAAATTCCTAAGAACAAATTTGATAAACCTGGAGCCAACAGGTCCGCTTCCTAAAGTTTGCCGCGACAATGATGATAATAATGTGCTTAAATTAGCCGATTTTTCCCGGGCTGATGTGATTGTAACAGGCGACAAAGATTTACTTGTTTTAAAATCTTATTTAGGGGCCAAAATCATGAACCCACGGCAGTTTTTTGAAAAGTATCTTCAATGAAGTTCTTAAAAACCGAAAAACTAATTGGAATCAATCAGTAAATGAATTTTTCTCCCATCGATTACGGCATAGTAGCGGTCTATCTTGTCGGCGTTGTTATTTACGGATTTATATCATCGCGTAAGCAGAAAACCACAAAAGATTATTTCCTCGGCGGCAAAGAGATGAAATGGTGGGCGGTTGGACTTTCAATTGTAGCAAGCGAAACAAGCACTCTTACATTTATCAGCATTCCCGGACTTGCATATCGCGGTAATTTGCAGTTTATGCAGCTAATATTCGGATATTTTGTAGGCAGACTGCTTGTAACTGTTATTTTCATTCCCGCTTATTATAAAGGTAATATTGAAACTGCGTATGATTTCCTTGGCAAGCGGTTTGGACAGGGACTTCGCAAACTTACATCATCTGTATTTATTATAACAAGAGTTCTTGCTTCCGGAGTGAGGCTTTTCGCTACTGCAATTCCCGTTCACATCATAACCGGGTATGATTATCCTACAAGTATCGCAATAATCGGATTATTCACTTTGATATATACTTATCTTGGCGGATTGAAGGCTGTCGTCACAATGGATGTGGTTCAAATGTTTATTTATGTGGGCGGGGCAATAACGTCAATGATTATTGTTTTTCATTACTTGCCAAACGGATTGGATGATGTTATAAAATACGCGACCATAAACGGAACCAATAAATTTGAAATTTTCAGCGTTAATCCGTTCACAAACTTCTCTGAATTTTTTGCAACGCCGTACACGCTTGTCGGCGCGCTTCTTGGCGGAACGTTTCTGACTATGGCTTCGCACGGAACCGACCAGCTGCTAGTTCAAAGATTGCTTGGGTGTAAAACAAAGAAAGAGAGCCAGAAGGCGCTGATGCTTGACGCAACAGTAATAGTAATCCAGTTTGCATTCTTCTTATTCCTCGGGTTGTGTCTGTATGCGTTTTATCATGGCGTTGCGTTTAACGAGCTTGTGATGAAATCAACCGGCCTAAAGCTTGGCAGCTCAGACGAAATTTTTCCGAAGTTCATAGTTGAAAATCTGCCGGCAGGCGTTGCGGGCCTTGTGATAGCCGGCATTCTAGCATCTGCTATGGGTACGCTTTCGTCTGCAATCAGTTCGCTTGCGTCATCTACTTATCTTGACCTGTTTCGCCCAAGGTCAAAAGAAGGAATTGCCGAAACAGGCGACCCGAAGAAAGAAATGTTCTGGTCGCGTGTATTTTCTTTACTATGGGGTGTAGCGCTTACAGGCGGAGCAATGATATTTAAAGACTCAAAAAACCCCGTGGTTGAGCTTGGTTTATCCATAGCGTCGTTTACATACGGCGGATTACTGGGAACATTTCTACTGGGTGTATTCTTTAAGAAAATAAGGCAGGTTGACGCCGCCATTGGATTTATCTGTGGAATTCTTGGAATGGTTTTTGTAATTTACTACACCAAAACCGCTTATACGTGGTATACTATAATAGGAGTTATAATTACAATCGCAGTCGCAAACATCATAAATTTATTTACTAACAAAAAAATTAAAACGGCAGAACAAATATGAAACTAGCAGTCTCTCTTTTTTTATTTCTCGCGCTGGCATCGGGCCTTTATGCGCAGAGCTACACTATAGAATTGAAGGAAATCAAGAAGAAGGCAAAAACGCCGAAACAATATGAAATTTCCATTTCCTACCCGCAGATAAAAGGATTGAACAACTCCTCGCAGGACGGATTCAATAAGATGATGACCGCACGGATGAATGCCGAAAAGGACAGTTTTGAAGTTTGGATGAAAGACTGGGAAGTAATGAATCACCAGCCGGACATGGGAAGCTATTACGATGTAAATGATACAGTATTGTATATGGATTCAAAAGTAATAAGCGTTATATGTTATGTTGATACTTATTTTGAAGGCGCTGCGCACCCTAGCAATTGGTCGTTCAGTATTAATTACGACCTTGGCGCTAATAAGGAATTGAAGCTTTCAGATTTGCTTACTGGTGATTATGTAAAATTCCTTTCCCAATATTGTATTAAAGATATAACAAAACAGAAAAAAGATAATTACGCTCCGGAGCTGACAGAACCTGATGAATTCACGCTTGATGGCGCAAGCCCGAAAGAAGAAAACTTCAAAGTATTCAATCCAACTAAAGAGGGATTTTTGATAACATTCCCTACATACCAGGTTGGCGCTTATGTGGAAGGACCCATGGAAGTATTGATTCCCTATAGTGAATTGAAGAGCTACGTAAAATCAGGCGGACCTCTTGAAAGTTTTGTAAAGTAAATCCGGATTTTAATGATTTTCAAAGCCAAATCTGAGTTTCGGATTTGGCTTTTTTTATGTCAAAAATTTCAGTCCCATATCCCCTGAATCTGTTACAATTTCCTATTAAACCTTTCCCGAATCCCGTTGTCCTATTAACAGTAGACTTAAAAAATCATTAAAAAACAACAAAAATCAACAAAAATTAACAAATTAAACGAGAAACGGGAGATATTTACAATGAAAAATTCAAAAACACTCAAAGTAATGGCTGCGCTTATTGTAATAGCCGGAATGACAGCCTACTTTGCCGCTTGCGGCAATAGCGTAACAACAACTCCGATGACTGATAATGATTTTATAACTGACGTTGTAAAGGGCACTCAAACCGATGGCGCTTCAGAAAGTCCGTTGCTAGCGACTGATGCATCCGACATTGACGATGGCGGAGCAGTTGCGGATAATGACGGCGGCCCAATGAACCCCATCGACTCACTTAAGAAATGGGGAAGGCACGTATTAACCGTAGATGTTGACGTTCACATTGATGATGAAGGAGATACTGTTAAGTCAGCGCTTGTTACAAGAACTATTCACGGTGTATATATTATAAGAGGATACGCCGGCGGCGTTATGGATTCAGTGAATAAGCCATACATTGAAGTACTTAAAAGAAGAATCGACTTCAAAAGAATTAATATGACGTCCGATCCGAGAAGGAACTGGAGACTATATCATGTTTCAATGCTGAATGGTTCAACAACTTCTCCGCAAAACGGAACGGATAATATCACAATGACAAACATAAGCGTTTATGTGAACGGAAATTTAACCCCGGCATATTCATTTAACGGACCGGATTTTACTCAAAATATTTTTACAACGATGTGGGCAGGCGGCGCTGGAATCCCGGAATTTGACCAGGGAACAACAATAAGAATTGTCGTTTCGCTTACCTCAAACCAGCCCGACACCGATTATGTTGCATGGCACTGGGTAAGAAATACGTTTGGTTTTCACAGGGTTCCGTTTACTTTAACTTCAAGTCTCGGCAATAGCGCCAGGACCTATGAAAAAACATTCACAATTTTCAACGGTCACAGGATAGGAGTATTCAACGGATATATAAGCGCAAATACACGTCAATCTTTGTGGGATGATGACCCTTCGAAATTTTCTTCAACCTCAACCGGCGCGCCGTATAAAGTAACGCATTAAAAAAAGTTAAATCTAACCGCTCTCAAAAGAGGCTGCTTCAAAAAAGAAGCGGCCTCTTTTTTTACGATCAAGTCTTTCCTCAACAAAATTTTATTTTTACAAATACCCCGTTTACGTTTAAACCTTTCTTATCCCGGTATGTCATATAGTTACAAAAGGTCCGGAACCAACAAGTAAAGAAATTAAAAAAACTAATAAATAAACCAAACAGGAGATAACAAAAATGAATTCAATAAAATCAATAAAAGGTTTGCTGGCGCTTCTAATCATAGGCGGCATAGCGTTTTATTTTACGGCTTGCAGCCAGGATAACATTACATCTTCAGATAACTTAACAGACGACCAGTATCTGCAGCAGGTAGTTCAATCCGGCACAGGAAGCAACAACCAGGCGGAAGAAGACCTGATGGCGAATGAATCAGGCGACATGGATAACAGCGGCGCCGTCCCCAATAACGATAATCAAATCGACACATTAATTAGATGGGGAAGAAGGATAACGGGCGTTAATGTTAATTATTCTATTACTTCTCTTAGCGATACTGAAAAAACAGTAAACGTTACAAGGACTATTTCAGGCAACTATATTATCATAGGCAATGTAAACGGAACGGTAGATACTATCGTAAAACCGTACACTGAAGTATTGAAGAGATACGTTGCGTTCAAGAGAATTGCAAGAACCAATCACCCCAGGTTTAACTGGAAGCTTTACCAGGTATCGATGGCTGACGGCCAGACAACCGCTCCGCAGGTTGGAACCGATTATGTAAAAATGACAAAACTGGAGGTTTATGTTAACGGTTCGCTTAAATATACTTTGAGCGGCCCCGACTTCACTCAGAATATTTTTACAACCATACGTTTTAACGGCGCGGGAGTGCCTTCTGTGAATTTAGGCGACCAGGTCAGAATGATAGTTTATACAAATTCATCTCAAACTCAGACCGATATAGTTGCATGGCACTGGGCGCGCAATACATTTGGTTTCCACAGAGAGCCGTTTACAATGACCTCAAACGTATGGGACCCGGCAATTAACGGGTATGACAGGACTTACGAAAAGACTTTCACAATTTATATGCAGCACAAAATAGGTATCTTCAACGGA
>Ga0265318_10001161_pt1 | contig 16316 bp, 13 predicted proteins | sample 4821metaG_FD_192431 | JGI IMG/M metagenome (GOLD analysis project Ga0265318, IMG submission 192431) | Rhizosphere microbial communities from Carex aquatilis grown in University of Washington, Seatle, WA, United States - 4-8-21 metaG | ecosystem: Host-associated > Plants > Roots > Rhizosphere >... | reverse complement strand
CATCGGCCCGTTCAGCACCCACGGGACGAGGCGCGAGTCGGAGAGGGAGACGAGCCCCGCGTTCTCCCACTTGACGACGCGGTCGAGCTGGCCCCAGAAGCTGCCTCCCCGCACGAACAGCACCACAGTGTTGGGCTCGCTCCAGTCCCGACCGTTGAGATGGCGCACCTGCGACCCGGCATCCGCCCCTCCCCTGCCCCAGATCGCGATGCGGCTCGTGCCGCGGCTGTCGTTGGCGATGGCGAGGTTTGAGAAGGACACGCCCGGCTGCTGGGTCGAGCGCGCGTCGATGCCAATGTCGACCCCGTCCAGGTCGACGTCGCTCATCTGGCCGTTGGTCGAGCCTTCCGCCGAGGCCGACAGCTCGATGCCCACGTGGTAGCCCCAGCTGAAGATGTTCTCGACCACCTCCCAGTCGGCCCGCTGGAAGATGAACGAGGTGGCGTTCGCCTCCGTGAAATCGAGGACCCGCTTGTCCTGGGACCAGAAGGGCCAGAAATGGACATCGTGGATCCGCCCGATGTCGGTGCATTTGTCGACCCAGATCCCCTTGAGGAGCGGCTGGCCGTAGAGGCCCCGGATGTAGTGGCGGCTTCCCCCGAGGGTCGCCAGGTCCACCGCCTGGTAGGGGTTAACCAGGAGGACGTCGATCAGCGCGGCGCCGTCCCCCGCCCCTCCGCGCACGGTCCAAGGATAGGCGACGGGGCGGTCGGCAATGACCTGGTTCGGATAGAGGACCTTTATCCCCTCGAGGACGGAGTTCGGGCCCTGGAGCGTGATGAAGGCGGGGCCGTCCTCGCGGCCCGCGCCCTCGACGGCGAGGAGCGTCGTGCCCGGGGACTTGTCGGCGTAGAGTTCGGGCGCCCGGCCCACGCCGAGAAGGCACGTGCCGGGCGGGACGGAGAGATGCGTCTTCACGAGGTAGGTGCCCGCAGGCAGGAGCACGCTTCCTCCGCCGCCTTGTCCCACGTGGTCCAGCGCCGCCTGGATCGCCCGCGTGTCATCCGTGCGGCCGTCGCCCAGGGCGAGATAGGGGGCGCCTCGGGCATTGACGGGGGCGGAAGCCGGGGCGCCCGCCGCCGCCTCGGGGGCGGCCCCGGCCCCGGTCGCCCCCGCGAGGAGCACGAGGAGCGCGGCGCCCGCAAGGCCCCGGCCGATTGCGACTCGCAGGACAGCACGGCGGGCTCGGTTGATCATGGGGTTCTAGCGACAGGGATGAAGTGAAGGGGCGTGCCGGCGCGGAGCCTACTTTCGCGGGGCCAGGGTCCGGCCGTGGGGGTTGGGGGAACGGTCGAGCGATGTGAAAACCGCTGGTGCCCACGATAGCCACGGCCCCGCTGAAGCCAAGGTTGAAACGGGGAACGGCCCGCGGAGCGTCCCGCATCGCCACAGGAGGCCGCAACGCCAACACTCCGGCGTCGTCAGGCGCCCTCGGTCTGCTTCAAGGCCCCGATGTGGCGGCGCAGGGCGAGCACCAGCGCGTCGGTGTCGGTCTCGTTCAGCCGCCTGAGCACGCGCTCCCAGCGGAAGGCGAAGCTCCCGGCGGGGTCGTAGCGGCAGTGCTTGAAGAGGCTGTCGAACGCGCGGGTCCTCTTCCGGTAGTCGCCCTGGAGCTGGCCGAACCGTTCGCGGAAGGCCCGGAGGTAGGCCTCGGCGAATGCGGGCAGCCGGGGAACCTTGCCCTCCCGCAGCGTGACCGGGCGCGCGTAGTCGCCGGCCATTTCCAGGAGGCTCCGGCGGTAGTCGACGAACGAGCCGGTCGGGTCGCCCACGACGATCTCGGACGGCAGGCCGGTCAGCGGGTCCTCCAGGACGATCTCGTCGCCGTCGTCAAACATCGCCTGCAGTCCCCCCTCCCTGGCGCGGCCCACGATGATGTTCGAGGCCGCCGCCTTTCCCAGCAGCGCGCCCAGTTGCTCGGCATAGCCCTCCTTCAGGTACCGCGACGGCGGCACCTTGTCCGTGGCCAGTCCGCTCAGGTAGCCCCTTTCAAAGCACACGACGGGAATGGTCTGCCCGCTGACCTCGCGATTGGGGCCCGAATACGTCTCCTGCGTCCTCAGGACCCGGTAGCGGGCCGGCAGGTTCATGCCCAGCTGGCGCAGGCCCAGGCCGCGGTCCAGCACGTAGTCGGTGTACTCCTCGTTCTCAAGGAACGCCTGCAGCAGGGGCTTGCCCTCGTCCAGGTGCTCGGCGATCCCCCATTTCTGGAGGCGGATGAGCCGCAGGACCGGCTCCGGTAAGCCGGGCACCTTGAGCTGGGCCAGGTAGACCCCGCGCCGCCCCCGCTCCTGCGGGCGGACGCTGGAGAGCGAATGGCCGATCCGGCCGATGTTGATGTACTCCAAGGCGCCGTACTCGCGGATGTAGCTGAAGATGAAGCCGCGAACCAGCGGGTCGCAGAACGGCCGGAAGCCCGCGGTCTTCGGCCCTCCCGCCCGCTCCTCGAACACCGGGTCGAGGATGAACTCGCCCTCCTCGAAGCGGCCCCCGGGCAGCCATTCGACCTGCATGAAGAACTCCGGGCTGAGCTCGCGCAGGAGGTCGACCGTAATGGTCTTGTCGTGCTGAGAAACGAGGGCGCTCAGCATCCGGTTGCGCCACACCTCGCTGGAGGGGTCGTCCCTCCAGAAATCGGGCTCCACCGCGTCGTGGAACCGGCGCCCGAGCCCCTCGAAAGCCTCGCGCAGGGCGGCGGGCTCAAGGCCGGCGAAGTCGATCCCCTGGAAGTCCCGAGCCCCGAACCCCGAGGGCCCCGGCGGGAAGAAGTCCACCTCGGGGCTCCGTTTCCGGTTGAGCTGCGCGCTGTAGACGGCGATTTCCCGCAGCTGGCGCGCCAGGGCCGCGTCATCGAGCTTTCCCAGGCCCTTGAATTCCTGGTAGGTGAGGAGCCGGGTGCCGGTGTACCAGTTGTAGTAGTAGATCGCGCCTTCCCGGATGGCGGCGCGGGACGCCGCGATCAGCGCGCACATGTCCGCCGCCTTCTGAGGCAGCGGGCTGATGCGCCAGTTCTCTCCCCGCGCGCAGAGGGCGGCCCGGACCCTGGGGTCCATGGCGAAGAGGAACCGGACGTTCCTGCGCGAGACGAGACGCAGGTCGTCCAGCATCTCGTCGGCCTCGAACGCCAGGTCCATGCGGGCCGGATCCGGCCGTATGAGGATCTGGCACTCCTCGAAGACCAGGTCCACGGCCTCCTGCAGGAGGCGCTCGTCCTCGGCCGCGGTCAGCGCCGGCAGGCCCGCCGCGCCGCGCTCACGATTGAGGTGTTCGATCAGGTCCATGCGCTGGGTCGCGTGGATCCCGGGCGTCGTGACGAGGGTCCTGAGCGAGGGGAACGCCGTGCCGACGCGGGTCTCCTTCTTGCCGTCCGCGCCGCAGGCAAAGGGATCGGGCCCGACGATCTTGATGGCAGGCTGCGTCATGGCGGGGGGCGCCGGGCGGAGCCGCCGAGCAGCGTCCCCGCGGCTTGCGCAAGCCCAAGCCTCCCGAGCGTCGAGCGCAGCGCCCGGCGCATCTGGGGCTTGTACCAGAAGAAGAAGCGGCGCTGCTCCTGCTTCTCCTCGGGCGTCCTCGCCACCGGGACGGGCCTCTGGTCGTAGGGGTCCAGTCCCGTGGCGTAGATCTCCGTGGCGACCGTCATGGGCGTGGGCGTGAAGTCCTGCACCTGCTCGAGCCTGAACCCGAGGTCCTTCGTCCGGACGGCTAGGTCCGCCATGTCCACGGGCCTCGAGCCCGGGTGCGAGCTGATGAAATACGGGACGATCTGAAGCTGCGGCTTCCCGCACCTCTCTTTTGCGGCGTCAAATCGCTCCTTGAAGCGCAGGAAGTAGCCGAACGGCGGCTTGCGCATGACCCGCAGCACCTCGTCCGAGGTGTGCTCCGGCGCAACCTTGAGCCGGCCCGACACGTGGTGGCGTACGAGCTCGTCGACGTAGCGCTGGTGGCTCCTCGCCGCCGCGGGCGCGGCATGCGGGTGGAGGAAGAGGTCGTAGCGTATCCCGCTCGTGACGAACGCGTGCCTCACGCCGGCCGTCTCGCGCACGGCGCGGTAGACCTCAAGGAGCGGGGCGTGGTCGGTGTCCAGGTTGCGGCACACGTGCGGCCATGCGCAGCTCGGGCGCACGCACCCGTCGCAGATCCGGGAGTCCCGGCCGCGCATCCGGTACATGTTCGCCGACGGGCCGCCAAGGTCGGTGATGGTGCCGCGGAAGTCGGGCATCCGCTTGATCGACTCCACCTCCCTCAGGATGCTCTCCTTGCTGCGGCTCGCGACGAACTTCCCCTGGTGCGCGGAGATGGTGCAGAAGCTGCACCCGCCGAAGCACCCGCGGTGCAGGGTGACCGAGTGCTTGATCATCTCGTAGGCCGGAATGGCCCCGCGCCTATGGTAGCGCGGGTGCGGAAGCCGGGTGTAGGGCAGGTCCCAGCTGGCATCGATCTCCTGCTCGGTCATCGTCGGGAAGGGCGGGTTGACGACCAGCATGCGCCCGCCCGTCGGCTGCAGGAGGCGCCGCGCCCGCACGCGGTTCGACTCGACCTCGATGTGCTTGAAATTGCCGGCGTAGCGCGCCCGGTCGGCCACGCACTCCTCGTGGGAGTGGAGCGTGAAGTCCTCCCAGTTCTGGTTCTTTGGCGGCGGCGCTCCCGGCGGCAGGAGCACCGCCGTCTGCGCGACCGTCCGCAGCGAGGCGAACGGCACGCCGCGCTTGAGCAGGCGCAGGATCTCGAGCAGCGGCAGCTCGCCCATGCCGTAGACCAGCAGGTCGGCGCCGCTCTCCGCGAGGATCCCGGGCTTGAACGTGCCCGACCAGTAGTCGTAGTGCGTCACGCGCCGCAGGCTCGCCTCGATGCCGCCGAGCAGGACCGGGACGTCGGGATACAGCTGCTTGAGGATGCGGGAGTAGACGGTTGCCGCGTAGTCCGGGCGGAATCCGGGCACGCCGCCGGGCGTGTAGGCATCCTCCCCTCGAGGCTTTTTCGCCGCGGTGTAGCGGTTGACCATGGAGTCCATGCATCCGGACGTCACACCGAAGAAGAGGCGCGGGGCGCCCAGCTTCCGGAAGTCGCGCAGGTCGTCGCGCCAGTTCGGCTGGGGAACGACGGCGACGCGCAGCCCCTCGCGCTCGATCAGGCGCGCGACCACCGCCGTGCCGAAGGCCGGATGGTCCACGTAGGCGTCGCCGGAGACAAGGATGACGTCGACACGGTCCCAGCGGCGGGCGTCGAGCTCGTCGCGCGTCGTGGGCAGCCAGCGCGCCGGGTCCCAAGCCGGATCGCGCGCCGATGAAGTAGTCGGGCCGGGGTGCAAGAGAGGAACACCGGAGGATTGCTCCGGCCGCCGTGCGGCGCAAGCGTGGCGAGCGCGGCGCCCCTCGCCACCCGCACCTTGACTTACCCCGTCCGGCGGCGAGAACAGGGTCCCCTCAATCGCCCAACCGCTATGCCCTTCCAAGCCCTCCGCCGCGTGGCGCCTGCCCTGTTGCTTGCCCCGTTCGCCCTTGTCCTTGCCGCGGCCAATCTTCCGCAGACGGCCGTGACCCCGAACCCGAAGGTGCCGCCGGGGGCCCGCAGTTCCGGGGGCCTGCACGCCAGGCTCGATACGGACAAGGGAGCCATCGAGATCGCGTTCTTCCCGTCCGAAAGCCCCAGGGCCGTCGAGAACTTCCGGCTGCTCGCCGAGCACGGGTACTACGAAGGCACGATCTTTCATCGGGTGGTCCGGGGCTTCATGATCCAGGGGGGGCAGCCCGCGGACGGGTCGGTCGGCGCGAGTGCCTGGGGCGGCACCTTCGCCGACGAGATCCGCAAGGATTCGCCGCTCTACCGGGCCGGATACCGCCGGGGCATCGTCGCGATGGCCAACGCGGGTCCCAACACGAACACCTGCGAGTTCTTCATCATGCACGGGGACGTTCGCCTGCCCCCGAACTACGTGATCTTCGGGAGGGTGGCGCGAGGCATCGAGGTCGTGGACGCGGTGGCCAACGCGCCGACGACGACGGGGCCGTTCGGGCCGCACACCAAGCCCGTCGTCCCGACCGTGGTGCGGAAGGTCACCATCCTGCCCTGATCGTCGGGGACCCGTGCGGGCGGGCGCCCGGGGAGGACGCGCCGCCTAGATCTCGACGGGCGGCGCAATCTTTGGAAGGCCGATCTTCCAGCGGAGAGCGGCCACGCGGATCCCAAACGTGGCCGTGCCTGCAAGCGGCAGCAGGTAAGGCGTCGGCACGCCGGCCTGCCTGATCACCGCGTAGAGCACCGCCCCGGAAAGGGCTGCCGTGGCATAGAGTTCGCCGCGGAAGACGACCGGCACCTCGTTGCACAGGACGTCACGCACCACGCCGCCGAAGACGCCGGTCACCACGCCCATCACGACCGCAATCGGCAGGCTCGAGCGGAATTCGAGGGAGACCTGCGTCCCGATCACGGTGAAGAGGGCCAGGCCCAGGGCGTCGGGCAGAAGGAAGGCCCGCGCGCTTATTTGCACCCTGCGCGTGACCAGGTGCGTCGCAATGACGGTCACTGCGGCCACGTAGAGGTACATGGGCTCCGGGATCCAGAACACCGGCAGGCGCCCGAGCAGCAGGTCGCGCAGGGTGCCCCCTCCCAGCGCGCAGGCAAAGGCGATCACGGAGGCGCCGAAGAGGTCCATCTTCCGCCGGCCGGCCTCGAGGGCCCCGGTGATCGCGCAGACCGCCACCGCGGACAGTTCGAAGAAGTAAAGCATGCCCACCAGAGCAAACGAAAAGGAGCCGTCCCGCAATTCTAAGCCGGGCGACACGCCGGATGGCGCGCGATGCCGAGCCGCATAGGGTGAGCGGATTGCGGTAGGGGCGTCGCATTCTCTTGCCTGCGCCCCGGAGCATATGAAAAGATTTCCGGCCGTGCCCGGACCGCTATGCTCAGGAATCACCTTCACCATGCCAAACGAGCCTGCGTTCACGGAGACCCGCGTCTTGCGCCGCCTGGGGCGAGCGTGCGGCCTCGCCGCGGCGTGCGTCGCGCTCGGGCCGGCAGTCGTCCTGCACGCGGGTCCTCCCTTCCTCACGGATGATCCGGAGCCCGTGGAGCTCAATCACTGGGAGTTCTACGTGTTCGGCCAGGGCGACCGCTCCGGGGGATTCAATGCGGTCTCGGCCCCGGCCTTCGAGCTAAACTACGGCATCGCGCCGGACACCCAGCTTCATCTGGTCGCACCGGTGGCGAACCTGTCGTCGCCCGGATCCGGCCGGAGCTCCGGCTACGGCGACACGGAGCTGGGCGTCAAGTACCGCTTCCTCAAGGAGACCGACTCGGTTCCCCAGGTCGGGATTTTTCCCATGGCCGAGCTCCCCACGGGAGCCAGCGGGCGGGGGCTCGGCAACGGGCGGACCTGGTACCGGCTGCCCGCCTGGGCCCAGAAGAGCTGGGGGCCATGGACGACCTACGGCGGAGCGGGCCTCGCGCTCAACGCGGCGCCCGGCCAGCGCAACAGCGGCTTCGCCGGCTGGCTCGTGCAGCGCGATCTCGGCAAGCTGGTGACGCTCGGCACGGAGCTCTTCTGGCAGGGCGGCGACCCGACCTCGGGCCGCGGCGTGCTGGACGCGAATCTTGGCGGAAGCATCAAGTTCACCGAGGACTTCAACCTGCTCTTTTCGCTGGGCCACTCGGTGTCGGGCGAGCGCAACACGGTCTGGTATCTGGGCCTCTACTGGACCGGGGGCCCCAGCGCCCCCGGCAAGAAATAGGGCGGCCGGTCCTAGCGGGCGACCACGAGGATCGTGAACGAACCGGGAACCATCGGCCCGCGCCGCATCCATCCCGCACGTGCGGGGGCGGCCTGGCCCGCGGCCGGCGTCGGCTCGGGCGTGGGCTTGGCCCACTCGGCGGTGATCAGGTAGATCCGGTTGGTCGCGCTGTCCAGCGTGGAGGTCCTCGCGGCGGCCCGCGTGACGACATTCTGCTCCACCTCGAAGCTCGCGGGGCCGTTCTCCCTGATGACGGTCAGGGTCCCGTCCCCCTGCGAGCTGAACGCCTCCAGGGTGGCCGGGTTGAACTCGGCGGCGTCAACCCCCATCCCGATCGGCAGGCTCGTGATGATCCTGCCGTCGTCCGAGCTCATGATGACTGCGGTATGCGGGTTGTGACAGAATGAGAAGAGGATGTGGTTCTTCGCGTCCATCGCCAGGGCCCCCGGCCCGCCGCCCCTGCCCCCAAGGCCGTAGTGCGCCGTGACCTTGAGCGCCACGGCGTCGACGACCGCGACGTTGTCCTTGTCCTCGACGTCGATGAACAGATGACCGCTGCCGTCGCTGACGCCCTGCTCCGGCGCCCCCCCAAGGTCCAGCGTGCCGACGATGGAGCCCTCCCTGGCGTCGATCACCGTGACGTTGGGTGCGCTGTGGCTCAGGACGAACACCCGTCCGGTGAAGGGATCGAAGAGGATCCCGTCGGGCCTGCCCTGCACGGCGAGGGTCCTGAGCGTCTCTAGCGTACGCGTGTCCCACATCACCACCGGCTGGCTGCTGCTGAACCCGTGGTGGGAGGCCGTGTCGACGGCCACCCCGTGCACGCTCGCCGTGTTCGGGACCACGCCGGCGGGCTTGAGCGTATAGAGGTCAAACACGTCGATCCGGTCGCCGCGCGGCACGTAGAGGCGCCGACCCGCGGAGTCCGCGAAGACGTAGTCGTACCCCCCGTCGCCGCCGACCCTCGCGGCGTTGATCACCCGGTAAGGCCCGGGCTCGGCAGCGGCCGAGCCCGGCACGAGGGCGCTAAGCGGCGAAAGAATGACGACGAGTAGGCTCAGTCGCAGGGAGGTGCTCATGGTGGGCTTGCGGGGTTTCGGGTCTCCTTCGGGAGGTGCGCGGGGGGTCGCCCCGGCCAAGAGGAATAGGCGGGACCTGCGCCGGGTCCAGCCCTTTGGGCTCAGCCGGCGCGGAGCGCCTGCTTTTGGGCCATTGTAATTCGCGGCCGACCGCCCGATGCTTGGGGCACCCATGAACTCCGGCGCGGATCCGGTTAAACCCACGGCCCGTCCGGGGTCGTTCACGATGGCGGTCGTCGCCGTGATGATCGCGGGAGCCTGCACCTTCCTCAACGTCTACTGCACCCAGCCGCTGCTGCCGTACCTCCAGGAGGTCTTCCACGCCACCGAGGTGCAGGTCAGCCTGACGGTCGGGGCGGTGACGCTTTCGGTCGCGCTCATGGCCCCGGTCGTCGGGCTCATCGCGGAGTCCGTGGGGCGCAAGCGGGTCATCGTGCCCTCGCTCTTCGCGATGGCCGTCCCGACCTTCCTCGCGGCCACCGCGCACACCCTGCCGGCGCTCATCGCGTGGCGCTTCATGCAGGGGCTCTTCGTGCCCGGCGTCATCGCGGTCATCATCGCCTACATCAACGAGGAGTTCGCGGGGCGAACCGGGGCCGTGATGTCCGCCTACGTGGCCGGCACGGTATTCGGCGGCTTCCTGGGGCGCTTTCTGACGGGCGTGATCGCGGCGCGCTGGGGCTGGCACGCCGCGTTTGTCGTGCTCGGGGCCCTCGACCTGCTCGGGGCGCTGGCCGTGCGGCGGTGGCTGCCGCTTGCGACGCACTTCGTCCCCGCGGAGCGCCTCCTCAAGTCCCTCGGCGACACGTGGGGGCACCTGCGCAACCCGCGCCTGCTGATGGTCTGCGGGATGGGCTTCACCGTGCTGTTCTCCCTCGTCGGGGTGTTCACCTACGCGAACTTCTACCTCGCCCGCCCTCCCTTCCTGCTCAGCACCGCGGGACTCGGGAGCGTCTTCTTCGTCTACCTGCTCGGGTGCGTCGTCACGCCGCTCTCCGGCAGGTTCCACGACCGCAACGGGTTTCGCCGGACGGCGCTCCTGGCCGCGTCGATGAGCCTGTGCGGCCTGGCGCTGACGCTCTCCAGCTGGCTGCCGGCGGCCATTGGCGGGCTCGCGGTCTTCTCCTCGGGAATCTTCGTCTCGCAGTCGTCGGCGACCGTGCTCACCGGCCAGGTCGCGGGCCGCGCCCGATCGGCGGCGGCCGGCCTCTATGTGACCTTCTACTACCTCGGCGGCAGCCTCGGCACGACGGTGCCGGCGTGGTTCTGGCTCAGGGAGGGCTGGCCGGGATGCGTGGGTCTCTTCGCGGGCGCCAGCCTCGTTACGCTGTCGCTCGGCCTGGCCGGGGCCCGGTCGGTCTCGCCGGGGGCGGAGGCTCCGGGCGAACTCATCGACACGGCGATCTGATCTAGCGGGGCGGTCGGGCGTGCGCCCGGCGGGGCGTCACGGCCGCGTGGCCACCAGGCGAAGCGCCGAGCCGTTCGGGTTGGACTCGAGCTCCACGATCTGCCGCGAGAAGCCGAAATGGGACAGGGCGCCCAGGATCTCATCCCTCTCCAACCAGTTCGAGAAGGATTCGGGGCCTCCCCAGAAGGAGCCGTAGTCCAGATGCTCGCCGTAGTCGTGGCGGTGGAGCGTGTGCCGGAACCCGGAGTGCTCGGCCTTCGCCACGACGCCCGACCCCGCGGGCCGATCCGGGTGCGCCCCGTTGAATGCGCCGTCCCAATAGACGGTCCACAGGAAGAGGGCCCTTGTCCTGAGGCAAAGAAGCTCAAGCGCCTCCACGGGATTGGCCATGTGGTACAGGAACCCGCTGGCGAACCCGACGTCATAGGTGTGCCCGATCGACCGCAGGAACGAGATCGCGTCGCCGTAGAGGAAATTCACCCGCTCCATGGCCAGGAGCTCCTTGAGCACCAGGCATTTCAGGAAGGCCTCGGGATGGGCCTCCACGGCGGTGACGGACCGGGCGCCGGCCCGCATCAATCCGTACGTATGGCCCCCCTCGAGCGGGCCTACCTCCAGCACGGTGCAGTCCGCGAGGCGGTACCCGAGCTTCGCGAGGTTAGTGACCGCCCAGTCAACGCGCGGGTCTTCGAACAGCGCGGCCTCGCCCGCTTCGACGACGCCGAGCCGCACGGGCATCCGGGAGGCCCACTTTCCCCGGAAGAGATCGAGCGTCTGCTGCGCTGAGGGTGGCTTTGTCGCGTACGGGGAACTCATCTTTGGTGGGAAGGTTATCCGCCCGGATTCTCAGAGGTAAATGATGAAAGGGGCGGGCCGGCGGAGGCGGACCCCCGAGGGAAGGCGCCGCACCCCGGCGGAAGGCCCCTGCCAGCCTATCGCAGGGCGATCGGCGGCCCGAGGATCTCGCGGGCAATGATCGCCCGGCGCGCCGAGTCGTGCGACCGAAGCTCCTCTAGCCACATGGAACCCGCGGTTTTTGCCGGCGTACTGACCGGCGCAAGGCCGGCCGCCGGCGCGACCGGGGGAAGGAACGCCTGCGGGGCCGGAGTCGTCGCGTGAGCGGCCCGCGCGGGCGCTGCGGTTCCCCCGACCGGCTCCCGCCGTTGGTACGCCGCCCTGACGATGTTGCGCAATTGCCCCTCCGAGGCGGACGGATTGCGCTCGGCGATCTTCCGAAGGATTTCCTCCCTCACCCGGCGCGCCCGCTCCCCCGCGCCGGGATCTTCCGTGGGCGGTTCGCCGAGTTCGTCCGGTTCCGCCGCCCCGGCCCGCTGCGGCCCGGGGTGCGGGCCCGGCGAGGCCTTCGGCCGGCTGAGGAGCTTCACCAGCCAGACCGCTCCCGCGAACAGGAGGAAGACCAGCTGGGGAAAGGCGGGGCCCGAGGATGCCAAATAGACGATCGTCATTTCTTCTCGCCCGGCTGGGCGATGCTCTGGCGCATCGAGGTGTCGGACTGGATGTTCTCCATGCGGTAGTAGTCCATCACCCCAAGGCGGCCGCTGCGGAACGCCTCGGCCATCGCGAGCGGGACCTGCGCCTGCGACTCGACGACCTTCGCCTGCATCTCCTGGACCCGGGCCTTCATCTCCTGCTCGAGGGCCACCGCGGCCGCCCTGCGGATTTCCGCCTGCGCCTGGGCCATGTTCTTGTTTGCCTCGGCCTGAGCGACCTGGAGGCGGGCGCCGATGTTCTCGCCGACGTCCACGTCGGCGATGTCGATCGAGAGGATCTCGAACGCCGAGCCCACGTCGAGCCCGCGCGCAAGGACGGTCTTCGAGATGCTGTCGGGCGACTCGAGGACCTGCTTGTAGCTGTCCGCCATGCCGATCGTCGTCACGATGCCCTCGCCCACCCTCGCGATGATCGTCTCCTCCTTGGCGCCGCCGACGAACCGGTCGAGGTGCGTGCGCACCGTGACCCGCGCCTTCACCTTGACCTGGATGCCGTCCTTCGCCACGCCGTCGATCGTCGTGCGCCCGCTCTCGGGATTGGGGCAGTCAATCACCTTCGGGTCCACTGAGGTGCGCACGGCCTCCACGATCGACTTTCCCGAGCCCTTGGTCGCCAGGTCGATCGCGCAGGCGCGGTCCCAACTGAGCTCGATCCCCGCCTTCTGCGCGGCGATGATCGCCTGGACGGTGGGGATGACGTTTCCGCCCGCCAGGAAATGGGCGGAGATCTTGTCCGTCGAGAGCGGGATGCCCGCCTTCACGGCCGTGATGCGCGCCCCGACGACGAGGTTGTAGGGGACGCCTCCCAGGCGCATGCCGACCAGGTTCACGATGCTGACGGGGGCCCCGTTGAGCCGGGCCTTGAGCCAGGTGCCGATGTAGGAAATGAATATCCCGATGACAACGAGGCCGACGATGATCAGCGGGATGGCGATGATGAGGGAAATGTCAGGCATATGCGTTTAGGGTTTGGCTACGATTAGGCGGAAATTGTCCATGCCGACGACCCGCAGGGCCGAGCCCTTGGCCACGTGCCCGGTGCGGCAGAACGCCTCGTACCTTTGGCCCTCGACGATCACATAGCCGCTCGGGGCGAGCGTCGTGTCGGCGGTCGCCTGCTTGCCCACGACGGCCGGGCCCTTCGCGATGGGAGGCTGGCTGCTCGAGCCCGAGGTCGACTCGACGACGAGCCCCTTGCCCACCCGAGTCTTCGGGAGCAGGACGAGCTCGATGTAGATCGTACCGCCCAGGAGAACCAGGGCGCTGACCGCGGCCAATCCGGCCGCCAGGACGCCGAAGTCGCGGTACGCGACGGCGCAGCCGGCGACCATGGCCACCGCGCCGACCGCCGCCATCACGAAGCTCGACACAAAGATGTCCGCTGCGAGGAGCAGGATCCCCACGATGAAGAGGAGCAGGATGAGCGTCATGCGTTTGGCCTCGGAGTCTCGTCCCCCGCCTGTTCGACCACGAGCGCGAAATCGCCGTGGCCGAGCACGATGATGGGCGCGCCCGCATCGATCGCGCCCACCTTGACCTCGGCCTCGAAGCGCCGGCCGTCGACCTCAACCTGCCCTCCCGGGCGCAGCGCCGTGGCCGCGACGCCCCGGCGCCCGACGAGCTGCTTAAGATGTTTGGCCGCCCCGGGCTCGCCGCCCGCCGTCTGGGCGGAGCCGCCCACCGTCTCCGTGACCGTGAGCCTGTCCCACACCCACCCGTGCGGCAGGAACCTCAGGAGGCAGGCGCCGAGAACGACGGCAATCCCCATGCCGGCACCCAGGTTGATCATCGGTCGGACAAACGCGTCGGCCGACCATGCGACCTGGATCGGTTCGCCCGGCCACAGGTCGGCCATGGCCCAGAACAGCGAGCCGATCATGAGGAGAAAGCCGATGATCCCGAGAAACCCGGCGCTGTGGAAGAAAAGGATCTCGAGGAGAAGTAGGACGAGGCCAATGGAGAAGACGATCACGGGCTCGTGCCCGGAGAGCCCCGAGACGTAGCTGCTGAGGAAGACGACCGTCAGCAGCACGACGCCGACGGCGATGAACCCGCCGAACCCCTGCGACTTGAAGCCGATGAAAAGCGCAAAGATCCCGAGGCCCAGCATCGCCGGCGCCAGGCGGTTGAGGACCACCGCCAGGCCCTCCGACCAGGTCGCCTTGAGCTCGGTTGAGACCGTGCCCGGGCCGAAGCACTTCGTGAGCAGGTCGCCGAGGTCCCGGGCCTCGCCGGCCCCGAGGAGCGGCTTCGGGGGCGTTCCCACCGGGAACATCGCCTCCGTGGCGGTGAGCGACAGGAGCGCCCCCTTCTCCTTGATGGGCTTGCCGTCGATCTTCACCTCCTCGCCGTTGATCTTGAGCTCCATGTCGGCGTCGATCATCGCGGAAACGACCTCGCCCCGGTAGCCTTTCCCCTTTGAAATCGCCCGTATCCGGACCTTCAGGTAGCTGACGAGCTTCTCCTTCATCGTCGCGTCGATGTCCTGGCCGGTCGCCTGGACCGGGGCGGCCGCCCCGATCATCCCCTCGGTGGGGGTGTCCACGAACCAGATCTCGTCGCAGACGGCCGAAAGGAACGCACCGGCCGACATCGCCTCGTTGTCCACGAAGGCGATGGTCCTGCCGGGGAACTTCTTCAGGTCGTCCATCATCTCGATCGTGACGTCGATGGCCCCGCCCGGCGTGTTGATGTCGAGGACGACGGCGTCCGCGTGCTCCGTGACCGCCTCCTTCAGGCCGCGCCTGAGCACGTACAGCGCCGGCTCGGCGATCTCATTGCGGATCGGTATGACGAAGACGCGTTTGCCCGAGGGCGAGGCCAGCATGGCGGGGGTCCCTGCAAGCGGTGCGGCCTGGAGGGCCGGGGCTGCGGGCGCGGCTGTCGGCTGGCCGTTCGCGTCGCCCTGCCCGAACAGGCCCGCGGACAACCCCGCGAGCGCCACGGCGGCGATCACCGAAACTCCCGAGAGCCTCTGGAAGGGACGCGGCATCGTGAGGATATCCGCCAACCTCTAGGGCATGCCGGCCCCATGTGCAAGGTTTCGGAGCCCTGGGCCTCCGGCCATTAGCCGGGTTGCCCGGGTGCAGAAGGGGCCGCCGCTATCGGGCCGTTCGCGTCCCCTCGGGCCCGTCAGAACGCGATCCAGGCCTCGGCGTACAGGGTGTTGTTGTCGCGGGCGTTTGCGCCCATGCCGTCGTAGTTGGACCGCGCCCCGTCAAAGCGATTGTAGATCGTGTATTGCAGCGAGAACTTGACGTTGCTCTTCGGCCAGAAGGAGGGTCCTCCGCCCTTGTTGAACGGCAAGTAGTTGAGCTGAAGCACAACGCCGTCGCTGATCGGCGAGCCGGTCTGGCTGTTGGCGAAGATGCCGGTGTCGTTGGATCCGTCGAGAAGGAAGTACTGCCCGGTCAATCCGAACGTCTTGTCGTACAGGTAACTAACGGTTGTCTTAAGCTCCCAGAAGCTGTCCGTGGGGTTGGCGGTGTTGCCGAGGGCGTAGCTCGCATCCCAGTTCTGGCGCTCATAGATCCAGCTCAGCATTGCGGTGACATCGCTCGGGCCGCGCGAGACCTGGTATTGCGAGTCGAACCCAAAGTCGGTCAACCGGTCCTTGCCCGCGCTCCGGTCGCGGCCCGGATAGGTCTCGGCCGCCATGCCGAATGTGCCGATCTCCCAGCGGCCGTCGCCGACCATCCGGTCCAACGCGAAGCGCCAGTAGGGAGCCAGCCCGGCGACTTGGGTCTCGCCGGTCGGGTCGATGCCGAGCGAGTTCTGCAGGCCGGCGCCCAGCGTGTGGTAGGCCCCCACGTCGAAGTAGAAGGTGTCGGCCAGCATGGAGTAGGCGCCAAACCCGACGACCTGCTGGGAGAGGCCGCCGTCGATCAACGCGCCCCCGTCGGGTCCCGGCGCCAGCCCCGAGCCCGAGAACGGGTAGCCCCAGCCCGGCGTGGTGTTCCACGGGTCCTGCATGGTCGGGTTGTTGTTCAGGTAAGCCCCGTAGATGAGGCTCTGGTCCTTGACCGTGCCGGTGTCGGCGTACCGCAGCTCGGTGTTGTCCCAATGCCAGGCCTTGGCGATGCCGTCATAGGTCGTCTGGTCGAAGATCCCGATCTTGTTCAGGACCGCCCCTGCGTCCTTGCCAAAGAGGCTGTCCGCATAGGGGCCAAAGAGGCGGCCGGCATAGAAGACGCTCAGCTGGGTGACCGCGAAGTTGTTGTTGTTGCCGAAGCCGGGCGCGGCGCCGCCTGCCTGGGGCGCCTGAGTGTTGGTGAAGGAGGGCTGCAGCATGACCGCGATCGGCGGGATCGTGCTCACGGAAGGGTCCGCGCTGAGCGTGTAGCCGGTCAGCTTGAACTGCCTGCCGAACTGGTTGAGGACCGGAAACTCGGTGTGGCAGTCGATGCACTGCATGTTCATCTGGCGCGCAAAGCTTGGAAGCGCGCGTGCCGCCGGCGCCGACATAAGGGCGGCCAGGATGAGGCAGGCCACGGCGCCGGAGGCCGGTCCAAGAGCCGCGGGGGTACGAGTTGCGTAAAGCGAATCCTGCTTCATGGGTGGGTCCTTCGGTTAAGGGCGTGGGCGGTGCGGC
>Ga0265318_10001159_pt1 | contig 16357 bp, 10 predicted proteins | sample 4821metaG_FD_192431 | JGI IMG/M metagenome (GOLD analysis project Ga0265318, IMG submission 192431) | Rhizosphere microbial communities from Carex aquatilis grown in University of Washington, Seatle, WA, United States - 4-8-21 metaG | ecosystem: Host-associated > Plants > Roots > Rhizosphere >... | reverse complement strand
CCGGAGCTCGAGCAGTGTCGGCGTGAGCACGCGCAGCGCGTGGTCGCCCACCGACGGCAGGATAAGGTTGGTGTCATCCATCTCGCCGCCTGCGGGACCGGGACCGGCGCCGGCCGCCGTCTGGGTGACCAGGGGATTGGCCGGCGCGCTTGGCGGGGCGGGGGTTGGAGCGGCTGAGGCGGGGATGGCCGGGGCGGCCCCCCCGGCCACGATCGAGATCGTGGCGGTCCTGGCGGCGCCGATCCTATAGGAGCGATTCGCCGACAGGGTGAAGACGGCCGTCTCCGGGCTGGCTCCGGTCGAGTTGGCCTTGGCCGTGATTGCCAGCGTCACCGATGCGGACCCGGCGGGAATCGTCACCGATTCCGGCATGTCGCCCTGGGGAAGCCGGTAGTAGTCGGTCCACTTCACCGCGGTGCCGGACAGCGAGAAGCTCACGGTCAGGCTATTGGCTGTGTTGCCGGTGCGGGAGAACGTGATCAGGCCGGTTGCCGACCCGCCTATGGCGGCTGAGGGGGCGGTGGCGGCCACGGTGACCGACGGAAGCCTTTGGGCTGCCACCGCGATCCGGCTCATGGCGATGTTGGGGGCGGCAGCCACGTCGGCCGCCGGCACCACGGACGCGGCCGCAGCCTTGGGGAAGCTCGTGACCGATGCGGCGGCCAGGAGCAGGTACACTGGCAAGGCTGCATATGGCGCGGCTGTGTGTCGCTTCATTGAACCCGCAAATATACCGGGTCCAATCGAGGCTTAATAGCCGTGTTGGTCTGATAGTTATGTCAGATGTTGGGAACAATCCCTGTCGGACAATAGAGAAATCCCGTGTCAGTGTTTGTCTGACAAGCGGCGGGGCGCCGGGGGCCGCCAGGCGCGCGAACGGACCCTACGGCGTCAGGTTGACGCCGACCGAAATGGGCCTGGACTTGCTGGAGATCGCGTAGGCCCCCTCATTCACGCCGACGGTGCGCACGAAGGTGTCGAGGATGAGATTCACGTAGCGGGTCAGCACGCGCTAGGGCGAGTAGGGGACGAAGACGATGTCGCCCGGCTCGAGCCGCACATCGGGCGCCTTTCCCTTCAGGACCTGGTCCACGGCCACGACCGCGATCTGCGGATGCGCGAGCGAGCCCCGGAGGATGGCGACGTTCGGAAGACAGGCCCCCGGCACGGTGCCGCCGGCGAGCGCTATGGCCTGGATCAGGGTCAGCGCCCCGCCCATCCTCTCGGAGTGCGGCTGCAGGACCGCGCCCAGGATGTGGACTTCCGCGCTGCGCAGCGAGGGCACGAAGATGAAATCGTCCGGCTGGAGATAGACGTTCTGGGAGAGGTCGCCGTCGCGAAGAAGCCTCTCGAAGTCGACGGGGACGAGATGGCCGCCGCGGATGAGGAAGCTTCGGGAGAGGTCCGCCGGCTCGGAGAACGAGCCGCCGGCCTGGGTGCTGACCCCGAGGCCGCCGGCCTCGGCCACGGCGTCCAGCAGCGAGGTGGGTCCCCCCAGGGCGTAGACCCCCGGGCTGTTCAGGCGGCCGAGAACCCAGACCTGCTTGCTCGCGACCGACTGCACGACGAGCGTGACGACCGGCTTTTCGCGGATGTATTTCTTCAGCTCATCCTCCATGCGGTCGCGGGCCTCGGGAAGCGTGAGCCCCCACACGTCAAGGCCGGGCAGGATGTTGTAGTAGATCTTTCCGTCCGGCCCGACGGTCAGGGTCTCCTGGGTGGCGGTGTCCCCCGTCACCTCGATCCCCAGGACGTCGCCCGGGCCGAGGCGAAACGCGGCCCCGGAGGGCCGGAGCAGCGCAAGATCGAGCGCCTGCGCGGGCAATGAATCCAGCTCGGCGGGCACGGGCGACGGAATCCCCTGCCTGGCAACCGGCAGGGAGTTGCTTTCGCACCCCGGGAAGCAGAGGAGGCCGGCGGCGAGGAGGGGAACGAGGGAAAGCCTTGGGAAAGGCGTCATGGCGAGGGCCTGGAGATGATGCTGGGGCCGACGTTGAGGCCCGTCCAGGTGACCACCGCCGACTCGACGAACGCCGACGCGGCGTGGTCAAGCAGTTCCTCGGCCCTGATCCACGGCCGGTCGGAGACATAGACCAGGTCCCCGGGCCGCAGCGCCAGGTTCGGCGAGTCGCCCGTGAGCGCGCCCGCGACATCGACCTTGAAGGCCACCGGGTGGTCCAGGGACCCGCGCAGCACCAGCACGTGCGTCTTCCAGGCGCGCGGGGTGAAGCCGCCGCGCGAGGCGATGGCCGAGAGGGCGCTGACGTTGGGATCATAGGCCACGGGACCCGGCAGATCCACCGCCCCGAGGACGTAGATCTGCCCTGAGTTCGAGGACGGGAAATACAGGTAGTCGTTCGGCTCCAGGGCGACGTTCTGCGAGAGGTCGCCGTGCAGGAACAGGCGCTCGAAGTCCACGGGCACGCGGTGGTTGCCGCGGGCGAGGAAGCTGCGCGAGAAGTCGGCCGCGTCGACGGTGTCGCCGTTGGAGACGCCCGTCTCAAAGCCGCGCGCGCGCGCGACCGCCTCGATGACGGTGGTCGGATGGTCGAGGTAGAACACGCCCTTCTGCACGACCGTGCCCATCATGTAGTATTTCTTGCTGCGGTAGGACACGGGCGTGACGTAGGCCTCCGGCGCGCGGCGGTACCTGCCGAGCTCGGCGTTGATGCGCCCGCGAAGCTCGTCGACGGTCAGCCCCGAGGCGTCGATGTCCTGCGCCTCCAGGTAGGAGATCATCCCGTCGGGCCCGACGGACACGTTCTCGCGCGTGAGCTCCGGGGAGCCGAAGAGATGGAGGCTGAGCACGTCGCCCGGCCCCAGGGTAAGCCGCTGCTGCCAGGCCGCCCGCTGCGGGGAGCCGGCGAGGGAGAACGCGGCCGGCCCCTCCGCGGGCTGGGGCGGCTCCGCCGCGCCCTGCGCCGCCGGCCCCGCCGGCCAGGCGCACAAGAGCAGCATGAGCGCGCCGCTCCCGAGCCAGCGGCTGAACTGGCCGCTCAGCGGCGCCGCTCGCTCCCGGTTGAACACGGCGCCCACGAGATTGCAGCTGGCGTCGCGCAGGGTCTCCAGGTCGATGAGCGTCTCGGTCGCGTCGGACTTGTCGCGGTCGACCAGCCAGATGAGGTTCGGGATGGTCTCCGCGAGCAGCACGGATTCGGCCACGAGGGCGGGAGGCAGGTCCACGAGGATCACGACATGGTGGATGGCCCTCCAGGCCTCGAGGGCCGACCGCCACTGCTTGCGGCGCTCGATGTTCCACACCCAGCCGGGCAGGGGGATGCTCACCACCGGCGGGCATTCCTCGCTCGTCAGCCGCTCGACGACCAGCCCGGGCGCCGAGAGGTCGTCCGTCACCAGGGCGGCTGCATGCTGCGAGCCGTTCGTCAGGGCCGCGGGCGGCGGCCGCTTCTCGAGCTGGGCCAGCTCCGCCGAGAGCTTCTGGGACGGCTGCGCGTCGATCGTCAGAACCCGGAATCCGCAGCTCCGGGCGGCGCGCGACAGCAGGCCTATCCAGGTCGACCGCCCGTCGCCTCCATTGGCCGAGGTTATCCCGCAGATCATGCCGTGGCTGGGCGGGGTGCTGAGTCTGCCCTGCAGGGCGGTCCATGCGCGGAACGCCCACTGCTCCTGGCTCACGGGCGACATGCGTTTGAGGTCGCCCAGCGTCGCGAGCAGCGGCAGCCCGGTGACGCGGCGCACGTCGGTGCGGGTCCTGATCCGGTTGTCCAAAAACTCCCCGGCCAGGATCTGGGCGGCCGAGCCGAGGAGGCCCACGATGGCGCCAAGGCACGCGAAGAGCACGATCTCAAGGCGGTATCTTTGCAGCCTCGTCGGGCTCGCCGCGGCCGAGAGCAGCACGCGGAAATACCCCGGGGGGCTCTCGCGGAACGGCTGGATCGCCCGCTGGCGCTCGATGAGCAGCGCGCGGTTGGTCTCGAGGGCCCGGACCCGCTCGCTCATTGCGACCTCCTCGGGCGTGACCCGACCGTAGAACAGCGGGGAAATCGGCGCCGGGGGCGCCACGCGGGTGCGGGCCGCCGGGAAGCCTGCGGTCGCCGGGAGGGTCTGGCGCTGCTCCTCCACGAGGGCAGCCAGTCGGGCGCGCTGCTCGCGCACGAGCGGGTGGGCGTCGGTGTAGCGGGTGACCAGGTCGTCCAGCCTCTCCCGCGCGGCCTGGATGCTCTGCGTGAGGCCGCTGGGCTCCTCGGCGGCGGCCTCGGCGCCGGACGCGAGGGAGTCCGCGGCCGGCTCGCCGGATGCCGGAATCGCCCTGCGCGTGGACGCGATCTCGCTCTCGACCTGCTCAAGCTGGCGGTTCAGGTTGTCGCCGACGTCGATTGCCTCCTGCCGCTGGATCTTCTGGGTGTACGCTATTGCCGCGGCGCAGTACCGGTTGACGGTGTCGATGGCCTCGTCCGGGGAACGCCCGTTCGCGGTGACCGTCACGACATCGTTGTTCCTGTCCAGCGTGACCTCGAGGTGCTCCGCCAGCTCCTTTGCGGAGACCGGCCGCTGCAGGTGCGAGCCGACCTCCTCGAGCAGCCCCGGCGCCTGCAGCATCACGACGAGGCTCGGCGCGGCCAGCGCCCTGGGGTGGTAGGAGTCGTCGATGGAGGACGGCTCGTACCGGATCAGCTGCGCGGTGGAGGAGAACGAGCGGCTCCAGACCACGCTTGCCACAAGGGCGCCCGCGATGGCCGCGACCACCGTGCAGGCGGCGATCCAGCGCCAGCGGCGCGCCCAGATGTCAAGGACGGCCCATGCGCCGAAGGGGGAGGGTAGTGGCTGTGCGCCGTTGATTTCGTTCATAGAGAGCCTTGCAGGGAAGGTTTTGGACACAATTTGGACGCCGCGGCGTCCGAACGGCTCCATGGGTGAGGGAGGGGCATTCGCCTACTTTTCCCCGGGGGCCGTGCCCATGTCCAATGAGCGTCGCTCCACGAGGTGGTTCTGGAACGCGTAGTGGACGAGCTCCGAGTTGTTGGACATGCACATCTTCTCGAGCAGCCGCGCCCGGTACGTGCTTATGGTCTTCACGCTCAGCGACAGTTCGCGCGCGATCACGCCCACGGGCTTGCCCGAGGCGATGAGCCTGAGGATGAGGAACTCGCGGTCGGACAGGCTCTCGTGCGGGGCGGCCTGCACGTCGCGCACGATGAGCGACGCCAGCTTCTCGGCGAGCGGGACGCTGACATAGCGGCCGCCGGCGACGGCCTTGTTCACGGCGCCCACGAGCTCCTCGGGCGCGCTCTCCTTTGTCATGTACCCGGAGGCCCCGGCCTTGAGCAGGCGGACGGCGAACTGGTCCTCCGGGTGCATGCTCAGGATGAGGACGGGAAGCTTCGGCCGCGCCCGCTTGATCTCCTTGAGGACCTCCAGGCCGCTGCGTCCCGGCATGGTGAGGTCGAGGATCACGACGTCCCAGGGCTCCTTCCAGACGCGCTCGAGCGCCTCCTGGGAATTGGCCGCCTCGCCGAACACCGCGCGCTTGAACGCGTCGGCAAGGATCTGCTTCAGGCCGTGGCGCACGACGGCGTGGTCGTCTGCGATGAGGATTCTCATTCGGCGCCCTGTTCTGCGGCCGCCACCGCGGGCATCGGCACCCGCATCGTGACCGTGGTGCCCCGAGCGGGCAGCCCGAAGAAGAAGACCTGGCCGCCCACCTGGGCGACGCGCTCCCTCATGCCGATCAGCCCGATCGAGCGGGCGTGGACGACCTCCTCCTCGGAGATGCCGCGGCCGTTGTCGCGCACGGTCAGGACCAGCTCATGGTCGACCTGGGTCAGGCGCACCTCGACGCGGGTCGCCTTCGCGTGGCGGACGATGTTCGTGAGCGTCTCCTGGAAGATGCGGAAGCACATCGTGTTGAATTCCCGGTCCCAGATGGTGTCCTTCACCTCGATCTTCACCTCGCACTTGATGCCCGTCTTCTCCTGGAACTCCGTCGCCTGCCACTCGATCGCCGCGGCGAGGCCGAGGTTGTCCAGCACGCCGGGCCGCAGTTCCGTCGCTATCCGCCGGACCGTGTGGATTGTCTCGTCGACGTTGGCCGACATCGCCTTGATTTTGCGCTGCAGCGCCCGCTCGCCCACGGTCTTGCTGGAGAGCCATGCGAGATCGAGCTTCAGGCCGGTCAGCGCCTGCCCGAGCTCGTCGTGGACCTCCCGCGCGATGCGGGTCCGCTCCTCCTCCCGCACGAATCGCAGGTGGCCCGTCAGCGCCCGCAGCTGGTCGTGGGAGCGCCGAAGCCTCTCCTGCGCCTTCTGGTTCTCCCGCCTCTGCTCGGTCTCGCGCAGCGCGCGGTTCATGGCGGGCACGAGCCGCGCGAGGCGGGTCTTGAGGATGTAGTCGGTGGCGCCCTTCCTCAGCATCTCGATCACGATTTCCTCGCCCAGGACACCCGTGACGAAGATGAACGGCACGCCGGGCGCGAGCTGCTTGGCGATCTCGAGGGCGGCGCTGCCGTCGAAGGAGGGAAGGAAGAAGTCCGAAAGGATGATGTTGGGCAGCTGGTGGCCGAGCTCGAACTCGAACTTCTCGCGGGACTCGACGGTGACGACGGAGAAGTTCATGCCGGAATCGAGCAGGGTCTGCAGGATCAGCTCGGCGTCGGGCTCGCTGTCCTCCACCAGGATGATGCGCAGCGATGCGCCGTGGGCCTTGGACTGGCCCTTTCCCGGATGCCGCGCGCGCTGGTCGACAATGAACGTGTCCAGCGCCGCCACGACTTCGCCGGCGGCAGGCATTTTCTCCGTTTTCATCGGCGTGCCGGGGCGCATGCGGGCTCCGCGAGGTCGCCCGGGAGGGAGAAGTAGAACGTGGCGCCGCCGTCGGGCACGGCCTCCGTCCACAACCGGCCGCCGTGGCGCTGGATGATCCGCTGAACGTGGGACAGCCTGATCGCGCCGCTGCTCGGCTCCGCCGGGGGGTCCTTGCGCGGGGCTGAATTGAACATCCTCTCGCGGTGCTTCATGTCGTAGCTGGCGCCGTTGTCGCGGACGAAGAACACCAGCTCGCCGTCGCCGGGCCGCACCCCGATCTGGATGCGCGCGACCTCGCGGGTCCGCGTGAACCTGAGGGCATTCGACGCGAGGCTCAAGATGGCCTGGCGGAGCAGCGTCGGGTCGGCCTGGACCGTCGGGAGGCGCCCGATCAGCCAGATGACGCGCCGCTCACCCTTGCCGGCATCGAGCTCATGAACGATCTTCCTGACGAGGAGGTCCAGGTCGGTCGGCACAAGGTGCATCTCGCACGCGCTCACCTGGGAAAGCGCGAGGACCTCGGTTATCATCTGCCCGATCTGGGTGGTGGCGGTGGATATCCTCTGGAGATAGTGGCGGCCCTTTTCGTCCAGGTCCTTGGACGAGTGCTTTGCCAGCAGCTCCGCGAACCCGCCGATGACGTGGAGCGGCGAGCGCAGGTCGTGGCAGATGGACTGGGCGAGGGAGCCCATCTCGTCCTGGGCCGCGGTCACCTCCGCGGCGCAGCGTTCAATGCGCCGCTCCAGCCCTGCGTTCAGGCGCCGGAGCTCCTCCACCGCTTGCTGCGGCGCGCATGGGTCCTTCTCGATTTGCATTATCACGGTTCGGTGGGGCGCCTGGCAGGCCCCGTTTGGAGGAGTGTAGTCCCGGCCCCGTGCGCCAACGAGTGGGTGGTTACCTTATCTTCACTCAAGGGCCGACCCCACGGGCGGAGCCCCGGGTCCGGGCGCGTTTCGGGGGCGACGGCCCGCAGGTAGACGCCCATCGTGGCCTCCGCCGTCGTCTTCCAGTTGAATCCGCTGGCGCGCAGGAGGCCCGCCTCCCGCAGCTGGCCGAGCCAGACCGGATCGGCCGCGGCGCGGGCCAATTGTGCCTGGATCTGTTCCACATCACGGGGTTCCAGAATGCCGGCCGCCCCCCCGACCGTCTCCCCCAGGGCTCCCGACGTCGATGAAAGCACCGGGCAGGCGCACGCCATGGCCTCGATGGGGGGCATTCCGAACCCCTCGTAGAGGGACGGGAAGACGAAGACGTCGGCCGCGCGGTACCAGTCGGGAAGGTCCCCGGGCGGAACGAAGCCGAGAAGGTCGATGTCCCGGGCGAAGGGCGACGCGCGGACCAACCCGCGGATCGTGTCCGCGCCGTGCCAGTCGCCGCCGGCCAGGACAAGCCGCCAGGGCGAGCCGGTTGCGGCCTTGAACCGGCCGAAGGCCTCGATCAGGCCGGCGTGGTTCTTCGCCGGATGCTCAAGGCGCGCCACGTACAGGAAGAAGGGGCCCATCAGGCCCCGCTTGGCGCAAACGGCCTCGCGGGCGCGGGCCTTCGGCCCGGGCAGGAACTGGCCATGGTCGACGCCGTTGGGAATGACGGTCAGGCGCGCGGCCGGCACATGGAAGAGGGATTCGACGTCGCGCGCGGTGGCGTTGCTCACGGCGACGATCCTGTCCTGGCGCAGCGCGAGCCGGCGGGCGACCACGCGGCAGTAGAGCATCCGCGCCGGGTCGTACTTTCCCGCCATGTGGAACGGCGCGAGGTCGTGGATCGTCGAGACGAGCGCGCAGGGCCTGGGCCAGAGCATCCGCCGATAGCTCGGGACATGCAGGACCTCGATCCCGTGGAGCCGCAGGAGCCGGGGTAGCGCGGCCTGGTGCCAGAGGATGTCCCTCGCCGGCGGCCGGTGCCGCTCGGGGACGGCCTCGAGGCGCATCGAGCCGGCGGCGAACCCGAAGAGCGGCATGTCGTCCTCCAGGACGAAGAGCGTGAACTCGTGCCGCGCCGCCGCGGGAATGAGGGCGCGGACCAGCGAGAGGACGTACTGGCCGACTCCCGAGCGGCCGCGCTGCATGACGGAGGTTGACAGCGCGATTCTCAAGGGAGGCCTTTCAGCCTCTTCCTCGAGCCGGCGCGCCGCTGGCGCCAGCGCTGCAGCAGCACCGCCGGGAAGAAATGGAGAAAGTCGTCGGCATAGCGCCCGGCCAGGCGCCTGGGCTCCTGGAGGAGCCGGAAGAGCCATTCGGTGCCGCTTCGCTGCATCCAGACCGGGGCCCGCGCCATCCTGTCGGCGAGAAAGTCGATGGTTGCGCCCGCGCCTATCATGACGGGGACCCCGAGCGCCTTGCAGTGCCGCGACATCCACTTCTCCTGCTTCGGGCAGCCGAAGCAGACGAGCATGACGTCCGGCCTCGCGGCGCGCACCCGACGTGTGATCTCGGGGTCGTTCATCCCGAGCAGCGGCTGGTAGGGCGGCGAATAGTGCTCGACCACCGGGAGCTTCGGATGCATGGCGGTGATCCGGCGCGCGGCCTCCGCCGCCACGTCGGGACTGCCGCCGAGCAGGAAGACGCGCCAGCCCCGGTCGGCCGCCCTCTGCAGGAGGCTTGGTATCAGGTCGGACCCGGCCACGCGGCCGGGCAGGACCCCGCCCAGCAGGTGCGAGGCCCAGATTATGGGCTTGCCGTCGCAGAGGACCAGGTCCGCGCAGACCAGGATGTGGCGCAATTCCGGGTCCCGCTGCGCCTTCACGAGGAAATCGACGTTGGGCGTGACGACGTAGTGGGTGCCGCCGGCCGCGACCATCGCCTCGATGCGGTCGACCGCGCTTGCGAACGTCAGCGCATGGAAGGGGATGCCGAGTATGGCGACGAGCCCTTCAAGTTCGATCGGGAGCGCCTTCGTTTGGACAGTGAGAGTGAGAGACACCTTCACTCAGACAGCCCCCGGTGCAGGCCGGGGATGGGGTGGGAGACCCAATCTGGGCCGGGCGGTGCGCCCCGGCGCCCGCGGCCTGGGGTGGACACCCACTTCCGCGGGGGCCCGCAGGCGGCTATTTTGGCACGCTCCCATGACGCTCCTGCGATTCCTAGTCCGCTATTCGCCGGCGATGGTCGTCTGGACCTCCCTTGCGGCGCTGCTGAGCGGCGCCTTCAGCACGGGGCTCCTGGCGCTGATCACCCTCGCGATGAACCGCCACGGCAGCATTGGCGCGACGCTGGTCGTCGCCTTCTGCGCCTTGGGCCTCGGCCGGTTCCTGACCAACGCGCTCGCGCAGGTGACCCTCGCGCATTTCTCCCAGGCTACCACGGCGCGCCTGCGCCTGGACCTCGTGACAAAGATCCTCTCGGTGCCTCTGCGCCAGATCGAGGAGCTCGGCGCGCCGAGGCTCATGGTCGCGCTCACCGAGGACATCCTGGAGATAACGCAGGCGACCCTCACCATCCCCGTCTTCGCCTTCAACTCCGCCGTGCTGCTCGGCGGCGCGGTGTACCTTGCGTGGCTCTCGTTCCCCGTCTTCCTCGGGATGTTCGTGTTCGGGGTCGTCGGGGCGGTAACCTACCGCCTGCTGATCCGGAGCGGCTTCGGGCACCTGGTCGCGGCGCGCGACGGCCAGGACCGCCTCTTCCAGCACTTCCGCTCGCTGACGGAGGGCATCAAGGAGCTCAAGCTGCACCGGGCGCGCCGCGAGTCCTTCCTCAGGGAGGACGTCGCGCGGGCCGCGGCCGTCTGCCAGAGGCACAGCGTCGCGGCCGAGCTTCGCTTCATCCTCGCGCAGAACTGGAACCAGCTGCTCTTCCTGGGGCTGATCGGCCTGATCCTCTTCCTGCTGCCCCGGATGGAGGCCGTCAGCCAGCAGGCGATGACCGGCTACGTCATCGCCACGCTCTACCTGATGGGGCCGCTGGCGGGGCTCCTGGGCAGCCTCTCGGTGTTCAGCCGGGCAAATGTCTCGCTGCGGAAGGTGGAGCAGCTCGGGCTCGCGCTGTCGGCGCTCCCGGGCGACAACGGGATCGCCTCCCGGGGCCAGTTCGCGTCCGAGCCGTTTGAGTCCCTCGAGCTTGCCCAGGTGATGCACCGCTACCACCGGGAGAGGGAGGACGACAGCTTTATGCTCGGGCCGATCAGCCTCACCATGGGGCCGGGCGAGCTCGTTTTCCTCATCGGCGGCAACGGCAGCGGGAAGTCGACGCTCGCGAAGGTGATCACGGGCCTGTACCCGCCCGCGGGCGGCGAGATCAGGCTGAACGGGACCGTGATAGGCGACCAGAACCGCGACGACTACCGCCAGTGCTTTTCCACCGTGTTCTCGGACTATTTCCTATTCGAGCGGATTGTCGGGACGGGCGGCGCGGACGGGGACCGGCGGGCCCGGGAATACCTCGAGCGCCTCCACCTGAACCACAAGGTGTCGATCAAGGACGGCGCGTTCTCCACGACGCAGCTCTCCCAGGGCCAGCGCAAGCGCCTGGCGCTCCTGTGCGCCTACATCGAGGACCGCCCGTTCTACCTGTTCGACGAGTGGGCGTCCGACCAGGATCCGCTGTTCAAGGACGTGTTCTACACCCAGCTCCTCCCGGAGCTGCGCTCGCTCCACAAGGCCGTGCTCGTGATCACGCACGACGACCGCTACTTCGACCGCGCGGACCGCCTGATCAAGCTGGACTACGGCAGGATCACCCGCGAGCACGCCGAGGGACTGGTTCCGACCGGGTCGCCGTAGGCTTCGGGAACCCCTATACTAGTAGTCCACCCCAGGAACGGCGGGGGCGGCGGGGCATCTAAGCAAGCGGACAACCCATGGGACCCACTATGACTATGAACGACAATGACCCGCAGATGAGAAGTGTCGCATCGTCGGCCAGGCTGCGACGCCTCGGCGGCATATTCGCAGCGGCCCTTGCGGCACAGGTATTTGCAGGCCATGCGCATGCGCAGACGTACGCGTTCTCCCTTCTCGCTGGAAATGCGGGCAAGCTCGACCCCGCGGACGGAACGGGCTCCGGCGCGCGCTTCTTCAATCCGACGGCGGTCGCCGTGGACGGCTCGGGCAACATCTATGTCGCCGACGGCGGCGACCACACGATCCGCAGGGTGTCCGCGGGCGGCGCGGTCACCACCTTTGCCGGCAGTTCCGGCCAGGCGGGCAGCAGCGACGGCTCGGGCTCCGGCGCCCGGTTCCTGTACCCCTATGCGGTGGCGGTCGACGGGTCGGGCAACGTCTACGTGGCGGACAGCGGCAACCACAACATCCGAAGGATCACGGCGGGCGGCGGAGTGAGCACCCTGGCCGGCACGGCGGGGATCGCGGGCAGCACGGATGGCACCGGTGTTGCCGCGCTCTTCAACCAGCCCCAGGGGATCGCGGTGGACGGGGCGGGGAACGTCTACGTGAGCGACACGAACAACAGCACGATCCGCAGGATCACCGCCTCCGGCGTCGTCACGACGCTGGCCGGCGCGGCGGGGCAGACGGGCGGCTCCGACGGCGTGGGCTCGTCCGCGCTCTTCTACTATCCCTTCGGCATCGCCGTGGACACCGCCGGCAACGTCTACGTGGCGGACTATGACAACAGCACGATCCGCAAGGTGACCCCGGGCGGATCGGTCTCGACGCTCGCGGGAAGCGCCGGGAATCCGGGCAGCGCCGACGGCCAGGGCGGCGCGGCCAGGTTCAGCCACCCGAACGGGGTGGCGGTCGACGGCGCGGGTTTCGTCTACGTGATCGACACCTCCAACCAGACCGTGAGGGAGATCTCCCCGGGCGGAAGCGTGTCGACGCTCGCCGGGACGGCGGGAATCGGCGGCAGCGCCGATGGCACAGGGGCGGCGGCAAGCTTCTTCTATCCGAGCGGCATCGCGTCGACGGCCGCCGGCATCGTCTACGTTGCCGACACGGGCAACCACAGCATCCGGGCGATGGGTTCCCCGGGTGTCGTGACCACGCTTGCGGGAGGCGCGGGGCAGAAGGGCGCCGCGGACGGAACCGGCAGCCATGCGCAATTCAAGTATCCCTACGGGGTCGCGGTGGACGGCTCCGGGCACCTCTTCGTCGCCGACTCCAACAACAACACGATCCGGGAGGTGACCGCGTCGGGCGGCAGCGTGAGCACGCTTGCCGGCGCCGCGCTGGTCGCGGGCAGCGCGGACGGCGCGGGCGGCGCCGCGAGCTTCAACAGCCCAGCCGGCGTGGCGGTGGACGGCTCGGGCAACGTGTTTGTCGCCGATGCGTCGAATTCCACGATCCGCAAGATCGCGCCGGGGGGGGCCGTGACGACCTTCGCCGGGACTGCGGGCGCCACCGGCAGCTCGGACGGCTCGGGGGCGGCCGCGCGGTTCAACTCGCCCGAGGGCGTCGCCGTGGACGCCGTCGGCAATGTCTACGTGGCGGACTCGAGGAACAACACGATCCGCAAGATCACCTCGGGCGGGCTGGTCACCACGCTGGCCGGCGCCGCCGGCCAGAGCGGGAGCGGCGACGGCGCCGGCGGCTCCGCGCGCTTCAACGGCCCCTATGCCGTGGCGGTGGACGGCTCGGGCAACGTGTTCGTCTCGGACTTCTTCAACGGGACCATCCGGAAGATCGACACCTCGAACACCGTGTCGACCGTCGCCGGCACGGCCGGCCTCCTGGGCTTCCAGGACGGGACCGGCGCCGCGGCCAGGTTCAACCAGCCGTACGCGCTCGCGCTGGACGGCTCGGGGAACATCTATGTGGCGGACACCTACAACCGCGCCATCCGAAAGATCGCCCCGGGCGGCTCGGTCACGACCCTCAACGGGTCGCAGTGCCGGTTCTACTATCCCCAGGGCATCGCGGTGGACGCCTCGGGAACCCTCTACGTCGCCGACGGCGACAACCAGGCGATCATGTCCGGGACTGTCCTGGCCGCGCCGCCGGCCGGCGGACAGGTCGCGAGCCAGTCCGTGACGACCGGCCATAACGCCTCCTTCACGGTCACGGCGCCGGGCTCGTCGATGACCTTCCAGTGGCAGACATCGGTGGACGCGGGCGCGACCTGGGGCAACGTGGGCAACAACACGGTCTTCTCCGGCGCGACGACGGCCACGCTGACCCTGACCAACCCGGCGGTCTCGATGAGCGGGGATGTCTTCCGGGTGCAGCTCCAGAATCCGGCGGGCTCGAGCCTGAGCGGCACGGCCACGCTCACGGTGTCGGGCGCGATCGGGGGCGGCCCGACGGGAAGCGCCCGGCTCATCAACCTCTCGATCCGGTCGTATGTCGGGACCGGGGCCAACTCGGTCATCGTCGGCTTCTTCATCAGCGGCTCGGGCTCGAAGCAGCTGCTTGTGCGCGGCGTGGGCCCGACGCTCGCGACCTTCGGCGTCACCGGGGTCCTCGCCAACCCGCAGCTCACGCTCGCCAATCAGGCCAGCGGGGCCGTGATAGCCACGGACACGGCCTGGGGCGGCGGCGCCGCGCTCGCCAACGTCTTTGCGTCCGTGGGAGCCTTCGCGCTGCCGGCCGACTCGGCCGACTCGGCCCTCTTCGTCTCGCCCACCGGCGGCGCGTACACCGCGCAGATAAGCGGCGTGGGCGGGACGACGGGCGTCGCCCTTGCGGAGCTCTACGACGCCGACGCGGGAGACCCCCCGACCCGGCTCACCAATGCGTCCGCGCGCGCCCTGTCGCAGCCGGGGAGCGCCGTCCTGACCGCGGGTTTCGTGATCGGGGGCACCGGAACCGACACGCTGCTGATCCGCGGGATCGGCCCCGGCCTGACGCAGTTCGGCGTCGGCGGGGTCCTCGCCACGCCGCAGGTCCTTCTGTTTGACTCCACGGGGGCGTCGATCGGCTCCAACACCGGCTGGGGGGGCGGCGGCACGCTCGCTGCCGCGTTCGCCCAGGTCGGCGCCTTTGCCCTGGCGCCCGCCTCGGCGGATTCGGCGATGCTGGTCACGCTTTCGGCCGGCAATTACACGGTCGAGGTCGCCGGCACCAACGGCTCGTCCGGGGTGGCGCTCGTCGAGATCTACGAGATGCACTGAGCCGGCATGCACCCTTCCCATCAGAGAGCCCGGCGGGCGTATGGTCCCCTGGTGGCGGTCGCCGGAGGAGGGAGGGTAGGAGAGTGCCCCATATCGGCGGGGCCGCCCGCTGTGTACGTTCTAGCCCTAGCCCATCCGCCCCTCATCCCCGCGCTCACCGCCCTTCCCGCGGCGCCGGGCTCAACCCACGGCCTTTCATGAAACGCTCACCGATCTCATTGCTCCGCCTTTCCCCGCTCGCGATCGCCTTCCTGGGCCTGACGGTCGCCGGCCGTGCGCAGACGATCCTTCCGGACTCCACGGAGGGACAGCCGTACTCGTTCCAGATCGTGACGAGCCCGGCCCAGCCCGCGGGCACGACCTACGCCGCCGAAGGGCTGCCGGCGGGCCTCTCCATCGGCGCCTCGACGGGCGTCGTCAGCGGCGTGACGGTCGCGGTGGGAACGTACAAGGGGAACCTTTCCCTCTCGTCGGGCTCCTCGACCAGCCCCTATCCGTACCAGATCACGGTGGATCCGGCGGCGGGGACGCCGACCATCACGAGCAGCGGGGGTCCCACCGGAACGGTGGGAACGCCGTTCAGCTACACCATTGTCGCGACAGACTCGCCGACGAGCTACAACATCGCCGAACTGCCCCCGGGGCTGGCCTCTTCGAGCGCCGAGATCAGCGGCACGCCGACGACCGCGGGCCTGTTCTTCACGTCGATCAGCGCGAACAACGGCAACGGCCAGGGGGCGATCCTCGTCCTCATGTTCACGATCAGCCCCGCGGGCCCGATCCCGGCCATCACCAGCGCGCTGCTGTATTCCAGCCCCGTGAACGCGCCCTTCAGCTTTGCGATCACAGCGACGAACAATCCCACCTCGTTCTCGGCCACGAAGCTCCCCGCGGGCCTCTCGCTTGACGCCTCCACCGGGGTCATCAGCGGCACGCCGTCGAGCCCCCAGGTCGCGAGCGTCCCGATCCTCGCCACGAATTCCTTCGGCAGCAGCCGGCCGCTGAACCTGATCCTGACGATCGGGAACTTCTCCGCGATCACGAGCGCCGCGGCCATCACGGGGCCGGCGGGAGGCGCCTTCAGCTACGCGCTGACGGCGAGCAACAGCCCGGTGGCCTTTGCCCTGACGGGCCTGCCCGCCGGGATCTCGGTCAACTCGATTTCGGGGATGGTCTCGGGGACCCCCACCACGCCCGGAACGTACACGCTGACCGCGAGCGCCATCAATTCGCTGGGCACCGGCCCCGCCATGGCCATCACGTTCACCGTGAGCGACCCGGTCTCGGGCGGCGTGGGCCCGACGGCGCCCCTTATCCTGTTCCCGCCCCTTCCGCAGTCGACGACCGTGGGCTCGACGGCCCAGTTCTCGGTGACGGCGGTGGGTTCCGGGGCGCTCAGCTACCAGTGGTCGCTCAACAACACCCCCATCTCCGGCGCGGGCTCCCCGACGCTGTCGATAGCGAGCGTGAAGGCCGCCGACGCGGGGCCCTACACGGTGACCGTGACCAACTCGGTCGGCACGATCGTCTCGGCGCCTGCCAGCCTCACGATCCTCTCGCTCGTGGTCCCGCCGGCCATCACCTCGCAGCCCTAC
>Ga0265318_10001158_pt1 | contig 16360 bp, 13 predicted proteins | sample 4821metaG_FD_192431 | JGI IMG/M metagenome (GOLD analysis project Ga0265318, IMG submission 192431) | Rhizosphere microbial communities from Carex aquatilis grown in University of Washington, Seatle, WA, United States - 4-8-21 metaG | ecosystem: Host-associated > Plants > Roots > Rhizosphere >... | reverse complement strand
AATTTGTAACTTTATGATTCCAAAAATACGGTGAAAGCAATAACTGCATTAATGCATCGATCGTCCATGGAGCTCGCATGGCCGAAGTGATACCCATCACCCGCCATACCCTGCATGACCAGGTGGTCGCGCGGTTGCGCTCGATGCTGGTCGAGGGGCGTATCGCACCGGGCGCGAAGCTCAATGAGCGTGAGCTGTGCGAGCGGCTCGGCGTGTCGCGTACCCCGCTGCGCGAAGCCATCAAGCTGCTCGCGGCGGAAGGGCTCATCGATCTGCTGCCGCATCGCGGCGCCGTGGCGGTGCAGCTCGATGAGGATGACATCCGCCATGCCTTCGAAGTGCTCGCCCAGCTCGAAGGCCTGTCCGGTGAGCTGGCCGCCGGACGTGCGACCGAACCGGAGATCGCCGAGATTCGGGCGTTGCACTACGAGATGCTGGCGTGTTTCGCGCGCCGGGACCTGCCCGGTTACTACCGCATCAATGCACTGATCCACGCCGCGATCAATCAGGCAGCGCGCAATCCGGTACTCACGAAGATCTATCGCGAGACCAACGCGCGCGTGCAGTCGCTGCGCTTCCAGACCAACCAGAACGAGGCCAAGTGGCAGCGTGCGGTCAGCGAGCACGAGCGGATGATCCTGGCACTCGAGGCACGCGACGCCGCTGCGCTGCGCGGCATCCTGGTCGCGCACCTGCAGGCCAAGCGCGATGCGGTGCTGGAACAGCTGCGCGCCGCACCCGCCATGCCCGGATGAGCGCGGACCTCGCGGCCAGGCTGCGGCGCGAGACGCAGGCCGAGGTGATGTTCGACGACGCGTCGCGCGCACGCTACGCCACCGATGCGTCGATTTACCAGGTCATGCCAGTCGGCGTGATGGTGCCCAGGCAGGAACAGGACATCGCGACGGCGATCGACATCGCGCGCGAACTGAAGGTGCCGGTCCTCGCGCGCGGTGCTGGCACCAGTCAGTGCGGCCAGACCACCGGCAGTGCGCTGGTGATCGATACCTCGACGCACTTCCGGCGGCTGCTCGGCATCGATCTGGAGCGCCGTACCGCGACGGTGGAGCCGGGAATCGTGCTCGATCACCTCAACGCGCAGCTGCGAGCACACGGGCTATGGTTCCCGGTCGACGTCTCGACTGGCGCGCAGGCCACGCTCGGCGGCATGGCCGGCAACAACTCCTGTGGCTCACGCTCGATCGCCTACGGCAACATGGTGCACAACGTGCTCGGCGCCGCGGCGTGGCTGTCCGATGGGACCTCGGTCGAGTTCGGTCCGCTGCCGACGCTCAGGCCGCGCGAGCAGCGCATCGCTGCATTCGTGCGCGAGCTGGCGCAGCGCCACGCGGGCGAGATCGAGGCGCGCTGGCCAAAAGTGCTGCGTCGCGTTGCGGGCTACAACCTCGATATCTTCCATCCCCAGAGCGTGCGTCCCTACACCAGCGACGGCAGCGTCAATCTCGCGCATCTGCTCATCGGCGCCGAGGGTACGCTGGCCTTCACCAGGTCGCTGACGTTGCGGCTCGTGCCCCTGCCGCGCTCCAGCGTGCTCGGCGTCGTCAATTTTCCGAGCTTCCACGCTGCCATGAGCGCGGCCCAGCACCTCGTCGCGCTCGGGCCCACTGCGATCGAGCTGGTCGATCGCATCATGATCGAGCTGAGTCTCGCCAACCCCGAGTTCGCGCCTGCGATCCGGCGCGCGCTGATCGGTGAGCCGGCGGCGATCCTGCTGGTGGAATTCTCAGGCGATGATCGTCAGACGCAGCTCGCACGGCTGAAGGATCTGGTGCAGCTGATGGGCGATCTGGGGCTGCCCGGCAGCGTCGTCGAGATGCCGGAGCCCGCGGCCCAGAAGGCGCTGTGGGAAGTGCGCAAGGCGGGCCTGAACATCATGATGAGCCTCAAGGGCGACGGCAAGCCGGTGAGCTTCATCGAGGATTGCGCGGTGCCGCTCGAGCATCTCGCCGCCTACACCGACGCGCTCACCGAAGTATTCGCACGGCATGGCACTCACGGCACCTGGTATGCACACGCCTCGGTCGGGACCCTGCACGTGCGGCCGATCCTGGACATGCGTCGCGACGGCCCCGAGGGCGGAGCCGTACGGATGCGCGCGATCGCCGAGGAGGCCTCCGAACTGGTGCGCCGCTACAAGGGCGCCTTCAGCGGCGAGCACGGCGACGGACTGTGCCGCGGCGAATGGATCGCCTGGCAGTTCGGGCCCGCGATCAACGAGGCTTTCCGCGCCATCAAGCAGCAGCTCGATCCGGTCGGACTGTTCAACCCCGGACGGATCATCGATCCCCCGCGCATGGACGATGCGGCGCTGTTCCGGCACGCGCCACCTTCGGCACCCCGTCCCTATCGCACCGAGCCGCTCGAGCCGCTGCTCGACTGGTCGGCCTGGAACGTGCAGAACGATCCGGTCAGCGCGACGACGACGGCACCGGGCACCGGTGGTGACAACACGCAGGGCTTCGCCAAGGCCGTCGAGATGTGCAACGGCAACGGCCACTGCCGCAAGTTCGATGCCGGCACGATGTGTCCGAGCTACCGCGTCACGCGCTCGGAGCAGCACGTCACGCGGGGCCGCGCCAATACGCTCAGGCTCGCGCTGTCCGGCCAGCTTGGGCCCGGCGGCTTTACCTCGGAGCCCATGCGCGCCGCGATGGATCTGTGCGTAGGCTGCAAGGGCTGCCGGCGCGAGTGTCCGACCGGTGTCGACATGGCCAGGATGAAGATTGAGTTCCTCGCCCATTACAGGGCGCAGCACGGCTATGCGGTGAAAGACCGCCTGGTCGCGCACCTGCCCCAGTATGCGCATGTCCTCAGTCGCGTGGCGTGGCTCCCCAACCTGCGGGACCGGATACCGCTCGCCGCATGGCTGTCGGAACGGCTGGTGGGTTTCGCGGCGCGGCGAACGCTGCCGCGCTGGCGTGCCGACACCTTCTGGCGTGCACGCGACACGGCGATATTTTCGGACCCAGCCGAGCTGCTCGCGACTGCCGCGGCGGGCGGGAAGGCAGCGGTCCTGTTCGTCGATACCTTCCATGGCAGCTTCGAGAGCGAGATCGCGCTCGGAGCGGCGCGCGTGCTGCACGCCGCGGGTTATGCGCTGCATACCCCGATCCGGGAGCGCGGACACTACTGCTGCGGCCGCACCTGGCTGAGCCAGGGGATGATAGGCGAGGGTCGTGCACGGGCACGTGAGCTGATCCAGGTGCTCGATCCGTTTGCGCGCGCAGGCATCCCCATCGTGGGCCTCGAGCCTTCCTGCCTGCTGACGTTGCGCGACGAGGCACTGGCGCTCGGGCTCGGCGCGGCCGCGGAGCGGGTCGCGGCGCAGGCCCTGCTGTTCGAGGAGTTCATCGCGCGCGAGGTGCGTGCCGGACGCTGCACGCTGCGCCTGCGGGGCGTGGACCGCCCGCTGCTGGTCCATGCCCATTGTCACCAGAAGGCCTTCGGCACGGTCGGCGCTCTGCTCGAGACGGTGCGGCTGCTGCCCGGGGCGGACCCGGTGCTCATCGAGGGTTCCTGCTGCGGCATGGCGGGCAGTTTCGGCTATGAGCGCGAGCACTACGCGCTGTCGATGCAGATGGCGGAAGCCAGCCTGTTGCCAGCCATCCGCGCCCGCGCGGATGCGATCGTCGTCGCCGGCGGTACGAGCTGCCGGCACCAGATCCGCGACGGTGCCGGGCGCGAGGCGCTGCACATCGCGCGGCTGCTCGATCAGGCGCTGCTGCCGGATCAGGCGCCGCTGCCGGATCAGGCGCCGCTGCCGGATCAGGCGCCGCTGCCGGCCTGACATTCCGGCCTTGCAGTAGGATCGTCGGATGAAGACCTATCGTATCGCGCTGATTCCAGGGGACGGCATCGGCAAGGAAGTCATTCCCGCCGGCCGTGAGGTGCTCGAGGCACTCGCAGGCACGCAGCGCGCGCTGGCCTTCGAGTTCCAGAGCTTCGACTGGGGCGCGGACCATTACCGGCGGCACGGGGTGATGATGCCGGCTGATGGCCTCGAGGCATTGCGTCCGATGGACGCGATCCTGTTCGGGTCCGCCGGCGATCCCGGCATCGCGGATCACGTCACGCTCTGGGGACTACGCCTGAAGATCTGCCAGGGACTGGATCAGTACGCGAACGTGCGACCGACCCGCATCCTGCCCGGGATCGATGCGCCGCTGAAGCGTTGCGGACCCCACGACCTCGACTGGGTGATCGTGCGCGAGAATTCCGAAGGGGAGTACTCGGGCGTGGGCGGGCGTGTGCACCAGGGATACCCGAACGAAGTCGCCACCGACGTGTCAGTGATGACTCGCAGCGGCGTCGAACGGATCATGCGCTACGCGTTCCGGCTGGCGCAGGGGCGAGCGCGGCGGCGCTTGACGGTGGTCACGAAGAGCAACGCGCAGCGTCACGCGATGGTGATGTGGGACGAGATCGCCGCGGAAGTGGCGCAGGAATTCCCGCTGGTCAGCTGGGACAAGGAGCTGGTCGATGCCGCCACTGCCAGGATGGTGAATCATCCGGCCTCGCTCGATACCATCGTTGCGACCAACCTGCACGCCGACATCCTGAGCGATCTCGCGGCGGCACTGGCTGGCAGCCTCGGGATCGCCCCGACCGGCAACATCGACCCCGAGCGCCGCCATCCGTCGATGTTCGAACCGATCCACGGCTCGGCCTTCGACATCATGGGCCGGGGACTGGCCAATCCGGTGGGCACATTCTGGTCAGTCGTGATGATGCTCGAGCATCTCGGCGAACCGGAGGCCGCGCGGCGCGTCATGCTCGCGATCGAAGGCGTCACCGCCAATCCCGCGCTGCATACGCGCGATCTGGGCGGCAGTGCAACCACCGCCCAGGTGACCGCCGCGGCGTGCATGATGCTCACGCAATCCGCGCCCTCAGCCCCTGGCACCGCCCTTCGCGGCTGAGCGCTTGTCGACGACGATCCGGCCTTCCTTCAACACGACGGTCGTCTTCAGCATCTCGTAGATATTGAGGCGCGGATCGCCATCGAGCAGCACGATATCAGCGAACTTGCCGACTTCGAGCGTGCCGATCCGATCGCCCATGCCGATGAACTGCGCCGTATTCGGGCCCATGATCCTGAAGATGTCCGACATCGAGAACATCACGCTGAAGGATTTCAGCTCGTGCTCGAGAACGACCTTGTCCGCGTAGTTCTGGTCGGTCGAGAACGCAATCGCATTGTTGCTCGCCTCCCAGATCCGTCGTGCGTTGACGATCGTATACCCGGCTTCCGTGCCGGTAGCCCTGCCCGAGGGATCCCGGTTTGCGCCCGCGATGGCTTCCGGCCATGCGTTGCCATCGCGGAAGCGGGGACTGTTGTCGCGCGGAAACTGGACCGGTGCCGGAGCCGGGGATTCCCGGTCGATGATCGGCGCGCCGAATGCAATCAGGCCGCTCACGATCGATCCTGTCGCCGCGACCTTGGCGGCCGCTTCGTAGCCGGTCCAGTCCTTGTTCGGCAGATGCACCAGGCGACGCACCCCCGCGTCGATCGCGGCGACCATGGCCGGAGTGCTGACGGCATGGACGTTCACCTGCACGCCGGCCTTCGCCGCCTCGTCGACCACCGCCTTGAGCACCTCGATCTCTGCCTGCGGTGGAGCGGGCTCGGGCGTGAGCGCGATCTCACCGGTGTACTTGATTCCGCGCGCGGCCATCGCGCGGACTGCCGCGCGGGCCTCATCCGGCGTGCTGTGCAGGTTCACACGCTCGGAGGGCAGGATGCGCGGGCCATTGATCAGACCGGACTCGATGTGATCGCGCAGCGTCAGATTGCCGTCGCCAGGGCCGCCGCCGGAGAGGATCGTGGTATAGCCCGCCTCCAGCAGTGACTGCATCTGCCCCTGCTCGTTCGGCCCGGTATTGATGTGCTTGTGCGCATCGATGAACCCGGGCAATGCCGTCAGCCCCTTTGCATCGATGATCTTCAGGCCCTGGGTCGCGGCCTTGCCGGCCACGACGCTCGCAATCCTGCCATCGCGGACGATGATCGTCCCGGACTCGATCACCGGGCCGTTGCCGACGATGACCCGGACATTGGTGATGGCGATGTTCTGGGCGCTCGCTGCACTGGAAATTCCGATCGCAGCGGTCGCGAGGACTGCCAACGCGGCGTATGCGCGCCCGCTGCGATGCCTGCGCATCATGGTGTTCATGAACAATTCCTGTCCCCCCTCTACATCGATTGTTCGCACGGTCGTTCGAAGCTTACTCCATCGCGCACGGCGAGCGGCAGGTTCGCTCAGTTGCAGGGTCACTACAATAGGTGGAAGATCGAGCAACAACAGGCAACCCGGCAGCGTAAGGGGAGGTCGAGTGCGCAGACCGCTTGTGTCCGTGCTCGTGGTCGTGGTGGTGGCCCTGGTCGGCTACTTCGCTCTGGCCCGGCGCCCTGCGATTGACGGCATTGCGCCGCCGGAGAAGTCGAGTTTCGCACCCGATCTGGTGGCGCGCGGGGAAGTACTCGCCGGCGCCGGGAATTGCGCTTCCTGCCATACGAATTCCGGGGCAGCGGCCTACGCGGGCGGCGTGCCGATCCGGACCCCGTTTGGCATCGTGTATTCGACGAACATCACGCCGGACCCTGGAACCGGTATCGGCTCCTGGTCGCAACAGGCCTTTGGCCGTGCGCTGCGTGAGGGCGTCGCGCGTGACGGCAGTCAGCTGTTTCCGGCGTTGCCGTACGATCACTTCACGAAGCTGACCGATGCGGACGTCGCCGCACTGTATGCCTATTTCATGACGCGTGCGCCGGTCGATGCGCCGGCGCGCACCAACGGCATTCCATTTCCGCTCAACATCCGCGCGCTCCAGGCCGGCTGGAAGCTGCTGTACTTTCGTGGCGGAAGGTTCGTGCCCGATGGCACGCATAGCGCGGAATGGAACCGCGGTGCGTACCTGGCCGAGGGAGTCAGTCACTGTGGCGCCTGCCACACGCCGCGTAACATGCTGGGCGCCGAACAGTCCAGCCAGGCTTTCGGCGGCGCGCCCGTCAATGGCTGGATTGCCCCGCCGCTCAATCAGGACAATCCCTCGCCTGCACCCTGGACCGCTGAGGAGCTGTTCGCCTATCTGCGCGGGGGCGTGAGCCGCTACCACGGAACGGCGGTCGGTCCGATGTCCGAGGTGGTACACCAGGATCTGGTTGCGCTGCCAGATTCGGACATCCACTCGATTGCCGTGTATTTCGCCGATGTCGATGCAGCGGCCGCGAATGCCGCGCGCACTGCAACGGCGCTGCAGCGCGCGAACGCGGCCAGCAGCCAGAACGGGGATGGGCTGTACGCGTCCGCCTGCGCATCCTGCCACTACAACGGTGCGGCGGGACCCGACCCGCTGCGGCCGGACCTGGCGCTCAACAGTGCGGTCCAGCTCGATGATCCTGCGAATCTGATTCGCGTGATGCTCGATGGCGTCGATGCACCGCAGGGGGCGCCCGGAGTCGTGATGCCGGCATTCTCCGCGCTGTCCGACGCCGATCTGGCGTCCATTGCGGTCTATCTGCGCTCCACACGCACCAGTCGCGCTCCGTGGAACGGGCTCGAGCAGGCGATCGCCGCCGCGCGAACGCAGGGTCCGGCGCTGTGATCGATCATGGCGCAGCGATGAATCAGGAAGGGACGTTCGGAGGAGTGCCAGCATGATTGCGTTTACGCTCAACGGACGCACGGTCAGCGTCGATGTCGACGGCGATACGCCGCTGTTGTGGGTGATCAGGGATGATCTCGGCCTGACCGGGACCAAGTTCGGCTGTGGTATCGGCATGTGTGGGGCCTGCACGGTACATGTCGGCGGACGCGCCACGCGCTCATGCATCACGTCCGTAGCCGCAGTAGCGGGCGCTGAGGTCACGACGATCGAGGGACTGGATCCGGCCGGCGCGCATCCCGTACAGCAGGCCTGGCTGGCACTTCAGGTGCCGCAATGCGGCTATTGCCAGTCAGGACAGATCATGCAGGCGGCGGCGCTGCTGAAGGATTTTCCGAACCCCAGCGACCGGGACATCGACGCCGTGATGGCGGGAAACCTGTGCCGCTGCATGACTTACGTACGGATCCGCGCGGCCATCAAGCACGCCGCCGGCGCCTCCCCCGGAGCCAGACCATGAGCGGCGTCGCGCCGCAGCCGGTGCACGAGCATCCCCTGACGCGCCGGAATTTCCTGATCGCGGTGGCGGGCGCAGGCGCGACGTTCGGCTTCAGCCCCTGGGCGCAGGCCGCACTGGACCCGTCCGTTCCCGGTGGCGTTCCAGCGACGGCGGCAGGCGCGCAGTTCGAACCAACGATCTGGTACTCGATCGGGGCGGACGGGATCATCAGCGTGAACATCATCCGCGCCGAGATGGGCCAGCACGTCGGTACTGCGCTGGCGCGCATCCTCGCCGACGAGCTCGAAGCCGACTGGAGCCACGTGCGCGCCGTGCACGTGGACAGCGATCCGAAATGGGGCCTGATGGTGACCGGCGGCAGCTGGTCGGTGTGGCAGACCTTTCCGCTCTACAGCCGCGCTGGCGCGGCCGGGCGCCTCGCGCTGCTGGAAGCCGGAGCGAAACTGCTCGGCACCAGTCCAGAGCGGTGCGAGGCCAAGAACAGCACCGTGAGCGCCGGCGGCCGCTCGCTGTCTTACGGCGAGATCATCCGGCGCGGCGCGATTGCGCGACAGTTCACCCCTGAGGAGCTCGACAAGCTGCCGATCAAGCCGGTCGCCGCGCGCCGTCTGATCGGCAAGCCGGTTGCGGCGCTCGACATCGCCGCGAAGACCAACGGCACGGCCCGCTACGGCATCGATGCGAAAGTCGCCAACATGGTCTATGCGCGTCCTAAACTGCCGCCGACGCGCAATGGATCCGTAGTCATCGCCGTGGACGACGCAGCGGCGCGCCAGGTCAAGGGCTATCTGCGCAGCATCACGCTGAACGATCCGTCCGGCACCGTGCCCGGGTGGGTCATGGTGATTGCCGAGAGCTACCCGGCTGCGATCCGGGCCGCCGATCTGGTCCAGGTGAAGTGGACCCCGGGTACCGGGGCGAACGTTTCCGAGGACGACCTGCAGCAGCACGCCACCGGGCTGATCGCGGATGCGAGCGCGGGCGTACTGCTGAACACCGGCGGCGGCGATACGGCGGCCGCCTTCAAGTCCGCGCACTCGACGCTGGAGCAGACCTACACGACTTCCACGGTGCTGCATTTCCAGATGGAGCCGCTCAACGCGCTGGCGTTCGAGAAGGATGGACTGTTCGAGATCCATACCGGCAACCAGTGGCAGAGCCTGGCCCTTCCGACCCTGGCCAAGGCGCTAGATCGTCCCGAGGCCAGCATCGTGATGCGGACCTATATGGTTGGCGGCGGCTTCGGCCGCAGGCTCAATGGTGACTACGCCGTGCCGGCGGCGCTCGCGGCCAAGGAACTGAAGCGACCTGTGAAGCTGGTGCTGACCCGTGCCGACGATGCGCGCTTCGATTCGGTTCGTTCGCCCTCCGTGCAGAGGCTACGCATGGCATTCGGCGAAAATGGTCGCGTGATGGGCATGGAGCACCACGCCGCGGCCGGGTGGCCCACGCTCGTCATGGCGCCCGCCGCGATGTCCAAAGGTCAGGGTGACAAGCCGTTCGACCAGTTCTCGATCAACGGTGCCAATCATTGGTATGACGTCGGCGCGCAGCAGGTGCGCGCGATCACGAACGATCTGGCCAACGCGACCTTTCGACCCGGGTGGCTGCGCTCGGTGGCTCCGGGCTGGACCAACTGGGCGTCGGAGAGCTTCATCGACGAGGCGGCCCATCACGTCGGCGCCGATCCGCTCGCCTTCCGGCTCGGGCTGCTGACGGGCGCCGGATTGAACGCGGGCGGCGCGCCCGAGACCGGCGGCGGCGCCAAGCGGCAGGCCGAGGTGGTTCGCCGCGCGGCCGAGCGTGCTGGTTGGGGCACCAAGCTCCCACCGGATTCCGGACTGGGGCTCGCGACCACGTTCGGGCAGGAGCGTGACATGCCTACCTGGGTCGCCTGCGTCGCGCGCGTGCGCGTCGATCGCGCGAGCGGCGCCGTGAAAGTCGAGAAGCTGACACTCGTCGTGGACGCGGGCACGATCGTCGACCCGGACGGTGCGCAGGCCCAGCTCGAAGGTTCGAGCCTGTGGGGCGTGAGCATGGCGCTGCATGAAGGAACGCAATTCGTGAACGGCCAGGTCAAGGATACCAACCTCGACACCTACACTCCGTTGCGCATCGCCGCGGTTCCGGAGCTGGACATCAGCTTCGTCGAGAGCGCTGATCCGCCGCGCGGACTCGGCGAGCCCGCGACCACCGTCGTGGGTCCTGCGATCGGCAACGCGATCTTCGCGGCCGTCGGGGCGCGGCTGCGCCACCTGCCGATTCGACCCGAAGCGGTCCGCGACGCCATCGCCGCGCCGCGGACCGCCTGAAGCAGGGCGGGTAAGCCGATCAGGCCAGCAGGGAACGGCGACGCCGTGCGAGTGCCGCGACGGCTCCGATCCCGGACAGCATCAGCCATGCCGAGGGCGGCAGCGGAACCGGTGCGAGCGCGACGCCGCGGAACACCGTGCCGTCGGACGAAGTCTCGAGGGTGTTGAACGACTCGCCAGCCAGCAGCGTCGTGCTGGCCAGCGTATCGGTCAGCTGCACGATCTGGTCTGGATTCGCGCCCTGATCCCACGCGGTACCCACGCCTGCGTCCGTGACGGTCGAGGTCACGGCATACAGCGTCACGGTCCCGTCGGAATTGACCTGGCCGGTGAGGTTGCGCAGTCCGTCGGTGTAGAACTTCGTCGTCTGCGTGTACGCACCCAGCGCGAGGCTGCCTGCCGTGAATCCTTGCTGCAGCCCGGCATTGATTGAATAGTCCTGCTGCCAGGCGCCGCTCACCAGCGAATACTTGGTGATGCCACCCTCGCTCGCCAGGACTCCGTTCGCTCCGGCGATCTTGTCGCCTCCCTCGTACGCCACGTACATCGTGTTCGAGTCCGCGAACCAGACTCCAAATGGCGTCGCGGTGGCCCCGGTGGTCGGGAATCCCGGGACCACCGATATCGTCGCGGTGGCGGGGTTCGCGAAACCGTTCACCTGGTAGAGCGTATTGACGCCATTGCTGCCGCTGCCCTTGGTGACGTACATGGTGCCGTTGTAGACCGTCAGGCCGCGGAAGTTGTCATCCTTGCCGGTCTTGTCTCCAGTCGTGCTCGACGGATTGTTGTTGAACCCGCACTGGTAACCCTTGGTGGCGCCCGCGGTGCCAGTGCAGGCACCGACCACGGTGCTGTTGGCACTGGCAGCGCCAGGTGTGATGGTCTGCATGCCGGTGTTCTGCGACAGCTGCGTCAGCACTGCACCCGTCACCCCTGAACCGCTGTTGCCGGCATTGCCTGCCATGTAGTACTGACCGCCGTACTGCACGACGGCCCGCCCATTGTTGCCGCTATAGGCGTTGGTATTGGTCACGGTGAGTCCCGTTCCGCCGCCGAGCGTGGTGCCGGACGGCCCTGTCAGCAGCGCGGCGAGATTGACCTGTACCACGCTTCGATACGCCGAAGCATTCACGCCATTGGTCGGGTCGGTGAGACCGGGCGTGTTGGAATTCGAGATGTCGAGCAGGCCCAGATTGTTGTTGCCGCCAGTCGCCACGGCGGCGATGCCATTCGTGCCGGTCGAGGAGTACGACTGCTGCGGGTTGTAGGCCATGAAGGTCAGGGAGCTGCCGTCAGACGAAAGATTCAGCGCCAGTTCGGACTTGGACGAGAAGCTTCCGACGACAGCGCCCGCGTCGATGTTGTACGTGGCACTCGTCGAATAGTTCTGCAGGAAGATCCCCGACGTGACGCCGAAGGCGGCATCGGGGCCGGCATTCTGGAACACGTTCTGGAACTGGCCGTCCGCAGTCGCGACCGAGTTGGCCGCGCCCAGGGTGCCCGGCGCCAGCAGGCTACCGGCCGCCAGCGTGGCCGCCTGGCCGACATCCTGGTAGGCAGTTCCTGAGACGATCAGGTTGGTCGGCGTCTGCGCCTGCGCCGCATCAAGGAATACCAGCCCGAACACGGCGACCGGTAAGGCGGCCAGGGCCGCCTGAGAACGTTGTACCTTCATGTGGATCCACTCCCATTGCTGTCGCAGGCCAAGCGGCCGATCGCTGCAAAGGTAGGGAATCTTCGATTCCGCCAGGTGTCAGAATCGTTACCGATCTGTATCCGCTGCAGTGCCCGCGCAGGCATCCGGCGTGTCGCTCGCTATACTGGGGTCGGTACTGCGGCCGGGAGAGGGACCATCGACTGCTTGAGAGAATAGCTTGCACGGAAATTGGACCAGCGCGACCCTCGTCGCCGTCGCCCTGACCGCCTGTGCCTCGCTGGAGCGGGCGCCGTCCAGCGTGCGAGCCAACCCCTCGACTACGGCGGCGCAACCCTCAGCGCCGCAAGCGCCGACACCGCCACGCGAATCCTCCGTGGCGCCGATTCCCGCCGCGACGCCGTCGGCCGCCACCGCGCCGCCGGCCGCCGCCGCGTCGCCAGCGGCCGCCGCGTCGCCAGCCGCCACGACGACACCTCCAGCGGCTATGCCGCCGCCGGAGTCCGGAAATGCGGACCACGCCAGCGTTGCAACCTCCCGCAGGCAGCCGCCGCGGCCAGCGCCGCAGCAGCAGCCAGCGCTACCGCCGACTCCGACACCATCGCCGCCAGCGTCGCCGTCGCTGCCCCCGACGCTCGATCTGCAGGCACTCGAGCAGCGACTCCGGGACACTCGTGCGATCGGGGTGTTTACCAAGCTGTCGCTCAAGAACCAAGTCGATGACCTGCTCGCGCAGTTCCGCGCCTATCATCAGGGTGATCGCCGGACCTCGCTGGCAGATCTGCGGCAGCGGTATAACCTCCTGCTGCTCAAGGTGCTCTCACTGCTGCAGGACAGCGATGCTTCGCTTGCCACAGCGATATCATCGTCGCGGGAAGCGATCTGGTCCGTGCTTGCGGATCCCGAAAAGTTCGCCAAAATCTGATTACCACGCCAGGAGATCACATGAAGCAGCGCGTATACGTTCTGATGCTAGCGGCGATGGCCGTGGCCGTGGTCGCACCGGTGCGTGGTGCCGATGATGCGTCGATCGGCAGTGACCTCAAGGCCACCATTGTCCTGCAGGGTCAGTCGTGCGATCAGATCGTCAGTTCGAAGCGCAACGCCGACAGTGACTATTCCGTCAGCTGCAAGGACGGCAACCGGTATCACGTGTACGTCAACGCCCAGGGTCGGGTCGTCGTGGAGAAACAGTAGCGCCTCAGTTGCGGGCGCGTCCTTTCTGAGGTCCGAGCGGAGGTCCGCTCAGGTCATCGCGGAACCGCAGTACGCGCAGATGATCCCCCAGGTCCTCGACCTCGTAGATCTTGCTGCGCGCGTCCTGGAAGGGCTGCAGCACCACGAGCATCAGCTGGCCCTCAAAGCTGTGAAACAGCATGCCGTGGCCGCTGTCGTTGCGGACCAGCGGAGGCAGCTGCTCCCACGGACCAGAAAGCTCGCCGGACTTCGATCTCGCGACCGTCTGAACGTAGCTCTCGAAGTGATCCGGCATCCGCTCGTAGCTGGACCACAGCATCAGCAGCGTGCCGGTTCGAGTACGGAACAGCTCCGGGCCGTCAGTCACATAGTCGTTCAGTCGCGCGTCGGGCGCCATCCTTGAGTCGATCCATGGTGCGTCGGAGGCCTTGAACAGATGAATCGGATCCCCCGCCGCATCCGACAAGTCGTCGCGCAATGGAATGGCTTCCATCGTGCCGTCGCCCTTCTGGACCCACTCGTGCGCATACACCATCCACGGCTTACCCGCGCGGTCGACGTACAGCGTGCCGTCCAGGGTCATGAAGTCCGCAGGCGTGACCGGTGCTCCGGGCTTGAGCATCCGGAACGGGCCGGCGGGTGCATCGCTGACGGCGATGATCGTGCTGCGCATGAACAGCGGTTGCGGCGTGGCCAGATTGCTGCGCGCGATCGGACGGTCCGGGTTGTGCAGCGTCGTGAACAGGTAGTACCGGCCGTGGTAGCGATGCACTTCCGGCGCCCATGCCCGCTGCGGCGGATCTGCCCAGCTGCCATCGGGGCACACGAATACCGTATCGGGTCCCTGCCAGCTACGCAGGTCCTGGCTACGGTAGACGAATGTCCCGCCGCGATGCTGGCCGGTGGCGGCTGCTGACGCCGACGTGTAGAGGTAATACGTGTGCGTGGCCTGGTCTGCCAGAATCCACGGGTCATGGATCTGGATGTCCGCCAGGTGCAGGCCGGTGCGGAACGGCACCGCCTCGCTCGGGTCCGGATTCGCGGAAGGCATGGGCGCCGCAGCCGGCGCTGATGCGGATATCAGCATCGCCGCTGCGCACAGGCCGGGCAGCGCGGCAGCGCGGATCATTCCCAGTGCAGCAGCAGCAGGGATACGGACTGGCGGGGCATCTCGGTGCCGACCGTCACCTGGCCCCGCTCGATGTCGAGCCATTGCGGCGGCCCCAGCAGCTGCAGCCCGTCCAGCCGCTTCAATTCCGCATACTGTGCCGCACTGGGCTGCTGTGGGGATCCCATCGCGAGCCAGGCAGTGTAGGCATTGCTATGCGCGTCGTCGATGCGATAGTGCGTCAGCAGCACGCGGCCCACGGCGCTCGGCAAGCCGCGAATGTGCAGCGTCGTGGGAGTGGCGTCCGCCGGCGTATCGACATCGTGATAGTTCCACAGCATCACGGCGGCTTCGTGCGCTGACCGCGTTGCCAATGCGTCGACGTCCGCGCCAGTGCGCACGCCGGCCGCCAGCATGGTGTCGAGTGGCACGGCGCCATCGCTCACGGCATGCACCCGGCTGCCGGACATCAGGCCGGCCATGCGGAAGAAGTTGAGTACCGGCTTGTCGATGCCATTGGAATTGAGCGAGCGAAAACCCTCGAAGTAGTCCTTGTTCTCGAATTCGAAGGACCAGCTGAGCATGGCCTGCAGATTGACGTGGCGCCGATCCTGCAGCTCGAACAGCCCTTTGTAGGCCGCGGCCGTGTAGGCCGGATAGAGCGTGCCGTTGCGGTAGTTGTTCGCTGGATTCACCTTGGACGAGCACGCCGCACAGCCTTCGGGATCGGCTTCGCTCAGGATGATCGGCAGCCGGCGCAGACCCGGATACTTCGAGATGATCTCGAATCCCTTGTCGGCATCCCCAAGTTCCTTGGCAATGCCCATCGTGACGCGGCCGGCATCGATCTGCGGGCGACCCTTGGCGTGGAACGAGATGAAATCGAGCGGCACGCGCGCGCCGGAAGCCGCGCTTTTGCCCGCAGTCACGTGGCCCAGGAAGTCGTCCAGGAACTTGTAGGCGGCCGGATCTCCGGGGCCCGTGGTCGCAGGGCCACCGACCAGGGCGCCTGGCAACGCGGCCCGCACACCCGACACCGCATAGTCGTAAAGCTTCCAGTAGTCCGTCGGCGTGGCATGCCAGTAACCGATGTTCGGTTCGTTCCAGACCTCGAAGTACCACTTCTGCACGGTCTCACGGCCATAGCGCTGCACCAGGTGGGCGGTGACCGTGCGTACCAGCTCGCCCCACTTCGCATAGTCCTTCGGCGGATTGTTCGATGCTCCGGAGGTCGTGCTCTGCGGATAGCGCACCTGGTAGGGTAGCTGCCGGTCCGGCAGTGCGGCGGCGAGATCCTTGGGCATGAAGCCCAGCTCCACCATCGGCCGCACGCCGGCCTGGGCATAGGAGTCGAAGATGCCGTCAAGGATCGTGAAGTCGTAAAGCGGCTTGCCGTCCGCGTCCTCGCGGTAGACGTTGGTCGAACTCCACTTCAGGTCGGGGACACCATCGCCCGAGGTCAGAAGATGGTGGACACGGATCGTGACCGGTACCGGACTCAGATCATGCAATTCGCGCAGCAGCGCGCGGCCATTCGGGGCCGTACCGTAATTGGCCTCGTCATATCCGAACCACGGGTACAGCGGCTGGTAAGGGCCGACGGGACTGGCGAGATCGACATCGATGGTCACGGCGGATGCTGCCGGAGATGGGAGCGGCGCGGGTATTACGCCCTGCGCGCGAATAGGGGCAACGCCGGCCAGCGCGAATGACGCCGCAAGAATAATCGGCTTGCGCAATGTTCGCCCCTTTTACCCGTGTGTCGGTAGGCTACCGAAAACCCGTCAATTTCGCGATAGCGGCCGACCAGGTCCCGGGATCGGGACTGGCACCGGATCAGGGATATCTGTGCGACCTCGTACAGACGGGAGTGTCCTGCTCGCCGATGCTCCCGCGCAACGAGAGCCGCAGTCCACAGGCGACACGCGGGCCTACAGGCATGC
>Ga0265318_10001157_pt1 | contig 16373 bp, 14 predicted proteins | sample 4821metaG_FD_192431 | JGI IMG/M metagenome (GOLD analysis project Ga0265318, IMG submission 192431) | Rhizosphere microbial communities from Carex aquatilis grown in University of Washington, Seatle, WA, United States - 4-8-21 metaG | ecosystem: Host-associated > Plants > Roots > Rhizosphere >... | reverse complement strand
TCTCGCCTCGTTGCCGGATGGCGGATTTGAGAAAACGAATGCATGGCTTTAAAAAACTCATGCGAAATAGGCGACGCGAACGCGCATGATCGCCGCTGAAAAGTAACCTGGAAGCCGGCGGCGCACCGCAAATCCGGCTGGAATCGGCCTTGCGGTGTGCGATCATGGGCCATGCGGTTCCCACGATGCCTCCCTGTTCTGGCCGCCTGCGGATTCCTGGTTCTTTCGGGCGCCGGCCACGCGGATGACTCAGCGCCACCCGCGGCGTCCGCCATGGACGAGGTCGCCGCCAAGCTTCCCCCCGAGGTGGGCGCCGCCGCGAAGAGGTGGCTCCATGAGAAGGACAAGGACCTGAGGGCGCTCCTCGCCTTCTCCCCGGCCGAGATCGAGCAGGAGGTCATGGTGGCCCTCGCGAGCGAGCCCGAGGCGCGGGACTTCGTAGTCGACCGCATGCAGCAGGAAACGGCGCAGACCGACCGGCTCATCCTCAAGGTGATCGTCGTCGACGCCCTTGGGGGCGACGAGGGGGACCTCGCGGCCCGGCTCAAGTCCCTGGCGCAGTCGGCGAAGGACCCCGACCTCATGCTCAACTACCTTGACGCGGAGCGGCGCGTGGAGATCCGCAGCCAGCGCGGGATCCTGGAGGCCCGGCTTGCCGCGGCCCGCAAGGCCGGCGACACGAAGACGGTTGAGGCGCTGGCTGCGGCGGACGAGCGCTGGCTCATGATCGAGCGCGGCGCCTCCATCCCGGGGTACCTGCGCAAGGCGCCGGCGGTCTTCTCCGTGAAGCCGGCGGGACAGGCCATACGGGTCGTCGGGATGGGCGACTTCGGCTCGGGCACGCAGGCCCAGAGGGACGTCGCGGCGGCGATCGTCCGCATGGGGGCGGCGCAGCCGTTCGACTTCGGGCTCACCTTTGGCGACAACTTCTACCCGTCGGGGATGAAGGGCACCGACGACCCCCGCTGGAGGGACTGGTGGGAGGCGCTCTACGGCCCCCTTGGCGTCGCGTTCTACCCCTCGCTGGGGAACCACGAGTGGTACTCGGACGACGGCGCGGCGGCCGAGATCGCCTACAGCAGCGCGAGCTGGAAGTTTCCCTCCCCCTACTACTCCTTCACGGCCGGCCCGGCCCAGTTCTTCGCGGTCGACACGAGCGAGATCTCCGAGGCCGAGGCGCTCTGGCTCGACCGGGCCATCGCCTCGAGCACGGCCAAGTGGAAGGTCGTCTACGGGCACCACCCCATCTTCGCCCCGGAGAAGAACGCGAAGAGCGGCATCTACTTGAGGTACATGCAGGCGCGCCTCTGGCCGCTCCTGCAGGGCCGCGTGGACGCCTACCTCTGCGGGCACCAGCACGCGATGGCCCACATGGATCCCAGGGACGGCGTGCACTTCTTCATGAGCGGCGGAGGGGGGGCGCCCCTGAACAAGGTCTCCGAGCACGCCCCGGGGGCCGTCTTCGCGGAGTCCACGTTCGGGTTCCTGACGCTGGAGGCCGACGCGTCCCGGATGAGGATCGCGATCTTCGACACCGACGGGAAGCCCTTCGACTCGGACCTTATCACGAAATGACCCCGGCCGGTTTCCGGCCGTGATTTAGGACGCCTTCTTCTGCGCGCCGCGGATAATATCGTAAACGTCCTTCGCGCGATCGATCATCTCAAACGCCGGCGCGACCACGCGCCCATTGTTGGGCCAGGAATTCCCTGGAAAGAACCCGCCGCCCGTTCCGGTGGGGCCAAACGTGATGGTGCCGAATCCATTGCTCCCCTCGGTCAGCGAGACGTCGCTCAATGTTCGCAGCTGCAAGCTCTTCGTCTGCTTGGAGAAGATGCCGCTGACGATCACGATGCGGTCGCTGGTGACCCCGTACGTCGTCTTTGACCTCGCATAGGCATCAACGAAGAAACGCCCGAACATGATGTACAGGCCAATCGCGACGAAAGGTATGCCAAAAAGCGGAAAGACCTCGGCTGTCGGGCTCTGGGCCTTTGGGGCGATCTTCAGGACGGAAAACTCCCAGAAGATCGCAAAACCTCCCCACATGAGACTGAACGGAATGAGATAGAAGTCCTGCTTGCGGAGGAGGAACCCCTCGCGGGGGCGCCCCGACCAGATCAGGTGTTCGTTCGCATCGAGGGTGCTGCTGATGGCGGACTCGTCCATGGGCTAGCGGCGCTGGGGATGCGTGGCCCCGGCCGTCACCTTTGCAGGTCTCGGTGTCCGTCGTAGAGGACCACCTTCCAGGATCCGCCCGGCTGGCGCCTCCAGACGGCGGCGTAGGTCCCCATCTGGACCAGGGGGTGCGCGCCGTTCTTTCCCATCGGCACCGTGAGCGTGAACCGGCCCCACGTGTAGCCGAGGTCCCCCGACTCGCTCGCCTCGACATGGGAGGTCGTCCAGGTGAGCGCTGCGCTCGCGGGGAGCTGCATGAAGACCGCCCTCACGCCGTCGGCCCCCTGCGGGACGACGCTCAGCTGCTTGGCGTCCGATGTGAGGTAGGCGAGGAAGGCCGCCTGGGCGCCCTGCTTCGCCGACATCTCGCTGAACGCCTTGTCGGCCGCGAGGATCTCGTCCCTGGCCTGGCCCGGGCCCGACTCGGAGCATCCGCCGAGGAGCGCGAGGGCGCTGGCGAGGACGACGGTGGCGCGCGGGTTCATGGCCTGGGGAGGGACGCAAGCAGGGTGCCCCCGGGCCCGACCCTTCGCAAACCCTATTCGGGGGCATGGGCGCTTGCCCTCGGGCGGCCCAGCGGCTTCTCTTCCCCCATGAAGACGATGCGGGCGGTCCTTCCGATCCTTGCCCTCTCGGCGTTGCTGGCGCCCGCCGCCCGCGCGGCACAGGGGGCCCTGATCGGGTTCAAGTCGGCGTCGGCGGAGGCCGAGCGCGAGAGCGAGAAGGCGTTTGACGCGGCGATCGACCCCGCCGAGATGCGCTCCTGGCTGGAGCAGCTCTCTGCCGAGCCGAACCAGGTGGGCTCGCCGCACGACAAGGCCAACGCCGACTTCCAGGTCGCCAAGTTCAGGGAGTGGGGATGGGACGCGCACATCGAGACCTTCTACGTCCTGTACCCGACGCCGAAGAGCGAGTCCCTGGAACTGGTCGGGCCGACCCCCTTCAAGGCGAAGCTGTTCGAGGCGCCGAAGGAGGGCGACAAGACGTCGGGCCACACGGGCGGCCTCCCCCCCTACAACGTCTACGGCGCGGACGGGGACGTCACGGCCGACCTCGTCTACGTGAACTTCGGGATGCCGGGCGACTACACCGAGCTCGAGCGCCGCGGCCTCGACGTCAAGGGCCGGATCGTGATCGCGCGCTACGGCGGGGGATGGCGCGGGCTCAAGGCGAAGCTCGCGCAGGAGCACGGCGCCGTCGGGTGCATCATTTACTCGGACCCGCATGAGGACGGGTACTGGGCGGGGGACGTCTACCCCAAGGGCGGCACGCGGCCCGACGACGGCGTACAGCGCGGCTCCGTGGCCGACATGACCCTTTATTCGGGGGATCCGCTGACCCCGGGGGTCGGCTCCACGAAGGACGCGAAGCGCCTCGACATCGCCGACGCGAAGTCGCTCCCGAGGATTCCGGTCCTGCCGATCTCATATGGCGACGCGAGGCCGCTCCTCGCCGCGCTTGAGGGCCCGGTCGCCCCGGCGGGCTGGCGCGGGGCGCTCCCGATCACCTACCACATCGGGCCCGGGCCCGCCAAGGTGCGCCTCGCCGTCATGTCGGACTGGAGCCAGAAGCCCATCTACGACGTCATCGCCGTGATGCAGGGGTCCACCTACCCGAACCAGTGGGTGATCCGCGGCAACCACCACGACGGGTGGGTGTTCGGCGCATGGGATCCCCTCTCGGGCAACACGTCCGTCATGGCCGAGGCCAAGGCGATCGGCGCCCTGGCGAAGTCGGGATGGAAGCCAAGGAGGACCCTTGTCTACTGCAGCTGGGACGGCGAGGAGCCCGGCCTCCTCGGCTCGACGGAGTGGGCGGAGACGCACGCGGACGAGCTCAAGCGCAAGGCGGTCCTTTACGTCAATTCCGACACCAACGGCCGCGGCTTCCTCTTCTTCGGGGGCAGCCATGCGTTCCAGCACCTCGTGAACGAGGTGGCGGGAGACGTCACCGACCCCGAGACGGGGGCCAGCGTGCTCGACCGGCTGCGCGCGAACCTGCGCGTCAACGGCAAGGGCTCCAATCCCGAGGACGCGGCGATCCTGGCCGCGGCCGAGGCCGGGGCCGACCTGCCCCTGAACGCCCTGGGATCGGGCTCCGACTACACACCGTTCCTGCAGCACCTCGGGATCTCGTCGATCGACCTCGGGTATTCCGGGGAGGACACGGAGGCCGGGATCTACCATTCGACGTACGACTCATTCGACCATTTCATAAGGTTCGGGGACCCCAAGTTCGCCTACGGCGTGGCCCTGGCGCAGACCGCGGGGCGCATCGTGCTGCGCACGGCGGACGCCGACGTCCTGCCGATGCGGTTCGCGGACCTAGCCGAGGCCACGGCGCGCTACGCGGGGGAGGTCGGCAGGCTCGTCGACTCCGAGCGCGACGAGGCCACCAAGGTGAAGGGCCTCGTCGACCACGGGGCCTACAAGCTGGCGGCCGACCCGCAGGAGACCTACCTTCCCCCCACCGTCCCGGATCCCGTGCCCAGGCTCGATTTCACGGCGATCACGGAGGCCGTCGCCGGGCTCAGGAAGAGCGCAAAGGCCTACGACACCGCATTCGAGCGGCTGGCCGGCGGCGACTTCCTGCTTCCCTCGGGGGAGATCATGCAGCTGAACGCCCTCCTGCAGGGCGTCGAGCAGACGTTCCTCAGCAAGAACGGCCTTCCGGGGCGCCCCTGGTACCAGCACATGCTCTACGCGCCGGGCCTCTACACGGGATACGGGGCCAAGACGCTTCCCGCGCTGCGCGAGGCGGTCGAGCTTCGCCACTGGGCCGACGCCACCGCCTACATCCCGATCGTGGCGGACGCCCTCAACGCGGCGTCCAAGCGCCTCGATGACGCGGGCTCCCAGCTCACGCCCAGGCTAGGGCCGGGATTCAAGGCGCCCGCGGCCGCAGCGGACGGCGTCGACACGAGGCCGCCGCCGCCGCCCGACGGCTGACCCATGCCGCGCCTCCCGCGAATCCTGCTCCCCGTCCTCGGCCTCGCCGCGGCGGGCCTTCGCGCGGACCCGATCCCGGTCAAGGTGGCCGTCGTCGTCACCTTCGAGGTCGGGGCGGACCGCGGCGACCGCCCCGGCGAATTCCAGAACTGGGTCGAGCGCGAGAACTGGACCCGGAAGATCGACGTGCCCGGCGTGGACCACCCGGTCCTCACGGACGGCAGCGGCACGATCGGGGTCGTCTCGGGGGCGACGGTGCGCGCCTCCAACCAGATCATGGCCCTCGTCATGAGCGGCCAGTTCGACTTCTCGAGGACCTACTGGGTGGTGAACGGGATCGCCGGGGTCAACCCGGCGGCCGCCTCGATCGGCAGCGCGGCGTGGGCCCACTACGTGATCGACGGCGACGTCGCCTACGAGATCGACGCGCGGGAGGCGGACGCGTCCTGGCCCTACGCGGTCATCCCGATCGGCTCGACGGTGCCGAACCAGAAGCCCGTGCGCGAGGGCTGGGAGCCGGACGTCATGGCCTACACCCTGAACGCGCCGCTGGTCGGCTGGGCCTTCGCGCTCACGAAGGACACGGAGATCCCCGACACGGACGCCATGAAGGCCTACCGCGCCACCTACAAGGGCTTCCCGAACGCGCAGAGGCCGCCCTTCGTCCTCTTCGGGGAGACCTTCGGCTCCTGCCGCTACTGGCACGGCAAGGCGATGACCCGCTGGGCGACCGACTGGACGCGCCTCTGGAGCGACGGCAAGGGCGACTTCGCGATGTCCGACATGGAGGACCAGGGGATAGCCGCGGCGCTGTCGCGCCTCTCGAAGATGGGCCGCGTCGACTTCCAGCGCGTCCTCTTCCTGCGGACGGGCAGCAACTACTGCATGCAGGCCCCGGACCAGGACGTGAACAAGAGCCTCCACGCCGAGTACGCGGGCTACCTTCCCTCGCTCGAGGCCGCCTACCGCGTGGGCAGCCGGGTGACCCATGAGCTCGCGGCGCACTGGGACAGGTACCGCGACGCGCCCCCTCCCGCGCCCTGAGCCCCTCCCTAATGCCCCACACGGCGATCCAGGAGGAGGCCCCGCAGGCGACCCGCAAGAAGCCCACGTTCCCCGTGCGCGACGGGCTGCGCGGGTACCTGAGGAGCTTCAAGCGGGAGCGGGACCTGCCCGTCAGCTACGAGAGGCTGCGGGGCTTCACGGAGGTGATCCCCCTCACGGACGCCGACGGCAAGCCGACCCTGTGGGACACCGTGATCTACGACGGGAACGAGATGCGCGCGCTCAACGAGGCGCTCAAGGAGGTCTACGCCCTCATCAAGGTCGACGGCGACATGTCGGTCGTCCAGCACCTCTACGCGGACCGCGTGGACTTCTGCACGTTCGGCAACTCGACGCCGTTCCGGATCCGGATCGTCAACGCCTACAACGACAACCAGGACTACTTCTACATCAAGAAGGCCGACGCGTCGCGCGTCTACGGCCTAGAGCTGGAGCACCTGCTCTCGCCCAACAGGCTCAACTTCATCACGCACGGCAGCACGCTCGTCGAGGAGCACATCCCCGGGGTCCCGGGGGACATCTTCATCGAGCGCTGGCTGCAGCGCCCGGACCTGAGCCCCGTGCGCGTCGCCAAGGAGCTCGTGAAGTTCAACGAGCGCTGCTTCGTCAGGCTGCTGGGCGACATGCGCTCCTACAACTTCGTCTTCGTCGTGACCCCGGACTTCGAGGACTTCCAGCTGCGGGTCAGGGCGATGGACTTCGACCAGCAGAGCTACAACGGCCGCCGCAACTTCTACAGGCCCCAGTTCTTCAAGGAGAACGCCCCGCTCGCCATGTTCTGCGCCAGGCACCTGCGCCTGGAGACGGCCAACCAGTACCTGCGCGAGGAGCAGACGCTGATGCTCCAGCGCGCCGAGCTTGCGGCCGGCCGCCTTGGCCTTCTCCTTGGTGAGATGGAAAGGGACCCGATCTCGCCGCCGGAGAAGGTGCACCAGCTCAGGGACTCGCTGGCCGAGCACTATGGGCGGAACGAGTACCTGCGCTGTGAATCCATGGGTGCGCTGGTGCGGGAGAACCTCGAGTCAATCCGGCGCCACGTCGGGCGTCCCGCCCTCTCCGAGCTCATCCCCAACATCACGTGAAACGCCCCCTTTTCCCGGTCCTGGCCCTCGCGGCCCTCGCCCTCTCCTGCGGGTGCGACAGCACCCCGCAGCGCAGCCCCAAGACCACGCAGAACGTCGTCCTCTCGGCCGACCACGCGGCCGCCGACGTGGACATGGAGATCGTCTCCGCGATCAAGGTCGTCCTTCCCCCGGGGCCGCCGGGGAGCGCCGGCGACGACTGGGTGATCGCCGCCAACAACGCCAGGGTCCTGGAGCAGATGGGGCCCCTCAAGCCGGACGGCGCCATGCCCGGGTTCACCACCGTGTCCTTCTACGCGCTCAAGCCCGGCAGGAGCGTCCTCCGGTTCGTCCTGGTGCGCCCCGGCGAGGCCGAGGCGATCCCCGCCGCGACGTGCGAGGTGACAGTCCGCGTGTCGGACTGACCGGGCGTCAGTTCTGCCAGTGGCCCGAGTCGCCGGCGCCGATCCCGGCCTCCTCGCCGACCTCCGCCTCCTCGGGCGGCACCTCCTCGAGCGGCGCAAACCGCTCGGACGAGAAGCCGAGCTCCTGCTTGCCGACATGGAACGGGTCGGGCGGGTTGACAAGCTCCTCGAGGAGGAGCCCCACGGTCGCCGAGTCGCCGCCCTTGACGATCTTCTCGCGGCCGAGGAACACCTCGCGGATCGTGTACGTCTTTCCCTTCACGGGGAGCTGCTTGTAGACGGCCTTCACGAAGCCGTTGAAGGTGTCGTCGATGCAGACGACCCTCTGGCCCTTGATCACTCGATCCTCCCCTCGTCGAAGTCCAGGAGGTCCGGGACGCTCTTGATGTCCTCGGCCCTGTCGGCGCAGCCCATCGCGGCCAGGGCCTCGCCGAGGAACTCGCGGCCCGCGGGAGTCATGCCCTTCTGCACGAACTCCCGGTTCCACTTCGCCGCGCGCACGTCCGCGGGCAGCAGCCGCGCCAGCCCCTCCTCGATCTGCGCGTCGTTCTCGGCATGCCGCACGATGTCCTCGACCGCCTGGGGGTCGATGCCGAGGTGCAGGCTGATGAAGCGGTCCATGCCGCGCTTGAAGTTCTTCGCGTAGCTCGCGGGCAGCGCCCCGTGCTCCTTCACGTACTTGCACTTGGCGATGAAGCGCGGGAGGTACAGGAGCCCCGTCGCCCTGTGGGGGAGGTAGGGCGAGGGCAGGCAGGTGAGGATCTCTCCGGTCGAACCGGGGATGGGCTTTGACGGCATCGGGAACGGGGGACTATAACCACGAACCCCGCATGGACAAGTATGCCCTTACCCGCTCGATCATCGCGCAGCTTGAGGCCGAGCTCGCCCTGCAGACCGAGGCCGCCCTCGGCTCCCGCGAGGAGGCGACGAACGAGGAGAGCCGCGCGGAGGACAAGTACGACATGAGGAGCCAGAGCGCCGCCTACCTCGCGGCCGGGCAGGCCAAGCTGGCCACCGACATCGCGGCCGCGCTCGCCGCGTGGAACGCCCTCGTCCTCAGGGAATTCCGGCCGGGCGACGAGATCGCCTCGGGGGCGCTCGTGGTCCTGGAGGCGAAGGGCAGGACGGCCGCCTACCTCGTGGGGCCGCATTCCGGCGGCCTCGAGGCCCGGGACGGGCAATTCGCGGCCACCGTGGTCACCGGGGCGTCGCCGCTCGGCCGCCAGCTCCTCGGCCGGCGCGTCGGGGACGCGGTCCAGATCGCGGACCGGCTTGGCCCGGTCATCCACCAGGTCGCGTCGGTGGAGTAGGGCGGGCCCGCCCTACGGCAGGTCCGTGTAGCCCATCAGGAAGCGGTCGCACTCGCGCGCGGCGCCGCGGCCCTCGTTGATGGCCCAGACCACCAGGCTCTGGCCCCGGCGGCAGTCGCCCGCGGCGAAGACGCCCGGCAGGCTCGTCGTGTACTTCTCGTGCTCGGCGACGATGTTGGTGCGGGTGTCGCAGGCGACGCCCATCTCCTTCAGGAGCGCCTGCTCGGGCCCGAGGAACCCCATGGCGAGGAGGACGAGCTGCGCGGGGCGCACCTTCTCGGTGCCAGGCTGCTCCTTCGGGGTGAACTGGCCCTTCTCGTTCCTCTCCCACTTGATCTCGACGGTCACGAGCTCCTTCAGGTGCCCCTGGGCGTCGCCGACGAACTTCTTCACCGTGGTCAGGTAGACCCTCGGGTCGGCGCCGAAGCGGGCGGCCGCCTCCTCCTGGCCGTAGTCCATCTTGTAGACCTTGGGCCACTCGGGCCACGGGTTGTCGCCGGCGCGCTCGAGCGGCGGCTGGGGGAGGATCTCGATCTGGACGAGGCTCTTGCATCCGTGGCGCATCGCGGTGCCGACGCAGTCGGTCCCGGTGTCGCCGCCGCCGATCACGACCACGTCCTTGTCACGCCCGTGGATCCGCGCCTTGCCGGCGTCGCCCTCGAGGACGGCCGCCGTGTTCGCCGAGAGGTACTCCATCGCGAAGTGGACGCCCTTCAGGTCCCGGCCCTCGATCGGCAGGTTGCGCGGCTGGGTCGCCCCCGTGCAGATCACGGTCGCGTCAAACTCCCTCTGGAAGATCTGGGGCTCGACGTTGTCGCCCACGTTGGCGTTGCAGATGAACTTGATCCCCGACTCCTCCATGAGGCGGATGCGCCGCAGCACGACCTCCTTCTTGTCGAGCTTCATGTTCGGGATGCCGTACATGAGGAGCCCTCCGGGGAGCGGGGCGCGCTCAAAGACCGTCACGGTGTGGCCCGCGCAGTTGAGCTGCGCCGCGGCGGAGAGCCCCGCCGGGCCGGAGCCGATGACGGCGACCCTCTTGCCCGTGCGCGCCTTCGGGACCTCCGGCGTCACCCAGCCCTCGGCCCAGCCGTGGTCGATGATCGTGGCCTCGATGTTCTTGATCGTCACCGGCGAGCTGTTGATGCCGAGGACGCAGGAGCCCTCGCAGGGCGCCGGGCACACGCGGCCCGTGAACTCCGGGAAGTTGTTCGTCCTGTGCAGGCGGTCGAGCGCCTCGCGCCACAGGCCGCGGAAGACCAGGTCGTTCCAGTCCGGGATCAGGTTGTTGATGGGGCAGCCCGAGGCCATCCCGCTCACGAGCTTGCCGGTGTGGCAGAAGGGGACGCCGCAGTCCATGCAGCGCGAGCCCTGCTGGCGCAGCTTTCCCTCCTCCATGTGGTGGTGGAACTCCCCCCAGTCGCCGACGCGCTCCGTGGGGGTGCGGTCCGCGGGCAGCTCCCGCAGGTATTCGAGGAATCCGGTTGGTTTGCCCATGTGCTAGGTCAGGATCGCGGGGTTGGGTAGGCGAAGGCTCAGTTGCCGCCGACGCGAGAGAGGTCGCGGGCGTTCTCCTCGAAGGCGGCCATGATGGCCTCGTCGCCGGTCAGCCCCTGTCCATGGGCGCGGTCCATGCAGGCCAGCATCCGCTTGTAGTCGTTCGGCATCACCTTCACGAACTTCGGCACCATCGCGTCCCAGCTGTCCAGGACATGCTTCGCCCGCGAGCTCCTCGTGTACGCGAGGTGCTTCTCGACCAGGGCGCGGACCTCGGCGATCTCCGCCTTGGACTCGAGCCTCTCGGTGCCGACCATCTGGGCGTTGACGCGGGTCTTGAAGTCGCCGACCTCGTCGAGCACGTAGGCGATGCCGCCCGACATGCCCGCCGCGAAGTTCCTTCCCGCGGGCCCGAGCACCACGACCCGGCCGCCGGTCATGTACTCGCAGCCGTGGTCCCCGACGGACTCGACGACGGCGGTGACGCCGCTGTTGCGGACGCAGAAGCGCTCGCCCGCGATGCCGCGGATGTAGACCTCGCCGCTCGTCGCGCCGTAGAGCGCGACGTTGCCGACGATGATGTTGTCCTCGGGCACGAAGGTCGCCTTGTCGGAGGGGTAGACGATGATCTTGCCGCCCGAAAGTCCCTTGCCCACGTAGTCGTTGGCGTCGCCCTGGAGCATGAAGGTCATCCCCCTGGGCATGAACGCGCCGAAGCTCTGGCCCGCCGAGCCCTTGAAGAGGATGCGGATCGTGTCCTCGGGCAGGCCCTTGGCCCCCCACTTCTTCGTGACCTCGCCGCCGGTGATCGTCCCGACGACGCGGTGGACGTTCTGGATCGGCATCTCGGCCGCGACCTTCTCGCCGCGCTCGATCGCCGGCTTGCAGAGGTCGAGCAGCACCGTGAGGTCGAGCGACTTGTCGAGGCCGTGGTCCTGCGGTATCTTGCAGAAGCGCCCCACGCTCTCGTCGACGTCGGGCTGGTAGAGGATGTTGCTGAAGTCGAGGCCCTTGGCCTTCCAGTGGCTGACGGCCTTCCTCGCCTCGAGCCTGTCCACGCGGCCGACCATCTCCTCGACGGAGCGGAAGCCCAGGTGCGCCATGAGCATGCGCACCTCCTCGGCGATGAAGCGCATGAAGTTGACGACGTGCTCGGGCTTGCCCGTGAACTTGGCGCGCAGCTGGGGGTCCTGGGTCGCGACGCCCGTCGGGCAGGTGTTCAGGTGGCAGACGCGCATCATGATGCAGCCGGACGCCACGAGCGGGCCGGTCGCGAAGCCGAACTCCTCGGCGCCGAGGAGGGCGGCGATGACGACGTCCCTGCCGGTCTTCAACTGGCCGTCGGTCTCGACGGCGATGCGGCTCCTCAGGTTGTTGAGGACGAGGGTCTGGTGGGTCTCCGCCAGGCCGAGCTCCCAGGGGAGCCCGGCGTGCATGATCGAGGTCTGGGGCGAGGCGCCCGTGCCGCCGTCGTAGCCGCTGATGAGGACGACGTCGGCGTGCGCCTTGGCGACGCCGGCCGCGATCGTGCCGACGCCGACCTCGGCCACCAGCTTCACGCTCACCCGCGCGAACCGGTTGCCGTTCTTCAGGTCGTGGATGAGCTCGGCCAGGTCCTCGATCGAGTAGATGTCGTGGTGCGGGGGCGGGGAGATGAGCCCCACGCCCGCGGTCGTGAGCCGCGTCTTGGCGATCGCGGGGTAGACCTTGGTGCCGGGCAGCTGGCCGCCCTCGCCGGGCTTCGCGCCCTGAGCCATCTTGATCTGCAGCTCGCGCGCGTTCACCAGGTACTCGCTCGTGACGCCGAAGCGCCCCGAGGCGACCTGCTTGATCGCGGAATTCTTGGAGTCGCCGTTCGCCTCTAGGATGTAGCGCGCGGGGTCCTCGCCGCCCTCGCCGGTGTTGCTCTTGCCCCCGATGCGGTTCATCGCGATCGCGAGGTTCTCGTGGGCCTCCTTGCTGATGGAGCCGTAGGACATCGCGCCGGTCTTGAAGCGCTTCATGATCGCCTCGATCGGCTCCACCTCGGCGATCGGGATCGCCGTCGCGGACTTGAAGTCGAGAAGGCCCCGCAGCGTGCAGGCGTTGACCGCCTGGTCGTCGACGAGCGCCGCATACTCCTGGAAGACCTTGAAGCTGCCCGTGCGGACCGCCTTCTGGAGCTTGTGGATGGACTCCGGCGTGAAGAGGTGCTGCTCGCCGTCCTTCCTCCACTGGTACTGGCCGCCCGAGGGCAGCACGTGCCCGTTCACCGGGCGTTCGGGGAAGGCCGCATGGTGGCGCAGGAGGACCTCCTGTGCTATCACGTCCAGGCCGATGCCCCCGACGCGGGACGAGGTCCCCGTGAAGTAGTGGTCGATGACGTCCTGCCTGATGCCGAGCGCCTCGAACACCTGCGCGCCCCGGTAGCTCTGGATGGCCGAGATGCCCATCTTCGACATCACCTTGATGACGCCCTTCGTGCAGGCCTTGACCAGGTTCTTGCAGGCCGTCTTGTGGTCGACCTTGGGCAGGAGGCCCTCGCGGATCATGTCGTCGATCGCCTCGAACGCGAGGTAGGGGTTGATGGCGCTGCACCCGTAGCCGATCAGGAGCGAGAAATGATGCACCTCGCGGGCCTCGCCGGTCTCGAGGACCAGGCTGACGCGCGTGCGCAGGCCCTCGCGGATCAGGTAGTGGTGCAGGCCCGCGATCGCCAGGAGTGCGGGCACGGGCGCGAAGTCCTTGTTCACGCCGCGGTCGGAGAGGATGATGACGTTGATCTCGTCCTCCTCGATCATGCGGCGCGCCATGGCCGAGAGCTCCTCGAGCGACTTCGCGAGGCCCCTCTCGCCGCGCGTGACGCGGAAGAGGATGGGCAGCACGCCCACCTTGAGCCCCGGCAGGTTCATCCGCCGCAGCTTCGCAAAGTCCTCGTTCGTGAGGATGGGCGCCTTCAGCTCGACCCGGCGGCACGCCGACGGGGCCGGGTTCAGGAGGTTGCCCTCGGAGCCGAGGCGCGTCTCCGCGCCTATGATGATCTCCTCGCGGATGCAGTCGATCGGCGGGTTGGTGACCTGCGCAAAGAGCTGCTTGAAATAGTCGTAGAGGAGCCTCGGCCGGCTGGAGAGCACCGCGAGCGCGGCGTCGTTGCCCATGGATCCCGTGGCCTCGACGCCGTCCCTCGCCATCGGCGTCAGGATGATGCGCTCGTCCTCGTTCGTGTACCCGAACGCGATCTGCCTCTGGAGAAGCGTCTGGTGGTCCGGAAGCGGGATCTCCGGGGCGTCCGGGATGTCGCTCAGGTGCACCATGTGCTCGTCGAGCCACTTGCGGTAGGGGTGGGCCGACGAGATCGCCCTCTTGATCTCCTCGTCCTCGATGATCCGGCCCTGCGCCGTGTCGACGACGAACATGCGGCCGGGCTGCAGGCGCCCCTTCTGGACGACGTTCGCCGGGTCTATGTCGAGGACGCCCGCCTCGGAGGCCATGATGACAAGGCCGTCCTTGGTCACGTAGTACCGGGAGGGCCGCAGGCCGTTGCGGTCGAGGACGGCACACATCTGCACGCCGTCCGTGAACGCGATGGAGGCCGGGCCGTCCCAGGGCTCCATCAGGCACGAGTGGTACTGGTAGAAGGCGCGCCGCCCGTCGTCCATGCCCTCGTTGTTGGACCACGGCTCGGGGATCATCATCATCATCGCGTGGGCGGGCGAGCGCCCGGCCAGGATCAGCAGCTCGAGCGTGTTGTCGAACATCGAGGAGTCGCTGCCGTTCGGGTTGACGATGGGCAGGATCTTCTTCGTGTCCTCGCCGAAGAGCTCGGACTCGAAGAGCGCCTCGCGCGCGTGCATCCAGTTGATGTTGCCCCGCAGCGTGTTGATCTCCCCGTTGTGGGCGATGTAGCGGTAGGGGTGCGCGCGGGCCCAGCTCGGGAACGTGTTCGTGCTGAAGCGCGAGTGGACGAGGGCGAGCGCCGTCTCGACGGCCGGGTTGCGCAGGTCCTTGAAGTATTCCTCGAGCTGCCCGGTCAGGAGCATGCCCTTGTAGACGATCGTCTTGTAGGAGAGGCTCGCCACGTACCAGGTCTCCGCGCCGTCGAGCGTCGAGGTCCGGATGTCGGCGTAGGCCCTCTTGCGGATGACGTAGAGCTTGCGCTCGAGCGCCATCGGGTCGGCGACCGCGGGGTTCCTGCCGACGAAGACCTGGCGGATCACCGGCTCGCTCGACTTGGCCGTCTCGCCCAGGGTCGAGTTGTCGACCGGCACCGTGCGCCAGCCGAGCATGACCAGCCCCTCGGACTGCACGATCTGCTCGAAGCGCTCCTCCAGGCGCCGGCGCTTGATGCGGTCCCTCGGCATGAAGATCATCCCCGAGCCGTACTCTCCAGGCCCGGGCAGGGAGATGCGGGCCGCCTTGCAGGCCTCCTTCAGGAAGGCGTGGGGCATCTGGATCAGGACTCCCGCGCCGTCGCCCGTGTTGGCCTCGGAGCCGGCGGCGCCGCGGTGGTCCAGGTTCTTCAGGACCTGGATCGCGTTCTTCAATATGCTGTTCGACTTGCGGCCCTTGATGTCCACCACGAAGCCGACGCCGCAGGCGTCGTGCTCGTACCACGGGTCGTAGAGGCCCTGCTTCTTCGGCAGGCCGTGGGCATTGCGCGCGGGGCGGCGCGCCTGTTCGGGGCTAGTGGGCATCGCAGCGGGTCGGGATTCTCAGGCCAGGGAGCATTTTTGGAGCCAAGTCGTTCTGGGAGCGCGTCGGGTTATATATGTGGAGGCAAAAAAAGGGCCGGTCCTTCTTTTTGGGAGCCGGCCCTGCGGAAACTTGTGCTGTTTATGCAGGACCGTTCATCAAAAGAAGCGGATCGTTTTGGTCGCCATCTTGGCGTGCTCCTCGTCGGAGCACCCCGCGTTGGTCGGAACGCCGGCCGCGACCTCGGTCGGCTTGACCAGGTCATTGCTCAGGAGGTAGTTCTCGACCTCCTCGCCGGAGACGTCCGCCAGCATCACGCCGTCGATCTCGACGCAGGGGGACAGGGGCTGGCCCGACTTGCGGACCATCTCCGCGTAGCTCTCGCGGTTGCCGATGATGTCGATGTCGACGTAGTCGAGCGCGTGCTTGCGCAGGACGGCGCGGACGCCGTTCGACCATCCGCAGGACGGCTTGAGATAGGCTTTGATTGTCATTCGGGTAATGTGGCCTCGGACAGAGTAAGCCGCAAGGTATAGGGCGCGATTCGCGGCGATCAAGCATCGTCTTCGTAATTTTTAACATGGTCCCCGCTCGCGCCGGGAGGCGCGCCGCTCTTGCGAACGGCACCGCGCCGGCGGAGGCTTCGCGATCATGCCGAAAGTCATCCTTCTGCTCCTCGGGTCGAACATCTTCATGACCATCGCCTGGTACGGGCACCTGAAGATGAAATGGCTGGAGGGGCGCCCGCTCTTCGTCGCGATCCTCGTCGCCTGGGGCGTCGCCTTTTTCGAGTACTGCCTCCAGGTCCCGGCCAACCGCATGGGCTACATGGGCGCCCACCTGAGTGGCTACCAGCTCAAGGTCATCCAGGAGGTCATCACGCTCCTGGTCTTCATCGTCTTCGCCTGGGTGGTCCTGAAGGAGCGCCTGACCTGGAACTACGCGGTCAGCTTCCTCTTCATGATGCTGGCCGTATACTTCGCGACGGCGTTCAAGCCGTCGGCCTAGCGCCCCGTCGCGGCGACGGCCGAGACCGTGCCGACGGCCGCCGCGGTCGGAGCAAGCTCCTGGATCTCGATCCGGGTCAGCTCGGGATCGAAGATGTTGATCGCCCACAGGTGGTCGGCGTCGACCGTCGGCAGGTGCCTGGCCTGGATCGCGATGCCCCCGGTGTGCAGCGACCGGTAGGCGGCGTTGATGTCGGCGGCGTCGAACTTC
>Ga0265318_10001154_pt1 | contig 16401 bp, 13 predicted proteins | sample 4821metaG_FD_192431 | JGI IMG/M metagenome (GOLD analysis project Ga0265318, IMG submission 192431) | Rhizosphere microbial communities from Carex aquatilis grown in University of Washington, Seatle, WA, United States - 4-8-21 metaG | ecosystem: Host-associated > Plants > Roots > Rhizosphere >... | reverse complement strand
CCTCTGCGGCACCTTGTCGTCGAGCCGGTGGCCCGGATCGGCGACAAGGTGCCGCAGAGGGGCCGGATCGCGTTCTCGGCCGCGCATGCCGGCGACAGGACGGTCATTGCGCTCGCGTTCGGGCCGCCGCCCCCGGTCGTGGCCGCCATCAGGCGCGTCACCGACGGCATGGCGCAGAACACGGCGATGGCCCTCTGCGCGGCGCTTCGGATCGGGGTCCAGAGGAAGGACATGGAGCGCCGGCTCCTCTCCTGGAACCCGGCCCCGCTGAGGGGCGAATGGAGGGTCTCCGAGGGGCGCAGGCTCTACCTCGACTGCTACAACGCGAACCCCGCGTCCATGGCGGACGCGCTCGCCGCCTTCGACGCCGTGGCCCCGAGCGGCGAGCCGCGGCTGCTCGTGCTCGGCTGCATGGAGGAGCTCGGCGCGGAGGCGCCCCGCTACCACCTCGAGCTCGGACGGTCGCTGCGCCTTCGGCCGGGCGACCGCCTCGCCGCGATCGGCGGCCTCGCCGGCTCCATCCGCCAGGGCGCCGTGGAGGCCGGGGCCCAGCCGGGCCAGATCGACGTCGCCGACTCTGTCGGGGAGCTGGCCGCTAACCTCGCGTCCTTCCGGGGCTCGGTCTTCGTCAAGGGAAGCAGGCGCCACGAGCTCGAGCGGGCCTTCGCAGGGCCCGAGTACGCGGAGGCGTCCCATGCTTAGCTTCCTCTCCAACTACGACGCCGCGTACGGCCCGCTGAGGGTGCTGCACTACATCACCGTGCGCACGCTCCTCGCCGCCGGGACCGCGACCTTCATCGGGTTCCTCATAGGCCCCTGGCTGATCGCGCACCTGCGCCGGCTCAAGTTCGGCCAGCACTACGACGACGACCGGACCGGCGACCTCGCGAGCCGCTTCGACAAGAAGAACACCCCGACGATGGGGGGCCTCCTCATCTTCGCCTGCGTGCTCGGGAGCTCGCTCCTGTGGGCCGCGCCCAACGTGTGGGTGGTCGTCGCCCTTTTCGTCTACACGCTCCTGACCGCCGTAGGCTTCTACGACGACTACCTGAAGGTCGTGCGCAAGAACCGCAACGGCATCTCCTCCCTGGCGAAGATCCTCTGCCAGACCCTCATCACGGCGCTGGCGCTCGTGGCGCTCCTCATGCGCCCGGAGAGCTCGGAGAAGATCCGCGAGCTGTGGGTGCCCTTCGTCAAGCATCCCCTGGTCGCCAGCATGCCGATCGCCGCCCTCGCCGTGTTCGTCTACCTCTGGATCGTCGGCTTCTCGAATGCGATCAACCTGACCGACGGCCTGGACGGCCTCGCGATCGGCTGCACAATCACGGTCGCCCTCACCTACGGCATCATGGCCTACGCGGCAGGCAACGTGAAGGTCGCGGACTACCTGCTCATCAGCTTCGTGCCCGGCACGGGCGAGCTCGCGGTCGTCTGCGGCGCCCTCGTCGGGGCGGGCCTCGCCTTCCTCTGGTTCAACTCCTATCCCGCCGAGGTGTTCATGGGGGACACCGGGTCCCTCGCGCTCGGGGGGCTCCTCGGCGTCATCGCCTTCATGGTCCAGCAGCCGCTGACCCTCATCATCGTCGGCGGCGTGTTCGTGTGGGAGGCCGCCACCGTCGTGATCCAGGTCGGGTATTTCAAGGCCACCCGCAGGCTCCAGGGGGCTGGCAAGCGCTTTTTCCTCATGGCGCCGATCCACCACCACTTCCAGAAGCGGGGCTGGCCGGAGACCAAGGTGGTCCTGCGCTTCTGGATCATCTCCCTCATCTTCGCCCTCGTGGGCCTCGGCACCCTCAAGCTGCGCTGAACGATGCCGCTCGCCATCCCAGACTTCCTCAGCCCGCGGCTCACCCGGCCCGTCGCCGTCATGGGCGGCGCCGTGAGCGGCGCCGGGGCCGTCGCCCTGCTGTCGCGACTGGGCGCCGTGGCCGTCGTGTACGACCAGGGCGGCCTCGACTTCACGCCGGAGGCGGCCCGCCGCCACGGGCTCGTGGTCTTCTCGCCGGGGTTCTCGCTCCACCACCCGTGGCTCGAGACCGCGCGCAAGTCCGGCTGCATCTGCATGGCGGAGATCGACTTCGCATCCCTCTTCTGGCGGGGCCGCGTCATCGCGGTCACCGGCACGAACGGGAAGACGACGCTCACGGAGTTCCTCGCCCGCGCGCTGAACGGCGCCGGCCGGCGCTCGTTCGCCGCCGGCAACATAGGCCTGCCCTTCACCCGGGTGGTGGCCGACGAGGACGGGGGCGCGCCCGAGCTGACGGCCGTGTGCGAGGTGAGCTCGTTCCAGGCCGAGCAGCTGGGGCATTTCAGCGCCGACGGGCTCCTATGGACGAACTTCGCCGAGGACCACCTCGAGCGCCACGCCGGCATGGAGGCGTACTTTGCGGCCAAGTGGGAGCTCATGCTGCGCACGCCGCCCGGCCGCTCCTTCGCGGGCAGCTCGGTCGTGCGCTTCGCGGCGCAGTTCGGGCGGCCGTTCCCGCCCGGTGCCTACGTCGCGACGGAGGGGCAGCCGGGCGACCCGCGCCTTGCGGGGACGCCCTTCGAGACGTACCCGCAGAGGGAGAACTTCATCCTGGCGGAGGCCTGGTGGAGGGCGGAGGGCCTGGACGAGGCCTCGCTCTACGAGGCGGCGAGGGGATTCCGCCTTGGCCGGCACCGGCTCGCGCGCGTGGAGGCGATCGACGGCGTGACCTTCTGGAACGACTCAAAGGCCACGAACTTCCACGCGGTCGAGGCCGCCCTCGCCGGGTTCCGCGGCCCGGTCGTCCTGATAGCGGGGGGCCGCTCGAAGGGCGGGGACCTCGCGGCTTTCGCGCGCAGGATCGCTCCCCGTCTCGCGCATGCCGTCCTCATAGGCGAGACCGGCCCCGCGCTCGGCGCCGCCCTGGGCGCCGTCGGCGTGCCCCACGCGGTGTGCCCGACGCTCGAGGACGCCGTCCGCGCCGCCTCGGCGGCTGCCCAGCCCGGCGCCAGCGTGCTCCTGAGCCCCGGCTTCTCCAGCTTCGACATGTTCAGGAACTACGAAGAGCGCGGCGACCACTTCGAGCGGGCGGTCACCGAGATGCACGCGGCCCGAGTTTGATATAGCCTTGGCAGAGACAACCGACAACCTGACACACATCCGGCAAAAAAAGCAGAATTTCCCCATGAAAATACTAAAGATCCTTGGAATCGCAGCGGGCGTCCACGCGCTCGCGCTGATCCTCCTCCTTTCAAGCCCCGGCTGCAGCAACTCGAAGGCGGCGGCCCCGGAGTCGTCACCGATCTCCTCCGCTCCCTCCGCCGAGGCGCCCGCGTCCCCGCAGGCAGGGGCGATCACCGTCCCCGACAATGTCGGGATCCGCTACAGCCCGACGCGGCCGGGAACCACGGTCGCCTCCGCGCTTGAGACGCAGCCGGTCTCCGACGTCGTGCCGGCGACGACGTACACGGTCGGCAGCGGCGACAGCCTCTCGAGCATCGCCAAGAGGAACCACCTGTCCAAGGCCGACCTCGCGTCCGCCAACAACCTGAGGCTGACCACCGTCCTGCACGTGGGCCAGAAGCTCATCATCCCCTCGAAGCCCGGGCAGGCCCCGGCGCCCGCGCAGGCGGCCGCTTCCGCGAAGTCCGCGGAGCCGGCAGCGGCCGACAAGCCCGCCGCGGACTCGACCCGGCACACCGTGAAGCCGGGCGAGACCCTGGGCGGCATCGCGCGCAAGTACGGGGTCAAGCAGGGCGACGTTGCGGTGGCGAACAACATCACGGACCCGAGGAAGATCCAGCCGGGCCAGGAGCTCATCATTCCGGCGAGGTCGGCGGCGTCCGCCGGCAAGCAGGCGAAGGCCGCGGCCCCCAAGGCCGCGCCGGCGGACGAGGACCTCGACGCCGGGCTCAAGCCACCGAGCGCGACCGAGGTTCCGGTCGTCAAGATCGACGACACAGCCCCGGCCCAGCCGAAGAACCCCTGAGCGCGCACCATGGCAAGCGATAGGCCCGCCGATTCCCCCAGCGCCTGGTCGATTGCTAGCCCCGTCACGGTCATCGCCGTCTGCGCGGTCGGCCTGACGTTCCTCGGGCTGACGATCCTCTTCAGCGCCAGCGCCTCGCTGAAGCAGGACCCGTACTTCTACCTCGACAAGCAGGTCGTCGGAGTCGCCGCCGCGGCCGTCCTCTGCTTCCTTGCGAGCCGGATCAACCTCGACTACGCCCGGCGCGCCTCGGTCTGGATCGCGGCCGCGGCGCTCCTCCTTCTCTTCCTCGTCCTCATCCCGCACCTCGGCGTCTCCGTGAAGGGGAGCCGCCGGTGGCTGGGCTACGGCGCGGCGCGACTTCAGGTCTCCGAGTTCGCCAAGCTGGCCATGGTGTTCTGCCTCGCCCACTACCTCGCCCTGAACCAGACAAGGATTGGGGACCTGAAGCGGGGCTACCTCTATCCCCTCGGCATCATCGGCGCCTTCACCGGGCTGATCCTGCTTGAGCCCGACTTCGGCACGGCCGCCCTTGCGCTCTCGGTCGGCCTCATCCTCCTCTTCCTCGCGGGCGCCAAGTGGCGCTACATCCTGCCGACGATCGCGCTCTCGGGGGCGGCGTTCGCGCTCCTGGTCGCGCACAACCCGAACCGCCTGCGCCGCTTCACGGCCTTCATGGACGTCGAGGGCAACAAGCAGGGGGGAACCTACCAGCTCTACCAGTCGCTCGAGGCCTTCGCTGCGGGCGGGACGTCGGGCGCGGGCCTGGGCCAGGGGCGCCAGCAGATCAACTTCCTGCCCGAGGCGCACACCGACTTCATCTTCGCCGTCGTTGGCGAGGAGCTGGGGATGTGGTTCACGCTGGGGGTCGTGGGCGTGTTCGGCATCATGTTCGTGGCCGGCCTGGCCCACCTGCGCCGCGCCCCGAACATGTTCCACTTCCTGCTCGCAGCGGGCTGCCTGCTGCTCATGTGCCTTCAGGCGATCATCAACCTGGGCGTCGTCACGGGGGTGCTCCCGACGAAGGGGATGTCGCTTCCCTTCATCAGCGCCGGGCTGTCCAACCTCCTGCTGATGGGGCTCCTTGTCGGCATCCTCCTGAACACGCAGCGCACGTGGGGGAGGGCCTCGCTCCCGCTGGGGGCGGGGGAGATGCGCGAGGTCCTGGCATGAGCCGCTTCCTCATCTCCTGCGGGGGGACCGGGGGTCACCTCTCCCCCGGCATCTCGCTGGCCGAGGGCCTCGTCGCCCGGGGGCACGAGGCGAGGCTCCTCATCAGCATGAAGAAGGTGGACGCGCGCCTCATCGAGAAGTACCCCCACCTCAGGTTTGAGCGGATGCCCGGGACCGGGTTCTCGTGGCGCCCCCTGGCCATGGCGCGCTTCGGCGCCTCGCAACTCGCGGCGCTTCGCTACTGCCTGGGCGTCATGAGGGCGATCCGCCCCGACGTGGTGGTCGGCTTCGGCGGCTTCACGTCGGCGCCCGCGGCCGTCGCGGGCCGGCTGCACGGCATTCCGGTCGCCCTGCACGAGGCGAACCGCGTGCCCGGCCTCGCCATCCGCTCGCTGGGCCGGTTTGCCGGCAGGGTGTACCTGCCGCTCGGCATCCGCCTCCCCGGGGTGCGCGCCGCGGCGACCCGGCACGCGGGCCTGCCCGTGCGCAGCGAGATCGTCCGCATGCCCGCGGCCAATGCGCGCCAGGCCCTCGGCCTGGACCCGACGCAGAAGACCGTCGTGATCCTGGGGGGCAGCCAGGGAGCCTCCTCGCTCAACGCCTGGGCCCGGGCGAGGTTCGAGACCCTGGCCCTCGAGGGCGTCCAGCTGTACTGCGTGACCGGGCTCGGCAAGGACGCGCCGCAGACCGTGGTCCTCAGGTCCCGTTCCGGCGACCCGGTGAAGGCGGTTTTCGTCCCCTTTTGCGACCGCATCGCCGAGCTGCTCTCGGCGGCGGACCTCGTGGTCTCGCGGGCCGGAGCCGGCACGCTCGCCGAGCTCATCCGCTGCGAGGTCCCGGCGATCCTCGTGCCGTATCCCCACGCGGCGTCGGACCACCAGAGGGCCAACGCGGCGTTCTTCGAGCGCCAGGGCGGAGGGCTCGTCGTTGAGGAGTCCTCGCTCGGGAACCTGCACGCCGAGGTGCTGGAGCTCGTCTTCAACGACTGGCTCCTGAAGCAGTTCCGGGGAAACCTGAGGCGCATGGACCGCTCGAACTCCCTCGACCTCATGCTCGCGGACCTGGAGGCGATGGCGCGCTCGGGCTCGGAGGGCCGCACGGGCCGGTCGATGAAGTTGGCCGCATGAGACCCCCGCGGCTTCAGCTGCTCTTCGGCCGCGAGGTCGCCCATATCCACTGCCTCGGCGTCGGGGGCATGGGCGTCGCCCCGCTTGCAATCTATCTTTCCGGCCTCGGCTGGGGGGTGTCGGGAGAGGACGATGCCCTCTCGGACGACGTGGCGGGGCTGCTTGCTGGAGCGGGCGTCCGGGTCGGGCCGCTGGCCGGCCCCTGCGACCTGGTCGTGCGCTCCTCGGCGATCCCGGACGCGCATCCCTCTCTTGCGGCGGCGCTGGCGCGCGGCCTGCCCTGCGTGCGGCGCGGCGAGCTCCTGGCCGAGGTCGCTCGGGAGAAGAAGCTTGTCGCCGTCTGCGGCTCCCACGGCAAGACGACCACCACCGCGATGCTGGTCACGGCACTCCGCAGGGCCGGGTTTCCCGCGGGCTATGTGGCCGGCGGGCTGTTCAACGACGCGACGCCCCCCGCGGGCGTCGGCTCGAACGAGTGGGTGGTCGCCGAGATCGACGAGAGCGACGGCACGATCGACGGGTTCTCGCCGGAGATCACGGTCCTGGTGAACCTGGACTGGGACCATCCGGACCGCTACGGGAGCCCCGCCGAGCTCGAGGAGGCCTTCATCGCGCTCTGCGCCCGCACCCGGGGCAGCGTGCTGGTCAGCGACGCCTGCCCCCTCTCGCTGCGGCTCGCCCCCTCCGCGGTCACCTTCGGCCGAAGCGGCGCGTTCTCGGGCACCCTCGCGGGCGAGAGGGAGGGGCGGATGACGCTCCTGCTCGGCGGCCGCTTCAGCCCGCTCGAGGTGGTGGTCGGGGCCGCCGGCGACTTCAACGCGGCCAACGCCACGGCGGCGCTCGCCGCCGCGCAGCTGATGGGGGTCGAGCCCTCCCGCGCGGCGCTCGCGGACTACCCCGGCGTCCGGAGGCGCCAGGCCGTGCTCATGGACGAGGGCGGGCTCACTGTCGTCGAGGACTACGCCCACCATCCCGCGGAGATCCGGGCGCTCCTGCCGAGCCTGCGCCGGCGCCTTGCGCCCGGCGGCAGGCTGATCGCCGTTTTCCAGCCCCACAGGCACAGCCGCACGGCCCGGTTCAAGGCCGAGTTCGCGGCGTCCCTCGCCCTGGCGGACAGCGTCCACCTCCTCGACGTCTATTCGGCGGGGGAACCGCCCGTCTCGGGCGGCACGACGGCCGACGTGTACGCGGAGCTCAGGCGGGGCGCCCCCATGCTCCCCGTGAGCTACCTGCCGGGGGACGGCTCCGGCTCGGTCCCCGCGCTCCTGCGGGACGCGAAGCCGGGCGACCTGGTCGCCTTCGTCGGCGCGGGCGACATTGACAGGACGGCGCGGGCCTGGGTCGCGGCGGCGAGGGGCAGGATCGCGCGCGCTCTTCGGTGGGACCGGCTTGCGGAGCGGGTGCGCCCGCTCCTCTCCCGCGCGTCGAAGCTCGCGCGGGACGAGCCCCTGGCCAAGAGGACCACGCTTCGGGTGGGGGGCCCGGCGAGGCTCTACGCCGAGCCGGCGGGAGAGGACGACCTGAGGATCCTCCTCGTCGAGGCGGCGGCGGACGGCGCGCCGGTCCTCGTCCTGGGACGCGGGTCGAACCTCGTCGTGCCCGACGAGGGCGTCGACGGCCTCGTCATCTGCCTCGCCCACAAGTCCTGGTCGGGATTCGAGGTCCTCACGGACGGCAGGGTCCGGGTCGGCGCCGGCCTGCGCCTCAAGAACCTCTGCGGGCTCGCCGCGGCGGCGGGACTGGCCGGGTTCGAGTTCCTCGAGGGGATCCCGGGGAGCGTGGGGGGCGCCCTGCGGATGAACGCGGGCGCGATGGGGGGCTGGATCTTCGACATCGTGGACGAGGTGCGCCTCATGACCATGGAGGGCGGCGTCAGCGACGCGGCGCGCTCCTCGATGCACGTGGACTACCGCTACTGCGCGGAGCTGCGGGGGGCCATCGCTCTCGGCGCGGTCCTCAGCCCAAAGGCCAGGGCCGACGCGGACACCGTGGGCCGGCAGATCGACGATTACCGGCGCAAGCGCCACGAGACGCAGCCCAGGGAGCCCAGCGCGGGCTGCATGTTCAAGAACCCGCCCGGTGCGTCGGCCGGCCGGCTGATCGACGAGTGCGGCCTGAAGGGGACCCGCGTCGGCGGCGCCGAGGTCTCCAGCGTCCACGCAAACTTCTTTGTCAACCGCGGGGGCGCGACCAGCGCCGACGTGCTGGAGCTGGTGCGCCTCGTGAGGGCGGGCGTCCGGCAGGCCAAGGGCGTCGACCTCGAGCCCGAGGTGCTCCTTTACGGAAGGGAATGGAGGGACGTGCTGTGACGCCGCCCGTGATCGCCGTCTTCGCGGGGGGGACCTCCGCGGAGAGCGAGGTGTCCGCCGGATCGGGGGCCGCGTGCGCCAAGGCCCTGGCCCGCCACCTCCCGACGCGGCTCTTCAGGATCGTGTCGGACGCCCTGCCCGCGGGCTACGACCCCTCGCTGCACGTCGTCTTCTCCACCCTCCACGGGACGTTCGGCGAGGACGGGGGCATGCAGCGCCTTCTGGACGCCGCGGGCGGGGCGTACGCGGGCTGCGACGCCGCGTCGAGCGCCCTCACGATGGACAAGCAGCTCACCAAGCAGAGGGTGTCCGCGGCGGGGGTCGCCGTCGCGGACGGCATCGCATTCGACGCCGCCGCCAAGCCGAGCCCCGCCGAGGTGGCGCGCAGGCTCGGCAGGGACGTCGTCCTCAAGCCCAACGGCGAGGGCAGCAGCGTGGGCCTTCGCATGGTCGGCGACGAGGAGGGCCTGCGGGAGGCCCTGGGGGCGATCACGAGCGGCCGCTGGATCGCCGAGCGAAGGGTCATCGGGCGCGAGGTCTCCGTGGGCATCCTCGGGGGCAGGGCGCTAGGGATCGTGGAGATCAAGCCGAACTCCGGGGTCTTCGACTACGCGAGCAAGTACACGAAGGGGGCCTCCGAGTACACGGCCCCGGCGCCGGTCGGGGACGCCCTGGCCGGGAGGCTCGGGTCCGCGGCGGAAAAGGCGTTCCGCGCGTGCGCGTGCCGCGACTACGCGCGGATCGACTTCATGATTTCCGAGGCGGGCGATCCGTTTTTGCTCGAAATAAACACGCTTCCTGGCATGAAGGAGACGAGTCTGTTGCCGATGTGCGCCCAATGCGCGGGTCTGGATTTCACGGCCTTGGTAAGGGAGATGGTTTCACCCGCAGTGGAGCGCTTCCGTTTGCGCAGCAACTCGCGCCGCCCGTGAGCAAAGACACACATGCCATGCCCGAGACCCGCTCCTGGAGGGAGATCCCCCAGCAGGTGCGGCCGCGCGCGATGTCGGGGGAGGGCCGCCGGCGCCTGGCGATGGGGGCGATGCGCGCCACGATGGGCGCCCTCGTGTTCGGGCTTGTCTGCTGGGGAGCCTGGCAGATGGCGGCCGTGATCCGCGAGAAGCCCGACGCTATGCCCGACTCGGCGAAGACGGACCGCGTCAAGAGCCTGGTCCTCGTGACCGACGGGGTGCTCGACAAGAACTGGCTCGCGCGGACCCTCTCCATCCCCCCCGACGCCACGCTGATGGGCCTCGACCTGGACCAGCTTCGCGCGAGGGTGCTCGGCGACCCCCAGGTGAGCATGGCCGCCGTCGTCCGGAACTTCCCCGACAGGCTCACCGTGAGGATCTCGGAGCGCTCCCCCGTCGTCAGGATGATGGCGCAGTCGGGCGCGGACGCGCCGGCGGTGCTGCTGGTGTCCCGGGACGGCGTCGCCTTCTCAGGGACGGGGTTCGACCCCGCGATGGTCGCCACGCTTCCCTGGCTCGACGGCGTGAAGCTCACCCGCGCGGGAAAGGGCTACGCGCCCGTGGCGGGCATGAAGGCCGTCTCGGACCTCCTCGCGACCGCGAGGCTCGAGGCGGACGAGCTCTACCGCACGTGGCAGGTGATCTCGCTCGAGCGGCTGGACTCCGACGGGGCCATCGAGGTCCACACGAGCGGCGGGATGAAGGTCGTCTTCGGGACGAGGGAGGACTACCTGCGCCAGATCGCCCGCCTGGACCTCCTCGTGGACGCGTCCACGGACCCGACCCGACCCATCAGGGAGGTCAACCTCGCCCTGGGCTCCCAGGTGCCCGTGACGTTCGGCACGGCGGCCCCGTTCATCGGCGGGCCCCCGGTCAACACGATGGGCGCCGTCCCCACGCGGCCCCTGATCTCGTCTCCCTCCCTCTCCAGCATCCACATCGACATCAAGCGTGAGCTCTAAGACCACATTCATAGGGGCCGTCGAGATCGGTACCTCCAAGGTCACCGCGCTCGTCGGCGAGTACACGGGCCGCGAGATCGTCATCATCGGCTGCGGCGAGTGCTCGTCGCGCGGCGTGATCAAGGGCTCCGTGGTCGACTTCAAGGCGGCGACCGAGTGCACCCACAGCGCCCTGGAGATCGCGGAGCGCGACGCCAACGAGAGGGTCGACCACGTGTACCTCGCGCAGTCCGGGGGGCACCTCGACGGGTTCTACAACGAGGCCTCCGTCAACGTTAAGGCGGCCGACAACATGATAGACCGGGACGACATCAGGACCGTGTGCGACCTCGCGAGGTCCAAGGAGCTCCCCGCGGGCCGGATGGTCGTCCACAACATCCGCCGGCCGTTCCGCGTCGACGGGCGCCTCGTGCCGACCTCGCCGGAGAACCTCGTGGGCCAGAGGCTCGAGGTGGGCTACTGGACCGTCCACGGGCAGGAGCAGCGCCTCGCCGACAACATCCACGTCATCCGGGGGTTCAACCTCGAGGTGCGCGAGCTCGTCCTGTCGAGCCTCGCCTCGGGGCACATGGTCACGAGCCTCGAGGAGCGCCAGAACGGCGTCCTGGCGGTCGACATCGGCGCCGGCACGACCGACTACGTCCTCTACCGCAACGGCGCGCCCCACACGACCGGGGTCGTGGCCGTAGGGGGAGGGCATTTCACGAACGACATCAGCCTCGGGCTGCGGCTCACGGAGGGCCAGGCCGAGAAGCTGAAGGTGCGCTTTGGGAGCGCCGTCGTCCAGTCGCGCGACAAAAACGAGAAGGTGTGGCTCGACGGGAACTTCGCGATCGGCGACCGGCAGTTCTCGCGCCAGGCGATCGAGAGCGTCTCGGCGGCGCGCGCGTGGGAGCTCCTCGAGGTCGTCAGGAAGAAGCTCGGCCAAGCCTACTCCCCGGAGACGTGCGCCGGGGGCGTGGTGCTGACCGGCGGCGGGGCGAAGCTGCCCGCGCTCGCGGAATGCGCCTCCAAGGTCTTCAGCGCCCCCGCCCGCCTCGGCGAGGCGCCCTCCTGGGTCGCCGACAACCTGCGCGACCCCGGCTACCACACGGCCCTCGGCGTCCTCTACTACGGGGTGAGCTCCCTCGGCGACCACTCCACGCCGGCCCGCCGCAAGGGCGGGTTCCTGCGCAACGTGACCCGCCTCTTCGCCTCCACGTGAATCCCAACGAGCTCCCCCTCGAGAACCAGGTCCTCTCGGACCGCAATGTCGCGATCAAGCTGATCGGCGTCGGCGGCGCCGGGACGAACGCCGTCGACCGGCTGAAGATGGAGAACCTCGAGCGCCTGCAGCTCGCGGTCATCAACACCGACAACCAGGCCCTCTCGAGCTCGCCGGTCCAGGACAAGATCCTGATCGGCATGGGCTCGACCCGCGGCCTGGGCGCGGGCGGAGACCCCGAGCTCGGGCGCCAGGCTGCCGAGGACGACCGCGAGAAGATCGCCAGCGTGGTCAAGGACTGCGACCTCGTGTTCATCCTCGCCGGCATGGGCGGCGGGACGGGCGGGGGGGCGTCGCCGATCGTGGCCGAGATCGCCGCGGAAGAGGGCGCCCTCGTCATCGCGTTCGTGACGCTCCCGTTCAGCTTCGAGGGCGGCCGGCGCCTCAAGCAGGCGGAGGAGGGGCTGGCTGCCCTGCGCCGCGCATGCGACGCCGTTATCCCGCTGCCTAACGACATCCTCCTCCAGGAGTCGGCCGACAACGAGACCGTGCTCGACTCGTTCGCGCGCGCCGACGAGTGGATCGGCAGGGGCGTGAAGTCGATCTGGTCGATGCTGTCGAAGACGGGTCTGATCAACGTGGACTTCGCGACGCTCAGGCAGGCGTTCCAGAACCGCGGGGCGAAGACCCTCTTCGGCCTCGCCGAGGGTTCCGGGGAGAGCGCGGCCGCCGAGGCGATCGCGGACCTGAAGCTCTGCCCGCTCCTCCACACGCCCGAGTTTTCCCGCAAGGCGGACCGGCTCCTCGTCAACATCTCCGGGGGCACGGACCTGACGCTGCCCAAGGTGAACGAGATCATGAACTCGATCGCGGACCAGTTCGGGCGCGACTCGCACATCATCATGGGCGCCGTGATCGACGAGGGCATGCAGGGCAGGGTCGAGATCACCGTGCTCGGCACGAGCGACATGGGCACCCGCGGCGTGGTCCCGAGGCGGCCGGCCCCGGCGCGGCCGCGCGCAGTTCCGACGCGCCCTCCCGAGGAGGCGCCGCAGCGCCCCGAGGCCGCGACCGCGCCCGTGGCCCAGGACGCTCCCGTCCTGGCGGGCCCCAAGCCGACCCAGGAGGAGTTCGGCTTCGGCGAGGTGGAGAGCCGCGGGCAGTTCGAGCGCACCGACCGGAACCTCTTCGACGGGCAGGACCTCGACGTTCCCACCTACCTTCGAAAAGGTATTAAGATAGCGGTTTGATACGCGGGTGGAATCGGGTAGGCTTTGACCCATGTTTGTCGATGAATGCGTTATCAAGGCCTCGGCCGGCGATGGTGGCCGCGGCTGCATCTCCTTCCGCCGGGAAAAATACGAGCCGTGGGGCGGGCCGAACGGGGGCGACGGGGGTGCCGGGGGCGACGTCGTCCTCCTGGGCTCCCACGACACGAACAACCTGGTCGACTACAAGTTCAAGCAGCACTGGAGGGGCGAGCGCGGCGAGCACGGGCTCGGCAAGGACTGCAACGGCCGCGAGGGCAAGGATGCCCTGCTGCGCCTTCCTTTGGGGACGATCGTGACGGACATGGCGACCGGCCGCGTCGTTGCCGAGGTCATCGTCGACGGCCAGCGGATTGTGCTCTGCAAGGGCGGCAACGGGGGCTGGGGCAACACCCATTTCAAGACCTCGACCAACCGGGCCCCCAGCCGCGCCAACCCGGGGCAGGTCGGCGAGACCGGGGAGTTCCGCCTCGTCCTCAAGTCGATCGCGGACGTGGGCCTCGTGGGCTTCCCCAACGCGGGCAAGTCCTCGCTGACCAACGCGATCACGAAAGCCCACCCCAAGACGGCGGCGTACCCCTTCACGACCCTCCACCCGCAGATTGGGGTGATTGAGTTCAAGGACTACGTGCGCGGCGACAAGCGCCTGCTGCTGGCCGACATACCGGGGCTCATCGAGGGGGCCAGCGAGAACCGGGGCCTCGGCCACAGGTTCCTGCGCCACGTCGAGCGCTGCGCGCTGCTCCTCATCATCGTCGACATGGCCGGCAACGACGGCCGCGACCCGGGGACGGACTACAAGCAGCTCCTGAACGAGCTCAAGCTCTACGATCCGGCTCTCCTGAAGAAGCCGAGGCTCGTGGCCGCCAACAAGATGGACCTGCCGTCCTTCGCCCCGAACCTCGCCCGGTTCAAGCGCCGCTACAAGGTGGATACGATATCGATCTCGTGTCTCGAAGGCACGGGTCTGGAACGGCTTAAGAAGGAATTGTTAAAGAGGGTGACGGCCTTCCGCCGCAAGGAAAAGGTGTCGCCAGCGGCCGCCGCTTAACGCAGGCTGTTATCACCGTGGCCATAGCGTCAAACATGTCGCCTGAAAACCGGTCGCTCATGATGCGGGCGAACCGCCTGCTGGGCGCGGGGCTTGTCGAGCACAACCTGGTGAAGATCGAGGACCTCGAGAAGGCCAACGAGCGCCTCCTGGAGATCATCGCCTCGAACCAGCCCCGCTCGGCGACCGTCCTCGGCGTTCTGGCCTACGAGCTCAAGGTCATCCGGGAGGAGGACGTCCTGCAGCACCTGGTGGAGACCGAGGGCCTCGGCCTCGTGGACCTGCGCGGCTACGAGCCCCCGGACGACACCAAGAAGGGCCTGGACATGGACGCCTGCTGGGCGACCTGGTCGGTGCCCTTCGACCAGGAGGAGGACTTCACCTTCATCGCCTCGGCCTACTACCTGAGCCCCGCCGTCCGCACCTACTGGGAGAAGCACTTCGGCGGGCCGATCCTCTGGTTCGGGACGACGCTCGAGGGCATCGCCGAGCACCTGGACCGCCTCGGCAGCCCGACGAGCTCCAAGGCGCCGTTCCCGGTCGCCGGCGCGGCGGCCTCGGCCCCGGCGCTCCCCGTCCCGAACACCAACCCGCCGATGCCGGTGCCCTCCGTGGTGCAGGTCCCCGCGCAGCGCTCCGCCTGAACCCAGACCCAAGACCATGGCCCTCGGCAAAGTCCAATCCCTCATCGTCGCGAAGCTGATCGCCATGGGCCGGCTCACCACCGAGCAGCGCGACGCCATCGCGGCCCGGCCGCAGGACCTGAACGGCGACGCGCTCGACCGCCTGCTCCAGGAGGACTACAAGATCACCGCCTTCCAGTGCCTGGTCGCGAAGGGAAGGGCGCTCGGCCTCGCGCCGTTCAACGTCGCCCGCTACAAGATCGCGACCTCGACCTTCGAGCGCATCCCGCAGGAGTTCTGCCAGGAGAACCTCGTCCTCCCCGTCGGGCAGGTCGGCGACCTGCTCCTCGTCGCCTTCGCCAACCCCTTCGAGGTCACGCTCCCCGCGAAGATCCAGGAAATGACGGGCAAGCGCGTCGTGCGGCTGCTGGCCCGGGAGAAGGACATCAAGGAGAAATTCAGCAAGGCGGGCGACCGCTCGTCGGGCTTCGACGACGTCGTCCAGCAGATCGGCGCCGAGTACGGCACCCAGGACGCCGGCGACATCATCGCGGACGACGTCAACGAGGAGTCGGGCCCGATCATCCAGCTCGGCAACCGGATCATCGAGGACGCGTACTTCGCGGGGGCGAGCGACATCCACATCGAGCCCCAGGAGAAGGACGTGATCGTGCGCTACCGGGTGGACGGCATGTGCCAGGAGAAGCTGCGGCTGCCGGTCAAGGTGGGGCCGGCCCTCGTCGCGCGCCTGAAGATCATGTGCAACCTGGACATCTCGGAGCGAAGGCTCCCCCAGGACGGGCGCATTGTATTCAAGCAGTACACGAAGAAGAACCTGGACCTCGACCTTCGCGTCTCGACCGCCCCGCTCAACTACGGCGAGGGGGTGGTCATGCGTATCCTGGACAAGCAGAAGACGACCTTGCCCCTCACGTCCCTCGGCTTCAGCGAGGAGAACATCACCCGCTACCGCGAAGCCATCCGCCAGCCCTACGGGATGATCCTGCACTGCGGGCCCACCGGCTCGGGCAAGTCGATGACGCTCTACTCGGCGCTAAACGAGATCAACACCCCCGACATCGTCATCCGCACCGCCGAGGACCCGATCGAGTACACGCTTCCCGGCATCAACCAGATGCAGATGCACAAGCAGATCGGCCTCACGTTCGCGACCGCGCTGCGCTCCTTCCTCCGCCAGGACCCCGACATCATCCTCGTGGGTGAGATCCGCGACCTCGAGACCGCCGAGATCGCGGTCGAGGCGGCGCTCACGGGCCACCTGCTCATCTCCACCCTCCACACGAACGACGCGCCGTCGACCATCGCCCGCCTCACGGACATGGACATCGAGCCGTTCATGATCTCGTCCTCCATCCTCTGCGTCTGCGCCCAGCGCCTCATGCGCCGCGTCTGCAAGCAGTGCAAGGTGCAGTACGAGCCGAAGGGCCGCGAGAAGGAGCTGATGGAGAAGGCGATCGGCTGGAGCGGACCCATCTTCAAGCACAACCCCAAGGGATGCCCGAAGTGCAACAGCAGCGGCTACCGCGGCCGCGTGGGCATCCACGAGCTCATGATCACGAACGACGAGCTGATCGAGGGCATCAACAAGAAGGCGGAGACGGCCGAGCTCAAGAAGATCGCCCAGCGCCAGGGCATGAAGACCCTCCACCAGGACAGCCTCCTGAAGGTGAAGGAAGGCCTCTCCACTATGGAGGAGGCCATTTCCACCGTTCCGCCGGACCTGTGATGATCCACCG
>Ga0265318_10001153_pt1 | contig 16417 bp, 16 predicted proteins | sample 4821metaG_FD_192431 | JGI IMG/M metagenome (GOLD analysis project Ga0265318, IMG submission 192431) | Rhizosphere microbial communities from Carex aquatilis grown in University of Washington, Seatle, WA, United States - 4-8-21 metaG | ecosystem: Host-associated > Plants > Roots > Rhizosphere >... | reverse complement strand
CGCATGGTCGCGCAGCGCGCCCTTGAAGGCGAAGTCGCTCTCGCAGTTGGGCGCGATGTGCTCCTGGAACGTGTCGTAGTCGAGGTGCTGGTCGCCGTCGGCGAAGTAGGCGCCCGTCACCCGCGACGTCGCGCCGGGGCCGTTCAGATCGTTCTGGATGCGCGTCTTGCCCATCTTCGAGCCGAAGCCGCCGGCGACCCAGTCCAGCTCGGCGTCACGCTCGACGCGCGCGTGATGGGTCGCGAAGTGCCAGGTCTCCTTCGAGAGGTTCTGCAGCGAGACGTACTCGAGCTTCGCGTTCTGCTCGACGAAGAGCTCGGTCACCGCATTCGAGTACGCGACGGTGTCGTCGCTCGGCGACGCGTACTCCTCGATGATCGAGGCCCGCGCGCCTTCCTCGGCGACGACGACCATCCGCCAGAACGTCTGGCCCGTCACGGCGATGCGCACGTACAGCGGCTTCTCGAGCACGAGGCCCTTCGGAACCACCACGAGCAGGCCGTGCTCCCACATCGCTGCGTTGTGCGCCGCGAACTTCTCGTCCCAGCCGACGAGCGAGTACAGCCGCTCGAAGTCCTCGGGCAGCGGCTCGAAGCGCACGCCTTCCGGCGCGCTCTCGATCTCGATGCCGTGCTCGGTCACGGTCGCGTAGCCGGCGACGTCCAGGTCGAGCATCGTCGAGATCTCGGTCGTGCCGCCGCCGACGAACGAATCGGGGTCGAACCCTTTCAGGTCGGTGAAGCGCCAATGCTCCTCGGTCGTGTCCGGGATCGGCAGGCTGCGGTAGCTCTCGAGTGCGGCGTCTCTGCTCATTGAGGCGCGTATCTCCGGTGCAGCATCAACGCATTCCCCTCTGTGTCCGAGAAGAACGCCATGTGGCACACGCCGGTGTCTCGCGTCTCGCCCTTGAACTCGACGCCGGCGTCTTCGAGCTTGGCGCGTGCCTCGCCCACGTCGGGAACTCGGAGCGCGATGAACGAGACGTGCGGCGCGAACTCGCCGCCGATCTGCGTCGGATCGATGAGATACAGGCTCACGTTGCCGGTCTCGAACTCGGGCCACCCGGCGTCGAGGTTCGGGCTGTGGAGCCCGAGTGTCTCGCTGTAGAACGCCTTCGCCCGCTTCATGTCCCGAACCGGCACGGACATGAAGTCCGTGCGCTCGACTCCGACCTCAGCCAACACGCACCTCAGCCGACAGAGCCTTCCATCTGCAGCTGGATCAGCCGGTTCATCTCGACGGCGTACTCGAGCGGGAGCTCCTTCGTGATCGGCTCGACGAAGCCCGACACGATCATCGCGCTTGCCTCGGACTCCGAGAGCCCGCGCGACATGAGGTAGAAGAGCTGCTCGGCGCCGATCTTCGACACCGTCGCCTCGTGGCCGATGTCGACCTCGTCCGCCTCGATCTTCATGTACGGGTACGTGTCGGAGCGCGACTGCTCGTCGAGGATCAGCGCGTCGCAGACGACTTTCGACTTCGCGCCCTTCGCGCTCTTGTCGACCTGGAGGAGGCCGCGGTAACCGGCGCGGCCGCCGTCCTTCGAGATCGACTTCGACGTGATGATCGACGACGTGTTCGCCCCGATGTGGACGCACTTGCCGCCGGCGTCCTGGTGCTGGCCCTTGCCGGCGAACGCGATCGACAACACCTCGCCGTGCGCCCGCTCGCCCATCAGCCAGATCGCCGGGTACTTCATCGTCAGCTTCGAGCCGAGGTTCCCGTCGACCCACTCCATCGTCGCGTCCTTGTGTGCGACGGCGCGCTTCGTGACGAGGTTGTAGACGTTGTTCGACCAGTTCTGGATCGTCGTGTAGCGGCAGCGTGCGCCCTCCATGACGACGATCTCGACGACCGCAGAGTGCAGCGAGTCGCTCGAGTAGATCGGCGCGGTGCAGCCCTCGACGTAGTGCACGTACGCACCCTCGTCGACGAGGATCAGCGTGCGCTCGAACTGGCCCATGTTCTCCGCGTTGATGCGGAAGTACGCCTGCAGCGGCATCTCGATCTTCACGCCCTTCGGCACGTAGATGAACGAGCCGCCCGACCATACGGCGGAGTTGAGTGCCGCAAACTTGTTGTCGTTCTGCGGGATGATCGTCCCGAAGTACTGCTTGAAAAGCTCTTCGTGCTCGCGCAGCGCCGTGTCGGTGTCCAGGAAGATGACGCCCTGGTCCTCGAGGTGCTTCTGGAGCTTGTGGTAGACGACCTCCGACTCGTACTGCGCGCCGACACCGGCGAGGTACTTCTTCTCGGCCTCCGGGATCCCGAGCTTGTCCCAGGTGTCCTTGATGTCGGCAGGCAGGTCTTCCCACGAGTCGGCCTGATTCTCCGTGGGCTTGATGTAGTAGAAGATGTTGTCGAAGTCGATCTCGGCGACGTTGCCGCCCCACTCGGGCAGCGGCCGCGCGTAGAAGTAGTCCAGGCTCTTGTGCCGGAACTTGCGCATCCAGTCGGGCTCGTTCTTGTGCGACGAGATCGCATCGACGAGCTCGTGTGAGATGCCGCGGCCCGACTTGAAGAAGTAGTCCTCGTCGACGGAGAAGCCGTACTTGATCGCGTAGTCGCTGCCGATCCCCTGGACGACTTCGGTCTCGGTCTGCGCCATTACGCCTCAGCTCCCACCGTTGCGGTTTCCGGAATGAACGGGTCGTAGCCGTCCGCCTCGAGCTCCTTGGCGAGCTCGGCGCCGCCCGACTTGACGATCTTCCCGTCCACGAAGACGTGCACGTGATCCGGGGTGATGTAGTCGAGGATTCGCTGGTAGTGCGTGATCACGAGGGCACCCATCTCGGGGCCGATCAGATCCTTGACGCCGCCTGCGACGACCCGCAGCGCGTCGATGTCGAGGCCGGAGTCGGTCTCGTCGAGCACCGCCAGCTTCGGCTTCAGCATCGCCATCTGGAGAATCTCGACGCGCTTCTTCTCGCCGCCCGAGAAACCGTCGTTCAGGTAGCGCGAGGCGAGCTCGCGGCTGACCTTCAAGCGGTCCATCTGCGCCAGGAGCTCCTTGCGGAACACCGGGATCGCGACCGGGTCCTCGACGCCGCCGTTCCGCGCCTTCCGCACGGCGTTGATCGCGGCCCGCAGGAAGCTCGTCACGGTCACGCCCGGGATCGCATGCGGGTACTGGAAGGCGAGAAACAAGCCGCGCTGCGCGCGCTCGTCCGCCCCCAGCTCCGTCACGTCCTCGCCGTCGAGAAGGATCTTGCCCTCGGTGATCACGTAGGCCGGGTGGCCCATGATCGCGTTCGCGAGCGTCGACTTCCCGGAGCCGTTCGGCCCCATGATCGCGTGTACCTCGTTCGTGTCGACCTCGAGGTCGACACCTTTGACGATCTCGGTGCCGTTCTCGAGTGAGACATGAACGTTTTCGAGCTTCAGTAGTGCCACGTTGTGGAACCTCAGTTTCCCTTGAAAATGCGGGTATTTTCGATCGTTTGCGAGAGGTCGCAGTCTAGCGGAGAACCCATAGTCCAAGAATCGGCCCATAGCCAATCGAGCCGAACATGGGTAGTCTGGGTGCATGGGAAACATTGGAACCGGCGAGATCGTCCTCCTGCTCCTCCTCGCGCTGCTGCTCTTCGGCGCGAAGCGGCTGCCGGAGATCGGTCGCTCGCTCGGCTCGGGAATGAAGGAGTTCAAGGACTCGGTCACCGGTGTCACGAAGCACGATGACACTCCCGAACTTGCGCCTCCCACCTCGGTCGAGACGACGACCACCTCGCCCCGCGAGCACGAAACCGTCTAGGGCCTGCCCATGAAGCGTCTCCCGCGCCGCCTGCAGCACGGCGAGGAGGCGACGCTGGTCGAGCACCTCGAAGAGTTGCGGCAGCGCATCTTCGTCTGTCTCGGCGCCCTCGTCGTCGGCTTCGTCGCGACCTACTCGATCCACCGGCATCTCCTGCACTGGCTGAACCGGCCGCTGCCTGCGCACGTCGGCAAGCCGATCACCCTCAGCGTCGCGGAGCCCTTCCTCACCGTCATGAAGCTCTGCCTGATGGGGTCGCTCGTCCTCACGATGCCCGTGCTCCTGTGGCAGCTCTGGGCGTTCCTCGCGCCGGCCGTCGACGCGCGCCAAGAGAGGCGGGTGCGCTACTTCGTGCTCTTCGCCGCCCTCCTGCTCGCCGCTGGGATCGTATTCGGCTATTTCGTCGCACTCCCTGCCGCTGTGCACTACTTGACGAACTACGACAAGGCGGAGTTCGACATCCAGCTCCGGGCGAAGGACTACTACGGGTTCACGACGATGGTGCTGCTCGCGATGGGCGTCGTCTTCGAGATGCCGATCTTCATCCTCGCCATGACCCGCCTCGGGATCCTCAGCACACGCCAGCTGCGGCAGAACCGCAGGATCGGCTACTTCGCCGTCGCGGTCCTCGGTGTTGCGCTGCCGGGCGTCGACCCCTTCACCACCACGATCGAGATCCTGCCGCTGTGGGTTCTCTACGAGGGCTCGATCTGGCTCTCCGTCCTGCTCGATCGCAGGCAAGCGCGCGCGGTCGTCGCCGACGGCGTTTCCGGCTAAGCCTCTAGCTATCCTGGGCCACCGATGGCACGCGGAGCAGTCAAAGCCAAGCAGGCGCAAGCCCTCAAGGGCAAGAAGGGCGGGCGTGGCTCGGCCGCGAAGGCAACGCCGAAGGGGCGGAAGCAGCGCCACGCGAGCGGCGGCAACCCGAACCAGCAGCTCTTCTTCTCGCGCATGCGCCGCCGGGCGAAGCCCATGTACCTGATCCTCGCCGTCCTCTTCGCCGTCACCTTCGCCTTCCTCGGCGTCGGCTCCGGTTCGAACAGCGGGCTCGATCAGCTCTTCAGCAACCTCAACATCTTCGGGCACAGCGGCTCCTCCGTCTCGAAGGCGCTCAAAGAGGTGCAGAAGAGTCCGACCGACCCGAAGGCGTTCCGCGATCTCGCCACCGCCTATGAGGCAAAGGGCGACACGGCGAACTCGATCAGCGCGCTCCAGCAGTACACGAACCTGAAGCCGAAGGACACGAAGGCCTGGAACGAGCTCGGCGGCCTTCAGCTCGGTGAGGCCCAGAATCTCGTCACGCAGTATCAGGCGGCAGCGCAGGCCCAGCAGCTCGCGGCGCCGAGTCAGGGGTTCCGGCCGGCGAAGGGACCGCTTTCGACGGCCCTCGGGACCGATCCCATCGAGCAGGCGGCCGCCACGACGGCGAACACCGCCACGACCGACCTCTACCAGCGGGTGTCGCTCGCGTACTCCGGCGCTATCTCTTCGTACAAGGCGCTCGTCAAGCTCCAGCCCGGAAACGCGGACGCACAGTTCCAGCTCGCACAGGCCGCCCAGACGGCCGGCGATACGGCCTCCGCGGTCACGGCGTACAAGGCCTACGTGAAGCTCAACCCGGATTCCTCGACGGCGGCGCAGGTGCGGCAGCTGATCAAGCAGCTCTCGCCGAAGCCCGCCAAGAAGAAGTCGAAGAAGTAGCGTCCCGCGACGCGGATTGCTCCTCCCGCGCCTTCGTGTCAGGCGTCCGGTTAGACTCCGCGCGAGACCGAGGGACCGAGAGCCGAGGGGACGCCACGTCATGAACTTCGACATCAAGACCGAGCAGTTGAGCGATGACGCCTACGTCATCTCGCTCGCGGGCGAGGTCGATCTCTATACCGCTCCTGAGTTCAAGCAGCAGCTGCTCGAGGTGATCGGCCAGGGTGGCAAAGAGGTCGTCGTCGACTTCACCAACACGACCTTCATCGACTCGACCACGCTCGGTGTGCTCGTGGGCGGCGTGAAGCGGCTCCGCTCGGCCGACGGCCAGCTCTCGCTCGTCTGCAGCGACCGCAACATCACGAAGATCTTCGAGATCACCGGCCTTGACCGGGTCTTCACCATCTATCCGACGCGGGACGACGCTGTCGCGACGCTCGGCACGACTGGGAACCAGCCTCCAGCCTAGTGCTCCGGCGCGCGCTTCCCGGGGCCTTGCTTGCTGCTGTCGCTCTGTTCGCGGGCGGCTGCGGCACGGGCGGCATGGCCTCGTCGAGCGGCGACCAGGCGAACGGCCAGAAGCTCTTCACCGAGAAGTGCGCGGGCTGCCACGTGCTCGCAGCCGCCGGCTCGCAGGGGACGCTCGGCCCGAACCTCGACAATGCGTTCGCCGGGCCCAAGGCCGAGCACTTCAAGCAGAGCACGCTTCAGAACGTCGTCCTCGATCAGATTCGTGAGGCGTCGTTGCCGATGCCCGCCAACCTCGTGAAGGGCCAAGACGCGGTCGACGTTGCCGGCTACATCGCCGCGGTCGCCGGCACGAATGCCACGCCGCCTGCGCAGCAGGCCACCGACGGCAAGTCGATCTTCTCCGCGAACTGCGCCAGCTGCCACACGTTGAAGGCGGCGGGCGCGACCGGCACGGTCGGGCCGAACCTCGACCAGCTGAAGCCGGCGCTCGCGATCGTGCAGAAGCAGGTCGAGAACGGCGGCAGCGTCATGCCCGCGTTCAAGGGCAAGCTGACACAGCCGCAGATCGACGCGGTGGCGAAGTTCGTCGCCTCCTCCGCCGGCAAGTAAGTCACATGATCGAGATCAGGCGCGCGCGGCTCGAGGATGCCACCGCGATCGCGGGGGTGCACGTGCGCACCTGGCAGTCCGCGTACGAGCACGTGTTCGGGGCCGAGCGCCTCGGGGGCATCGACACGGCGGGACGAGAGGGCACTGCGCGGCGCTTCGCCACCGACGCCGACTACGACGCGTTCGTGGCCGCCGACGATGGGCGGATCATCGGCTTCGTCGCCTGCGGCTCGGCCGAGGAGGAAGCGGAGCCGCGGCGCGAGCTCTTCGCGATCTACGTCCTTCCCGAGGCGTGGGGCAGCACGGCGGCCTCGGGTCTGATGCACGCCGCCCTGGACGCCATGCGCGGCCGCGGGGCTGCCGAGGCGATCCTCTGGGTGCTCGACGACAATCCGCGCGCCCGGCGCTTCTACGAGCGTGAGGGCTGGCACGTGGACGGATCCGCCGAGTCCGAGTACCTCGGGCTCACCGTGCCGCTCGTCCGCTACCGGATCGGCTTCTAGAGCTGGGAGACAGGCATCGCGAAGCGCTCGCGCGCTTTTGCGAGCAGCGCGTCGTCGCCCATGGCGAGCACGATCTCGTCGGCGCCGAACTCGCGTAGCGCGTCCTCGATCGCGAGCATGGTGTCGTCGGCGCCGACCACGCCGCGCGCCTCGAGCCCAGAGCGGGAGAGGTCGCCGGCGAGCGCTTCGGCGGTCCGCTGCGCCTCGTTCCGCTCGTCGTCGACAGCGCCGGTGAGCGACTTCACCGTCGAGACGAGGGCGGGCACGACCACGAGCACGTCCGTCGTCCGCGCGTCGATCCGCCCCGAGATCCCTGACGTTCCTCGCTCCGCGACGAGCAGGACGCGGTGCGTCCCGTCGGGCGTCCTGGACGCGAGCACCGGAGCGTGCTCGGTCGTCGCCGGTCCCCGCACGAGCCAGACGATTACGCCGCCGATCGCGACGACCGCTGCCGCCACGGCCAGCCAGGTGTTGACGAATGAGGCCGCGGCGACGACGATCGCGCCGGCAATCACGACCACGAGGAACCTGAAGGCCTCGGCCTCGCTGCGGAGTGGATTTTGCATCGCGGCTCCGGCGTACCCGTTTTCAGAGGATGTAGACCGTCAAGTACACGACGATCCACATCACGTCGACGAAGTGCCAGTAGATCCCGCCGATCTCGACGCCGTGATGGTGCTCGGGGGAGAAGTGCCCGCGAAAGGCCCGGATGGTCATGAAGCCCAGGATGGTCAGGCCGACGAAGACGTGCGCGCCATGGAGGCCGGTGAGGCAGAAGAAGATCGTGGCGAAGGATCCGTCGCTCGTGTTGAAGCCGACACGCGCGTACTCGATCGCCTGCGTGATCAGGAACGTGAGCCCCATGAGGAAGGTGAGCAGCAACCCGGCGCGCAGGCCCCAGACGTACCCGCGTTTGATCGACCTCAGCGCCCAGTGCATCGTGAAGCTCGAGGTGACGAGGATGGAGGTGTTCACGAGCGCGACGAACTTCGGCAGGTGGAACGGCGGCGTCGGCCACGGCGTTCCGTGCACGACGCGCACGAAGAAGTACGCCGTGAAGAACGAGCCGAACAGCATGATCTCGGTGCCGATGAAGAGGAACATGCCGAGTACGGGCGGCGCGACGCGCGACGAGTAGTGCGGAGCCGGCGGGCCGTGGTGTTCTTCGTGCGAGTCGTGGCCCTGCGGCAAGTGCTCTGCGTGCGTGGACATCAGGCGGTCACCTCGGCCGGCAGGTCGACCTCGACGTGCTCGACCGGCAGCTCTGCGCTTGCGCGGAGGCGGCCGACGAGGTCACGGCGCAGCCAGCCGGAGCGGGCGCCGGGCAACGTCGAGACGATGATCTCGTTCACGCGCTCGTCCTCGAGCGTCTGCATCACCGCTGCATACGGGTCGGGATGCGAGATCTGGCCGTGCACGTCGAGGCCCTCGCTCCGCAGCATCGTCACCGCTCGGAGGAGCCGGCGTTCCGCCGCCTCGTGCGATCCGTCCGAGTCGCCCTGCGGCGAGAGAATGAGGAAGCCCGCCGGGCCGGCCGTCGCACGCTCGCGAATCTTCTGGAGCAGCGGCTCGCCGAGCACCGTCTGGTTTGCGACGACGAGCACGTTGGCCGAGCCGTGCTCGGCCTCGAGATCGACGACGACGTGTTGGAACGGGAGCGACCCGGCGGCGCCGCGCATCTGGTCGACCATGTTGCGGCGGAGCCAGCCTGACTGCTTCTGCGGGTGCGTCGACACGAGGACCTCATCCGGCTCGAGCTGGTGGATCGCATCGCGGACCGCCGACACGGGGTCGGCCTCGATGACGACGCCGGTGGCGGGCACACCGGCTGCGCGAAGCCTGTCGAGCGTCCGGTCGAGCCGCCGGCGTGCGGCGGCACGGCGCGTGTCGTAGTAGACGACATAGCCCTGGCGCGGCTGCGTGACCGGTGCGAGGACGGTGACCTGCACCGGGCCTTCCTTCCCCTTCTCCTCGATCAGCTCGAGGAGCGCGTTCGAGACCGACGTCTCGTTGGCCACCACGAGGATGTGACGGGCTTCTCGGGCGTCGGTCACGGGACCGGCACCTCCTCCGTCTCTTTCGCGCGCGCCGGAGCGAGAATCGCGTGCACCGCGCCCGGCACGCCGTACTCGTACGGCGACCCGACGACCTGCGGGATCTCGTCGAAGTTGAAGATCGGCGGCGGCGAGCTGACCTGCCACTCGAGCGTCATCCCGCGCCACGGGTTGTTCGGTGCGATCGGGCCGCTGCGCCAGCTCGTGATCATGTTGTAGAGGAACACGATCGTCGACATGCCGAGCCCGAACGATGCGAGCGAGATGAACATGTTGAGGCTCGCGAACTTCGGCACGTAGTCGGCGACCCGGCGCGGCATCCCCTCCATCCCGACGAGATGCATCGGGAAGAACGTCAGGTTGAAGCCGACGAACGTCAGCCAGAAGTGCAGCTTGCCGAGGCGCTCGTTGTACATGCGCCCGGTCATCTTCGGGAACCAGTAGTACATCCCGGCGAAGATCGTGAAGACGGAGCCGCCGAACAGCACGTAGTGGATGTGCGCGACGATGAAGTACGTGTCGCTGACGTGGATGTCGATCGGCACCGCGCCGAGCATGACGCCGGAAAGCCCGCCGATCACGAACATCGAGAGGAAGCCGAGCGCGAACAGCATCGGCGTGTTGAAGTGGAGCTTGCCCTCCCACATCGTGGCCAGCCAGCTGAAGATCTTGATCCCCGTCGGGACGGCGATGAGCAGCGTCGTGATCATCATCGGGACGCGCAGGTACGAGGCCATGCCGCTGACGAACATGTGGTGCGCCCACACGGAAAAGCCCAGCACGACGATCGCCATGAGCGAGAGGGCCATGAGCCGGTAGCCGAAGATCGGCTTCCGGCTGAAGACGGATATGACCTCACTCACGATCCCGAAGCCGGGCAACATCATGATGTAGACCGCCGGGTGCGAGTAGAACCAGAAGATGTGCTGGTACCCGAGTACATAGCCGCCGTTCGCGGAGTCGAAGAACGCGGTGTGCATCACGTGGTCGAACATCGAGAAGAACTGCGAGCCGGCGATGAACGGCGTTGCGACCACGACGAGCAACGAGGTCGTGAAGTTCGCCCAGACGAGCAGCGGCATGCGCCAGAAGGTCATTCCCGGCGCGCGCATCGTGATGATCGTGACCAGGAAGTTGAGGGCCGTCATCACCGACGAGGCCCCGGCCCACTGGACGCCCTGATTGAAGAACACCGCCCCGAGCGGCTGGTGCGTCGAGCAGAGCGGTGCGTAGCCTGTCCAGCCGCACGCGAAGGCGCCGCCCGGAACCACGAAGGAGGAGAGCATCATGATTCCGGCGATCGGCAGGAGCCAGAACGAGAGCGCGTTCAGACGTGGGAACGCCATGTCGGGCGCGCCGAGCATCAGCGGGACGGCGAAGTTCGCGAGCCCGGCGAATGCGGGAATCACGAAGAGGAAGATCATCAGCGACGCGTGGACGGAGAAGAGGCCGTTGTACGTCTGCGGATCGACGTATTGCATGCCCGGCTTCGCGAGCTCGGCACGGACGAGCAGGGCGAGCATCCCGCCGATGACGAAGAAGACCATCGTCGTCACGAGGTACTGGACGCCGATCACCTTGTGGTCGGTGTTGACCTTGAAGTAGTCCTTCCACGACGTCGCGCCGTGACTCGAGTGGTCGTCGGGGCGCGTCGGCGAGCCGATCGCGTAACGGGCCCAGTAGTCGAACGCGCCGATCCCGGCGAGGAAGCCGAGCGGCGCGCAGACGAGGATCGAGACGAGCACGATCGGCGTCCACTTGTAGAGCGGCTGATAGTCACCCCACGCGCGGAGCCCGACCGTGAGGCCGAACCCGAACGCCCCGAACAGGGCGGTCATCCACAGCGCGCGGATCCACCCCGCACCGAGCAGGTAGTGCCGGATCCCGCCGCCGCGCGGGCGCACGTGGTGGTCGACCGTCGTTGCCGTCACCTTCTCGGACTCACCCCTTCTTGCTCGAGCTGATCAGATACTGGACAAGCGAGTCCAGCTCCTGCTTGGAAAGCGCCTTGCCGAACGTCTGAGGCATCACGCTCTTCGGGTAACCCTTCTGGACGTACGCATTCGGGTCGACGATCGACTGACGAATGAAGTCTGCAAGCGGCTTGCCTGCGGTCTTCGCATACGCGGGCAGCTTGCCGAGGTCAGGGCCCGTCGTGGCCGTCGCGCCGGCGGCGGCCAGCGTGTGGCAGGCGCCGCACTGGTTGTTCTTGAAGACCGCAGCGCCGGCGACGCCGGCGTTCGGCGACGTGACCGCGGTCGACTGGCTGTGGAGCCATTTGTCGAACGCGGCCGGGCTCATCACGATCGCCTGCGTCCGCATCACCGCGTGGCCGAGGCCGCACAGCTCGGTACAGATCACGGGGAAGGTTCCGAGCCGGTTCGGTGTGATGTGGAGGTGCGTCGAGATTCCCGGCACGGCGTCCTCCTTCTGCGAGAACTCCGGCACCCAGAACGAGTGGATCACGTCTTTCGCCGTGAAGGTGAGGAGCACCGAACGGTCCTTCGGGAGTCGCAGGACGCCGCTCGTCAGGCCTTTCGCATCCGGGTAGCTGAAGCTCCACGCGAACTGCTGCGCCGTCACGTTGACGCGCAGGACGTTCGCGCCCACTGCGTCGTTTCGGGAGAGCACGATCGCGCTGACGATCCCGATCGACGTCACGAGGAGCGTGGGAATGAGCGTCCAGACGATCTCGAGATTGGTATGGCCGTGAATCGGGGGTCCGTCCGAGTCGTCGTCAGGCGCCGCCCGAAAGTGGATGATCGAGTACGTCATCACCGCGATCACGACGGCGAAGACGACGATGCAGATGATGATCACGAACCAGAAGAGCGGGTCGATGCGATCCGCTTCTTTCGAGGCGGGCTTCGGGAGCCAAGGAAGGGCAAGCGCAACTGCCGCGGCGATTCCGCCGGCGACAATCCCAATCCCGATCAGTGACGCGATGGAGCCCCTGCGCATCCGGCCGAGAGCCTAGACGAAACGCCTCCCGCGGTACACCGCAAACCGCACCCGATTGCGCGGCTTCTGCGTTGTGTTCGCGTAACCCTTCGGAGAGCGAAGGGCAGATTTCCCCTCAACACGGATCAAAGGAGACAAATGGGTCTTGGAGTCGGCATCTTTCTTGCGGCAATCGGAGCGATCCTCGCCTTCGCGGTGAGCGCCACCGTCTCCGGCGTGAACGTCCATGCGGTCGGCTGGATCTTGCTGATCGTGGGCATCGTCGGGGTCGTGCTTTCGATGATCTTCTGGTCCTCGTGGGCCGGCCCCGGCTACTGGTCCAGTAGCCGTCGCCGCACGACGACCGTGGACGAGGGCCCTGCAGGCCCGGGCCTCGGCAACTGAGCCGACCGGCGCCCGAACTACGTGGGGCGGGGGGGTCTGCGGCTTCCCCGTCTCACGTTTCGCCTCGCGAGCTCGCGACCGGTAGCTCGACGGTGAAGGTCGAGCCGCTGCGGCCGTCGGAGGCCACCGAGATGCGCCCGTGCATCCGGTACACGAGCTCGCGGCAGATGTAGAGGCCGAGGCCGGTCCCGCCGACGCCGCGGGTCATGCTCGGATCGAGCCGGAAGAACTTCTCGAAGATCCGGTCATGCTCGGCCGCAGGGATGCCGAGGCCCTGGTCCTCGATCCTGAAGCGGATGCGATTGCCGGTGTGAGTGACGGCGACGAGCACCCGCCCGCCGTCGGGGGAGTACTTCACACCGTTGTCGACGAGGTTCGTCAGCACCTGCCGGAGCTTGTCGGGGTCGGCCGCGACCTCGGGTAGGCCGTCCGGGGCGTCCACCACGAGCTCGACCGCATCCTGGACGTGCGGGCGCAGCGCCTCGACGACCTGTCGCGCGAGCTCGGCAGCGTCGCAGCTCTCGATCGAGACGCCCATCTGCCCGGAGTCCAGGCGGCTCGCCCAGAGGATGTCGTTCACGATGCGGGCAAGCCGGTCTGCCTCGCTCGCGACGATGTCGAGCAGCCCGTCCCGCTGCGACGCCTCGAGCCGCACGTCGTTGCGCTGAAGCGTGAGCGCGGCGCCGTAGATCGCGGCCAGCGGCGTGCGGAGCTCGTGCGAGACGGTCGCGACGAAGTCGCTCTTCAGCTGGTCGACTGCGCGCTCCTCGGTCAGGTCGCGGAACGCGTAGACCGTGCCTCCCGGGAAGCGCACGGCGGAGATCGAGAGCCAGCGCTCCTCACCCTGGACGTCCACGGGTACGGTCTGCGCACGTCCGACGCCGCTCGAGGGCTCCGAGGCGATGCGGATCCGGTCCTGGACTGCGCTCCAGTCGCGGATCAGCTCGCCGGCCGGCCGGCCGAGCGCCTTCGCGGCCTTGACGCGGAAGGTCTGTGCGGCTGCGGGGTTCCAGAGCCGGATCACGCCGTCGCCGTCGAGGAGGATCACGCCGTCGTCGACGAATTCGAGCGCCGCTGCCGCATGCGCGCGGGCCTGCGCCTCTCCGTAGAGCCGCGCGTTGTCCAGCGCGAGCGACGCCCGGCGTGCGAGCTCGATCGCGAGCTCCACGTCGGACTGCGTGAAGCGCGGCTGCGGGGCGACGGTTCCGAGTTGGATCGCTCCGAGCGTGCGGCCCCTGGCGATCAGCGGCACCACGATCCCCGACGTGTTCGCGAGCGTGCGAATCTCCGCGGCGTGGTCGGCGTCGTGCGCCATCTCGTCCACGTGCTCCTGCACGTCGGCGAGATAGACGGCCTCCCCGGTTCGGACGGCTCGTTGCACCGGATGATCCTCCGCCGTCGGCGGGTAGCGCCGCCGCAGGTCGCGGAGGTACTCGCTCTTCGCCGGATCGGAGTGCGCCGCGGCGACGCAGCGAAGCGAGCCGTCGTCCTCCACGAGGTCGATGACGACCTGGCCGGCGAGCGTCGGCACCGCCATCTCCGCGAGCGCGGTCAGCGTGTGCTCGTAGTCGAGCGTCTGGTTCAGGAGGTCGCTTGCGCGGGCGAGGAAGCGCACGCGGTCCTCGGCGCGCGCCCGCTCCTCGAGCGCGTTGCGCTCCGCCGTCACGTCGCTCGTCGAGCAGCCGACGCCCAGCAGCTCACCCGTCGGGTCGCGGACCGGGAAGAAGCTCGTCACCCAGACACGGCGAACGCCGGGCTCGTCGGTTCGCTCCCCGGTGAGCTCCAGGTCGAGCACGGGGTTGCCGGTCTCCAGCACCTGCTGGATCACCGGCGTCACGTCGACGCCGTACTCGGGCCGAAGCTCGAACAGCGTGCGCCCGAGCAGATCGGTTGCCGACACGCCGTACATCTGCTCGAGCGCCTCGTTCACACGCACATAACGAAGGTTCGTGTCCCAGAAGGCAAGGCCGACGGGCACCGTCCGGAACACACCCTCGATGAGCGCCGCCGACTGGCGCGCGCTCTCCTCTGCGCGCTTTGCGGCCGTCGTGTCGCGAATGACGCTGACCGACAACACGACAGCGCCTGCGGCGTCGTAGACCGGGTTCGCGCGCACGACCGACCAGCGCTCCTCGCCGGTCGAGAGGATCCGGTAGCAGACGACGCGCTCCGATGTCTCGCCGCTCAGTGCCCGGCGGCCCGGCAGATCGTCAGGCGGTAGCGGCCGGCGCTCCTCGTCGAGGATCTCGAACTGGGCGAGGATTTCGTCACGCGACGCGTCGAGAAACTCGGCGGGGGTCGAGAAACCGACGAAGCGCGCAGCCGCCTCGTTCACGTAGACGAGGTGGCCCGCCTGGGACTGCATGACGAGGCCCTCGTCGATCGTGCGCATGATCGTCGCGAGCTGGTCGCTCGAGGCGCGTAGCCCCGCCTGGGCTTCCGTCCGGACGGTTGCCGACGCGAGGTGGTTTGCGATGTTGTGCGAGAGCAGCACCTCGGCGTCGCTCCAGGCCTGCGGCGCGTCGCTGTAGAGCATGAACATGCCGAGCAGCCGGACGCCGTGGACGAGCGGCACGAACGCCAGCGCCCCGATGCCTTCGCGCCGAGCGGCTCGCTCGAGCGCCTCGGGGAAGCCGGCAGCGGCGAGGTCGTCGATGAGCACGGGCTCGGGACCGACGTCGCCGGGCGTCCAGGGCGAGTGGCCCTCGGCGGCCTCCCGGTAGGCGGCCGAAAGGCCGCGTGAGGCGCGGAAGCGCAGCACCTGCTCGTCGTCGTAGAGCAGCACGGCCGCCCGGTCGGCTGCGGTGGCCTCGATCAGGATGTCGGTCGCCTCCGCGAGCAGCTCATCGAGGGTCGTCGCGCGTGAGATCGCCTCGGCAACTCGATACAGCGCGTCGACCTCGGAGACACGGCGGCGGAGCTCCTCCCGCTCCGAGACGTCCCGAGCCGTGGCGACGATGTACGCGACGCCGCCGTTCGCGCCCGCGATCGCCGCGCCGGTCGACTCGTACCAGACCCACGCGCCGTCCTTGCTGCGCAGGCGCATGGTGACCCTGTCGACGGAGCCGCCCGCGAGCACGTCGCTGATCGCGCGCGCGCCACGCTCGCGATCGTCGGGATGCACGAGGTCCAGGACGGCTTTCCCGGCGAATCGGTCGGGATCCCAGCCCAGCGCCCGCCAGGAGGGCGAGGCGTACACGATCGTCCCTGAGGGGTCGATGATCGTGATCAGGTCGTGCGTGCGCTCGAGGATCAGATCCTGGAACGCCGCCGGCGACGCGAGATCGTCGCCGATCGCTCCAGTGTGCGAGCCGACGTCGTCGATGTCGCTGCTCATCCCACCCCCAAAGGATCCGTGCGGCCTGCCGGACGCGTGAAGTGTGCCCGACCCTGTGCGGGTTGCAAAGAGACAAAGCTACAATGGCCGCCGCATCGGGCCGTTAGCTCAGCTGGTAGAGCAGGGGACTCTTAATCCCAAGGTCGAAGGTTCGATCCCTTCACGGCCCACTTTCCCGCTTCGCCCGCTTCGCTTTCCGCTCGCTCGTATGGTGAGCTGCGGGGTGGGGTTGATTGGGTGGCGCGTCCCGTTGCTGCGCCGAGCAAGCTCGGCTCCGCGACGGGGTGGGCCGACGGGATCGCCATGGGCTGACGGGACACGGCCGGGGGTCTGACCCCTACTTCTCATCGTTCCCGCTTCGCCCGCTTCGCCCGCTTCGCTTTCCGCTCGCTCGTATGGTGGGCTGCGGGGCGGTGGCTCACCGGCGCCACGTCCTGTTGCTGCGCCGAGCAAGCTCGGCTCCGCGACGGGGTGGGCCGACGGGATCGCCATGGGCTGACGGGACACGGCCCGGGGTCTGACCCCGGTTGAGCTTCGGATCAGCCGGCGCGGCGCTTGAAGTAAAAGGCCATGCGGCGCCAGATGTTCATCGAGTGCTCGTGGCGCTGGGTCGGCGCGAGGACGTCGCCTTCGAGCTCGCGCAGCT
>Ga0265318_10001151_pt1 | contig 16419 bp, 18 predicted proteins | sample 4821metaG_FD_192431 | JGI IMG/M metagenome (GOLD analysis project Ga0265318, IMG submission 192431) | Rhizosphere microbial communities from Carex aquatilis grown in University of Washington, Seatle, WA, United States - 4-8-21 metaG | ecosystem: Host-associated > Plants > Roots > Rhizosphere >... | reverse complement strand
AGGCGCAACATGCGTCTCGCGGCGCCTCTGTAACGCAAAGCGGCGCGGGAAACAGCAAATGTTTGGCGGTCAGCCATTCTTGGCCAGGACCCGGCCCGCCAGGTAGAGCGAACCGCAGATGAGAATGCGCGGCGGGGCTTCGCCAGCATCCATCTGGGCGCGCGCCGAGATCTGCAGCATGGCGTCTTCCAGGTCTTCGCCCGGCGCGGCGTCCAGGCCGGCGGCGCGGGCGGCGTCATAAAGTGCCCCCGCCCCCAGCGATGCGGCTTCGCCCGGCACTTCCACCGTCACCACATGTCGCGCCAGGCCGCGGAAGGCGGAGAGGAAGCCCATCGCGTCCTTGGTCCTCAGCATGCCGCAGATGAGATAGAGCGGGCGCTCGCCCCGCTCCTCCAGATCGGCGATAGCGCGGCTGACGGCAGCGGCGCCATTCGGATTGTGGCCGCCATCCAGCCAGACTTCGGCGCCCGGCGGCGCGTCATCAATCAATGGGCCGTGGTGCAGGCGCTGCAACCGCCCTGGCCAATCCACGGTGGCGAGCCCGCGCTCAATGGCAGCGTCCGTGCCCCAGCCCTTTCGGGCATGGCGCAGCGCCGCGATGGCGACGCCGGCATTGTCGATCTGGTGACGGCCGATCAGTTTGGGCAGCGGCAGGTCCAGCAGCCCGTCGCCATCCTCATAAACCATGCGGCCATGTTCCTGCCGGGCGGCGAAATCCTGGCCGAAGACGAAAGCGGAAATGCCCAGTCGGTCGGCGCGCGACAGGATGGTTTCCAGCGCAATCTCCTCCTGCGGTCCCACCACCAGGGGTGAGCTCTTCTTGATGATGCCGGCCTTCTCCCGCGCGATGCCGGCAAGGTCGGGGCCGAGAAATTCCAGATGGTCCAGCCCCACCGGCTGGATCACCGTCATCGCCGGATGCTTGACCACATTGGTGGCGTCGTAGCTGCCGCCCAGCCCCACTTCCAGCACCACCGCGTCGGCGGGATGCCGGGAAAAGGCCAGGAACATCGCCGCCGCCGTGATCTCGAAGAAGGTTATGGGCGCGCCGTCATTGACCCGCTCGACCTCGATCAGCGTGTCGCACAATTCCTCCTCGCCGATCAGCGAACCGGCCAGGCGGATGCGCTCATGAAAGCGCACCAGATGCGGCGAGATGTGCATGTGCACCCGCAAGCCTTGCGCCTCCAGCATGGCGCGGGCGAAGGCGCAGGCCGAGCCCTTGCCGTTGGTGCCGGCGACATGGATCACCGGCGGCAGCTTGTCCTGCGGCTCATCCAGGGCGGTCAGCAAGCGGCGGATGCGGTCCAGCGCCAGATCTATCTTTTTGGGATGCAGCGACAGCAGCCGCTCAAGGATAACGTCGCTGCGAGTCAGCGTCGTCATTACGATGCCGCGGCGTGGCCGTTGCCGTTGGGTGCGGGAGTCGGCATCCGCTTGGTCCGGGGCCGCGGCTGCTTCATCAGCAGGTGCAGCAGGCGCGACAGGGTTTCGCGCATCTCATGCCGGTGCACCACCATGTCCAGCATGCCATGCTGCAGCAGATATTCGGCGCGCTGGAAGCCTTCCGGCAGTTTCTCGCGAATGGAGCCGGCGATGACGCGTGCCCCGGCAAAGCCGATCTGCGCGCCTGGCTCGGCGACCTGCACATCGCCCAGCATGGCGTAGGAGGCGGACACACCGCCATAGGTGGGATCGGTCAGCACGATCACATAGGGCAGACCCGCTTCCTTCAGCATCTGCACCGCGATGATGGTGCGCGGCATCTGCATCAGCGAGAGCATGCTTTCCTGCATGCGGGCGCCGCCGGAAGAAACATAGAGCAGGAAGGGCCGCTTGTCGGCGATAGCGGCCTCGACGGCGGCGATGAAGCTTTCGCCAACCGCCATGCCGAGCGAGCCGCCCAGGAAATCGAACGCCTGCACCGCCACCAGCACCGGCAACCCGTCAATGGTGCCGCGCGCAGCGCTAAAGGCTTCCGGCCGGCCAGTCTTGGCCTTGGCCGATTTCATCTCGTCGGCGTATTTCTTATCGGCCTTGAAGCGCAGCGGATCGGCAGCGACCGTGACCGGCGGCAGTTCGGTGAAACTATGCGGATCGAAGGTATAGGCGAAGCGCTCGGCCGGGCCGATGCGCATGTGATGGCCGCATTTGGGGCAGACATTCATGTTCGCGATCAGGTCGCGGTGGAAGATCATCTCGCCGCAGGACGGACATTTCTTCCAGAGATTCTCCGGCATGTCGCCGCCGCGGCCGGCGCCGCCCGTCGCGCCCTTGACCTTGGGCCGCACCAGATTGGTGATCCAGTTCATGCCTGCACCTTAGCAGATTTGCGGGTGGCCTGCGCCAGCGCGGCGGCCAGTTCCGTCACCGCCTTAACCACCGTTTCCCGGGATTGACCCGCGGTTTCCGCCACTTTGTTGACCAGGGCCGAGCCCACCACCACGCCATCGGCCATGCGCGCGATGGCAGCCGCCTGTTCCGGCGTCCGGATGCCGAAGCCCACCGCCACCGGCAATTTGGAAGCGGCGCGAATGCGCGCAATGGCGGCGGCGACGTCGGTCTCCGTGAAGGTCTTGGTGCCGGTGACGCCCGCCACCGAGACATAATAAAGATAGCCGCTGGCGGCTTCGAGAATGCGCCCCAGCCGCGCCTCGTCCGTGGTCGGGGTGACGAAGCGGATCAGATCGACGCCCTGCGCAGCCGCCGGCAGGCGCAGCACCTCGTCTTCTTCGATGGGCAGGTCCACCGCGATCAGGCCATCGACGCCCGCTGCGGCCACATCGCGGGCGAAACGGGCGGTGCCGTAGGCATGGATGGGATTGAAATAGCCCATCAGCACGAGCGGCGTCTTGCTGTCCTTGCGGCGGAATTTCTTCACCAGCTCGAGCACGCGCGGCAGGCTGGCGCCGGCCTTCAGCGCGCGGGTGCTGGAAGCCTGCACCGCCGGACCATCGGCCATGGGATCGCTGAACGGCATACCCAGTTCGATGATATCGGCGCCGGCGGCGGGCAGCGCCTCCAGGATGGCGAGCGAAGTCTCCGTGTCGGGATCGCCACCGGTGACGAAGGGAATGAAGCCGGCGCGGCCTTCCTTCCTCAGTTCGGCGAATTTCGCAGCGAGCCGACTCACAATTTCTCTCCCAGATGTTCGGCCACCGAGAAGATATCCTTGTCGCCGCGTCCGGAGAGGCAGATGGCGATGATCTGGTCTTTCTTCATCTGACCCGCGATCTTGATGACATGGGCGACGGCATGGGCCGACTCCAGCGCCGGGATGATGCCCTCCAGCTTGGAGAGCAGCACAAAGGCTTCCAGCGCCTCGCGATCGGTGACGGCGAAATACTTTGCCCGGCCGATATCCTTCAACCAGCTATGCTCCGGGCCGGTGCCGGGATAATCCAGGCCGGCGGAGATGCTATGCGCCTCGATGATCTGGCCATCGCTGTCCTGCAGCAGGTAACTGCGCGAACCGTGCAGTACGCCCGGCGTCCCCTTCGAAAGTGTCGCGGCATGGCGCGGGGTGTCGACGCCGTCACCCGCCGCCTCGACGCCGTGAATCTCCACCCCGGCATCATCCAGGAAGGGATGGAACATGCCGATGGCGTTGGAACCGCCGCCGACACAGGCCGTCACCAGGTCGGGCAGGCGCCCTTCCCGCTCCAGCATCTGGGCGCGGGTCTCGTTGCCGATCACGGCCTGGAAATCGCGCACCATGGCGGGATAGGGATGCGGCCCCACCACCGAACCGATGATATAGAAGGTGTCGGCGACATTGGCGACCCAGTCGCGCAGCGCTTCGTTGGTGGCGTCCTTGAGGGTGCGCGAGCCGGAAGAAACCGGCCTCACTTCCGCACCCAGCAGGCGCATGCGGAAGACGTTGGGCTTCTGCCGTTCGATGTCCACTTCGCCCATATAGACGGTGCAAGGCAGGCCGAAGCGGGCGGCGACGGTGGCGGTGGCGACGCCGTGCGAACCGGCGCCGGTCTCGGCGATGATGCGGGTCTTGCCCATGCGCCGCGCCAGCAGAATCTGGCCCAGCGTGTTGTTGATCTTGTGCGCGCCGGTGTGGTTGAGGTCTTCGCGCTTGAGATAGATTTTCGCGCCGCCCAGATGCTGGGTCAGACGTTCGGCGAAATAGAGCGGGCTTTCGCGGCCGGCATAATGCTGCAGCAGACCGGACAGTTCGGCCTGGAAAGCGGTATCCTTCTTGGACGCTTCGTAAGCCTTTTCCAGCTCCCAGATCAGCGGCATCAGCGTTTCAGCAACAAAACGGCCGCCATAAGCGCCGAAATGGCCGCCCGCGTCGGGACCGGTGCGGAAGGAGTTTACGATGCTCATGCCCGCACCGGCTGCCGCGCGGCGGCGATGAACTGGGCGATGCGTTCGGCGCTTTTCACGCCGGGCGCGCTTTCGACGCCGGAGGAAACATCCACCATCGCCGCGCCCGACAATTCGATGGCGCGGGCGACATTTTCCGGATTGAGGCCGCCGGCCAGGAACCAGGGTCTGCCGAAGCTGCGCCCCTTGAGCAGCGTCCAGTCGAAGGCTGCGCCATGGCCGCCGGCCCGCGCCGCGCCTTTCGGCGCTTTGGCGTCGAACAACAGCATGTCGGCCACCGCTTCGTAAGGCTTCGCCGCTTCGAAATCACCGGCATCGGCGATGGGCAGCGCCTTGATCACCGCGCCAAAGCGGACGCGTATCTCCTGGGTGCGGGCGACGCTCTCATTGCCATGCAGTTGCAGGAAATCCGGACGCACCGCGTCGATGATCCCGGCCAGGGTATCGTCATCGGCATCGGCTACCAGCGCCACCATTCTCAGCCGTCCGCGCAGGGCGCTGGCGATGCTCCAGGCCGCGTCGGGCGACAGGTTGCGGGGCGATGCCGGATGGAAAACCAGGCCGCCATATTCGGCCCCGGCGCGCGCAGCTTCATCCGCCGCTTCGACGCTGGTCAGACCGCAGATTTTGACCGTGATGGGCATGGAAGCGGGTGTATGGGCCGCCGGAACCCGGAAATCAAGCAAAGCCGGCTAAGCCGTTTAAAGACCTAAGCTTTCGGCAATCTCCCGGGCCGCCGCGCCGGGGTCCGCCGCCGCCGTGATCGGCCGGCCGACCACCAGGATCGAGGCCCCTGCCTCCAGCGCCTGTTTCGGTCCCATCACCCGGCGCTGGTCGCCCACATCACTGCCTTCGGGGCGGATGCCCGGCACCACCAGCAGGAAGTCCTTGCCCAAGACGGCGCGCAGCGGCGCGATCTCATGCGCCGAGCAGACCACCCCATCCAGGCCACAGTCGCGCGCCAGCGAAGCCAGCCGCAGCACCTGATCGCGCGCGGGGGGGACCTGCCCCACCGCTGCCAGATCATCGTCGGAAAGACTGGTCAGCACCGTCACCGCGATCAGCTTCATTTTCGGATTGGCGGCGCGGGCGGCGTCGCGCGCCGCTTTCAGCATGGCCTCGCCGCCCGCGGCATGGACATTGACGATGGCAATGCCCAGCGCCGCGGTGGCGCGGATCGCCCCCGCCACGGTGTTGGAAATGTCGTGGTATTTGGTGTCGGCGAAGACCGGCAAGCCGAACTTCTCGAAATGGCTGATGCCCTGCGGTCCGTTGGCGGCCAGGAACTCCATCCCCAGCTTTAGGCCGCCGACATGCGGCGCCACCCGCTCAGCCAGGCTGATTGCGTATTCCAGGTCGGGAGTATCGAGGGCGACGTAGATGGGATTCATGCGCGGAGCCGTATCACATGATGAGCCGCAAGTGGGCCGATCAGGGCTGTCCGTCGGATTTTCCGCCATTCAGGCGCTCGCGCAGTTCCTTGCCGGTACGGAAGAAGGGCGCGCGCTTCTGGCCCACCGACACCGGCTCGCCGGTGCGGGGGTTGCGGCCCATGCGGCTGGGACGGGTCTTGACCGAAAAGGCGCCGAAGCCGCGCAGTTCGACGCGATGGCCGGAAGCCAGCGCCTTGGTGATGGAATCCAGCACGGTGGTGACGATCCGCTCCACATCCCGGTGGTAGAGATGCGGGTAGCGGGCGGTCAGACGTGCAACCAATTCGGACTTGATCATGGGAGCCCCGTGCCGGTGGACCCGGCTTTCCCCGTAAATTGTCAGACCCGTTTTGGGGCGTCAACGGGAACCGACTGAAAAATCAGTCTTTTTTCCCTTCCGGGGCGGTCTGGACGGCCAAAAAGACCCGATTTCCTCCCTCTCCCCGCGCTTTTGCCCATGCCTTGGGCAGAGAGGCCGGACTTTTTCGTCCCCGCCGCCGCCTCTAACCTCCCGTTGGAAACACATCACGAATCGGCAGCCCGATGTCCCACGACCCCGCCCTGGAAGCCCATGAGCATGCCGAACACGCCGAGCACGCGGTGCATGCGCACGACCCCTTCATTTCCCGGGTTTCGATCACGGTGGCGGTGCTGGCGGTGATGGCCGCCACCGCCGGCAGCCTGGAGACGGTGGAAGGCGGCCGCGCTATCACCGCCTCTTCCGCCGCCGTCCTGGCCCAGGACCGCGCCACCGACGCCTGGAACGAATTCCAGGCCGACAGTCTCAAGCGCCATCTCTTCGAGATTGCCGGCGAGGAAGGCCATGACCACAAGGCGGACGTCAGTCAGCAGCGCACGGAACAGGACGCGGCCCGAAAAACGGCGCAGGCGGGGGAAGCCGACCGCGACCGCGAACTGGCCGCCTCCGCCCGGCATGAGGAACGCCATCACTGGCTGACCGGCGCCGCCACCCTGGTGGAGATCGGCATCGCGCTCTCGACCGTCGCCATCATCACCAGGCGGCGCGTCTTCTGGCACGCGGCCCTGGGCTTGGGCGCCGTCGGCGTCGCGCTGTTTGCGGGCGCTTATCTGGCCTGAGACTCGCTCAGCCCTTCCTTTTAAAGGCCACGTAGTGGAGCTTGCCGTTCTTGGGCAGCTGCATCCAGTGCGGGATGCCCTTGGGGATGATCAGCACCACGCCGGGCTTGAGGTCATAGACCTTGCCGCCGGTGGAGGATTCACCCAGCCACTCGCCGGCCTGGCCGTTGGGGTTCTTGGCGTTGTTCTTGACGGTGCCGCCGATGGTGATGGTGGCGTTGCCTTCCACGACCACCATGTAATCGGACCAGAGCTCATGGGTCTCGACCTTGCCGGAAACGGTGCGCTGCACGATCTGCTCACTGAAAGCGTCATGCTGGGAGATAATATTGGAGGTGGCACTGCCATCGGGCTTGGGCTTGGCAACGGTGGCGAAGGCTTGCTCCTTGCTGAAATACTGCAAGGGATCGCCGTCACCGGCGGCGAAGGCGGCGGTCGCAAGGCAGGTCAAAGCGGCGGCGGCAAGCAGAATGGCGCGCATGATGAAGTCCCCCTGGGTTTGGTTTTGTTGGGCCGATCCTAGCCGCAGGCCGGGCAAAGAAAAAGGCGCCCCCCAGCGGGACGCGCCTTTCAATCTCACCGAAAGGCTACTTGCGGGCCTTTTTGGCCTTCTTCTTGGCCTTGCGGACAACCTTTTTCGCCGCCTTCTTGGCCTTCTTGACGGCCTTCTTCGCCAGTTTCACCACCTTGGCTTTCCTGACCTTGCGCTTCTTTTTCTTCTTGGGCACCGCGCCCTGCGTCACGGCCGCAACCAGGTCGCTCATCGCCGCCTTGAGTTCGGCCGCCCGCTTGGACAGTTCGCTTTTCTTCTTCGCCATGCACAACTCCTCTTGATCGAAAGTCCGACGCTATAGCGATTCCAAAGCGGCACGAAACCGCATGGGCGCGATAGCTCCGGTACAACGTGCATGGAACTTTTTCGTTCAGTCTTTCAGCTTGAAGACCACGGCCCGGAAATGCGCGCCGGGCTTGAGCACCGTCCAGTGCGGCATGCCGGGCGGGACGGTGATGCTGGTGCCCGGCGTCAGGACATAGGATTTGCCGCCGGTGATGGAAGTACCGCGCTTCTCGCCAGGAGCGGTCTCTTTCTCGTCCACAACCTTGCCGCCCAGGATCAGGGTGGCCTCGCCTTCGATCACCACGAAATGATCGGCCCAGTTGGCATGAACTTCCGGCACGCCGGAACCGTCGCGATAGACCAGTTCCTGGCCATAGGCGTCCTTTTGCACCAAGAAATGCGTGCCGGCATGGTCTTTCAGCGTGGAGGTCAGCTTCACCGCTTCGGCCGGGGTGACATACATCACCGTGCCCGGCGCGGGATTTTGAGTCTTGTTCTGAGCGGCGGCGGGCAGCGCCAGCGCGGCAAGCAGCAAGGTTACGACAGGCAGAATTTTCATTGGTCCCCTCCCAAGGTTTGACCCACGCTACGGCAAAGCCGGGAAAGAAAAAAGGCGCGGGGTGAGCCGCGCCTTTTTCCGTAACTGCGAAGGACGAGACTATTCGCTGTCCTTGATACCCTTCTTCGGGGCCTTTTTCTTCAGGGCGGCGCCCAGGATGTCGCCCAGCGAGGCGCCGGAGTCCGACGAGCCATATTGCTGGACTGCCTCCTTCTCCTCGGCCACTTCCTTGGCCTTGATCGAGAGCGAGACCTTGCGGGTCGATTTGTCGACGCTAGTGACCAGGGCATCGACCTTGTTGCCCTTGCCGAAGCGTTCCGGGCGCTGGTCGTTGCGGTCGCGGGCCAGGTCGGCGCGGCGGATGAAGGCGCGCACGCCGCCTTCCAGTTCCACCTCGACGCCGCCGTCATTGACCTCGGTAATCGTGCCGGTGACGACATTGCCCTTCTTGAGGCCACCACCGCCGCCGCTAGCGGCGGCGCCGGTGGTCTTCTCGAGCGGGCCTTTCTCCAGCTGCTTGATGCCGAGGGAGACGCGCTCCTTATCGACGTCGATGTCCAGTACCTTGGCCTTCACCATCTGGCCCTTTTCGTAACTCTTGATGGCATCCTCGCCGTCTTCCGACCAGCTCAGGTCGGAAAGATGGACCATGCCGTCGATCTCGTTGTCGATGCCGATGAATAGGCCGAACTCGGTGATCGACTTGATCTCGCCCTCGATCACGCTGCCAACCGGATGCTGCGCCGAAACGGTGGTCCAGGGATTTTCCTGGGTCTGCTTCAGGCCCAAGCTGATGCGGCGCTTGTTGGAATCCACTTCCAGCACCTGCACTTCGACATCGGCGCCAGGGGTGACCAGCTTGGACGGGGCCAGGTTCTTCTTCACCCAGCTCATCTCGCTGACATGGACCAGGCCTTCGACGCCCGGCTCCAGCTCCACAAAGGCGCCGTAGTCGGTGACGTTGGTGACCTTGCCGGTGAACTTGGCGCCCACCGGATACTTGGCGGCGACGCCTTCCCAGGGATCGGTCTGCAGCTGCTTCATGCCCAGTGAAATGCGCTGGGTCTCATGGTTGATCTTGATGATCTGCACCGTGACGGTCTGGCCCACCGAAAGCACTTCGGTCGGGTGCGAAACGCGGCGCCAGGCGATATCGGTGACGTGCAAGAGGCCGTCCACGCCGCCCAGATCCACAAAGGCGCCGTAATCGGTGATGTTCTTGACCACGCCCTCGACCACCTGCTTCTCGGTCAGGCTGGCGACCAGGCTGGTGCGCTCCTCGGCGCGGCGCTCTTCCAGCACGGCGCGGCGGCTGACCACGATGTTGCCGCGGCGGCGGTCCATCTTGAGGATCTGGAAAAGCTGCGGCTGGTTCATCAGCGGGCCGACATCGCGCATCGGGCGGACGTCCACCTGGCTACCGGGCAGGAAGGCGACGGCGCCGTCGAGATCGACGGTGAAACCGCCCTTGACGCGGCCGAAGATCACGCCGGTGACGCGGGTCTGCTCGTTGAAGGCACGTTCCAGCTTGATCCAGCTTTCCTCACGGCGGGCCTTGTCGCGCGACAGAATGGCTTCACCCAGCGCGTTCTCGACGCGCTCCAGGTAAACCTCGACCTCGTCGCCCACCTTGATCTCGGCGGGGATGCCCGGCATGGCGAATTCCTTCAGCGCGATGCGGCCTTCGGTCTTGAGGCCGACATCGACCATGGCGAAATCGTTCTCGATGGCGACGATGGTGCCCTTGATGACCTGGCCTTCCTGCGGCGACTGGGTCTTGAAGCTCTGCTCCAGCATCGCGGCGAAATCGTCGCGCGAGGGCGTGGCAATGGAAGAAGCGGAAGGGGCGATCTTGGTGGCGGTAGCGGCGCGAGCCATTCAGGTATCCTGTACAAACGTCATGCCGAACGGCTGCAACGCCGCTGGACTTCCCCGGATGGGGCGATGGGTTGGGTCGGGTAGCGCGGGGTGCCCCGAAGGCCGCCGGGCCTCCTTAGCCCCTGTGGCGGTCCTTGAGCGCGCCTTCCACCTTGGGTGAAACCAGGGCAAGGGCGACCGCGAACGCGGCGTCTATATCCAAATCGGAGGTATCGAGCAAGGCGGCGTCCGCCGCCCGCCGCAAGGGGGAGATAGCGCGGCTGCGATCGGCCTCGTCCCGGGCCAGGATTTCCGCCAGCAGCGCGGCTTTATCGCGGGGCTGACCCAGGACGGAAAGTTCCAGCCAGCGGCGATGGGCTCGCACCTCTGGCATGGCCTCGATGAACAGTTTGGCGGTGGCGTGGGGGGCGATCACCGTGCCGATGTCGCGCCCGTCCATCACCGCGCCCCGGCTTTCGCCCGGCGGGTGGGTGATGAAATTGATCTGGAAGTCGTGCAGCGCCGCCCGCACCAAGGGGATGGCCGAGACCTTGGAGGCGGCAGTGCCGACCTCGGCGGTGCGGATGGCGGGATCGCCGGCGCGGGAAAGATCGATGGTGGCGGCGCCCGACAGCGCGTCGGCCTCGCGGGCGGGATCGCCGCCCGCTTCCAACACCGCCAGTGCGGTGAGGCGGTAAAGCGCGCCGGAATCCATATGCGCGAAATGAAAATGCTGCGCCAGTCGCCGGGAGATGGTGCCCTTGCCGGAGGCGGCGGGGCCATCGACGGCGATGACGATACTCATTCCAGCACCGCGCCGAGATCGCGCATCAGGCCTTCATATTCCGGGAAGGAGGTGGCGATCATGGCGACATCATCCACGGTGACGGGATTGCGCGACGCCATGCCCATGGTGAGGAAGCTCATGGCGATGCGGTGGTCCATGTGGGTGGGCACAATGCCGCCGCCAGGCACGCTGTCCTGGCCCATACCTTCAACCAGAAGATCGTCGCCTTCGATGGTGTAGGGCACACCGTTGAGCTTGAGGCCCAAAGCCACCGCTTCGAGCCGGTCGCTTTCCTTGACCCGCAATTCCTCCAGCCCGCGCATGGCGGTGACGCCGCGGGCAAAGGACGCGGCGACGGCAAGGATGGGATATTCGTCAATCATCGAGGGCGCGCGCGCGGATGGCACTTCAACGCCCTTGAGTTCGGAATGGCACACGATCAGGTCGCCGATCTCCTCACCGCCGCTGGTGCGGCGGTTTTGAATCTCGATCTTCGCCCCCATCTCCAGCAGCGTCTCGATCAACCCGGTGCGGCGGGGATTGAGCATGATATTTGGCAGTTCGATCTGCGAGCCCGGCACGATCAGTGCCGCCACCAGCGGGAACGCCGCCGAGGATGGATCGCGCGGCACTTCCACGGCGCAAGCTTTCAGCTTCACCGGGCCGTGGATGGCGATGACTTCGCCCGCGCCTTCCGCCGTCACGCTGATCTTGGCACCGAAACCGGCCAGCATCTTTTCGCTATGGTCGCGGGTCAGCGTGGCCTGGCGGATATGGCTGATGCCCTCCGCTCCCAGCGCTGCCAGCAGCAGCGCCGATTTCACCTGGGCCGAGGCTATGGCCACGACCACATCGGCAGCCTTCGCACCCTTCGCGCCATGCACCGTCACCGGCATCAGCGCCTTGGCGCCTTGGCCTTCATAGGTTGCGCCGAACGCCTTGAGCGGATCGAGCACCCGCGCCATCGGCCGCGACATCAGCGAGGCGTCGCCGACAAAGGTGGCCGATATCCCCTGCCCCGCCACCGCACCCATCACCAGGCGCGAGCCGGTGCCGGAATTGCCGAAATCCAGTGGCTGTGCCGTGCTGGACCATGGCGCGCCCGTCACCCGCCAGGCGCCCGGCCCGTCGCGGGTCACGGTCGCGCCAAGCGCCCTGACCGCCCCGGCAGTGGACTGCACATCCCCGGATTCCAGCAGGCCGGAAATCCTTGTTTCCCCGGCCGCCAGCCCGCCCAGGATGATCGCCCGCTGGGAAATCGACTTGTCGCCGGGAACAGGCGCGCGGCCTTTCAAGGGGCCGCCCCGGCGGGCGCTTCGAGGGCTGGGATCGGGGTTTTGCATAGGGGTGAGATGGACCTTTACAGCAGGGACGATAAGTGGCAAACGCGCCCCCTCGACAACCCATTTCTTCGCGGGAAGCATCATCTTGGTCAAGGCTGATCTCGGAACCAAACGGGCCTGCCCCTCGTGCACGGCGCGTTTCTACGATCTGGAAAAGCGTCCCATCGAATGCCCGAAGTGCGGCTTCTCGTACGAGCCGGAAGCGCTGTTCAAGCAGCGCCGCCGCCAGCCCGAGCCCGTCGCCGTGGTCCGCGCCGAGGAGACCCAGGACGAGGAAGCCGAGGACGAGAATGAGGACGGCGAGGCCGAATCCGAAGAGGAGGAGGAAGCCGAAGCCGTCGTGGAGACACCGCTGATCGTCGCCGCCACCGGCGAGGAAGAGGAAGAAGAAGAAACCGCCGAGGAAGAAGAGCCCGGCGCCGCCGAAGGCATGTCGGTGATCGAGACCGATGAAGAAGGCGTCGAGATCGAGGATATCGAAGTCGAGGACGACGAGGACGAGGAAGACAACGACCTGCTCGGCGAAGTCGAGGACGAAGAAGACGACGTCTCCGGCATCATCGATCCTGGCATCTCCAAAGACGAGCCTTAGTCATCTGTTTACCGGGATCGGCTACCAGACCGCTCCCTGATTGGCACGGGGCCATAGCTCAGCTGGGAGAGCGCCTGCATGGCATGCAGGAGGTCAGCGGTTCGATCCCGCTTGGCTCCACCAATTTTCTAGCTAGGCACCCAGGTACTTAGCTAGTTCGCTTCTTAAGCGATAAACCGCCCACTCCTTGCGTCCCACCAATGTCCCACCAGACAGCCAAGATTTGAGCCTTGCGAGTCCTAAGGTCAAGGGTGGGACGGACGCGACATAGACAGTGACCGGAGCTTCCAAGGGCATCGGGGCGGCCATCGCCAGAGCCCTGGGCGCGGAAGGCGCCAGCGTGGTGGTGAATTATGCCAATGACAGGAAGGGCGCGGAGGCGACCGCAGCGGCGATCGTGGAAGCAGGCGGCAACGCCATCACCGTTCAGGGTGACGTGGCAAAGGCCGATGACGTCAAGCGGCTGTTCGATGAGGGCGAGAGGGCGTTCGGCAAGCTGGATGTGCTGGTCAACAATGCCGGCGTGTTCAAGTTCAGCCCCATCACCGAGGTGACCGAAGAGGAATTCCACCGCCAGTACAACACGAATGTCTGGGGACTGCTGCAGACAACCCGCGAGGCCCTACCGCACCTGAAGGACGGCAGCAGCGTGATCAACATCTCCTCCATCGTCAGCCGCATGGGGATTCCGGGTTCCACCATCTACGCCGGCACCAAGGTCGCCGTGGATACCATCACCCAGGTGCTGGCCAGTGAGCTGGGGCCGCGCAAGATCCGCGTCAATTCCATCAACCCTGGCATCGTGGAAAGCGAAGGCACCCACACGGCCGGTTTCATCGGCGGCGAACATCGAGGCCAGCGCGCCGCTTGGCCGCATCGGTCAGCCGGAAGATATCGGCAAGGTGGCGGTGTTCCTGGCAAGCGATGAATCCGGCTGGTTGACTGGCGAACGCATCGCGGCCTCCGGCGGTCATCGGTAGCAGCATTGAATGTGCAGCATGGCCCGTCTATGACGAGCCATGCGCTTTTCCGGCCGCCACATCGTCGTCACCGGCGCCGCTTCCGGCCTGGGCCTTGGCATCGCCAGGGCGGCGGAGGCGGAAGGCGCCCATGTCACCGCCCTGGACCGCAATCCCGCCCCTTTCGCCGATGCCCATGCCTGCGACGTCAGTGACGAGGCCCAGGTCGCCGACGCCCTGGCGAGCCTGCCACGCATTGACGGACTGGTGAACGCCGCCGGCATTGCGCTGCGGCTGTCGGTCACCGACACCGACATGACCGATTACGATCGGCTGATGGCGGTGAACCTGCGTGGCCTCTTCCTGGTCTCCAAGCTCGCCTTGCCGCGCATGAAGGCGCATGGCGGGGCGGTGCTGCATTTCTCTTCCTGCGTCGGCGTCACCGGCACACGCAACCGCGCCGCCTACAGCGCCAGCAAGGGCGGCATCATTGCCCTGACGCGCAACATGGCGCTGGATTACGCCGCCGACAGTATCCGGGTGAACTGTCTCTGCCCCGGCTTTGTCGACACGCCGCTGCTCGCCAAGATGCCGCCGGAGCGCCGCGCCCGCCTGGCCTCGGCGCATCCGCTCGGCCGCATCGGCACGGTGGAGGATGTCGCGCCCATGGCGCTGTTCCTGCTCTCCGACCAGGCCGCCTGGATCACCGGCCAGGCCATCGGTGTGGATGGCGGCTTCAACGCCGGTCACATGGAAGATATCTAAGCGGCGTCAAGTTCCGCCCCCTTTGCCCTTCCTGTGCAGATTTGCAACAAGACATGCGCGCGGGCTGACGTCTAAAGTGCGGCCTGCTCACGCCGGACTTGGCCTTTGACCGCATTCCTTGACGCCCGCTCCCTTCCCGACGGCACGCAGCTCACCCCCGACCTGGCGATCATCGGCGGCGGCCCCGCCGGCATCAGCCTGGCGCTGGCGCTCGCGGATTCACCTTTCTCCATTGTCCTGCTGGAAAGCGGCGGGCTGGATTTCGAGCAGCCGATCCAGAATCTCTGCAAGGGCGCCGAGACCGGGGTGCGCTACACCCCGCTGGACCAGAACCGCCTGCGCATGTTCGGCGGCAGCACCGCCAATCATTGGGGCGGCTATTGCCGCCCGCTCGACGCCCATGATTTCGAGACCCGCAGCTGGGTGCCGCATTCCGGCTGGCCCTTCGGCATCGAGGCGCTGAAACCCTATTTCCCGCGGGCGCAGGCGCTGGTCGAAGCCGGACCCTGGCGGTATGACGACACCGGACGGCATCTCAACGGCGCCTATGACGGCACGGTGATGAAGCTGGGACGCGGCGGCGTCTACACCAGCTTCTTCCAGTTTTCCAAGACCGCAGGCGACACCCCTCCCACCTGGTTCGGCACACGCTACCGGGGCGAAATTAAGGCCGCGGCGCGCGTCCAGACCTATCTCCATGCCGGCGTCACCGCGCTGCGCCTGAGCCATGACGCCAGACGCATCGTGCAGCTTGATGTGGCCGCGATCCGCGGGGCGGGCGGCGCGGGCAAGCGCTTCACAATCCGCCCGCGCTTCACCGTACTGGCCTGCGGCGCGATAGAGAATGCGCGGATGCTGCTGGCCTCCAACGATGTGGCGAAGGCGGGCGTGGGCAATCAGAATGACATGGTGGGGCGCTTCTTCGCCGACCATCCCATTCCGCGCGACGTCGCCACCATGGTGTTGTTCGGCGGGCCAGTCTCAACGCTTTACTGGAACGCCAACGACGTCAACAAGACCACCACCATCGCTGACGGCAGCGTGGTGCGGGCAGTGTTCTCGCCTACGCCCGGCTTCCTGCGCGAGCAGCATCTGATGGGTTCGTTGACCACGGTGGAGGATCCTGTTTCGCTGGACGATGCCGGCACCGCCGCCGTGGTGGCGACGGCGCAAGCCTTGGGCGTCGATGCCGGCAGCGCGCATGCCTATACCTTGGGCGTGGGCATGGAGTTGCTGCCCGATCCCGACCGCCGCCTCACCCTTTCCGGCGAGCGCGATGGGCTGGGGATGCCGCGTCCGGCGCTCAACGTCACCGTTTCCGACGCCGACTTCCTGCTCTACCGCAAGGTGCTGCGGGAGATGGGACGGCAGTTGCTGGCCTCGAAGCTGGGCATGCTGAAGCTGAATTATCGCGACCATGATGGTTGGATGCATGGAATGACCAAGGACAAGCAGGCGCTGGCGGGGTGGGGCAATCATCATCTCGGCACGACCCGCATGAGCGCCGATCCGAAGAGCGGCGTGGTGGATGCCGACAGCAAAGTGCATGGCGTCGAAAACCTGTTCGTGGCGGGCAGTTCGGTGTTTCCCACCTATGGGGCGTCCAATCCCACCATGAATCTTCTGGCGCTGACCCTGCGCCTGGCCGATCATCTCAAGGCGGTGCTGGCATGAAGCGGCGTTCTCTTCTGGCCGGTCTTGGCGTTCTGGTCGCGGCGGCAGCGGCCGGCGGGGCGGCGTGGAAGCTGCGGCTGTTCCGCAAGCGCTATCCGCCCGGCCCTTATGACGATGTGCTGGGAAAACTGGACGACCGCGAATGGGCGGCGAAGTTCGGCGAGACGGCCATG